>PPYE01661635.1_pt1 | contig 160728 bp, 142 predicted proteins | sample 1559881 | NCBI WGS metagenome assembly PPYE01 (sample SAMN08240022, study PRJNA423297) | Human gut metagenome, whole genome shotgun sequencing project. | reverse complement strand
TCTCATTGTAGCTTAGGCACGAGATGGAGGGAAAGCCGGACTGGCTGTCCGGCTTTCCTGTCCAAATTTATTGTAATAGAAGTGATGGAACCGGGCGCATATGCCGAATTTTCCAAGAGCTTCTCCCTGGAAAACATTCGCCGGCTGGTCCAGGCGCATACCCAGGATTTCGGCGGAGACTTTCAGCGAAAGTTCGGTGAGGAATATCATTGGGTCAATGTCCGGATCCTGTTCGATGAAATTCTCTCCCCCGAGGAAGTTGTGCTTTGCTTCCGGGAAATCGGTCAGGAAAAGCAGCGGCAGATGGAAGAACGGCGTATACTGGAGGATGCCTTGGAGCTGGCCCACCGGAATGAGAGCGCCAAACAGTCCTTCTTCAGCAGCATGTCCCATGATATGCGTACCCCGCTGAATGCCATCGTGGGACTGAGCGAGCTGGCTTCCAGATACGACGACGCAGACCGGCTCAAGGAATATCTGCGCAAGATCAACAGCGCCAGCCGTCAGCTGCTGAATCTGATCAACGACATCCTGGACATGTCCCGCATGGAACAGGGCAAGGTCATGCTGAACAATCACGAGTTCGACCTGCGCGCCTGTCTGGAAGAGTGCCTGGAAGCCTTCCGGTTCCAGGCTCATACCCAGAAGAAAACACTGGATGTGAAGCTGGACCTGGAACCGGCCCGCCTGCTCGGCGATCCAGCCCGCATCAACCAGATCCTGAACAATCTGCTTTCCAACGCCTTCAAGTTCACACCGGAAGGCGGCACCATCCGCCTGCATGTGACCCAGATCGACAAGGGTGACTATGCCAAATACAAAATCGTGGTGGCCGACACCGGTATCGGCATGTCGGCGGAATTCCTGCCCCATCTGTTTGAGCCTTACAGCCGGGAAATGCGTTTTTCTGCCAAACAGAGCATCGGCACCGGGCTGGGAATGTCCATCACCAAAAACCTGGTGAGCCAGATGAACGGTGAACTGCAGGTGGAAAGCGAACAGGGCAAGGGCACCACCTTCACCCTGGTCCTCCCCTTTGCAGTCATCGCCGACCGGAAAGCAGCGGCACCGGTCGCCGCCGCTCCGGAAGTATACCGACTGGAAGGGCGGCGCATCCTGCTTGCGGAGGACAACGAGGTGAACATGGAAATCACCACCGAACTGCTGCAGCTCAACGGCGTGGAGGTAACGCAGGCATGGAGCGGCCGGGAAGCCGTGGCGGCCTTTGAAAAGAGCGAGCTTTTCCAGTTTGATGCCATCCTGATGGATATGCAGATGCCGGAAATGGACGGCTGCGAAGCCGCCCGACAAATCCGGGCGCTCCCCCGCCCCGACGCTCCCGTGGTCCCCATCATTGCCGTGACCGCCAACGCCTTTGCCGAAGATATTGCCGCCACTTCCGCGGCGGGCATGAATGCCCATGTATCCAAGCCCATCGATTTCGGCCACCTGTGCCGTACCTTAGGCCGACTGACCGCCGGCACCAAAACCATGGCACCGGACACCCTGGCCCAGACGGATACGCCGGACACCACTTCCTGAAAAAGCAAAAAGCCCGCGGGAGAGTTCAGCCTCTTCCGCGGGCTTTTTTTACAGGGAAATCACTGGCTTTCCGCCGACTGCACGACAGAACTGGGTGCCGGATTCAGGTGGATCATCACATGCTTGATATCGGGGAAATGGCTTTCCATCTCGGTGTGTACGCGTTCGGCCACTGCATGAGCGTCCTGAAGGGTCTTTTGGCCGTCCACCTCGATCTCCAGGTCCACATAGACCTTGTTGCCGAACATGCGGGAATGGAGCGTATCCACACAGACCACATCCTGCTGTTCACTGACGAACCGGCTGAGTTCCTGCTCATACTGCTCTCCGCAGGACGTATCCAGCATCTTGACCACCGCATCTTTGATGATGTCGTATGCAACCTTGACGATGAACAGGCAGATGACCACGCTGGCCACCGAGTCCAGTACCGGGAAACCCAGCATGGCACCGCCGATACCGATCAGAGAGCCGATGGAGGAGAAGGCATCGGACCGATGATGCCACGCATCCGCCATGAAAGCCGCCGAGTTGATCTGCTTGGCATAGTACCGGGTATACCAGTACATAGCCTCCTTTGTCACAATGGAAACCACGGCGGCAATGAGCGCGATCAGCCCCGGCACGGCCAGCTTTTCATACTCGCCGGAAAAGATGTTTTCCAGGCCGACGCGGCCCACACCCAGCCCGGTGGCCATGAGCACCACGCCCAGGATCAGAGAAGCCACGCATTCCAGGCGTTCGTGGCCGTAGGGATGGGCGGCATCCGCTGCGCGCCGGGACACCTTGACGCCGATCCAGGCAATGAGGGTGGTCAGCACATCCGAAAACGAGTGAATGGCGTCGGAGATCATGGCGCCGGAATGTCCCCAGATACCGGCCAGCAGTTTGAAGCCGGAAAGGATGGCATTGCCGACAACACTGACCAGGGACAGACGCCGGATCACGGCGTCCTCATCAAGATGACGGGCGGTTGCGTGGGTTGAACGGGTTGACATAAAAGAAACCTCCTGTTGGGCCGCTGTGCGGCCGTACTGTATTCTCTTATGTGCACCTCATTGAGATACGGTTCCACCAGGGTATAGAAAAAGGCACCTGTGGAACATACAACTGTCCCACAGATGCCGTCGTTCACATCTGCTGCCGCAAAGGCGGTCCGGCCCCATGCCCGGAATGGGCATCGCCTGCTCAGTTTGTACTGTTGATCTCGCACCCTTTTTGCAAGGATGTAATGCAGTGCAAAGAGTATAAGTCATAGTATCATATTTTATGATCCAACGCAAGAGAAAAATACCCTTGCCTTGAAAAAAAAGTGCCGTTGTAGTAAGATACACCTGAACGGCGGCTTCGATTCCGGACGGAGGTGCGGAGCTGCGCAGCCGCCATTTCCCTTTCAAAATTCACTTTCAGGAGGATGCCGCCTATGCACGACAAGGCCTCTGCGCTGCGAAAGAGATGTTTTACCGCCGCCGCCGCGGTGGTTTTTCTATGGATGTTTTTGCTGAACTGTCTGACCCCTTACATTGCAGATGATTTCACCTTTGCCTATGCCTTTGACACGGGACTGCGGCTGCACAGTCTGCCCCAGCTCTTGAAAAGTCTGGCCTACCATTATTATGAATGGAGCGGCCGGGTGGTGGTGAAATTCTTTGCCCAGGGGTTCACCATGTTCCCCAAGGTCCTGTTCAACCTATGCAATGCTGCCGCCTATCTGGCACTGGCTCTGGTCATCTACCGGCTGGCCAGAGGGCGCCGCACCGGGCGGTATGATCTGGTTGTCTTTGCGCTGATCCTGGCATCTCTGTGGGAAATCAGTCCGGCATTCGGACAGACCAACCTGTGGATGTGCGGTGCCTGCAATTACCTGTGGGCCAGTCTGGGATGTCTGGCCTTTCTGCTGCCATGGCGCTATTACCTGCAGAAACCGTTTGCAGGCAGTTGGCGGCTGACCGCAGGCATGGCCCTGGCCGGACTGCTGGCCGGCTGGCTGAGTGAAAATACCAGCGCCGGCATGCTGGTCTGCCTTGTCCTCTGCCTGCTGGCTCTGCTGATCCGACACCACAGAATCCCCTCCTGGATGTGGTCCGGCTTCGCCGGTTCGGTAGCCGGGTTTGTGATTCTGATCGCAGCCCGGGGCAATTACAATCGGGCTTCGGTTTACGGGGATTATGAATCCTTCCTCACGCGGTATGCGGTACGCTTTTTCAACTGTCTGAACATGCTGAAAGAGTATGCCCTGCCCCTGCTGTTCGCCTTCGTGATCCTGTTCGTGCTGCTGGTCTTCCAATGCAGCACGGACAAAACCGGATACGGCCCCATAGTCTGGCCGGTGATTCTGCTGCTGGGCGGTCTGGCCGCCAATTTTGCCATGATCCTGAGCCCCGATTACTACGAGCGCTCCACCCACGGCCCCTTTACCCTGCTCACCGCTGCCTGTGCGGCCTGCGCGGTACAGCTCAGCGGCCGGACGCTGCGCAAAGCGCTGACCTGTGCCGCCGCCTGCGCAGGCCTTGTGTGCGCCTTCCATGCGGCGGAGGCCGGATATGACATTGCCAGCTACTATGTGATGTACCAAACACGGGACGGCCTGCTGCGCACTGAGGCCGCCGAACTGGGTGAGCAGGCGCCTCAGGCCGAACTGGTCAGCTACGCCATCGAACCGTACACACACTGGTGTGCCGCCTACGGACTGCCGGATATCCGGGAAGACAGCGGCGATTCCATCGGCCTGTGCCGTGCCCGCTGGTACGGGGTCGGCGGCATCACCGCCACCGAGGCCCGCACCTATCCGTTCCCCGGGCACATGAACAATGCATACGCTGCCGGTCAGGCCCAGGCGGAAGACAGCGCTTCTTGAAAACAAAACACCGGAACCTGCCACAGTTGGCGGTTCCGGTGTTTTATTATGTTCGGTTTTGAAGCCGGCTTCCGGCCCGGTTGTCACTCCCGCGTCCGTGCCCGATCCGCCGGACGCAGTTTCTGGCAATACTGGGTGCAAAGCTTGTCGGTACACTGCGAGCACTGCAGGGCCACGTTGGAATGATCCCAGAATCGTTCCGGGTACATCATAACGCACAGTTCCCACACCAGCCAAGCGGCAATGGACATAAGCACCAACGAGGTGGCGAAGAATCCCCCCATAAAAATCAGCGGCGAAAACATCATCAGGTGGTCCCAGTTGAAGATGCGGCAGGTGGTGCAGCAGCGGTTTTTCATAATGAGACGGAACGGACACCAGATCAGCACGCAAATCAGATCACAGACATAAAAGAACACCGAGATCATGAACAGGGTGATTTTATCGATCACGCCGGCATAATGCAGCACACCGATGGCAGCGATCAGGGCGCACCAGATCAGAAACACTTTGTACGCCGCTTTGGTTGTGGCCACGATATAACTTTTGAGGGCTTCGTAGTTGATTTTTTCCCGGATAGGCCGAAAACGATTGGCAAAGAGTTTCTGGGACCCAAGCGGCACCTTGTTTTTGATGGGAAATATCTGCAGGATCATATCCATGACCCAAACAAACCACAAAAGATGCAGCAGAGAAAATGTTCTGAAGAAATTCATGCCTTCCAGCACCGTGAAAACACCGCGCCGAAATACACACGCAAGGGTGCACAGCAGGAAAATCAGACTCCGCCCCACCAGGCGGGCCACATAAATTTTTCTGGTCCTGGACATGACTGCCTCTTTCCTGTACAGCCGGAAAACGGTGTCCCGTTCCGTGCGAGAGTTTGCCGGATAAAGAAAATCCCGAACGCGGAAGCGTTCGGGATTTTGGTGCGGATGAAGGGATTTGAACCCACACTCTTTTAAGGGAACTAGAACCTGAATGCGTTTTTGCCATTTGTTACCAAGTTCAGCTTGGTGCTTTCTAATCCCTTATAAACCACGCTGTAAAGCCATTTTCCGGGTGTTGTCCCGTCCTGTTTTGTCCTGTTTATTACAGGGGGGTACAGGGTGGATTTAGGCAGTTTTCTGGAAAAATGGTAGAACGAAGGGTAGAACGAAACGCCCGCATAATCGCTAGATCACCACCGCATTTTCACTAGAACACACCGGCAGTTACAAAGCAGAAAGCCTATTTTACCACCCGCAAAATACAAAGAAATGCACAGCGTTTCTTTGCCTTTTGTGGGTTTTTATTATGAGAGGAGTTTGTATGTTTAATCCATTTTATGAGCAGTATATTATGCGCCGCCGTCAGGACGATTTCTATAATCGACACCTGTTGTTTCGGCTGATACAGAAAGATGCACGGGCGCAGCATACGCCCTATTATAAGATACCCCACGGCTTTGAACAGTTGTTTATCTTTCTTGCCGATAAAGGGGCGCTGTTGCAGGTTGAGGAACATTTAGACAATCGGGTGATTGCCATTATCAATTATCCGGGTGTGGGTTACTTTAACCTTGACGAAAACCCCGAAAAGTTCATGGAGTATTTGCAGATGTTTTAAGGCATAGAAAAGCCGCCCTCCCTTGCGGAAGGACGGCAGCAGGATGTATTATACAGCGAAGCTGTATTTCTCGGACCAATTTCCTACAGCAGAATTACTTCCCGCACCGCCTGCAGTATTATGCGAAGTCATTTTTGCATAGACAGGCATTACAGGGAGAAACACGGAAGCAATCAAACAGAGACTAAGGATACCTGAAAAAAGACGCTTCCTCATACTCAACCTCCTTACTGGTATTGCCAATCCCAGGATGATTCAGGATTCGTGGATCTGTCGACCTCGGGATGCGCCAAAACTAAATCAGCCTTTTCCGTCGGCGAGAGTTTACCAAACTCTTCCGAGGATATACCATAATTCGCACGATACCATTCATCACGAGCGGTCTCATAGGCTTCTAATTCCTGCTGTCTAAGATCTGCAAGCTCTTCGCGCTTCTGTTCGGCTTCTTCATTAGCAGTATTGGCCTCATTCTGACGATTTTGCCACCATGCTTCAGCTTCCGCGCGCGTAGCTCCAGTTTCTTCCATATACCGTGTAATGAAACCTTCCACTGCCTGATTATGTGCAGCCTCTACCTTATCGTCGGAGACGTTAACCTGATCCTCAGGATGGGTTTCAGTACCGGCGGTGGTCTCTTCCTTAAAGACCTGGTAGGTGACAAAGTTCTCGGCTTTAGCAATATCACGATTATCCGTTACACTTGTTGACCCGGGTTCTGGTTCAGAGGATGCAGCAGAAGAAGGTGCGCTGCTGGAATTAGGGGTGCTGGAAGGAAGTTCCGTGTTTTGATTCATGCTGTAAGCCGCCACTCCCGCACACAGAACCGCAAGCGCAGCCGCCGCAAGTATGTATTTCCGTTTCATTGGTGAAGTCCTCCTGTGAATTCTTAACCCTATTATACCACACTTTTTTGCATTTCCATAGATATATCTCTGAACTTGAAGAATAATTTATTTTACACTTGTATCAGCGATATATCAATATGGAGTGTCCCCGATATGAGAGTGCAGCAAGCAACCGTGCAGCGGATTTTGGAATTAGCCAAGGAACACAATTTAACCATCAATGCGCTGGCTGAAAAAAGCGGCGTGGCAGACAGCACCCTTCGCCTGACAGTATCCCCCACCTATGGCCGGGTGAAGAATACCGGCATTGTCACCATTCAAAAATTGTGTCAGGGCATGGGGATAACCTTAGAACAGTTCTTCGACAGCCCCTTATTCAAAGACATTGACCCCGAACCATAAACCGCATACCACACACCAAAAGAAGCCGCCCCACCGGGCAGCTTCTTTTTTATGTGTGTTTACGGCGATCTATTTCTCTCTGGATATCCTGCTGTATCAAAATCGGATTCGCTTCTTTCGCAAAGAACATTTCATATAATTCTCGATCAAGAAAAGGTTCTATTTCCATATTCACTAATCTTCTGACAATCTCTTTTTTGTCGTAGAAAAAAGAAAACTGTGGATATTTTATAAATCCAGTTTCCAATACACGCTGAGTTAGTGGGCGGCCTTCTGCTTTATATCTTTTGAAGTTATCTCGAGATATTTCGAACAAGTCATACATTTCATCGTAAATGCTCTGATGTATAAAAGGATAATTCCCTGCTATATATCCTAAAAATTTCCTTTTAATGGGATCATCAGGAGATTTAGCAGTATGATATTCTTTGCCTTTTTTCTTTTTTGGTTGAAGCCTTTTTGCCAGTTCTTCAATAGATTCGGTCTTGTACTTTTCTATAAAGAGAAAAGTTTCTCCAATTTCCAAAGCCGCTTGATTTGCAATAGAAAAAATTACCTCCCGTTCCTCTTGGCGTGGCGTATCTTTTAAGAAAGAAAGAGTTGTCAGCAGATAAGACAGACTTTCTCTTGTATACCCAAAGTTTTTGCACTCGATATTTGTTTTGGTATTTCGTTGATTGGCATCTTGCAGTTTGGGTATTTGCTTTTTAGCTGTGGTTTCCACTACCTTCATCATTTTTTTGCACTTTTCAAGAGTATCTTTTACAGCCTTTGGAATATCAGAAATTTCAAGATATTGGTTTACTTGTTGTATCCATTTAGGACATTCTTGTAACCAGTGTTCATATTGATACAGCAACAATGTTCTGTGTATCAGTAAAAGAGATTCATAATATAAAGTACTCATAAAATTTTTATTATACCTCAGCTTAATAGTTTTTTAGGGTAAAAACAGATGTGTTTTGCACCTGCTTTTTTCATTTTTGAGTTGGTATAATCAAATCGTCAAAGCTGGCCGGCAACGACGTGTCCGACATTCAATCAACCTTTTGGAGGTTATAATCATGAATAACATTAATTCATTTTCGTTTAACGCTATTGAAATTTTCCGCAACGATGCCCCTGTTCCGGTAACCGCAATTCGTCCATGGAAGAAGCGAGATTCCGAGGAAATTTTGGGAACGCTGGTTACAGTGGTAATTCCGGCCCGCAACTTCACCACGCTGAACGTCAAGATTCCGAACTCGAAGGCGTATGAAAAGGCGGGCAGCGAGGCGAGTTTCAGCGCCAAATTCACCGGGCTAGCAGTTCGCGCCTATGCTCTTAGAGGGGCGAACGGCGAGATCGTGAGCGGCTGGACGGCCACCGCCGACAGTGTGGAACTCAGCGAAGGGGGGGACTTCCTGTAAAATGCGGTGGCTTGGTTTTTTGAAAAACTGGTGGGGCGAAAGCCCCACCTCCCACCGGCTGGGGCTGGTCGCTGCACTGGCGGGCGGCGTTGTGCTGGTGGGCTGGGTGCTGTACCGTACCGCTGGGCTTTGGTTGCCGCCGGTGGTTTGCCTTGTGCTTGCGGTGTGGGCGGTGGTGGACAGCTGCAAACAGGCTGCGCAGCGGCAGCAGGGTGAACAGCAAACTGCCTTGCAGCAGAGCCAGCGGGAAGCAGCCGAGTTTGCGCAATGGCTATTCTGTAAACAGCAGCGGGACATGCTGGGGATTCAGGCCGTTCCGCTGGTGGCAGCACTGGCCTATTTGGCCCGGCACATTGAGAGCGAGCAAACCCCCGTTGGCCTTGTCCACACGCTAAACATTGGCTTGCAAACTTTCAATGAACAATCGTTTTATTTGCTTTGGGAGAGCCTGAGCGAACCCATCAACGAAGCGTTAGCGAATTATTGTTCACTGAAAAAACTCACTTTGCCCGATGGTTCAGCCCGCTTCACTGCGGTATCGGTGGACATCTTGGACGGTGCAATTTTGCCGCAAATCGTGCTGAAAATCGCTGATAAAAAATTTCCGCTTCATCCCGCAGCTAACCTCACTTCTTGGAAGGGGCAAGAATTATGGTTGTAAACAACAAGAATAAAATAGCAATCGCCACTACTTCAACAATGGGCTTGAACGGGCGGGGCAACACCGTTTATCACTACCCCGCTATGTATCCACATTGTTTGATTGCAGGGCGCACCGGCTCTGGAAAATCGTATGCTGCCCGCAGCTGGATTTACAACTTTCTGCAAGCCTTCCCGGATGCAAAACTGACCCTGCTTGACTTCAAGGGCGAGTTCGGATTCAGCGAAGGCAAGCGGTACTTTTGCATGGAACGCTGCTTTGACGGTCTTGAAATGTTCTTGAAAGAAATGGTTGATCGGCAGGCCGTGCGAACCATCCCCAAAACCCCGTGGCTGCTTTATATTGACGAACTGGCGGCGATTGTCAACTATATGGAGAAGAAGCACGCCGACCAGTTCCGTGCCCGGCTCAGCACGATCTATATGTTGTCCCGTGCGCAAAACATGTTCACCCTTGCCGGTGTGCAGCGTGCGGATGCCAGCACATGGACAGCCGGTGCTCGTGACAACTTGGGGCTTGTCATGCTGCTGGGGGAACTGTCGAAAGAAACCTGCGACATGTTCTCGCTGGACAAAAGCAAACTGGGTGCTTGCCCTTACCCCGGCATGGGCCATGTTCTGGTGAACGGTTCGCCCGATTCCCTTATGCGTATCCACACCTTGCCCATTCAAGATATGCGCCGGGTAGATCAGGCTATCCTAGCCGCCCTCTCCTGATTGCCCGCACCGGGTGGCGGCGGCCCGCTGGCCTGAGCCAGAAAGGGCCAGCCGCCAAACCCGGAAGGGTGGTGCGCTTGCGCACCGTGCCAAAGCTAGTATTACCTTTGGCACTTCTGTAGCTGTAGCAACCCTACAGCTGCCCTTTGCATACCCTTTTTCACAGTAAAGGAGCTGTTTCTATTATATGAAGAAACCAACTGTTCAGCAAGGCCGAAAATGGCAGCTGACTATCAACAATCCCGATACTTATAATATCACCCCGGAACTATTGAAGCAGAAATTACATGTTTTCAATTCTTTGGAGTATTTCTGCTTTGCTTATGAGATAGGGCTTGAAACCCAAACAAAACACATCCATGTGTATTTTGTATCTTCCGTGCCTGTTCGCTTTAACACCATCAAGAACCGTTTCCCCTTTGCTCATATCGAGCGAACCGTGGGTACATCACAGGAAAACCGGGACTATATCTGCAAGGGCGGGAAATGGGAAAATGACCCCAAGAAAGATACCTCTATTCCTGATACCTTCTATGAGTGGGGAGAGATGCCCACCGAGCGGCAGGGGGAAAGAAGCGACCTTGCTTTGCTCTATGAGTGTGTCAAAGACGGCATGACCGATTATGAGATACTGGAACGCTTCCCCACCGCAATGACCCGTTTAAGTGATTTAGCCCGTGTGCGCATGACGATTCGGCAGGAACAATATAAAGAGAAGTTCCGCAATATGAATGTGGTTTACATCTTCGGCCCTACCGGGACAGGCAAAACCCGTGCTGTCATGGAGAAAGACGGATACAGCGCAGTATACCGGGTGACCGACTATGAACACCCCTTTGACGGCTACAACGGGGAAAGTATTCTTGTGCTGGACGAGTTCCGGGGACAGCTGAAAGCAAGCGAAATGCTCAATATTCTGGACGGCTACCCGCTGGAACTTCGGTGCCGATATGCAAACAAAATTGCCTGTTTTGAAACGGTTTATATTATCAGCAATATTGACCTGACCGCCCAATATGCGAACGTGCAGCAATATGAACCGGCAACATGGCAGGCGTTCCTTCGGCGTATCCATAAGGTGATCGAATACTTCCCGGACAGGACACAGCATGAATATTCCACACAGGAATATTTGAACGGCTTCCGTGAAGTATATGTGCCAGACCGGGAACTGCCCTTTTCGCCTGTACAGGCAAGTTTAGCGGATGCTTTTTGAGGTGCTGTATTATGATGTTTGAAGCGTACCCGGATATTTTAACCACGAAAGACTTGCAGCGGATATTCCCCAAAAACAGGAATGCAATATATGATCTGCTGAAGTCAGGCGAACTGCCCAGCTTTAAGCTGGGACGGGAATATATGATTTTGAAATCCGATTTATTGGACTTCATCCAGAGCAGGATGGGAAAGGGGGTGGTATCCTGATATGGCCTTTGGTATAATACAAACAGGCTTTCTGACTTTTGTAAAATATAAACTGCCCGTGTAACAGGAGGACACATGACCGGCAGATTACAAAAGAAGAATGACTTCTATTATGCTGTTATCCAGATGAAGGATAGTAACGGACAGCGCAAGCAAAAGTGGGTTGCCACCGGCTTGCCTGTAAAGGGAAACAAAGCAAGAGCCACCGAAGAACTGCGAAAAATTTTAGAGCAGTACGAAAAGGGCGGGCTGCTGTTCAGCCCCAAAACTCCCCTTGTGGATGTATTGGAGCATTGGTTGGAAGATGTGAAGCTGCTTGTAGAGCCGAACACCTACACCAATTATGAAATTGTGTTCCGGGCGCATTTGAAACCATACTTTCTGGAACACCCCGTCACACTGGACAGGGTGCAGCCCATGCACATTCAGGCGTATTGCAATTATAAGATGCAAACCCTCAGCCCATCCACGGTAAAGAAACACCTGAGCAATATATCTTCCGCATTGGAAGTGGCAAGGAAAAACCATGTGATTGCCTTTAACCCCGCCCATGATGTGACAATCAAGAATGACCGGCGATTCGTTCCGAACTGCTACGATGAAAAGCAGATTGCCCGGTTGTTTCAGGCCGCACAGAAAAGCAAGATTGAAACCGAGATTATTTTAGCCTGTACCTATGGACTGCGCAGAAGCGAGGTTGCCGGGCTTACATGGTCGCATGTGGATTTTGAAAAAGAAACCATCCTGATTTCCAAAACGGCAGTTGCCAGCAAGGGCGGCACAATATACAAGGACAGGACGAAAACCAAGAAAAGCTGCCGGGTGCTGCCTATGAGTGCCGCAATCAAAACCTATCTGCAAAACCTCTATAACAGGCAGCAGCAGCAGCGCAAGAGTTTGGGCGCACACTATGAGGATTCAGACTTTGTGTGCAGGCAGCCGGACGGGCATGTTTTTTCGGTGGATGCAATCACCCGGCACTTTCACCAGCTGCTGAAAGAAAACGATCTGCCCATGATTCGCTTTCACGATCTCCGGCACTCAGCGGCCACACAGCTTTTAGCCAGCGGATACAATATGAAGTGCGTTTCGGAATGGTTGGGGCATTGTGATATTCACACTACGATGAATATATACGCCCATGTTACCAATCAGGCAAAACAATCTATGGCGAACTGTCTGGGTGCACTGTTGGAAACAGAACCGGTAGAAGAAGAAAAAGAAAAACCGGCAGCACAGCCACCGGCAAACACAAAGGTGATTCACTTCCCTCAATATGAGCGGCAGGGTAGAACGAGGGTAGAATGAGGGTAGAACGAAGGGTTTAACAAGGACTGTTCCTATTTGAGAATGAATAGCAAAAACCCCGCAAAGCCTGAACTTTACGGGGTTTTTAGCTGGTGCGGATGAAGGGACTTGAACCCCCACGGTATCGCTACCACTAGAACCTGAATCTAGCGCGTCTGCCAGTTCCGCCACATCCGCATATTGTTTTGTCAGCCGGTCACCCGGGCGACGTGTATTATTATACACATGCTCCCGGGATTTGTCAACACTTTTATTAAGAACTTATTTTCCCCTGTTTTTCGTTTTTTGCCGCACCTTGTCGGGCAACAAAAAGTCGGGCAACAAAAAATCCCGGGCGCCAAAGCGTCCGGGATTTTGGTGCGGATGAAGGGATTTGAACCCACACTCTTTTAAGGGAACTAGAACCTGAATCTAGCGCGTCTGCCAGTTCCGCCACATCCGCATATTCTGTTCGTCGGCAGGTCTCCCTGAGCGACGAATATTATTATACACACCGGCCCATGGTTTGTCAACACCTTTTTTGAAAAAAATTCCATGCCCCTGTAATCGATACGCTTTCCTGTGTAGCGTCGTTTATTTACAATTCAGAAACAGTGTTACCGGTTTTCCATTTTCCGCTTCCATGCTATAATAAGGGAAAACTTCGGCCCTTGCTGGCCATTTCCGGGAGGATCTTTCTTATGTGGACTTGTTCGCTTTTGAAGCAGAATGCCAGACAGGCGTTGTCCGGTACATACTGGCGCACTTTTGCCCTGTGCCTTCTGCTGGCTATTGTGGGCGTGGGCGACTATTCGGTTACTGCCTCGTATCATTTTGAAACCGAGGTCGACCGCCTGAACACCATGTTCCGCGGCAGAGTCTGGACCGGGGAGGCTGCCCAGGCCGACATTTGGCAGCAGCTGGCCGGAATCCCCGCTGCCGTATGGAGCATTGTGTTTGTCATCCTGCTCATATCCGTGGTGATCGCTGTGCTGTGGGCCGCCTTTGTCGCTGCGCCCCTGGAAGTGGGACGCAACCGCTTCTTCATGGAGAACCGCCAGAGCCCTGCACCGCTGCGCACCGTCACCACCGTTTTCCGTACCCCCTATCTGAACATGGTCAAGGTGAAATTTCTGGTTGACCTGAAGATTGTGCTGGGACTTTTCCTGCTGGTGATCCCCGGCATCTACTGGGCGTACTGCTATCTGATGGTCCCCTATCTGCTGGCGGAAAATCCCTACATGAGCACCACCCGCGCCATGCAGCTGAGCCGCGAGATGATGCACGGCGAAAAGTGGCACGCCTTCTTGCTGGGCCTTTCCTTCGTGGGCTGGGTCATTCTGGGCATGCTGACCCTGGGGATCGGGCTGCTGTTTCTGGAACCCTACTATCAGGCAACCATGGCGGAACTATATGCCGCTTTGCGCAGCAAAGCCTTTGCCATGAACCTGACCGATGCCAGTGATCTGGGCGGTTTTGTGCGCCACTGATATCCGAAGAAAAAAGTCAAAAAAACACTTGACAGTTGGCTCGGACCTTGCTATAATAATTCTTGCAGTTTGGCGTTGCCGAGCTGCTATGGAAAGATGGCTGAGCTGGTCTAAGGCGCACGACTGGAAATCGTGTAGGGCCCTGAAAGCCCTCGAGGGTTCGAATCCCTCTCTTTCCGCCAGAAAAACCTTTCGGAAATTCCGAAAGGTTTTTTCTTTTATAATTTTTTTCTGCTTACAGGACAGAGTTCTTCCTGCCACGCAAAAACAGCCGCCTTCCCTGCATTGGGGAAGGCGGCTGTTTTTCAGTCAGAATCAGAAATCACTGAGGCATAAACTCAAAATCAATGCGGCCCAGAGGCACATCGGCTCCGGCAACCTTGACCTTGATGGGGCTGCCCAGCATCCAGGTACGGCCGGTGAGCGGGTCGGTCAGGGATACACCCTCGGTGACGGCGGCTTCCCCCTTGCACAGCTGGGCAGCAGGCACAAACCCTTCCACCGTGTTGTCCAGGGCCACAAAGACGCCCCGGGCGGTGATGCCGGAGATGGTGCCGTCATAGACCTCGCCCAGATGGCCGTGCATATACTCGGCCTTGTACAGGTCTTCCACGTCGCGCTCAATGCGCACGGCGTCCACTTCCTTGCGGCTGGACTGCTCGCTGGCATGGGTGGCAAACTCGGTATAATTCTTGACCAGACGTTCATGCGGTGCCCCCACCAGCATATCGGTCAGGATACGGTGAATAGCCAGGTCAGGATACCGGCGGATGGGGCTGGTAAAGTGCGCATAGTCCTTGAGCACCAGGCCAAAGTGGCCCAGAGGCTCCGGGCTGTACCGGGCTTTCTGCATGCTGCGCAGGATACCGGTATGCACCGGAATGCGGATGGGAGTATCACGGGTCTCATCCAGCAGGGCGGACAACTCCAGCTGGGTGGGGATTTCGCCCTTGAACACCGGGTTCAGGCCGCAGGCTTTCAGGGTAGCCCGGAGCTTTTCCATCTTTTCGGCATCGGGGGCTTCGTGTACACGGTAAACGAAGGGCACGCGATGGGTGCGGCCGGCGTTGGCCGCGCACTGGTTGGCCAGCAGCATGAATTCCTCGATCATGCACTCGGACACGCCGCGGCCGCGCTTGACGATGTCCACGCAGCGCCCGGTCTCGGGATCGATGACCAGCTTGGCTTCATCCGACTCGATCTCCATGCTGCCGCGTTCCCGCCGCAGGGCCAGCCGCTTTTCGTACAGCTCATTCATCACCGGCAGCTGGGCCAGGACTTCGCTGTATTTATTCTGCAGGTCCTCCCCTGCCGTGCCGTCCAGCAGGGCGTTGATCTCCTTATACACGCCCTTGACACGGCTGCGGATGACCGTCTTGACAAACTGGTAGCCATGGATGTTGCCCTTTTCGTCCAGGCGCATCAGGCAGGAGAAAGCCAGCCGGTCTTCCCCTTCGTTCAGGCTGCAGATGCCGTTGGACAGCTGCTGGGGCAGCATGGGGATGACCTTGTCCGCATAATAAATGCTGGTGGCTCGCTCGTAAGCTTCCTTGTCCAGCGCCGTGCCCGAGCGGACATAGTGGCTCACATCCGCGATGTGTACCCCCAGTTCATAGCCGCCATCCTGCAGATGCATCAGGCTGATGGCGTCGTCGATATCCTTGGTCTCGGCACTGTCGATGGTGAAGATGGGCAATCCCCGCAGATCCATGCGGTGCGCCGCTTCGGCGGGATCGATCCGGGCGTTGTCATAGGCAGAAGCTTCCTGCATGACTTCGTCCGGGAATTCCTGCCGCACATCGCGGCCATAAAGAATGGCCTTGGCACACTCACAGGCATAATCGGAGGAACCGAACCGCTCGGTGACGGCAGCGCGGTGGTCCATGTGACGGCCGCCGCGGCCGGTGAGCACAGCGCCCACTTTGTCGCCCAGCTGGGCGCCGTTGATGGCCTTCTTGTCCAGAATGATGCGCACGTCCCGGCAGCCATCCGGCTCCACCGCCATACGGCCGTCATCGGTCATGGTGATGGTACCGGCAAAGCTGTTGTGGGGCTCGGTGACTTCCAGCACTTCGCCTTCTGCGCTGCCCTCTACCCGGGGACGCTCAAATAGTTTGACCAGGATCTTGTCATGGGGCATGGCACCATGGAGGGCGCGGCCGGGGATGAAGATATCGCCGGTGCCATCGTCCCGGGCGGCAAAGCCGAAGCGTGCCGCCAGCTTGACCAGGGTGCAAGGAATGCCCGCCGGGGCAGATTCGTTTTCGATGGTGGCAAGACCCGGGGCATACTGGCCGTCACGCACGGTCAGCAGGCCGGTGGCCACCATGCCGGACACGGTGCTGCGCAGACGGGTGTTGTCCACCTGCAGGTTGTTCTGCAGTTCCCGCAGGGTGTGGGGGCGCCGCTTGACGGCATTGAGAATATTTTTTTGCAGTGGTGTCATGTGGTATTTACTCCTCCCTGACGTCGCCCCGTCGGCCGGCGGGGCCCTTCCGTGCGGGTCTGGCCCGCAAAACCTTCTTCTTTATGAACTTTCCCATAAAAAACGGCCCGCGGGTTCCGGCGGGCCGTTTTCTGTCAAATGGATTACAGGCGGGCGTTGACAACGCTGACGACCAGCGCGGCAATCAGGAACACAGCGCCCAGAATCTTGGTGAACTTGGCCAGCTTGGCATCCAGGCCACGCTCACGGCCGGCAGCCATGAAGCTGTTGTCGCCCATAATGGCACTGGAAAGGCCGCGGCCCTTCTGCTCCTGCGCCAGGGTGAACACAACGATCAACAGGCAGGCGATGATGAGGATCACGCCGAACACGATTTCATAGATTCCCATTTGTAGCACTCCTTCAAAGTCTCATGCAGGATATACTATACCACACCCTATCCCGAATTGCAAGAAAATTTTGGCGTGGTTTCTTCAAAAATACGCTCCGTCCCTTTACAGGGTCATCTGCTCCACGCTGTCAGTCTCCTTGAGCAGGGCACCGGCAGCCGGCAGGGTGCGCACACGATAGCGATGGGGATCGGCCAGTTCCAGCCCCGCCGCAGGACGCACCCGGGTGATGCGGGAATTCTTTTTCAGGTTGACCACATTGACACCGGCGGTGTCCCGGGTGGTCTTTTCGGGAATGAGGGCGCTGCCTGCCAACAGCAGACGGGTGGTGGCCGGACCCGCATTGACGAAGATGGCCAGCTCCTGTTCCTCGGTCAGATGGAGGATGGCCGCCAGCTCCGCCTTGTCGCTGTAGGCCTTGAGCAGCTTGCGGCGGTTCTGCTTGGTCTGGTAGCTGGTCAGAGGCACCTTGGCACATTTGCCGTTCTGGAAGAAGAAGAACATGTGGCCGCTGTAATCGGCGGTCACGGCCATGAAGACGGGCACTTCCCCGTCGTCCATGCCTAGGGTGGAGGCAACATAATCCCCCAGCACGCTGGCCTTGGAGTCGGAGAAATCCGCCGCGCGGGTCTTGTAGACCTGGGCGTGGTTGGTGAAAAAGAGCAGCTCCACGCTGTTGGTGGACTCACAGGTAAAGGCGATCTCGTCCCCGTCCTTGAGTTTCTGCTCACCGGACATGCGCAGGCTCTGGGGGGTGATCTTCTTGAAATAGCCTTCCCGGGTGAAGAAGAGATGCACGGGATAGTCCGGAATCTCCTGCTGCTCCTCCTCTGCACTCTCCTCCGGCAGGTCGTACAGAATCTCGCACCGGCGAGGTTTGCCGTACTTCTGGGCCACCTCGGTGAGTTCCTTCATGATGATTTTGTTGATGCGGGCCGGACGCTTGAGGATGTCTTCCAGGTCGGCGATCTCCTTTTCCAGCTCCTCGATCTCCTCGGTGCGTTTGAGGATGTATTCCCGGTTGAGGTGCCGCAGCTTGATCTCGGCCACATACTCGGCCTGGACTTCGTCGATGCCGAAGCCAATCATCAGGTTGGGGACGACCTCACTCTCCTCGGCGGTCTCCCGGACGATGCGGATAGCTTTGTCGATATCCAGCAGGATGGCCTCCAGACCGCGCAGCAGGTGCAGACGCTTCTGCTTGCCCTGGAGGTCATGGTAGGTACGGCGGCGCACGCATTCAGCCCGGAAAGCCGCCCATTCCAGCAGGATGCCCCGCACGCCCAGCACCCGGGGCTGGCCGCCGATAAGCAGGTTGAAGTTGCAGGCAAAGGAGTCTTCCAGCGGGGTGGCCTTAAACAGCCGTGCCATGAGTTTGTCCGGGTCCTGACCACGCTTGAGATCAATGGTCAGCTTGAGGCCGTTCAGGTCGGTCTCATCGCGCATATCGCTGATCTCCCGGATCTTGCCCGCCCTGACCAGCTCGGTGATCTTGTCCATGATGGCTTCCACCGTGGTGGTGGGCGGGATGCGGGTGATGTCGATGCAGTTGTTTTCCTTGTCATAGGACCAGGCAGCCCGAACCCGGATGCTGCCCCGGCCGTTTTCCAGCACGTTCTTCATCTCGGCAGCATCATACAGGATACTGCCGCCGCCCACAAAATCCGGGGCGGGCAGCAGCTGCATCAGGTCGGCGTTCTCGTCCTTCATCAGGGCGATGGTGGCATTGCACAGTTCGGCCAGATTGAAGGAACAGATGTTGGAGGCCATGCCTACGGCAATGCCCAGGGTGTTGTTGGCCAGGATGGTGGGGAAAGTCACCGGCAGCAGGGTGGGCTCGGTGGTGGTGCCGTCATAGTTGGGCACGAAATCCACCGTGTCCTTGTCGATGTCCCGGAAGAGTTCCTCGCACACCGGTTCCAGCTTGGCTTCGGTGTAACGGGCGGCAGCGTAGGCCATATCCCGGCTGTACGCCTTGCCGAAGTTGCCCTTGGAGTCCACGAAGGGCACCAACAGGCTTTCGTTGGAGCGACCCATACGCACCATGGTATCGTAGATGGCAGCATCACCATGAGGGTTCAGGTGCATGGTGCTGCCCACGATGTTGGCGCTCTTGGTGCGTGCCCCTTTGAGCAGGCCCATCCCGTACATGGTGTACAGCAGCTTGCGGTGGGCGGGCTTGAAGCCGTCGATCTCCGGCAGGGCGCGGGAGACGATCACGCTCATCGCATACGGCATATAGTTGGTTTCCAGCGTCTGGGTGATGGGGCTTTCGATCACTTCGCCCGCCGAGAGGATCTCTACATTATCCCCCAGCTGCGGGCGGGCAGGCGCCTGTTTCTTTTCACGTTTTTTTGCCATGGTTCCTCCCCTTGTCAGGACACATCCAGATCATCCAGATACTCGGCGCCGTGTTCCGCAATATGTTCCTTGCGGCCGGCCAGGTTATCCCCCAGCAGCAGATCGAACACCTCGGAGGTCTGCTTGGCGTCGGTGGGCAGCACCTTGATCAGGCGGCGGCTCTCCGGGCTCATGGTGGTCAGCCACATCATTTCAGGGTCGTTCTCGCCCAGACCTTTGGAGCGCTGGATGGTATATTTCTGGCCGTCAATGCGGCGCAGGATATCCGCCTTTTCCGGCTCGGTATAGGCGAAATACGTCTTGGCCTTGGTGTTGATCTCATACAGCGGGCTCTCGGCAATATAGACGTAGCCCTGGTTGATGAGGGTGGGCGTGAGGCGGTACAGCATGGTCAGCACCAGGGTGCGGATCTGATAGCCGTCCACGTCGGCGTCGGTACAGATGACGATTTTATTGAAGCGCAGATTGTCCAGGTTGAAGGTGGCCAGGTCCTTGTTATGGGACCCGCCCAGCTCCACGCCGCAGCCCATGACCCGGATCAGGTCAGTGATGACCTCCGACTTGAAGATGCGGGCATAATCGGCTTTCAGGCAATTCAGGATCTTGCCGCGGATGGGCATGATGGCCTGGAATTCGGAGTCGCGGCTCTGCTTGACCGCGCCCATAGCGGAATCGCCCTCCACGATATACAGTTCCCGCCGGGATGCGTCCTTGGTGCGGCAGTCCACAAACTTCTGCACCCGGTTGGCAATGTCCATCTGCTGGGTGATGTTTTTCTTGATGGAGATACGGGCCTTTTCGGCGTGTTCCCGGCTCTGCTTGTTGATGAGCACCTGTTTACAGGCTTTCTCCGCTTCGTCGGGGTTTTCGATGAAATAGACTTCCAGCTGATGCTTGAGGAAATCGGTCATGGCCTGGGCCACAAACTTGTTGGTGATGGCCTTCTTGGTCTGGTTCTCATAACTGGTGCGGGTGGAGAAGCTGGAAGAGACCAGGATCAGGCAGTCCTGCACATCGGCAAAGGTGATAGCGCTCTCGTTCTTTTTATACAGCCCCTTGTTTTTCAGCCATGCATTGATCTGATTCACAAAGGCCAGACGCACTGCTCGGTCAGGGCTGCCGCCATGTTCCAGCCAGCTGGAGTTGTGGTAATATTCCAGTGCCTGGGTCTGGTTGGAGAAGCAGAAGGCCACATTCATCTTGACCTGGTATTCGGGCTGGTCTTCCCGGTCACGGCCCACGGCGGAACCGGCACAGGCATGCACCGGCGTGAGGGCCTTGTCCCCTGCCAGCTCGGCCACATGATCCACAATACCGTTTTCATAGTAGTAAGAGATTTTTTCCGCACGCTCTCCCGAGCGGTCGTTAAAGACCAGGGTCACGCCGGCATTGACCACCGCCTGCCGTTTGAGCATATCCCGGAAGGTCTCGGGCGATACGGTGATGTCGGTGAAAACATCGGTATCCGGCATCCACCGGATGACGGACCCGGTACGGCGGCCGCTGAAAGGTTCTTTTTTCAGTCCGCCCACATTCTCGCCTTTTTTGAAGTCCAGGTGATAGTGAAAGCCGTCCCGGTAAATATCGGCCGTCATCCAGGCACTGGCATACTGGGTGGCACACAGACCCAGACCATTGAGGCCCAGGGCAAAATCATAGTTGCCGGCTCCCTCGCCGTATTTGCCGCCGGCATACAGTTCACAGAAAACCAGGTCCCAGTTCCACCGCTGTTCAGCCTTGTTATAATCTACCGGAATACCGCGGCCGAAGTCCTCAACCTCCACGCTGTGGTCCGGGTAGAGGGTAACATTGATTTTGTCACCAAAGCCGTCCCGGGCTTCGTCGATGGAGTTGGAGACGATCTCAAAAATGGAGTGAGCGCAGCCTTCCACACCGTCGGAGCCAAAAATAACGGCAGGACGTTTGCGGACACGGTCCGCGCCCTTCAGACTTTTAATGCTTTCGTTGCCGTAAACCTGTTTTTTTGCCATGCGGCTTCCCCCTGAAATTGCGTTGTGACGAGTTCATGTGTATTTTGCGCGTATTTATTATTTAACCATGAAGTGGAAGGGTTTGTCAAATAATGCTTTCATTATATCACAACCCATGGTTGTATTGCAAGACAAAAGCAACCGCCGGAGCGGAAGGCTCCGGCGGCGTTTGTGCTCAGACGGGAAGCAAGTCAGATCAGTTGCTGCTGCCTTCCACCTCTTCCTTCAGGTAGGCGTCCAGTTCATCGGCGGCTTCATTCAGCTTTGCCTCGGCTTCGGAATCGTCTGCGGTGGTGCCGTCGGCTTGCAGCTGTTCCGACTGCTCCTGAATCTCTGCCAGCTGCTCTTTCAATTTCTCGGTCACCGCCTGCTTTTCCTCCTCAGCGGGCGTGGCCTCGTCTTCCTGAGAGGCAGGCTGAGAGTCTGAAGAAGCGGGTTCCTGGGCGGTATCGTCGGAGGACGCCTCCGGGGTCTGGGTATCCGCAGAGGCAGCCGGGTCAGACGCGGGCTGGGATTCGTCGGTCTTGGGGGTGCAGCCGAACAGCGCCAGACTCAGACCGGCAGCCAGCAAAAGGGCGGCAAGACGGGACATTGTGCGACGTTTCATTTGTGTTCTCCTTTGGTAAGGTGTTACGGGGCGAATTTGGTATTCTGAAACACAAGAAAGCTTTCCTGTATTCAGTATACCACATTTCTCTGCCACCCTACAAGGCAGTTTTCCACGATACAACCGTAAAAGTTTGGTTACATTCCTTTCTAAAAAAGCCCTCCTGCCAAAGCGGCAGAACAGCTTCTTGCGTTTTGGGTAACAGAAACTTCTCAGCCCATCATGCTGAAGAAGTCCACCTGGCTGGTCTCGGGCAGGTTGCCAAGAGCCCCCACATCCCGCAGTTTGTCCAGGATGGACTGGGCCACACCGGAAGCCTGCTGCAGTTCCTCGATGGAGATATACTCTTCCCCATGAATGGTGGCCTGTTCCAGAGCAATGGCGGCATTTTCGCCCAGGCCTTTCAGCGCGGTGAAGGGAAGGCGGACCTTGCCGTCCTCCACAATATATTTGCTGGCATAGCTTTTGCCCAGTTCAATGGGCAGGAACTGGCAGCCCCGCTGCAGCATCTCGTTGACCAGCTGCAGGCTGACCAGGGCGTCGTCATCCTTGGCGGTACGCTCATCCTTGGGGATGCGCTCGTTATCCCGCAGATGTTCCTTGGCCACCCGGACGCCGCCCACGGCCGCTTCGTAGTCAATATCGGCACCGCGGACGGTGAAGTAGACCGCATAGAAAATGGCCGGATGGTAAACCTTGAACCACATCAGGCGGATGGCCGCCATCAGGTAAGCCACCGCATGGGCTTTGGGGAACATATACTTGATCTTGCGGCAGGATTCGATGTACCAGTCAGGCACATCGTGTTCCCGCATGGCTTCCTCCCATCCGGGCTTGAAGCCGCCCTTGGCCACCTTGCCCTTACGCACAGCCTCCATGATGTCAAAGGACATCTTGGGTTCCAGGCCCTTGCGCAGCAGGTACAGCATGATGCTGTCACGGCAGCCGATGACCTCGGCGATGGTGCAGGTTTTGGAGCGGATGAGTTCGTCGGCGTTGTTGGTCCAGACGTCGGTTCCGTGGGACAGACCGGAAATCTGGATCAGTTCCGAGAAGTTCTTGGGCTGGGCATCCAGCAGCATCTGGCGCACGAAGTTGGTGCCCATTTCGGGGATGCCGAAGGTGCCGGTCTGGCTGCCGATCTGTTCCGGGGTGACGCCCAGGGCCTCGGTGGAGGTGAGCAGGCTGTACACCTTGGGATCGTTCATGGGCACCGAGTTGATGGGGATACCGGAATACTCCTCGAAGAACTTGTAGAAGGTGGGCACATCGTGGCCCAGCTCGTCCAGCTTGAGCAGCGTGTCGTGGAGGTATTTGAATTCGAAGTGGGTGGTCAAAAGACCGCCCTTCACGTCATCCGCCGGGTGCTGGATGGCACAGAAATCGTAGATATCAAAAGTATCGGGCACAACGACCATGCCGCCGGGATGCTGACCGGTGGTCCGCTTGACGCCGGTACAGCCGATGCACAGGCGGTTTTCCTCCGCACGGTTGACGGTGCGGCCGCGTTCTTCCAGGTACTTCTTCACATACCCGTAGGCGGTCTTGTCCTGCAGACCGGAGACCGTTCCCGCCTTGAAGACGTTCTCCTTGCCGAAGAGCTCCTCGGTATAACGGTGAACGTTGGACTGATACATGCCGGAGAAGTTCAGGTCGATATCCGGCTCCTTGTCGCCGTAGAAGCCAAGGAAGGTCTCAAAGGGGATGTCGTGGCCTTCCATGATCATGGAGGTGCCGCAGACCGGGCACTTCTTGTCCGGCAGGTCAAAGCCGTCCATGGTGTGGCCGTCATCGATCCATTCACTGTGCTGGCATTCCGGGCACAGATAATGGGGCGGCATACTGTTGACTTCCGAGATTCCCGCAAAGTGGGCTACGGCGGAGGAACCCACAGAGCCACGGCTGCCCACCTGGTACCCGCCTGCGTTGGAGAATGCCACCAGCTTGACGGCAATGACGTACAGAACGGCATAGCCGTGGCCGCAGATGGAATCCAGTTCCTTTTTCAGGCGCTTTTGCAGAATATCGGGAAGCGGACTGCCATAATCCTTCCGGGCGTGCTCCCAGGTGCCGGAACGCAGCTGCTCCTCGGCGCCCTTGATGGAAGGCGGATAGGTGCCTTTGGGAATGGCGCGCAGGTTGCCGTCGATGGTGGCAGCGATCTTGTTGGGATTGGTGACCACCACCTCATAGGCCTTTTCCTTGCCCAGATAACTGAACTCCTCCAGCATATCCTGGGTGGTGCGATAGAACAGCGGTGCCTGGTTATCCGCATCCTTGAAGCCGTTGCCCGCCTGCAGGATGGCCCGATAAGCCGCATCCTCCGGTTCCTGGAAGTGCACGTCCCCCGTAGCGACCACCGGTTTGTGCAGTTCGTCCGCCAGGGCAATGACGGTACGGTTGAAATTCTTGATGGCTTCGATGGAGTCCACCTGACCGTTGCGGACCATAAACGCATTGTTGCCCAGGGGTTGGATCTCCAAAACGTCATAGTAATCGGCAATCCGCAGAAGATCTTCGTGGCTGCGGCCTGCGACGATGGCACGATACAGTTCACCCGACTCGCAGGCGGAGGACAGGATCAGGCCCTCCCGGTACTGGTTCAGAAGACTGCGGGGCACACGGGGCTTTTTGAAGAAATACTTGGTGTGGGCGGCACTGACAATGCGGTAGAGATTCTTGAGCCCGGTCTGGTTCTTCACCCAGATAATCAGATGGTTGAACCGCTTTTTCAGGACCTCTTTATTGCCGCCCAGGCCGGTGTTGATATCCTCGACGTTGTAGATTTCCTTTTCCTTCAGGTCCTCAAGCATCTTCTCGAAGATGCGGGCCAGGGCCATGGCATCGTCCACCGCCCGGTGATGGTTGAAGGGAGGAATTTCCAGATGCTTGTTGATCACATCCAGCTTGTAGCTGCGAAGCCCGGGAAACAGAGCCTGCGCCATGGGAACGGTATCGATATAGGGATTGTTGAAGGTGATGCCCGCCCGTTCGGCCGCCCGCTGCAGAATCAGCATATCGAAACTGCTGGCATTGTGGGCGATGACGATGTTGTCCCCGCAGAACTCCTTGAAGCTGCGGATGGCTTCATCCGGAGAAGGCGCATCCGCCACCATGGCGTCATTGATGCCGGTCAGTTCCACCACCTTGGCCGGAATGGGCCGCCCGGGATTGACAAAGGTAGCGAAGCTTTTTTCCTCGTTGATCTTGCCGTTTTCCACATAGACGGCACCAATCTCGGTCATGATGTCGTTGTTGGTATCCAGACCTGTGGTTTCGGTATCAAAGACCACAAAGCTCCCGGTAAGAGGCATTTTGACCTTGCCGTAGACCGTGGGGATCATATCATCCACGAAATAGGCTTCGCACCCGTAAATCAATTTGAAACCGGGGTCGGAACCATGGATATCATCGGCCGCCAGCATGGCTTCCGGGTATCCCTGGCAGACGCCATGGTCGGTGATGGCAATGGCGCGATGGCCCATGCGGTGGGCCAGCCGGACGATCTTGCCGGGGTCACAGAATCCGTCCATAGAGCTGGACTTGGTATGCAGATGCAGCTCCACCCGCTTGTGGCCTTCCGGTTCGGTGTCCTGACGGGGCTGACGTTCCACCTGCAGGACATCATAAGGCAGGAGCACATAGTCGCGCTCATATTTATCGTAGGTGTAATTGCCGCGCACGATCAGGGTCGTGCCGGGTTTGAGGCCCTCCCACTTGGACATGTCCTCCCCTTCATCCCCCAGTACCTTGAGGTTGATGGAGCCGTTGTAGTCGGTGATGGAGGTGAAATAGATCTTGCGGCGGTTGCCCTTGACTTCGGTGGCGAAAACATCGCCCCAGACGGTGACCTTGCCGCCGTCGCCCAGATCGTTGAGAGGGCGCAGGTCTGCCGGTTTGAAAGACTTGCCGTGGAAAAGCTTCGCCGGCTTGGAAGTGAGTTCCAGACCCTCGATGGTGAAGGGCGCCACCTCCTCCTTGGCCTTGAACTGCACGGCAGGCGTCTTTTCGGCCACACGCCGCTCCAGTTCCTCAGCATTGAGCTGGGCCGCCACATCCTTCATCCGGACCACCGGCAAAGAGCCGGTACGTTCCTGAATCAGTTCGGCCAGACGCCGGGGAAGCTCCACGCTTTCCAGAATGGTGCGCCCCGCATTGACACGCACAATCAGCCCGTCAGGCTCAAAAGCCACGGGCTGGTCCTTGTCCAGAAATCCGTTTACCGGCATCCCCTGCTGCTTGAGTTCCTCAATGAGCAGGGTCACGGCATCCGGGGTGATGGCATCATAATTGAAATAGTTCCGCAGTGCCAGTTCATAGCCGGCAAACACCGGTTCCAGCGAGGCCAGCAGGCGGCCGCAGAGCCCCCTGTCCAGGGGCTCTGCGCTGCGCAGACTGATGACCACCTTGCGGGAAGTGCGGAACAGTTCCACTTTTTCCACGATCACGCCGCTAAAGCAGGCGTTGAACTGGGCGTCGGCCGTAAACTGCGGCCAGACCTGAGTGACAAAAGGTTTCAAGGCTTCTCCTTTTTATTTTCGGGTCCATTCAGGGAAAAAACAGGGCAGCGATATCAGCGCTTTGATCCCGGGCGGCCGGAGGTGCGGCAGAATTCCCCGGTGCAAAGCAGCCAGAGGAAGAGTGCCGCCGTGGCCGCGGCCAGTACCAGAAAGAAAATGCCGCCCGCCCACTGTGCCGTATCAAAAAACACATAGGCACAAAAACCAAACAGTGCTGCTCCCAAAATCAGCAGCACTGCGGTAAAACGCGGACTAATGGCCACCAAAAAATCAACAACAAGTTGCAGCAGGTCCATGGGGGTCTTCCTCCGCGTGGCTATTTACAGTTTATAGATCTCGTCCACGAACTGATCCACGATGTTGTCTTTGAGCATGCGGACCTTTTCTCCGCGGATAAACAGCAGCGCACAGTCCTTGCCGCCGGCAATGCCGATATCGGCGTCGGAAGCTTCGCCGGGGCCGTTGACGATGCAGCCCATGATGGCGATCTTGACGGGTTTCTTGAAGCCGTCGGCCCGCAGACGCTCCTCCACCTGACGGGCAATATCCATCATGGGATACTGGGTGCGGCCGCAGGTGGGACAGCTGATGATCTCGGGACCCGCCACGGCATAGCCCACAGCGCGCAGAATGTCATATCCGGCCAGGACTTCGTTCTCCGGTGTGTCGGTCAAGGAAACGCGCAGCGTGTCGCCGATGCCTTCCAGCAGCAGTCCCCCGATGCCCATACCCGACTTGATCAGACCCATCCGGTTGCCGCCGGCCTCGGTCACGCCCACATGCAGCGGGTAGTCGGTCTTGGCACTGAGCATCCGGTACGCCGCCATCATGCGGGGCACGTTGGAGGACTTGATGGAAATGACAATATTGTTGAAATCATGCTTCTCCAGCAGCTGCACATGATACATGGCGCTTTCCACCATGGCTTCCGGCACCGGAGCGCCATACTTGGCCAGGATGTGCTTTTCCAGACTGCCGCCGTTGACGCCGATGCGGATGGGTACGTTCTTGGCATTGCAGGCATCGGCCACCGCCTTGACGCGGTCGTCATCCCCGATATTGCCGGGATTGATGCGAATCTTATCCGCCCCTGCATCCAGCGCTGCCAGAGCCGCCTTGTAGTCAAAGTGAATGTCCGCCACCACCGGAATGTCCACCTCTTCCTTGATGGCGGAAACCACCGCGGCGTCCTTGGGGGTGGGAACCGTGACCCGCACGATCTGGCAGCCGGCTTCAGCCACACGGCGGGCCTGAGCCACATTGCCGGCGATATCCTCCACCGGCACGTTGAGCATGGTCTGCACCGCGATGGGGTTGTTGCCGCCAATGGTAACATTGCCGATCTTGACCGTTCGTTTGAGCTGGCGCATACAAAGACACTCCTTATATAAATTTCGCAATATCCTGGAAGGTAACCAGCACCATCAGGGCCAGCAGCGCCACGATGCCCGCAGCATTGAGGACCGCCTGCACCCGCGCCGGTACCGTCTTGCCGGAAACACATTCCACCGCCAGGAACAGCAGCTTGAAACCGTCCAGTCCGGGAATGGGCAGCAGATTGAAGATGCCCAGGTTCACCGAGATCAGGGCCGCCAGACTGACCACATCCTTCCAGCCGTAGCGTACCGCCTGACTCACTGCGCTGACAACGCCCACCGGGCCGGACAGCTGGTTGATGCCGACCCGGCCAGTGGCCATATCCACAAAGCCGCGCAGAATAGCCCGGGCGTAATACAGAAAATACCGGCCTGCCCAACCGGCCACCGTGCGGGGCGATTTGGCAATGCCGTATACCTGGAAATCCAGCACCATGGTGGTGGTGCCGTCCGCCCCGGTGGCGGAGTCAAAATGCACGGCGGGCAGGTGTACGATGCTGCCGTCCCGCAGCACCGTCATGGAGGCGGTGTAATCCGGGGTGCGCTGCAGCTCGTACACGATGTCCTCGGCCACAAAGCAGACATGTCCGTTCACCGAGAGGATCTCATCTCCCGCCTGCAGACCGCTGGCCTCACTGGCCGGTGCATCGCCCAGAAAATCGTAAATCATACAGCTGGTGATGGCATCCTCCCCGCAAAGAAGGGCCACCAACAGAAAATACCCGAGGACGAAGTTCATCATGGCACCGCACAGGATCACAAAAAAGCGATGCGTGGGCGGTGCTTCGTCAAAAAACTTGCCCCTGACCGCCGCGGGCAGTACCGGACGGCGGCGGTCGTAGGAAGCATGGGGACGGACGAACCCGTCCTGTTCCGCTTCCCGGTCTTCCCCTTCTTCCTCGGGATTTTCCCCGGGAAGAAGGTTATATCCGCCCAAAGGGAGAAGACGGATGCTGTATCGGGTGCCGTTCCTGACCCGGGACCACAGCGCCGGACCAAACCCGATGGAAAATTCCTGAACCCACATCCCCACACGCCGGGCCGCCAGAAAATGGCCGGCCTCATGCACCAGCACAAACAGACCGAATACCACGATTGTCGCAATGGTGGTGAGAAGGACGATCGTCATTGAACACCTCGATTGAAGTTGCCGCGCGGCGGGCATCCCCTGCCCTGCCGCCGGTGGGAATTACAGATGGGCACGGACGTAAGCCCGGGCCATGGCGTCACAGTCATATACATCCTGCAGGGTATAGTCGCCGCCGAAAGATTGGCTGTCCACCACACCTTCCACCAGGCGGCCGATATCCAGGAAACCGATCTTGTCCTGCAGGAACAGGCGCACGGCTTCCTCATTGGCGCCGTTGGCGGCACAAGGGGCAAGGCCGCCCTTCCGGATGGCTTTTTTGCAGGCGGCCAGACAGCGGAAGGTCTCTTCATCGGCCACATCAAAACTCAGGGACTTGAGAGCCGCAAAGTCCAGCTCCGGTACCGGGCTGGGCAGACGATCCGGCCATGTCAGCGCATACTGGATGGGAATACGCATATCCGGCACCCCCATCTGGGCAATGACCGAATTGTCCGCAAACTGTACCGCCGAGTGAATAACACTCTCCCGCTGGACAACGATCTGGATTTTATCCTCCGGCAATCCGAAAAGCCAGACAGCCTCGATCAATTCCAGTCCCTTGTTCATCAGGGTGGCGGAGTCGATGGTGATCTTGGCCCCCATATTCCAGTTGGGATGCTTGAGGGCATCTTCCTTTTTCTTGCCGGCCAGCTGATCCTGTTTCATACCGAAGAAGGGACCGCCGGAAGCGGTCAGCAGAATCTTGGTCAGCCGTTTGGCCGAGTGCTGGTCCTGCAGACACTGGAAGATCGCTGAGTGTTCACTGTCCACCGGCAGCAGACGCACGCCCTTGCGGCGTACTGCATCGGTGACCAGATGGCCGCTGGTGACCAGGCTTTCCTTGTTGGCCAGAGCCAGATCATGGCCGCTCTCGATGGCGGCCAGCGAAGCAGGCAGGCCCGCAATGCCCACAACGGCATTGAGCACCACATCGGGGCCATCCATGGCTGCCAGGGTCCGCAGGCCTTCGGTTCCCCTGAGCAGCCGCGGGGCATCCGCCATGCCGGTCAGTTCCGCTTCCAGTCGGTCACAGGCAGCTTCATCCACCACCGCCACATAGCGGGGATGGAATTCTGCAATCTGTTTTTGCAGGATCTCAATGCGGGAATGGGCTGCCAGACCGAAGATGGTATACCCGTGCATACGGGCCACATCCAGGCTTTGGGTCCCGATGGAACCGGTGGACCCCAGCAGAGTGATCGTCTTGCTCATACATTCACTTCCTGTTCAGTCAAAAAGAGGAAAGATAGAAGAAATGGCGCACCGCAATGGACACAAACGGCGCAATGAACATCACGCTGTCGAAGCGGTCCAGAATGCCGCCGTGGCCGGGGAAAATCGTGCCGTAGTCCTTAATTCCCACCTGACGCTTGACCGCCGATGCAAACAGGTCTCCCAGGATTCCCAGCACCGAGGCCAGAGCTCCCAGGCCCAGAATGACCAGGTAATGCTGGGGATTGATGTTGACCGTAAAGACCTGCAGCCGTCCCGACAGAAGGCCGTAAACAAAGGTGACCAGCAGTCCGGCCACCATGCTGCCGATGACGCCGCCCACAGCACCTTCCACCGTTTTGTGGGGGCTGACAATGGGGGCCAGCTTATGCCGCCCGAAGGCACGGCCGGCAAAGTAGGCTGCGGTATCTCCGCCCCAGGCGAAGCAGAGAATCAGCAGGATGAAATAGACGGCATCATACCCGTATTGGTCGATGGGCAGCTGGCGTTTGAGATAAATCAGGGAATAAAAGCAGAAGAGAATGACGCCGCCGAAATAGACGAACCCGGCCAGACGGCCGAAATCCAATGTTCCATGTTTGGCGATCAGGCAGATGTTATAATACAGCACCACCAGGAAACTGGCCGGCAGAATGACCGCACGGACGGCAGCGCTGCTGGACAGCATGATCAGCATTGTATAGGGTATTGCCATTGCAAACAGGTACCATTGACGGCGGCCGAAGCCCATGGCGGAATACACTTCATGCATGCCGATCAGGCAGATCAGGGCCAGGACCAGGTCAAAAAAGACGGTATCAAAGAAAGCCAGGACAACGGCCAGCAGGCACAGCCCTACAGCGGCTGTTATGATTCGAGTTTTCATATGGGCGGGAATTCCTTTCGGAGACAGAAGTGCACGGTTTACTGCTTCGGGGATGGTTTTACTATATGCGCACTGCTGCCGGAGTTTGCCAGATATGACGTATGCCGCGCAGATGCGCGGCACACGCAGCAGAAAGCCTGAAGCGATCAGACTTCCATGATCTCCTGATTTTTGGCGGTGCAGGTCTCGTCGATCTTCTTGACGAACTTGTCGGTCAGTTTCTGGACCTCTTCTTCCAGATTCTTCTGGTCATCCTCGGTGATCTCGCCGGCCTTCTTCATGGCCTTGAACTTGTCCATGGCATCACGGCGGACGTTGCGCACGGCCACCTTGGCTTCCTCGCCCTGCTTCTGCACATCTTTGGTCAGCTGCTTGCGGCGTTCTTCGGTGGGAGCCGGGAAAATCAGGCGGATGGTATGACCGTCGTCAATGGGATTGATGCCGATATCGCTGGTCTGGATGGCCTTGGAAATCTCCTTGACCATCTTAGGGTCCCAGGGGGTGATGGTCAGGATGCGGGCTTCGGCCACAGCCACAGCCGCGATCTGGTTGACCGGGGTGGGAGCACCGTAATAATCCACTGCGACCTTGTCCAGAATGGCCGGATTGGCACGGCCCGCGCGGATGGTGGCCAGCTCACGGGAAAGGTGGTTGACGCAGTTGGTCATTTTCTCTTCATAGATTTTGGTCGTGCTGCTCATACAAGTGTCTCCTTTTGTTCAAACGGCCTTGGGTGACCGTGTTTTTCTTCTTTTCCGGCATTCCGGCAGATTCATTCACTGACCAGTGTGCCGATCTTTTCTCCGCGCACCGCGCGGGCAATGTTGGAACCGTCGCCCAGATCAAATACCAGAATGGGCAGGGCATTGTCCCGGCAGAGGCTGGCGGCGGTGGAATCCATCACGGCCAGACGTTCGTCCAGCACCCGGGTAAAGGTCAGGGTGTCATACCGCACTGCGTCGGGGTATTTGTGGGGATCCTTGTCATAGACACCATCCACCATAGTGGCCTTGAGCATGGCATCGGCACCGATCTCCAGGGCGCGCAGGGCGGAGGCCGTGTCGGTGGAGAAGATGGGGTTGCCGGTACCGCCGCCGAACACCACGACCTTGCCCTCTTCCAGCGCGGCAATGGCCTTGTCGCTGGTGAAGGTCTCGGCCACCTGAGGCATCACGGCACTGGTCATGACCACCGCCGGCACCCCCTGCTGACGCAGGGCATCTTTCACGGCCAGGGCATTCATGACCGTGGCCAGCATACCGATCTTGTCCGCATCCATACGGTCCATTTTGCCGCTGGAACGGCCGCGCCAGAAGTTGCCGCCGCCCACCACAATGCCGATCTGCACGCCCAGATCATGGGCCTGCTTGACACCGGCACAGATGGAAGCAATGGTTGCCTCATCAAAGCCGGCGCCCTTGCTGCCGGCCAGCGCTTCCCCGCTGAGTTTCAGCAATATACGATTATAACGGTTCTCCATAGTAAGCACCACCTGATTTTGTCATATGTAGTTATTTTACAATAGTTTGCCCACAAAGTAAATAAGGGTTCGGAAAATGGCATAAAAAATTCACACCGCCCATGGGGGCAGTGTGAAAAGAGGAAATTGTGTTTATTCTTCCAGCACGGCGGCAAATTCTCTGCGCAGACAATGACGGCACTGCGCCAGCATCTGCTGTCTGCTGTTGGCATCATCCGCCAGAACCAGCCGGGACGGGTCCGAACAGTGCTGCGGCAGGGCGAAGACGACGGAAAAGCCGTCCGTTCCCTGGACTTCCTCCGTTTTCCATCCCAGCGCAGCGGCATATTCCCGCACCAGCAAAAGACCGGTAACACCCCGATTCAGCAAATCACCGGTGAGGGTCCCTTCCGTGAGCATGGCCACAGCCTCCGGCGCGGCGCCCGGGCCGTTGTCCCGATACACCAGCCGGCGGTTTTCCGTGCAGGTCAGCTCCACCGTGTCCGCCCCGGCACGCACCGAATTGGAAATCAGATTGGCCAGCAGGCTGTTGAGCAGCGCCTCATCCGCTTCCAGCCAAAGCCCCCGTTCCGTTTCGTCCCGCAAGGTCAGGCGAACGGCACGGCCGCAGGCCGCCAGTTCCTCCTGGGCGCAGGTACATACGCCCCGCAGGTGATCGGCCAGTTCCAGGGGAAAAGCTGGGCGCAGCTGCCGCAGCTGCGTTCCCAGCGCCAGATCGGCAGCATTGTCGGCCAGACGTTCCAGCCTTTGAATGCGCCGGGACATTTCCCGCAAAGTATCCAGACCGGTGGAGCGGACCGGTTCCGAGGCCTGCTGTTCCAGGTACCGGGTCAGGGCATCCACCGTGCCCTGCAAAACACAAAAATCCTCCGCCAGCCGCCCTTTCAGGCCGCCGCGAAGGGGGTTACAGTTTTCCGGCCAGATGTGGTCGGTGGATCTTTCGGTGTTCATCGCAAGAGTCTCCTCTGATCCCGCGCGCAATGCAGTATCGGTTCAGCGCCCGATGGCCCTGCGGATCAGTTCGGTCAGGCTGCGGATCAATTCCAGGTTGGTCAGACGGCTGCCTTCCGGTTTGTTGACCGCACGGCACAGCCGGTCATATCCCTGGGGTCCGGTGTGCCGCAGGGATTCATTGATCCGCTGCATCGCCGAGGCCACGGTGCCGGGACGGATATGCTGTCCGTCCGCCGCATATTGATACAGTTCCTTGGCAATATAATCATCGGCCCCCAGAACGGTGCGCAGCAGGATCCGCTCCAAGTAATTCCAGCCGCCCAGGCGCCGGTTGTAGTGCATGGAGCAAAGCAGTTCGTGCAGATACTCCCGTACGCGGTAGGCATCCCAGGCATCATCACTGCCGCCGCAGCGATACACCGCCGCAAATAACTCCGACAAGGTATATGGCTTAAAGATAATACAATCAGCACCCATTGTCAAGAAACGCGCCGTGGACTTTTGTGTATAGGGCATGGCGGTGATCAGGATGCGCGGACGCTGAGGCAGTTCCAGCATGCCCAGCTGCCACAGCAGCTCTCCCAGGCCCGGTCCCTGCAGCAGGGTATCCAGCACAAGGACCTGCGGGCACAGGCCGCTTTGCAGGATTTCCAGCACCTGCTGCCCCGACGTGACCGCCGCACACACCTCCACCGACCGTTGGGCCGATCCGTACAGTCTGATTGCACTGCACTGGCCACGGTCACTGTCTGCAAACAGTGCGCTGACCCATTCCTGTTTGTCCATGTCGCGCATCTTCTTCATTCCTTTTCCGGCCGCTTCCGCAGGGCGTCCTTGTTGTTTGCTGTCCGCTGCGTCAGACCGCACATTCCGCCGCCGCGCCGCACACGTCCCGGATCACATCGCAGGCATTTTCCGGTGGGACTGCATTCTCATACAGAAACCGCAGCAGCCCCCGGCCGAATTTTTCACTTACATCCCGCAGCGTGCAGCGCATGGTCCTAGGTACTCCGTCGCCCGCCTCCCGGCAGATCACAACACCAAGGCACCCTTCTTTCACATAGAGGGCATACCCGATGCGATGGGCCTTCTGCAGACCTTCAATCTCCGAAAAATTCCGCGCATAGGATTCCAGCAATTCTGCCTGTGTTGGATTCATCTTCCTCTTGTCTCCCCACAATACAAATTCAGCCGGGTAGATACCGCCCGCGTTCCGGGACCGCAAACGGCGGGCGCACACCGCCGAAAGCCCGCGCCGGATACCGCACCGGACGCAGGTCTTCTCGATAAATAATCATACTGATTTATGTCCGCAAAATCAATGGCTGCGCGTCGTATTTGATTTTACGATTTCATACGTTTGCAGCAATATTTGCACGTTATTTTCATTATATTTGATACACCGCCTTTTTATTTCGCATTTTTTGTTCCTTCGTTTTGGCTTTACAAAACGGAACCAAGCGCGCAAACGCGATTATTGATACAAAATATCGGATTTCTTCCTTATCTTTTGCCACAGATCCCTTTATCATGGGCTGCGTCACAGGTTCACAGCTGCATACTATTTCTTTTTTCTGACCGGGGCTTGACATTTTTTTGCAAAAAGAGTATAGTATCTTGGTCAGATAAATTTGGGCCTGTAGCTCAGTTGGGAGAGCGTTCGGTTCGCATCCGAGAGGTCAAGGGTTCGAATCCCTCCAGGTCCACCACATTAGGACGTCGCCTATGGATATCGCATAGCGGCGCAAAGTTATGGGACACCCCTGTGAATAACAGGGGTGTCCCGCTTTTTTGTGTTCATTATTGATCGTTCTGGACTTTGCTCAGAGATCGAGCTGCACTATTTTTATGAGTGGGAGAGAACGGCCGGTTTCACTGGCGAGTCTATCGCACCACTTCTGACACGGATGTTTCTTTCTGCACCACTTTTAAGTAGATGATACGGATATTTTTCGACAGACTGAGGTCGGCAGCAAGAAATGCTGCCGACCCCTGATCACTTATTTGCAAAGGCGGGCGGAACTGTCAACGAAGACGCGAAGCGGCGTTCATTTTATCGTTGACTGGCTCGGCTGGCTTTGCTATTTATCAACTTTGCGTAGTAGTATGCCACATACACAAATAGCCAATATAAGAATTGCTACCAACGGCAACAAGTTTTCAAGTTGGAATGTACTATCCGTCATTACTCTATAGCCCCATGAGGCTGGAAAAATTTTTCCTACAATTTCAAATGCTTTTGGCAGCAATTCAATCGGAAACATAATTCCGGAAAGCATGATAGAGGGCAAAAAAATGATGATAGAAACCATTGAAGTTTTCGCTTGGTCTTTTACTGCTAAACCAATTATGCTGGCAATGCTAAGGGACACCGCAATAAAAATAGCAAGGCTGGCAAAGTACAGCATCGGATTTTCTGGTATCTCAGCATTGAAAGCAAGCGGCGCAGCAATGTATAGAATTATGCTCATAATAAACAGATGTATGTATGCGGAAATATTCGTCAAAACAAGACCAAGATATAGTGGCACACCATTTGCCTTATAAACTTTTTTAATATCGCTGCTGTAAATTTCAACAAGAGAGGGCGGCAAGCCAATTAACGCACCCATTGTTACTCCGAAAACGGTCATAGACTGAATGAGTGTGTATCTTGCTTCCGGCATAACAGATGTAAATATCCCACCCATAATCGCAAAAAACAGGAGAGGGACAATATAGCAGGTTATAAGTAATGTCTTACTCCGTATATCTAACTTCCATTGCAGGTAAATTCCGTATAAAAAAGCACCCATCTATTATTCTCCTTTTGCAATCTTCATAAAATGTTGTTCCAGAGTACCGCGGTTTATCTGTATATCTACAATAGATTCTCCATTTTCTTTATACTGTGTAAGCAACGACAGCAATGTTTCTCCGATATTATCAGATTCGTATTTTTTGGTGCTGTTTTCTGTTTGAATTATGATGTTATAATGCCTTCCTACGGTTTCCCCCAATTGTCCAACGGTTCCAATAAAAACAATCTTCCCCTCGGACAAAATAGCAATCCGGTCACATAAATTCTCTACTTCAGCCATGTCATGGCTTGTTAATATGATTGTTTTCCCCATTGCCTTTAATTGTCGAATTTGTTTGTGTAAAGAAAGCCGTCCTTCCACATCAAGACCAGCTGTTGGCTCATCCAGAAAAAGAATGTCTGGTTTTCGCGTTAGAGCGAGTGCTAAATGAAGCCGCCGCTTTTGACCGGTTGACAATTGATAATATTGTTTTTTCTCAAGCTCATAAATGCCGAGAGCTTCAAGCGTTGTTCTATCAGGGGTCGTCTTGCTCCATTTAGCAAATAGTTTAATCGCCTCCAATGGCTTAATATGTTCCGGCAACGATGCGGACTGTAATTGGATTCCTATTCTACCGTGGATTGTAATGTTTCCACTATCATATTTTCTTAGACCTTCGATACATTCAAGAGAGGTGGTTTTCCCTGCGCCATTTACACCGAGCAGCGCGAAAATCTCTCCTTGCCGTACACAAAAATCCAAACTGTTCAACACGACATGGGCTCCGTAGCTTTTCTTTAAACCGCTGATTTTTATAGCCTCATTCATTTCGATCCCTCCTGAAACGGGTCAACTCCTAATTTGAAAAAATAGACTCCTAATACCTGCTCAACATAGCCATTCGCAATACTTTGTTTTTCTTTCCAGCTTTGTTCTGCGTTTTGAAATTGCCCTAATTCGATGAGTTTAGGGAGCATACTCATGTCTCCGCCAGTAAAATCCGTTATCATATTCCAATAGGCTCTTGCAAAATTCTGTCCCTCATCACTGTCTGCGGGAACGCCTGCATTTTGAAGTCTTATCGCTTCGTCTTGAAGCTGCATGAAAGTGTCCATAAATGCCTTTCCGCTGTCTTTATCAAAATGGCTGCGGATGTGGTCAAGGGTCTGGTCATCAAAATGCTTAATTAGCCAGTAGAAATCGTTTTTCATCTGCAAATTGACAATAATATCAGCATATTTTTTGAAGTCAACAGACTGCATTTGAAGAACTTCCTCGCGCAATACTACCAGTTCCCTCAGCGTTTCGGACAGGCTATCTATTTTTTGCTTGACAGCGGCAGCCTGTTGCGTTAGAACAGCAGCAATTTCAGCCGGTGTATCAAGAGGAATCAACCGGTTCTTTATATCGTCCAGAGAAAAACCCAAGTGCTTGAGGGACAAAATCTGATGAAGCTTAACGATGTCCTTATCCGTATATAACCTGCGTCCCCCTTCACTCATGGCTGAGGGAGAGAGCAAGCCTTCTCTATCGTAATGTTGTAATGTCCGTACAGTAACATCCATTTTCTTTGCGACTTCGCCAACTGTCATATAACCTTGTGGTATAGCTTTATGCTTATCCATATCGTACCTCCTGCTTATAGTATAATAGTATATCTTATTACGTTACGTCACAAACAAGCTTTTTTGAACAGATTCAGGAAAAAATACGGAATAGGGGGTGGCCGCTTATCAAATTCTCTTACATTACTTTACGGCACATGAGTTGGCTGAGGATACTGCGGATGGTTCTGACGGTTGGCCGCCGTCAGAACTGGATTGCTGTTTTAGAAATAAGCAGTAAGTCGTTTCCCTTAATTCCGCAGAATACCAGGGATATTACGGGGCATCCGTAAGGTGTTGGAGGTGCGATCGGTCAGGCTAATGGTCAGCAACCGTAGCAATATATTTGGAATTCTTGCAGCTGGAAAAGGTGGATATGGAGTTCCTTATTGCACCAAAGAAAGGAAATGCTTCCCATAATTAAGAAAACTGGTGCCGAGCTAAATTACTGTGTCACCCCTTATTAAAGTTGGTCTAACTGTGTCAAAGTATGATATAACGTAAAAGCGAGGCCAGCGATATCCATTGTTGACGTCGCAACACAGAATCAGCCGACTTGTTGTTGCAAGTCGGTTTTTTATTTTATATCACGCCGTTATGCTGCCGGAAAGGATAGAGCCATGGAAATAGCAGACATTTTAAGAGACCCCGCCGGATACGCCGCCCAGAACCGGAACATTCCGCCCACGCTGAAAGCCGCTGCCCAACGGCTGTGTTGGGAGTACAACCGCACAGCACCCGATGACGCCAGGACCCGCCGGGATATCCTGGAAAAGCTGCTGGGAACCTGCCATCCCCTGACCTTTATCGAACCGGATTTTCACTGCGATTATGGATTCAATATTCATACCCACGGATTAACGGTCATCAACTATAACTGCGTGATCCTGGACACCTCCCCCGTTCACATCGGAGCCGGTGCCTTTATTGCGCCGGGGGTATGCCTGAGCTGTGCCGGACATTCCCTTGATCCTGTGCAGCGGTCCGAGGGGATCAGCACATCCAAGCCCATCCGGCTGGAGGACAATGTCTGGATTGGTGCCAACGCCGTGGTGTGCGGCGGTGTTACAATCGGCAGCGGCTCGGTCATCGGTGCCGGAAGCGTGGTCACCCATGATATCCCCGCCGGTGTTGTGGCGGCGGGTGTTCCCTGCCGCCCTATCCGGGCGATCTCTGAATCTGATAGGATCCATCCGGATCAGCTGGCTTTTTGATGCGGTCCGGCCACCTTTGCCCTGATGAAGAAAGACCCGCAGGTTTCCCCTGCGGGTCTTTTCTTATGGGATGTCGGTACAAAAAAGGGCGGACCTTCCTCCATGCAGACGGGCACGGAGAAAAAGCCGCCCTTACCTTTTCCGAAATGCAGGTTACATCGTTTCTTCTACCGGCACAGCACCGTAATTGCGCACACTGAGCACATGGCAGCTGCCGGCGCCAAAGACCGCATCAATGGCAGTGCGGTACTTGTCCAGCAGATCCAGGGGCACAAAGGCCTGGATGGTACCGGCAAAACCGCCGCCCTGCAGACGCCAGGCGCCGCGGCCCTGCAGCACCCGCTGGCTGATGGCCAGCGCCAGAGGTACGCCCTGTTCTTTTACGTTCTTGATGCTGTAAGCATTCTGGTTATACTCAAAGCTGGAATGACCTCCTTCCAGAATCAGTTCCAGGAACCGGTCAAATTCATCCGCCTTGATGGCATCGCACAGCTCTGTAGCGCGCCGGCAATCGTTGTAAAAGTGGATGGCACGCACCACCGCACGGTCCCCCACCTTCTTGCGGACTTCGGGAATGGCAGCAATGAAGGTTTCTTCGTCCACATCCCGCAGGACCTTTTTGCCGAAGCAGGCCGCCACCGATTCCATCTCACGGCGGATAGCGGCATAATCATCGGTCAGATCCGCGTGGCTGCCTTTGGTATCGCTGATGCACAGGGCAAAGCCCTTGCCGGCCAGGTCAAACTTCACCTTATTGACAATGGGTGCAGAAGGATCCTTGAAATCAATGGTAATGGCACTGCCCACGGCGCAGGCGGTCTGGTCCATCAGGCCGGAAGGCTTGCCGAAAAAGACGTTTTCGGCATACTGACCGATCTTGGCGATCTCCACCTGGTTCAGGCGTTCCATATCGTTGTCATTGTATTCGCCGCGGAAGATGGCACCCACGCACACCTCGAAGGCCGCGGAGCTGGACAGGCCGGAACCGCGCAGCACATCGCTGGTGGAAAAAGCGTCGAAGCCGCCCACCTTGCCGCCTTCCTTCACGATACCGGCAGCAACGCCGCGGATCAGGGACGCGCTGTGCTCCGCTTCCGGTTTCTGCGGGGTCAGCACCGAAAGGTCAATGTCATCGATCTTGCCGAAGCCTTCGGAAATGAAACGGACAGTATTGTTGTCATTTTTGGCAACCACAGCGATGATATCCAGGTTGACGGCCGCTGCCATGACAACGCCGTTGTTGTGGTCGGTATGGTTGCCGCCGATTTCCGTCCGGCCGGGAGCGGAGTACAGACGCACTTCGCGGTCCGCACCAAACTCCTTTTCAAAATTTTCAATGGTCCTTATGTAACGTGCCCGCTGCGCCGCAATGACCGCCGGGTCAGCCGCGTACAGCTTGGCAAAAGCGGCGTCATAGGCGCCGTCCTGAATCTGTTTTTTGAGAACGCTGGAAATGGCCATGGTCGTAACAACCTCCCGTTTCTGTTCAGCTTTAGCATCATGCACAAAAAGCTTCGCATTTTTTGGTAGACTCTGCTCTCAGAGGCTCTATCTATACCCAGTATAACAAATTTTACCGGTAAGTAAACAGTTTTTTTCAACGAGATTATGGACTTTTGATGATTGCCTTGCTATAATAAAAGAAATCCCGCGGCCTGTGCCGCAACATCCTTTTGGGGGCAAAACATGGCAAACCTGCTCAAGCAATCCTATAAGCAAAGCTATACCGACAACGTGGAACTTTCCATCTTCAACTGCGGTCATGAGTGCTGTCTGCCGGGGCACACCTGGGGGCCCGGTGTGCGCGACCATTACCTGATCCACCTGGTGGTGGCCGGAAAAGGCGTATACCAGGTGGGCGGTGCGGCGTTCAATCTGCAGGAAGGCGACTTGTTCCTGGCCAAGCCGAACCAGCTGATCACCTACGCCGCGGATGAAACCGAACCCTGGGAATATTACTGGGTGGGATTCAACGGCGCCTGTGCCAACAAACTGGTGCAGCAGACTCCGTTCACCGACCAGCACCCCCTGCACCACTGCAAGGATCCGCAAAGCGTGCGGGAAGCACTTTACAATATATATCTTTCCCGCGGGCCGGAACCCCAGTGCGAAGCGCTGATGACCGGGTACCTGTACCTGTTCATGGCCCAGCTCATGAAGGAAGCCCGGGACACCATGCCCAATCCCGGCAGTTCCAGCAGCCAGTATGTGCTGGCCGCCATCAAGTATATCCAGTTCAACTATTCCCATGACATCTCGGTGGATGACATCGCCAAGGCGGTGGGCGTAAGCCGCAGCCACCTGTACCGGGTGTTTATGGCAAACGTGGGGCAAAGTCCTATTGATTACCTGACCGGATACCGCATCAGTGAGGCCTGTTCCCTGCTGAAAAACAGCCACCTTTCCATTGCGGAGATTGCCGTTTCGGTGGGCTTCTTTGACCAGTTCTATTTTTCCCGGGTCTTCAAAAAGGTCAAGGGTGTGCCCCCAAGCAAGTATCTGGCTGCGCTGGAAAAAGATCCCCAGCTGTGATTTCCGGCCCAAAGCGCCGCAACGTGCCGCGTTTTGGGCTTGTTTTGTGTGTTTCTCCCCGTCCTGTTTTTCTTATATGTAAAGGAGCATTATGCCGAACCAGACTTCCTCTTTTTTGAAAAAAAACCAGATCATTGAAATGACCGTGGAGTCCCTGTCCAGTGACGGAAGCGGCGTGGGCCACTTTGAAGGCATGGCCGTATTTGTGCCCGCCACCGCCCCCGGTGACCGCATCTGCGCACGAATCACAAAGATCCTGAAGAATTATGCGTTTGCCCGGGTGGAGACCCTTCTTCAACCCGGACCCGGCCGCTGCGAGCCCGACTGTCCCGTCTGTGCTCCCTGCGGCGGATGCAGCCTGCGGCACATCACCTACGAGGCTGAATGTGCTGCCAAGACCGGTTTTGTCCGGGATGCCTTTGTCCGTCTGGGCGGAGTGCATACGCCGGTGGCCGATGTGCTGCCCTCGCCCCTGGTGGAGCGCTACCGCAACAAGGTACAGCTGCCGGTTGGACGGGACAGCGACGGGCACATCATTACCGGCTTTTATGCCGGACGCAGTCACCGCATCATCCGGACACCGGACTGCCGGCTGCAGCCGGACTGGATGAATGCCCTGGCTGCCAGGGCCTGCGCTCTGTTTGAAAGATATGATGTGGAACCATACAACGAGGAGACCGGCAAGGGGCGCATCCGGCATCTGTATATGCGGCAGGGCTGGCACAGCGGTCAGCGTCTGCTCTGTTTTGTGGTCAATGGAAACGGATTGCCCCACGAAGCGGAGATCTGCCAGACGCTGCAAAAAGAATTTGAGCTGACCACCATCCTGGTCAACCGCAACACAGCCCGCACCAATGTGATTTTGGGGCAGAACACCCGCACGGTGCTGGGGCCCGGTCTGATCGAAGATACACTGGCAGGCGTCCCTCTGCGCATGAGCGTTCACGAGTTCTACCAGGTCAACCCCCCCGCCGCCGAACTCCTCTATGCCACTGCCCGACGGTACGCAGCCCTGCGCCCTGACGATTTTCTGCTGGACCTGTATTGCGGTATGGGAACCATCGGGCTTTCCATGCTGCCGGACTGCCGTCGGCTGGTGGGGGTAGAGGTCGTCCCCCAGGCCGTGGACGCCGCCAAGGAGACGGCGGCACGGCTGGGACTGACCCCCGAACAGGCTGACTTCTATTGCATGGATGCCGGGACCGCTGCGGCCCGGTTTGCGGCAGAAGGAGCCCGTCCCGACGTGATCGTGGTGGACCCGCCCCGCAAGGGCTGCGACGAGGCCACCCTGAAAGCACTGGTGGATATGGCGCCGCGCACCATCGTCATGGTCAGCTGCAACCCTGCCACCGCCGCCCGGGATACCCGCGCCCTGGCGGATGCCGGGTACCGCCCTGAAACCATCCAGCCGGTGGACCTGTTCCCCCGGACAAAACATTGTGAGACCGTCGTACTGCTGCAGCGGCAGAACGGCTGAACTTTGCATCACAAGGCCGTCGGAAGCCCGGATGTTTATAGTCTGTTTCCTTCCTGTTCACGATTTGACCACAAATTCATGGCATAATAATGCCCGAACCTGATTTTTACAATGTTTACAAGAAGGATGCGTGTATCAAAATGAAAGCCTGGTTTCAGCGTTTTATGTCGGGCCGGTACGGCGGCGATCAATTCAATCGTTTTCTGGCCGTTGCGTCTCTGGTGTTCCTGATTTTGGGACTGTTTCTGCCCGGATTGTTCGGCGTACTGTTCTACGCCATCGGTTTTGCCATGCTGATCTATTCCTACATCCGGATGTTCAGCCGCAATCACGCCCAGCGCATTGCTGAAAACCGCTGGTACTGGGAAAAGCGCACCGCTGTACTCAATTGGTTCGGCGGCGTAAAGACCCGGTTTTCCCTGCGCAAGACCTATCACTATTACCGCTGCCCGCGCTGCCGCCAGCAGCTGCGGGTGCCGCGCGGACGGGGCCGTATCTCCATCACCTGCCCCAAATGCGGCACCAGCTTTATCAAAAAGAGCTGACTTACTCTACGGCCGGAAAGGTTGACGCTGCGTGTTCGGATATGTTACGATCTATCGCAAAGGGCTGGACAAAAGTGCCATGGACTGCTATCAGGCCTATTACTGCGGCCTGTGCCAGTCCCTGGCCCGCTACGGAAACGCAGCGCGGATGGCCCTTTCCTACGACATGACATTTGCCGCTTTGCTGCTCAGCGCTCTGTACGAGCCGAAGACCGAATTTTCCGCCGGACGCTGTGCCCCCCATCCGCTGAAAGCCCGTCCCCGTGCCGCCAACGAATTTCTGGAGTACGCAGCCGACATGACCGTAGCGCTGGCCTACTACAATTATCTGGACAACTGGCAGGACGATCACAGCCGCGTCAGCCTTCTGGCCGCACACAAACTGGAGCGTCCCCTGGCCGATATCCGCCAAAAATGGCCGCGGCAATGCGGAGCCATCGAAACCAGACTGGCCGAGCTGAATGCGCTGGAAAGCGCCGGCAGCACCGATCTGGATGCGCTGTGCAATTGCTTCGGCGCATTGCTGGGAGCCGTGTTCTGCTGTCGGGAGGACATATGGGCCCCTGCCCTGGATGGCATGGGCCGGGGCCTGGGCGGGTTCATTTACCTGATGGACGCCTATGACGATTTGAAAAAAGATAAGCGCCGGGGCAGCTTCAACGCCCTGGCCGCCACCGCTGAAGCATTCGGCCCTGACAAGGCCGGCTTTGAAGAGCGGTGCCATGAACTTTTGACCCAACAGATGGGCCTGTGTGCCCAGAATTTCAACCTGCTGCCCATACTGAACGACACACCTGAGGGGCAGCTGCTGCACAACACGATCTATGCCGGGGTATGGAGCAAATACGCGCTGGTAAAGGCCATGCGCAACAAGTCCGGCAAGGCAAGGAAGGGGAAGCAAGACGAATGACCGATCCGTACAGCGTATTGGGCATCCAGCCGGGGGCTGACGAGGAAACCATCAAAAAGGCATATCGCCAGAAATGCAAGCAGTATCACCCCGACCTGCATCCCGACGATCCCACCTGCGAAGACAAATTTAAAGAAGTACAGGCCGCGTACAGCGAGATCATGCGCCTGCGTTCCGGCGGCGGCAGCCGTCAGCAGTCCCAGAGCGGCTACGGGCAAAGCAATGCCGGCGGATACAGCGGTTACGGCCGCCAGAATACCGGGTACCAGGATCCCTTCGGGTTCGGCTTTGGGTTTGATCCCTTTGGTTTTGGCGGCTATGAGACCCGCAGCAACACCGGACGGGAATCCCCCGAAATGCAGGCGGCCAACAACTATATCCGCAACGGCTATTACACGGAAGCCCTCAACGTACTGAACAGCGTACCGGTGGCCGACCGTTCCGCCCGCTGGCACTATTACGCGGCACTGGCCAATTCCGGGCTTGGCAACAACATTAACGCCCAGAACGAAGCCCGCACTGCCGTAAATATGGAGCCCAACAACTTTGATTATCAGCGGCTGCTGGACCGGCTGCAGAACCCCGGCCGCACCTATGCTTCCTACCAGGAGGCCTACACCCAGCCCGGTTCCCGCATGCAGCAGGGCAACTTCTGCCTGCAGGCATGGCTGTATCTGATGATGTGCAACCTGTGCAGCATTTGCTGCTGCGGCGGACGCGGCTTCTTCTGCTGCTGACCATTTTCCATATAACATCAAACAGCCCCTCTTCCCTGTGCGGCGATCCGCCGGGAAGAAGGGCTGTTTTACTTTGTTTCAGGGGTCGATGCCCAGCAATTTGTGCACAACCGGATACAGGATATCCAGGTTTTCCCGGAATTGGGGGTAGAATTCATCCCGGGTAGAGTAGTCGTAGTACAAAGCCCGTTCGATGCGCCGTACCGCCGGAGCAAAACGGGGATGTTCCCTGCCCCCTGCCGCCTTGAGCAGGTCGGTCAGGCGGGTGCACTCCACCGCCCAGGAAGCGTCCGTGCCGGCACGTTCGGTCACGCCGGCATGTTCCAGATAGTCTGCCAGCGTCCTGTCGGGAGCGTCTGTTCCGCACAGCGGCAGCTGGGGAAAGTATTCTATCCGGGCAGTGTCCGGGTCGATGGACTGGCCCAACGGATACAGGGCGCAGGCCAGCGGACGGGCCGGATGAATGGCACAGCCGTCTCCTTCCAGAAAGGGGCAGTCTCCGGTACGGGCCGAGGGACGCAGTACCAGCACCGGCAGGCAGGTAGCGGAACCGATCTGCCGGCGGCAGAAGGCTTCCGCCACCGTGCGGGGCGGCAGGCGCATCCACCGGGCCAGACGATACAGGTCCAGACCGGACAGCACCAGATCCCGACGGCTGCGGCAGCAGTCCCCGCAGCCCGCGCAGGCGAAAGAAAACGCATCCGACGGCTTCAGCCGCGGGCAATGGTCCAGGGCAGCCTCCAGTTCCGGTTCCCCGGTGCGGCCGGGTTCCAGACTCACAGCTTCACCTCGTTGGGTTCGGGACGTCCGGCAGCCATGTTGCTCACCGCCTCAAAGGCGCTCTGCACCATGCTGGCCACGTTCACGTCGGTATAGAAAGCGGTATGGGGACTGACGATCACGTTGGGGAAGCTGCGCAGCAAGGCCAGTTCCCGGTTTGCCAGTGCCTCTCCGGCACGGTTGTAGTAGCAGATGCCGTTTTCATCCTCCACCACGTCCAGACCGGCGCCGCCGATCTTGCCGCTTTCCAGACCATTGACCAGCGCCTTGGGTTCGATCAGGGTCCCCCGGGCGGTGTTAATGAGGATCACACCCGGCTTCATTTTTTCAATGGCTGCCTCGTTGATCAGGTAATGGTTCTCCGGCGTGGCATTCAGGTGCAGGGTGATGACATCACTCTCGGCATACAGAGTGTCCAGATCCACGTACTCGGCCGTATTGCAGACTTCCTCATCGGGATACAGATCATAGGCCAGGATGCGGCAGCCGAACCCGGCCAGGTGCCGGATGACCGTGCGGCCGATCTTGCCCGTACCGATCACGCCGACGGTGCAGCTGGACAGATCCCGGCCCATCTTGCCGGCCAGAGAATAATCCTGCGCCACCGCACGCAGCATGATCTGGTTCATCTTGCGGGTGGCCATCAGCATGAGCATGATGGTATAGTTGGCCACGCCTTCCGGCGGATAATGACTGTGGGAGACCCGCAGGCCCAGCTCCTTCGCGGTATCCAGCGGAATATGGTCATATCCGATGCTGCGGCAGGGCAGGTAGCGCACCCCCATTTGGGCAAAGGTCTGCAGGTATTCGGGGCGGATCTCGCAGGGGTTGGTGCTCACCGCATCGCAGCCTTCGGCCAGATGCAGGTTTTCCGGACAGGGCGGCTCGGAAGTCCAGGCGTAGTCGATACCGTACTTCTGTTTGAAGGTTTCACAATACGGCAGTTCATCGAACTCCCGCAAGGTATAGAAAAAGATTTTCATGGCAAAAGCGCCTCCTTGTTACAGGTGAAAATCAAAAACATCGGCCAGCCAGTCGATGCACAGCGGCAGCCAGGTTGCATTATGGGGATCGGGATGGTTCACCTCACGGTGGCAGGTACTGCTGCCGTGGGCCCCATGGGGAAACAGATGCAGTTCATACTGCACATGGCACGCCTGCAGAGCCCCGACCAGCAGAAGGGTGTTCTGCACCGGAACCACATCGTCCTCCACGGTATGCCAGAGGAAAAAGGGCGGCATTCCGGGCTGCACCTGCTTTTCCAGGCTGAAAAGTTCCCAGAGGGACCGGTCATTCCCGGCCAGGTTTGCAATAGAACCTTTGTGTGCAAAATCCCCGGAAGTGATGACCGGATACCCCAGAATCACCGCATCGGGGCGCAGCTGCGAAGCCTCCGCTCCCAGGTCTGCACAGACTTCGGGACGATGGGCCAGCAGCGCCACAGAGGCGGCCAGATGCCCACCCGCCGAGAACCCGCACACAGCCAGACGGTGGGGGTCCAGATTGAGCGCGGCGGCATTCCGGCGCAGATGCAGGATGGCACCGGCCGCATCCCGCAGCGGTGCAAACCCCAGAGGGGCCGGCGTGGTGTTGGCGGTGGTGTAGGTCAGAATAAACACCTGATACCCCGCGTTGAGGAAGTTCATGGCCACAGGGTCCCCTTCCCGGTGGCCGCAATGGTCGTATCCGCCGCCGGGAATAATCAGTACCCCGGGGCGCACCTTATAATCCGGCATATGGTCGTCGGGGTCACGCAGGTACCCCACTATGCGGGCACCGCTGGGCATGGTGTACTCATACAGATGCATGATTCTCTCCCCTTTTTATTTGTGCTCGGGCAGCGGATGAGCGGCAATATAGTCATCCAGAATATTGGCCGCCAGCCGGACCAGCTCCGGGCAAGGACGTTTTTTATAGTATTCCGGCGTGCGGGGGCTGGCTACCGGGCTCCCCTCCGCCTTTTTCAGGCCCAGCAGTTCCCGGCAGACGATGCTGCCGCCGCCGTTTTCGGTGCGGTAACATTCTGCCAGTGCCTGCACTTCCGTATACAGGGCGGTTTTCTGGGACGGGTCCGGGCTGCCGTACAGCGCCCCCAGCACCAGCACGATGCCGGAAAAGGCGCCGCAGACCTCCCGCAGGCGTCCCACGCCGCCGCCGAAGCCTGCCGACATGGTCAGGGCCTGCTCCGGGGTCAGGTGCATTTCTTCCGCATAGGCCAGCGCCACGGACTGGGCACAGTTATAGCCTTTCATAAAATTGTTGTAGGCCTCATCACCATGAATGGACATTGGTACACTTCCTTGTATATTATTATTGTTTTTGTTCTTGGTTTGCTTCAACCAATAGAATAGCGCAAACCTTTGCGTTTGAAAAGAGGGATTTACACGTTTTTGAATTTTTTGTAAAAAGGCCTGTTTTCGCTTGCACTTTGTGCAGCAGAGTGCTACACTATCATTAGCACTTGACTTGTAAGAGTGCTAAATCGTGGTAAAACAAAGAAATTCAGATACAAAGAGGTCGATCATTTTATGGGTATGCATCAATTCAAGGCCGAAAGCAAAAAGCTGCTGGACCTGATGATCAATTCCATCTACACCAACAAGGAGATCTTTCTGCGTGAATTGATCTCCAACGCGTCGGATGCCTGCGACAAACTGTATTTCAAGTCCCTGACCGACACCAGCATCGGTGTGAACAAGGCAGACCTGAAAATCCACATTGCCGCCGACAAGGACACCCGCACCCTGACCGTGAGCGATAACGGCATCGGCATGACCAAGGAAGAGCTGGAAAAGAATCTGGGCACCATCGCCAAGTCCGGCAGCCTGGACTTCAAGCAGGAAAATCAGAACGAGAACATTGACATCATCGGCCAGTTTGGCGTGGGCTTCTACTCCGCCTTCATGGTAGCGTCCAAGGTGACGGTCATCTCCCGTGCTCTGGGTTCCGATGAGGCCTGGAAGTGGGAGTCCAAGGGTGTGGAAGGCTACACCCTGACCCCCGCCGAAAAGGAAGATGTGGGCACCGATGTGATCATGGTGCTGAAAGAGGACGCCGAAAACGAGGACTACAGCCACTATCTGGAAGAGTACACTCTGGCCGATCTGGTGAAGAAGTACAGCGATTATGTGCATTATCCCATCACCATGTACCGGGAAAAGAGCCGTCAGAAGCCGAAGCCGGAGGACGCCGGGGATGACTACAAGCCCGAGTGGGAGACCTACACCGAACTGGAAACCCTGAACAGCATGGTTCCTATCTGGAAGCGGGACAAGAAAGAGCTAAAGGATGAGGACTACAACGAGTTCTACAAAAACCGTTTCAACGATTACACCGACCCGCTGCGGGTGATCACCTCCCGCACCGAGGGCACCGCCACCTACACCGCTCTGCTCTTTGTGCCCGGACGTACCCCCTACGATTACTACACCAAGGAATACGAGAAGGGACTGGCCCTGTACGCTTCCGGCGTGCTGATCATGGACAAGTGCGCAGACCTGCTGCCCGACTACTTCAGCTTCATCAAGGGCATTGTGGACAGCGAGGACCTGAGCCTGAACATCAGCCGTGAGACCCTGCAGAAAGACAGCCAGCTGCGCCTGATCCGCAACAGTCTGGAAAAGAAGATCAAGAACGAACTGCACGCCATGCTGGTCAACGACCGCGAAAAGTATGAGACCTTCTGGAAGGCCTTCGGCCGTCAGATCAAGTTCGGCATCTACGGCGACTACGGCATGCACAAGGATCTGCTGGCCGACCTGCTGATGTTCTTCTCCGCCAAGGAACAGAAGTATGTGACTCTGGATGAGTACATCGAAAAGATGCCCGAAGACCAGAAGTGCATCTACTACGCCGCCGGCGACGATGCGGCCCGCCTGAGCAAGCTGCCCAACGCCCAGCTGGTTCTGAGCAAGGGCTACGACCTGCTGCTGTGCACCGAGGATGTGGATGAGTTCTGCCTGCAGATCATGCACAACTACAAGGAGAAGGAATTCAAGAACATCAATGCCGGTGATCTGGGGCTGGCCACCGATGAGGAAAAGAAGGCCGCCGAAGACGCCGCCAATGAGAACAAGGATCTGTTTGAGGCCATCAAGAACGCCCTGAACGGCAAGATCAAGGAAGTCAAGGCCAACCCGACTCTGAAAGATCATCCGGTGTGCCTGTCCAGCGAAGGCGGACTGTCTATGGAGATGGAGAAGGTCCTGCGCAAGATGCCCGGTAACACCGAGGGCATGGAGAGCACCAAGGTACTGGAACTGAACACCACCCATCCTGTCTTTGCCGCCCTGCAGGCCGCCCAGGCTGCCGGCGACACCGACAAGATCAACAAATACAGCGAACTGCTGTATGACCAGGCCCTGCTCATTGAGGGTCTGCCCATCGAAGATCCTGTGGCGTATGCCCAGCTGGTCTGCGACCTGATGAAGTAACCAAGGGGATCACCCTTGCCAAAAAACAAGCCGGGGCGCCCTGCCGTCCTGTTCCGCACCAAGCGGAGCAGGGGGCAGGGCGCCCCGGTTTTTTATTGCTTTTCTGAATTCGGTTCTTCTGCCAGAGGCAGCCTTACAACGGTACGGGCACCGTGGGGCGTATTCTGGCCGAATTGCACCTGCCCCCCATGGGCTTTCACGATCTGTTCCACAATGTGCAGTCCCAGCACATGGGGCTGCGTGCCGGAAAGGCAATTGCCCTCCAGAACCGCCAACACCGCCGGCGGGTACCCGCTGCCGGTATCGGCAACAGCCACGGCAAGGGTGGTTTCCTCCCTTCGGGCATGAACGGTGATGGCGCACCCCGGGTTGTGTCTGGCACTGTTGCCCAGCAGATTGGTGAAGGCCCGCCCCAGCAAAGACGCATCCGCATCCAGCACCAGCCTCTCTGCCAGCGGGTCCAGGTCAAAGTCCAGGGTACAGGTCTCCCCCACGCCGGAATTGCAGAAATCGGTAACGATCCGGCGCAGCAGCTCCCCTGCATGTATCGGTGCACGGCGAAGCGGCTGGGCGTTGTATTGCAGTTTGCTGGTCAGGTTCAGGTCCTCGATCAGGTGCCGGATGGTCTGCCCCTGGACCCGGATGGCCGCCGCCTTGTTCCGCTGGTCCGAAGGCAGGGTGGGATCCTGTTCCAGCTGTTCGGCATAGCCGAAAATCAGGGCCAGCGGCGTGCGGATATCATGACTGACCCCGGCGATCCAGTCGGTGCGGGCGGCATCCCGCTTGGCAATGATCTCATTCTGGCGCTGCAGTCGTGCACTGGTCTGGTTGAGTTTGCGGGCCACCTCCGCGGTGAAGCCGACGGTGGGCAGCTGTACTGCACCGCCGGCAGCCATGGTGTCCAGCCCCCTGGCCACGCCGGTCAGGGCTTTGGCCCCCCGCCAGCTGAACACCATGCACCCGGCCACCACCAAAGCCACAATGGCCAGCAATGTGGGGACGATGCCCCGGTAAATTCCCTGGAACAGTTCGGTGTAAGAGTAAAAACTGTACCGGAACATAGTGCCCGGGGTACGGCCCAGCACCAGCAGGCCGTTTTCGGTGATCCAGCAGAACACCGGATAATCGGCCAGATACCAGCGGGTGAAGGAAGCCACTTCGGTAACGGTATAGGCATGATCCAGCTGGTCAGGCAGATGGTACTGCCATACCACAGTTCCCTGCTCATCCAGCAGCATGGCCCACTCATACCCGTACAGCCATTCCTGGGTGGTGTGGTCGCTGTTCAGCCGGTAACCGTCCGGTGTCTGTTCCAGCGCTCCGGCGACCTGCTGGGCGCTGTAGCGGACGTTTTCCTGGTATTTGTCGGCATAATAGGCCACGACGCCCACGAACATTGCCAGCATGGCAACGGTCAGCACCAGAACGCCGCCGGCCACCGCCAACGCATACCGGCGCAGCATCCGGCCAAAGGTGCGTATCATGGGCATTCCTCCGTCAGCAATTTGTACCCCAGTCCCCGGGCCGTCAGCAGGCTTCTGGGATGGGAGGGGTCTGCTTCGATCTTCTCCCGCAGGTGGCGGATGTGTACATTCAGGCTGTTTTCATAACCGTAATACCCCTGTCCCCACACCGCCTGACACACCGCATCATAGGTCACGATATGTCCCCGGTTATCCGCCAATTTTTGCAGGATAGTCCGCTCGGTCCCGGTGAGGGTCAGCTGCGTACCGTCCACCCGGTGGACAGACGCATCGGCCAGTTCCACACGACAGGCCGCCAGGTGCAGGACCGCCGCCGGACTCTCCTGCCCGCTCCGGCCCCAGACCCGGCGCAGAATCAGCTGGATACGCAGGAGCAGTTCCTGGGTCAGGAAAGGTTTTGTCAGGTAATCATCCGCCCCCAGCCCCAGGCCGAAAAGACGGTCGGCGTCGGCGTCCCGGGCAGACAGAAACAGAGCCGGGATCTCCCCTGCCTCGTTCAGCTCCCGGAACAGAGAAAAGCCATCCCCATCCGGCAGATTGATATCCAGCACCATCAGCCCCGGCCTGCTTTGGGCAAAGACGGCCCGGGCCTGGGCACAGGTCTGGGCCGTATGCAGGCAGGTGTACCCGGCACCGTGCAGCGTCTGGCACAGCAAATCCAGAAGTTCGGGGTTGTCATCCACCAGCAGGATCTCCACATCCTGAATACGCCCCATCCCATGCCACTTCCTTTCTGTCATAACGGTTTTATTATACCCTTCCGGCCGCTCCGGCGCTATTGCTCCCGACAAAACTTAAGGCAAAATTAAGCCGGGTGTCACCCCCGATTAAGGCGCCGCATGTAGGATGACAATGCGGGGACAAAAGAGAACCCCACCGTCAACAGGAAGGGAGAAACACTGCCATGACCAATATCATAGAGACGAAAGACCTGTGCAAGGCCTACGGAAGCCACACCGCTGTGGACCATCTGGACCTGCTGGTCCCGGAAGGGAGCGTATACGGATTTATCGGCCCCAACGGCGCGGGAAAAAGCACCACCATGAAGATGCTGCTGGGACTGATTCACCCCACCGGGGGCACCGTGCGGCTTCTGGGGCAGCGGATGGATGCCCGCAACCGGCTGGACATCCTGCGCCGTACCGGCAGCCTGATCGAATCCCCCGCCGGGTATGCGCACCTGACCGCCCAGGAAAATCTGCAGATCGTGGCGGACCTGAAGCAGGTGCCGCGCAAAGACATTGACCGGGTACTGGAGATCGTGCATCTGAAAGAGTACCGGCGGCGGAAGGTAGGCCAATATTCCCTGGGCATGCGTCAGCGGCTGGGTATCGCCCAGGCCCTGCTGGGCAGCCCAAAGCTGCTGGTACTGGACGAACCCACCAACGGGCTGGATCCCGCAGGGATTCAGGAGATGCGCAGCCTGATTGCCGAGATGCCCCGCACCTGCGGCGCCACGGTGCTCATTTCCAGCCACCTGCTCAGTGAATTGGAAATGATTGTGGACCATGTGGGCATCATCAACAACGGGCAGCTGCTGTTCCAGGGACCGCTGGACAAACTGCGCCGTCACAGCCGGGGAAACATCCTGCTGGAAGTGCTGAATCCCGGTCCGGCCCGCCGGGTGCTGGGAGCCGCCCGGATTTCCGCCTGTGACGGCGGCGATCCCCACTGCCTGCAGCTGCCTGCCCTGCCGGAAACATCCGTGGCTGAACTGGTGCGGCAGCTGGCCGACCAGGGAGCCGGCGTGGTGGGCGTGACCCGCCGCACCAGGACGCTGGAAGAGATCTTCCTGAGCCTGACCGAGAGCCGCAAGGAGGTGGTCTGAATGCGCGCCTTTTTGGCCGAAGTGCAGAAGACCCGCCGCCGTCACGACCTGCCGGTGGCGGTTGGCATTACACTGATCGTGGTCCTGTGGGCCAGCGCCAGCGCCCCCAGCACCGCCGATGAGCGTGCCGCCGGATACAGCGCTTTGCTGTATGCCCTGCCCATCATGAACGCGGTGGTCATGCCGGTGGGAATGGCAGCCCTGGCCAGCCGCATCTGGGATGCCGAAACCAAAGGGCAGACCTGCAAACTGCTGTTCACCCTGCAGAGCCGCGGCAGTCTGTTCGGGGCCAAGGCCGCCCTGGGGATGCTGGAAAATCTTCTGGTATGCGGGCTGGAGATTCTGGCCATGCCGGTGCTGGGATATTTCCGGGGCTTCACCGAAGCATTGGATGCAAGGCTTTGCCTGTGGCTGCTGCTGTGCACCTTCTGCGTAAACGGGATGCTGTACTTTCTTTCCTTTCTGCTCAGCATCCGTCTGGCCAACCAGGTGGCCGCCCTGGCGGTCGGATTCTGCGGCGCCCTTCTGGGACTGTTTGCCGCATTCATGCCCGTATGGGTTTCCTATCTGGTGCCCTTCGGCTACTACATCCCGCTGAGCCCTGTGGGCATGGACTGGGACGCAGATACCCGCATCGCCCGGATGTTCGTCCGGCCTTTGTGCTGGCCGCTGCTGGGGGGCACTGTGCTGCTGGCGGTGATTCTGGCCCGGATGTGCCGTCGGGCCATTGAACAGGAGGAGGTCGGACTATGCTGATCCGCTGTATTCTGGCTGAAAACCGAAAACTGCACGGGGCCGTGATCTGGCTGGTGTTCCTGGTCGTGCCGATGATCTCGGCCTTATACGGGACCTTCAACTTTTTGCAGAACCTGGGCCTGCTCACCTTTGACTGGTACAACCTTTGGACCCAGCACACCTTGTTTTATACCCTGTTCTTCTTTGCCCCCATGGTAGGTGTCTACGCCGCCTACCTGTGGCGGCTGGAACACCTGGGGCACAACTGGAACCTGATCATGACGGTTCCGGTACGCCGTTCCTATATTTTTCTGGCAAAGTTTCTGGTGGTAGCCAAGATGACCTTGCTGACCCAGGGGTGGGTGTTTTTGCTGTATCTGCTGGCGGGCAAGTTTTGGGCCGGTCTGCCAGGATGGCCTCCGGTCACAATCGTGATCTGGCTGCTGCGCGGGGTGCTGGGCAGCCTGGGCGTCATCGCCTTTGAACTGCTGCTGGCCATGGCCATCCGCAGCTTTGCCGTGCCTGTCCTGGTCGGACTGGCCGGTGGGGTGAGCGGCATGCTGGCCGCCAGCCGGGGATTGTCCCTCTTCTGGCCTTTTGCCCTGATGCAGGCCGGTATGAACTCCAACCGGAAAGACGACATGCTGTACGGTCAGTTTTTCCCCTTTTTGCTGGCCTGCCTTGTCTGGGCCGGGATGTTTGCAGGACTGGCCATCCTGCTCCTGCGGGCCCGGAATGTACGCGCGGAATAATTTTCACTGGTATTTTGCCGGATTTTGCGGTATAATGAGCCGGTAAATCCATCTTGGGGAGGAACATCTGCCGATGACTGCCAATGCTGCCGATTTTGCCGGACCGTCCTGCGGGCGCCGCTACGAAAAAGAGCTGGAGACCCACTTCCGGGATTGCCTGCTGTTCTACCTGGACGGGCGCATCAAATTTGAGCGCTACTGCTACGGGGAAGCCGCCTGTCTGGTATTCAGCGTATGGGCCCACGGGCTGGATGAGACCGGAAAGATCCTGTGGGACAAGGAGCCGGAATTTGAGACCGACCAGAAGGCTCTGCCCCGGGTACTGACCGATGTGCAGGAAGAGGGCACCGCCCTGCAGTTTGACGGCATGCGCAAGCGGTATGTGCTGACGGAAGAATTTGACACCGATAAGATGAACGGGTACAGCCGCTTCAAGGTTTTTTTACTGCGGCAAAAACATCATTGATCGAGAAAGGCCGGGGTCCCTGACGGGGCCTCCGGCCTTTCTGTATTTTTTCGTTTTTTTCCGGTCGTCCGGCATCATCTGCCGGAAACCTCCCCTGCCCCGGTCTGCCACCCGGACAGGTCCGCTCTCTCCTTTGACCAGGTTTCAGAGAATAGCCCGCAGCACGCCTGCAGCCAGCACCCGGACAAAATCGGCGCCGCCTGCTCACCGGGAGAGAGCATTCCCGCCATCCCCGCTGCCACCGCCGCAAAACCGCCTTTCCAGCAGATCTGTACCGCAGCTTCCTTTTCCCGTTCCGCTCCGGCCGGCATACCGATGGCTTGTTCCTGCATACCGACAGTATGCGGCGGTTGGGTATATGTATCCCAGCAGGTGCTGCGTACCCCGCCGGGGACGGCCATCCTTCTCATCCTGACCAGCTCCTCCTCCGGAATAGTAAGCGCCGGGGAACGTCATCTGTTTCCCGGCGACAGAAAGCCCGAATCTTCACAGTCCCAGACACTCCATCAGGCGCGTGCAGGAATCCTGCGGGAAATGATTCAACAGGCTGTCCTGTTCGCTCTGCCCATGGTAATCGCTGGCGGCACTGTACATCAGGTCATACCGGTCGGCCAGCTGTTTCAGTGTTTGCCGCTGGTTGTCATCATACTGCCGGTAAAGTACCTCCATGGCACCACGACTGCCGGCCAGCTCCTTGAACTGCTTGAGCAGCCGTTCATTTTCGGTTTCGTCAAGGCGGTAATAGTACAGATGCGCCAGCACCGCCGCACCGCCTGCCGCCAGAATGGCCCCCACCGCCTCTTCCATGGACACATACCGCAGCGGATTGGGAACAAAAGCCTTTCTCTGGCCGTACTGTCCGATATAAACGTCAAACGCCTGGTCCACCGTCTCCACATAGTGCCGCTCCTTGAGCATGCCGGCAATGACCATCCGTCCGATATGGCGTTTGTCCGGATAAAGGCGGCGCAGATCCTCGTAACTGCCCAGATCAATCCCACACAGGCGAAGGCGGTCCAGAATCGCATTGATATACGGTGCGCGGTCCGGCTTATTGTGGAAAAGGATCACCTGTATCCGGGGGCTGCAGCGATCGAACCCCAGCGCCACAACATGGATTTCCACTTCTGCCTTCTGGGATGTGGTATACAAGCAGCTGATTTCGGCGCCCTGTATCAACCGGATCGCCGGATGTCGGGCCTGCAGCCCATCAATGTCTTCCGTATAGTTGTGATCGGTGATGGCAAGTACGCCGATCTGTGCCTGCTCCGCTTTGGCGCACAGCTGCTCCGGTGTGCACACACCGTCGCTTTTGGTGGTGTGGGTATGCAGATCAATATAAGAATTTTCCATCACTTGTTTCCTCCCTTGCAGAATGGATTGCTTTGACGAAGGAGCTGGTTTCTTCGGCTGCAGTTCGATTGTATCAGAAGAATTTTGCATCTACAATTGACTTTTTGAATATATTATTCTGCATGTTTTTTATACAGGTACATTTCATTTTTAATTGTTTCATATTGTATTTCTGGAACGATATTGCTATAATACAGACACAGGATTTTCAAAATTCCTCAGGAAAGGTGGTCAGGAAATGAAAAGCAAACCCATGCCCTGCCGGCAGGAGCCCACAGAACCCATGTCGTACAACGCTATGATCAAATCCAGATTGTGCCGTTGGAAAACCAACTACGAAGAAATGCACGCAGCCAACCTGAACTACACCGCCATTGCCAACAAGATGGAGGAGGATTTCCACATCCGGACTTCCCCGCAAAAGATCAGCGCCATGTTTGATATCCTGTCAGACCGGGAAGTCAAGCTGCAGGAAATCGTGGCCTTGTCCCAGATCTTTCATTTTCCCCTGCAGGATATCTGTGAGTTTCCCAACGCACCCGCTTCCAACGCACTGGAAATCAACGCTTTGCTGAAAAAACAAAAGCAGGACCGTTCCATCTGTCCGGTCGGCAACGACTTTTATGACGGGCAGTATTACTGCTACTACTTCAAGCCCAAACTTTCCGAGGACCGGCTGAAACCGGTGGAGGAAGGCAGCATTGAAGAAGCCGCTATGAACATCAGCATTTCCGGCGGGCACTCCACCATCACACTGCACGAATTGAAAGCCAACACCACCTTCTACGGCGAGCCTATGCCCTGCTTTACGCTCAAGGGAAACCTGTATCACTTTGAAAGTTCCAACATTGCCTACAGCTTCATTTCCAGCAGTGACGGACGGCGGGCCATGGCCCTGATGTTCTCTTATCTGGACCTGAGCAGCGATATCCGCTATTACATGACCATGGGAATGCTGACCTTCTCCCTGAACCAGGTGCACGCGCCGCTGTTTCAGAAAATGGCCGTCTTCCGGGTGAAGCAGGATTATCGGGATCCCCACGTAGACAATATCCTGCGGGGAATCCTGGCACTCAACACCTCCCCCATTATTCTGGACGAGGACACCATAAAGCAATTGATCGACCAGGAACCCATGCTGGCCAAACTGATTGCGCCGGAAAAGGCCATCAAGAAGTGCTATGCATTTTCTGAAAATACCATCCGGGGCAACTCCTTCTTCCTGCTGGATGACCGGCAGAAGATTGAAATTCTGCTCCTTCTGAAAAAAAGCAGCCTCTTCCCCGTACAGGAACTGGTGTCCGAGTCGGATACTTTTACGGATTTCATCAAGGCCTATCAGCGGGAGATGCTGAAAAAGCCGATCCCGGATCCCACCCCATAACCAACAAAACGGCAGGCTCTGCCCCTTTGAAGGGACAAAGCCTGCCGTTTTTCTGTCTGTGTCGGGATCGTCCTTGGTTTGCAGCCGGACATAGCAAAAGGACCGTGAAACTTGCGTTTCACGGTCCTTTTGACGGGCTGACTGACGGCCCTTGTTTGGTCCGAGTGGCGAGAGTCGAACTCACGGCCTCTTGAACCCCATTCTCCCAGCTTTCTGGTATGAGCGAAAGTCGCAGAAAATTAACACTATATATCGTATTTTTTCTGTGCAAATTATTCCGCACATTTGGTATGATTCATACGCATTCAATACGTATTCAATACGCCACAAATATAGATAATTGTCGAATTGCGAATGTAAGATTCCGGCGCTTACCGAAACTCCAAAACATATGATAACAACAGCCTTTGACACCCCTCTTGGTATAAAATCGGATGTCTTTGTGAATATGGCTGGTATGGATTCATGGAGCGCTCGTGGTTCCCTGTGGTTCCCTATTGGTATGAAATAAGGAGCTTACCGTGATATCCATACACAAGAAAATGGGGTGCCACTGTGGTGCGGAGAACGACAATATTATACCATTTCCAACTTACAAAGAAAAGTCCGTTTACATACGAAAATTGCTAGGCCATTGTGGCGATTTCGGACATACCGATTTGTACCTGTTTTTATGCCTCTGTACCAAGTTTGACCCACCTATTTTTATGAGAACTTCTAATGGCCTAAATTTTGCTTTCCTTTAAATTCAGTACTTTTGGATAAGCAGTAAATCGCTTGGGTATTATTCGAAGATTTTACCTTTCAATTCAATAAATAGAACTGCTTGTTTCGCATGGCGGCTTCTGGCCGACAGTGGTTCCACATAGCTTACCCTCGCGGAAGAGACCTTGACTTTATTTCGGTCATAAAGTGGTGCAAGTGCATTACATAAATCGGCAGGCATATTCCCGATATCCTTTCCTTTTTGCGTAAACACCCGAAAATTGTTTGAGTTGTAAATGTTATCTTTATCGCGCTGGATCTGAATTGGATCATCTACTTTGACTTTTTCAATTTGTTCAGTTCTACCATCGTATCGGGTGCCCTTCACCTCGAACCGAAGTAAAAATTCCTGAGTTTCCGGATTATATATTCCATCATATTGGTCGAGATGCTCCATCATACCAGGTTCAAAATAATCTGGACCCACAGTCAAAGACAGTTCCCGCCGCTGATGGAGTTTTTCTAGCTCAACAAGAAACGTGTTTTCCTCTTGCAGCATATTTTATCCCTCCTCAGCATCCTCAAGCTCTCGATAATACAGGTTCTCATTGGCATAGAAACGCTCTAGGTATTTGTCATAATAAGCACCTGTACTTTGGGCTTTATAGATAAGGTCTGATTTATCCACCTGATTACACCCATACTTTTCGGTAAGTTCAGTTATCAAATCAATAATGTCCACACTTTCATGCTTTTGTATCAATGTGTTTGCGAGCGAAGCGATAGTAATATTCCGTTCTCCTTTGTAGAGAATAATTGCTCCAAACATGCTGCTGAAGGAAAATCTATTATCTGCAATAAGCAGATTTGCATAAAACCAGTCTTCAAAACCCAGGTCATACAATTTTGATTGGAAGCCGGATAAGCGAAGAGATTGCGCGCTGAAATAAGTATTATCCTCAATCGCATCATAAACATCATCGCAAAACTCATATATCATTTGTTTCGTTACCCCGGCCTGTTCCAACTTTCGCATATTGATGATTTGATCCGGAGCATACTCAATAATTGTTAGACTGCGTTTCAGCTCCATCAGCTTTTGTGAGAACATGACAACAGATGCAAACCTTTCTCTGTAAGGTCTAACATTAATTATATCCTCACAAGTAAGCAGATGTTCGTAATAGCTTTCAAGCGAGGAATAGTTTTGAACCGCATATCGGGAAAGAACAACAAATCCCATGTTTTTTAAGTTATAGGGATTGATCTCTTCCACATCTGCATCAGGTGCCACTTGCTGATAAATTTGTCTTATTTCATCGAAATAATAGAAATCACCCTGTAATGTGTTTTTTAATTTTTTCTGGTTGTCCGGAGACATCTCCTTTTGCTTTATAGAGTATACGTTGTGGTGGTTATATATTGCGAAGGCCTGAAGGTAAGTACCTGCCACGGTGGCCGCATCGTATCCGTACTCGCGAGATACCGCTTCCGCCAAGTCTTGTGTGGAAACAGGAGACATTTCCGCCATAATATCAAAAATTGCAGCGTTCCGATCAAACTCTCCAAATCGGATGTTTGGAGTCCTGCAACTCTGAAAATTATGATATGCCCCTTCCGGTAAAATTTTCTTTAACAAGTTATGTAATTCATACCGGTCATGGATATCATATTTGCGCATCAAATCAGGATAGTCTCTCACCAGTTTCTCGGTAGAAATTTCGATATTCTCATACGCGCTCAAGTTTAGCCCATCCAGCAAATCGGTGTAATCTCGGCTTTCTATATCATAGTAGCGAATCATTTCATTTTGCTTCCATAGAAGGAACCGCACGGCTGCCAAGTGGTTTTTCCTCGTGCGGTGGATTGCTTTGGTATAATATAGTTCATCATCGTACGGAATATCTTCCTGTTCCAAGAACTCATTATAAATTTTTGCGAAAGAGTTGAACGGTACATCCTTTTTGCAGAATTTTTTTACAACCATTTCCTCCAACGCTTCTCGCTTTCTGTCAACCCATATCCCATCAATATACAACTTATCGCGATTAAGATAGTTCTTGATTTTTAAGCGTTGAGAAAGCTCTAATCCCTTTTTATCTTCCAATGCCTCTGACAAATCCTTGGCACCGGATTTCAGGTCAATTGTGTCCAAATATTGCCATGTGGCTTGTGAAATCCCCAACCACTTAATGCTATCCTTTTTATCCAGCTTGTAAGTTGAATACAGATATTGGTAGTAATCCTCGTCGAAGAAATTCAATCCCGTTCGGCCGGCGTAAAGTTCTCGAACCTTTTTTACTTGTTGTTTTACAATTTGTCGTACTCGTTCCCTTGTTAAATCGTATTCTTGGGCAACTTCCTCCAAAGTTTTCCCATGCAAACGCATCTGTACAATGGATTTGTTGCGAGGTTCAATATTGGGGCATGACAACAGATAGTCTTCAAATTTAGGGTAAATTCGAAAACAGCGATAATCTACATATTCAAGTATGCCAGCCTGTATTAGTTGCCCTAGAATCTTTTTAATCCGCGTGCTGTCTATTGGTATCGGTGACCTCAGCTTTTCCATCAATTCTTGAAGGCTTAATCCAGAGAACCCTAAAGAATCGAAAATGGACACAATTCTCTTAGTAAGGCTTTCGTCATCCCAAAGAGCACTATTATCCCCTCTGCAAAGTGCATCGATGCGAGGGGCATTTAGCCGAACGTATTCTTCAATCTTTTGATTGAACCCTTCTATCTCTCTTTGGCTGAATCCCAAATCATCTTCTAAGTCCGATTGTCTTAGAAAAATTATGTCAAGCAGTGTTTTAAACCCATGATTTTTTAGCTTTCTAGCACTACTTTTTGTCAGGCCGATATTATCGATAAGCACATCGTTAACACTTACATACTCGCAAACGAGCTTTCTATACGCAGGGTCAAATAAAAGTGCACGTCCGGAAATTGCGTATTCTGTTGAATGTTTTTGAGCCACAAATGCCAAAATATCATCTTGGATTTGCTCTAGATAAGATTTTACACTTACTTCTATTTCGTGTGCTGACACTTTATCCATACGTGGAATGGACAACAATTGTTCTTCCGTCATAAAAGCAATCTGGTCGAGATCATCATATCCACGAAAAGACAATAAGTTATAGGCCCTAACAGGCATCGATGCCAGACTTGAAATTTTTGTTTTGGTCTCTTTCAAATAGTCCAAAACAAGCTCCTGATTGTTATTCTCTGATAGCCACGCTTTAAAGTCAACGGCATGCTCTGTTTTAGTCGGAAGATAATCGGCAACAGCTTTTATTGCGTCCGCATCATTATTACCTATTTGCTTATAAGCGGTTATCTTCTCAAGAATTTCTTCTAACGATTTTTTCCCCAGATTGCGAATAGATAGAATATCGCTTTCGCTCAAATTCATCAAATCGCCAACTGTATGATAACCAGCTTGACTCAGTGCATGCTGCGAACGAACAGATAATCCGATTACATCAATAGGCAACTTAGAAACGCTCATAAGAGTCCCTCACTCTGAAAGCTTTTTCTGGAAATTTGCTACGATATTTGCTAATTCTTGCAGCTCCGACTGCACATTTTCTCTATCTTCCGGTCCCATTGTGGCAAAAAGGCGTGTATCAACATCCGTCAGGAGTTCAACGCACTTTCGCATATTCTCAATTGGCTTCGCTTTAAGCTGCTGAGCTCTGGATTTCTGAAGTGCCCGCTCCATAGAATTTTTCAGTTTCTCTGCAATCGCATAATTTTTCTGTGCAAAAGAATCTATATCCTGCTTTGAATGAATATCTTCTGTTATATACTGCTCATAAAGTTGTTGCTCCAGAGTCTGCTGCTCAGCAAAGTATTCCGTGTAAGAATCACTACGAATCAGTTTCTTAATATCACGGATGAATTTACGCTGATCCGGAACTGCATTCATCATCACATTGTCGAAAGCAATGTGCTTCAGTTGCCCTTTTTCCAAATCATTCAGCTTTCTCAATTGGGCCATCATTTCGCGGAACAAGCTATAGACCTGATACTCCCGCGCTATATGGTACTGTTCCGGAAGTTTGAGATAATCCAAAAACTCGCAGATTACCTTAGCGACTTCAATGCGTTCGTTTACTTCGGAGATCGATTCGTTGGCGCTTTGTGCATACTCATCCACCGTCAGTAGATCTGTCTGGACAACGTCTCGATAAGTACCCACCGCATAATCGATTAAATCGTAATCGACTTTTTTCTCCTCGCCATGTTGGAGTGCAAGCTCCAGCAATTTGATTTGTTTTTTATCCGCCTGAATGTCCATTTCCATGATGGCGGTTTCAAAATACTGAGGCTGCTGACTTTCACGTTCAATTTTTCTTAAGCAAGTGTAACGACGATTGCCGTCGACAATCCGACCATCTGCCAGAACAACACCTGCTTCACGTTGTCCAACCAGCGCAATGTTATTTTTAGTTTTCTGAATGGCCTCCGGATTGCTCTTGCAAATAAAGCCTTCAATCACATCGTTGTATGCATCTGTATCGAGGGTCGAAAGTGTTCCAGCTCCATTTTCAGATTCATACTGGGAGAGCCAGGTTGCAATACGGTCGTTCTGGTCATTATAGTACAGCTTATCCAAACGCACACGATAGACAGGATAGACCTGAGTCTTTCCGCCAAAGGTAACTTTTCTGCTTTGCGTAGTTTTTTGAACAGAATCAGTGTCTTTAAGATTTAGCAGGTTCCCTTCTGTCTGAGCACCTTTTTGGGACAACGGAGCCGGTTGTTCCGCTCCAAGATAAACTTGTTTATTTACAATACTATCGTTTGCTCTTGCACGAACTTTTTTATAAATCTCATTAATTTCCTCTGCACCATCCGGGTCTATCTCTTTACAAAGCAGTACCATAGTATTGAGAGCGCGTTCGGCTTTACTTTGTTCCAGATCCTGTTGTCCTATATGAGCAACCACATTGCGTGCGCTCATAAGCTCATTCGTCCATGTCAAAAAATTTCTAGAGAGCTTAGATGCAAACACATTATGCCATTCACGCTTGATCAAGCGAAGACAATTTGCTACATCAAGCGAGTCTACCAACTCACTATACTCCCCACTTACGGGAAGATCTCTTTGGTCGTTAAGAACCTGCAAAACCTCATCCCACCAGCAAGCCCCAAACCTTTGAGACATCTCTTTTCCTATATAACCAGACAACGATTTAAGCAGTACCCGAAATCCTTGTCCTACCAGAGTATAATTTTCTAACACAAACAATCATCCTTTCGAATCTTTTTTCAAAGCGATTCATAATGTAATTACAAACGAAAAACAATCTCCCCTATTCCCTGTTATTGGATTTTCAAATTCATAGACTAGTTTAAAGCTTCCCGGCCCGGAATACCTCAGCCAATTACTTATGATAGTACAATCTCATAATTCTACCATTTTGAAAAGTAACCTGCCCCGTAAAAACACAAAGCTCTATAAGATAAAAGAACTGATTTTCACTTGTATTTCAAGACAACATTACCAACTTTAGTTTATGTTTTATCGATAATTTTGTCAACCAAGTGTATCACAGACACTTTTTACACTTTTGCTCTGACACTCAAAACACATGGCAATTCATATCTCATGCGTAAGCACACACAAAGGCTTGCGATATATGCACTAAATCATCTCACAAACAAATGCAAGAAATTTTATTGTTCCTAAAATGACGCATCCCGCAATATACAAAATAAGAACGAACAGAAGCTTTTCCTTCATTTCAGTATTTCCTCCCGACAATCACTCTATATTGCGCCGTTTTTATTCGTATCCATTATAACAATCATATAGTCTCTTAAATCGGACTTAGACTCTCTTGAGAATCAACCACCAAAAAGCTGCAGGTATTTCCTGCAGCTTTCGTAAAGGACATTGTACGCTTACAGCAACCGATGAACCTTTTCGCAAACATCCCTCAGCAGCAGCTTTTTCCCGCAGCGCAGCGGTTCCCACAAATAACGGGCGATTTCTCTTTCCGACCAGCCTTCTTCCGCCAGGGTGCGAACCAGAAGCCCTAGATAGGCATCGGTGGGCAGTTCGGGTTTGTTCAAAACTGCGCTGGTCAAGGTAAACATAGGAACGCCGTCTTTATCGAACCCAAGAAATACGATTCTTCCATACCAATTCTTGGAGTCACCTTCCTGTTCACGGATACCCATCAACTGCCCACAGGTGATACGGTAAACCCTGAAGTAGGTTTTTCCTGCATAGGGCTTGAGAAATGCCACTCCCCCACCCCATGTAAGGCTGTGGTTTCCAAAATACAGCGTACCGGGCAGCGTCTCCGAATGGCTTTCGCTCCAAAGCGTCTTGTCCTCACAACCGTCATACTTTTTACCGTTCTCGGGACAAACACCCCCCTGGATATAGAAACGGAACCGTTCCGGTGACAGGTTGGAACCATAACCGGCATACCAGACGGAATCACTGGACTTCGTCCCCCATTTATTCCAAAGCGGTTCCCCGTGTACCTTGCCCTGATAAACATAAGCCAATGCAGAAAGGCTCCCTTTGCGCCCGCTTACCTTGACTTCGGTCCTGCGATACAGAGTACCTTCATCTTCATAACGATCCAGCTCTGCCAGAGTTTCGTCATCAACAAACCAAACTTCACCAAGAACTGTTTTATCTGTGTCAGGAACGATACCCGGAAAATCCCCCAAATCATACATGGCATATCCGTGCAGAACGGCATTGTCGCAGAAGGTCGCGTTCTTCATGAGGTTGGAAGCCGACCGGTCACGCATCAACGTGCCGTAAACAAAAACCGTGTGCTTCTTGCCATCATACGAAGCCAACAAACGTTCCATCTCCGCTTGGCAGGCGCTGTAATGCATGGACAATCTATCATGCAAAACATTGCCGTTCTGATTTGCCCGTTCCACATCCTGCCGAAAATCCCGGAGCGTATTTTCTACAAACACCCGGAAATCAGCAGCTCCTGCAGCCCCTCTATCCAGGAAATTCCGAAGTCCGGCATCAAGAAACAGCTGCAGATTGTGGAGTACGCCAGAAAAATAGGCCGGTCCGCATTCGCTAAATCCACGGCCAATCGAAGCATTCAACAGTGTTCTGAGAAACTCAGTCCGGGATGCCTCGAATGCCTCGGGGTAATGAAGCCAAGCATACATGCCGGCTACGGAAGCAGCGTAGGTGGGGTTGTACCAGAGGTACATCCGCATATCAGCCGGCATCATGTCATCGATACAGAGTTTGAGCAGCCCGGTATGGCTATCCTGCAGAGATGCCGCTTGGTCCAGAAAGACAAACAGTTCCTCACGGGAAAGTTCTTGATATTCCTTCTGTTCAGCCGCTTCATACAATGCAGTGGCTAAGGAATCGGCTTTCCGGACAAAGTCCTTATCATTCGGGGTATAAACGTGCAGCGTGTTTTTGTAAGCATTGGTAGTCATTTTACATTTCTCCTTTGATTCGTTTTTTGCTTTCGCTACACTTAGTATACTGAAAGAAAAAGCACACCCATGGAAACCACTTTTCCATGGGTGGGTAGAGCAAAGTCGAAAAAATTGCGAATATGCGTACAATTTTATTTATTCATATTTAAATATTATAAGTGTATATCATCCGGATTCTTCCACCCGAACAATATCATTTTTTGCAGCCAAAATTCTCCGGACAGGAGCATCGTCGCTCTCGAATTCGTAACCTTCCTGTACATACGGAATCAAGTACAAGTAATCGGGGTCAGGACCTTCCTCTATGCGGTAACGCTTATACTTATGTTCAATGCCTTTTTCTCGGACAGTGATTGTGCAGGTATGCCCTTCTTTCATATGCAAAAGAAGTTGTTGCGGCAAATCCAATTCATCGCTTTCCAACAGATCCCTCTCCATCATAAAATGTGTATCATTTCTTTCATTATTTTCAGATGACTCCAGTTCTGCGACTAACATCTCCAACTCTTTACTTCTTGAAACGAAAATTTTCTTGATTCGCGTTTTTGCGTATTCGCTAAGCTGATCCCAAATATAAGAAGCTGTGATTCGATTTATTGCATAGTCTATATCATCCTGAGCAAGAGCAGTCAAAAGGCACCCCAACTGCGCCGTATTAAGCTGCAGAATTAACGGGTGCATCCGGTTTTTAGTTTGATACCGACATTTTGTTTGTGAGTCTTCCTGTGTCTTGCTGATTTTTACATGAACCCGCTGCCCGCCAAGACGAACGCCTCCGGTTCCATCCTCTATGGCACGTAATTTATTACGGATGGTCTTTTCCCCTACTCGCAGATGTTCGGCAAGTTCCTCTTTGGTATGCGGCTCATGTAAATCTTTCAGCAATACAATATCCACATCATCTTCTACGGGCTTAATCAATTCAGGTATTCCCCTCACGCCCATAGATTGTGCCAGCACTTCCAGACAATGTGTAAAAACTTCCCATTCACGCAGTTGTGCTGTGGGAGCTTTTCTGCTGTGGTCCAGATATTCCTGCATTGCTCCTGCAATAATACGGAGAAAATCCTGATCATTTTTCGTTTTTTCCTGTCTCAGTTCATTGGCTAGATACCCCGACAATACACTGCCCTTATCACGAGGTAAAACAACAGACATATAACTGCATTCTTCTTCACTGATTAGGTCCATACATCCGTACAGTAGCCTTAATGCGCGCTCATATGGATCTTCGGATGTAGGCATCATTACACTTCTTTCCATTCGCGTTTCTCCCATGCATTTGTCACCAGAACAACGGATGCTACGTCACTCAAGTTTTCAACTAACATGTCTTACTAGCGTTTAGCAAAGAAAGCCGCCCTATTTCTTCTTCCCAAATGACGTCTCTGTTCCATATTTTCCTCGTGTTTCCAAGATGCCAAATCTTTTCAATCGACCGTCTTTGACTTAAGTCTTTGCATCTAAAGCATTATATTCATCGGTTTGAATAGCTGCTCCGTTGGTCAAATGATTTGCAACCGCAATCACATATTGTGGAGGATATGTTTTGCCGCCCTCCCCAATCAAAAAGTATCGTATACTTTTGTTTTTATCGGGAATGCCATTCTCATCGATATATTGGAGCGCACGTAAAATATCTCCCTGGCTCACTTTGGGAATTGCCATGTTGTTTCCTCCAATACAATTTTCTTTCAATCCTTGCAATATTTTGCCGGGATTTGCCTGGTTAGACTAAGAATTTGAGAATCACCAACATGTTCGCTGTGTCACTTGGATAAGATCGATTCTAACGTCAAATCGACTTCATCACATCCAGCAAATGCTGGTAGCTGTCCACATCATGATACCGCACGTTGCTGGTAGACATCTCATTGAACAGTTTACGGGCGCAGCGGATTTTTGCCTGCTCAATGGGCTTGAGCTGCAGGCTTTGCATTGTGCCTTTGGTTTCCGCCACAAAGTAGATATGCTTTACAGTTCCCTCGTAGAAAGCAATCGCCCAGTCAGGCGAATAATTGCCTACCGGCGTGGGAATATGAAATCCTCTCGGCAACTTGGCGTAGACACAGACTTCCTCAGCTTCATCAAGGTTCTGAGCGAAGCGGCGTTCTACACTGTCCTCAGAGATTCCATCCGTAAATACATAGTCCTGAATGGCTTTTCTGGCCTGGAATGCCTTGTCAAAATCATGAGAGCTCTTGTCAGCGGTAAAGATGCCGCTGTCATACTGCCCTTCGATTTGGTTGTAGGAGATGTGCTCCACAATGGTGTTGGCTTTCTGTTCATTGATAAGCCGGATGACCTTTGTGATAAACTCTTCCGGATTATTCCTGAACATATAGAGCTTATCTTCCCGCAGATTCTTCAAAATGGAAGCAACAGTCCGCCGGGTCAGCACGGTGCCCTGGGCAACCTTGCCGACGAGGTCATACTCAAGATGACTGAAGTGGACTTCCCGCAGGGTCTTGGTCCGCGTTTTTACGTTGCCGAAGGAATCGCCACGGTCAAGCTCATGCTCGTTCATTTCATCCTTCTGGCGGCCAACGGTTGCAGTATATTGCAGTTCCGAAACAAACAGCTTGTCATTGATGTGAGCGACGGCTTTCCGAATCAGTTCTTCACTATCGAAAGACACCGTATATGCATACTTGTGGTTGATTTGGTTCCAGAGTGCCTGGAACTCCGCCTTGGCAAAGTTTTCGTTCAGCGGATTCTCTTTCACCTTTGTTTCATGACCGTCCACAATCATATCCTTGAGGGCGCGTTCATCATAGACGGCCTGGATCAGTAAGTGGATACCTTCTGCCATCGGCGCCAGATTTTCCGGCAACGGCGCGGGTGTTCCCAGTTGGATATCCGCCCGGTATTTATCTGTCACCTTGCGCTTCATATCCACATAGCCGTTGCTGATGAGGTAGAACTCAATGGCATTGGCCATATCGTTATCAATCTGAGTAGGCACACCGTTGACCTTGACATACTTGCCTTTGAAGTACTCACTGGTTGCAGTGGTGGGACGGTCGTTCAGTTCCTTCTTGATATCACTCTGCAGGTCTGCCACAAAATTCTTGTAGCTCTCACTGGCAATGACCGTCAGCAGGTTGATGTCATGCACACGGTCACCGCAGCTCTGCACATCCATACGGTTGCCGTTCTGATTCACGCACAGACGCAGACCGCGGCCCACTTCCTGACGCTTGGCAGTCTGGCTGTCAGAATGTTTCAGCGTGCAAATCTGGAATACGTTCGGGTTATCCCAACCTTCCCGAAGGGCCGAGTGGGAGAAGATGAACCGGGTAGGCTCTTCAAAGGAGAGCAGCCGTTCCTTGTTCTTCAGAATCAGGTCATAGGCCGAGATATCGTCCGAGAACTCACTACCGCGCTTCGTCTGGCTGTTGATGCTGCGTCCGGTCTTTTTGTCGATGCTGAAATAACCTTTATGAACAGCAGACGGCTCCCTGCAGAACTTCCGCAGATATTGCTGGTAAGGTGTATTTTCCAGTGTGAGGTATTGGTTCTCAAGAATGTCGAAGTACTCTTCCTCGAACATCTTGCCGTATTCTCCCAACTGCTCGTTGCCATCTTCATCGTACTGGCGGTATTTGGCAACCTCGTCGATAAAGAACAGGGAGAGCGTTTTGATGCCCATGTTGAAGTTCTTCTCTTCCTTTTCAAAATGGGAAAGAATCGTCTCACGAATCTGGATGCGGCGCATATCTGTTTCGGAAATATCGCCGACCACATCGCCTGTATGAATTACTTCGCCATTCGTAAAAGTCACAGCTCTTTTATCGGGGTCAATTTCGGAAATGGTATAACCACGGTACTGCTCCATGCCCTGAGAAATATGGTACAAATTATCTTCCACACCCAAAACACGGGTTTCTCGGTTGATGGACTTACTATACCCGATTTCCATCTCGATACGAGCCATAGGCGGCTTTTTGGGAGAAAGGACAATCTGCTCCAGGAACAGATAGCTGTCGGTGCCCCGGAGGTTCTTGACCTCAAAGCCTTTGACCTCGATTTTCTTGACTAGGCGCTTGTTGTAAGCATCCAGCGCGTCCAGAACATAGACCATATTGTGCTGGACGGCATGGGTAGCGGAATAGTTCAGGCTGAACAGCGGATTGAAGTTCTTCAAAGCCTTTTGGGTGACGGTGCCGCCCATCTTTTGGGGCTCGTCCAGAATCAGGATAGGCCGGTTGGCCTTGATGACATCAATGGGACGGCGGGAAGCAAATTCATCACGCTTGGAGTAGATGATTCGCGCTTCCTTGCTTTTACCATCCTCTTTCAAGGACGAGGCAAAGGCCTGGGTGTTAATAATCATGACCTGAATGCCGCTGCCTGCAGAGAAAGTATCCAGCTGGTTCAGGTTCTGACTGTTGTAGATGAAGAAACGGGCCTTTTTGCCATAGTATTCCATGAAATGGTCGGCCATCATATCGAAGCTCTTTTTGACGCCTTCTCGAATGGCAATAGACGGCACCACCACAATGAACTTGCTCCAGCCATACATCTTGTTCAGCTCGAACATGGTTTTGATGTACACATAGGTTTTACCGGTTCCGGTTTCCATCTCAATATCCAGGCTGCACCGGCCCAGACTCTTCACCAGCTCCGGCGACAGCTTGATATTGTTTTCGCTCTGGATGCCGTGGATATTCTGCAACAGCTGGTCATCGCTGAGATAGATTTCCTCGTTTTTGAAGCCGGTATCCTCCTCCAAGCCCAACTGTTCTGCGTTATTCTGAAATGCATTTCTATCTGACTTAGGCAAAATCCCCAAATCACGGATATAGTGTATGCCATCATGGTAGCCCTGTCCGGCAAAAACCTCGACGACTGCATCGACGGCATCAGTCTGGTATTGCTGGATTTTAAAGTTGAATTTCACCTTGCTCCTCGTCCTTTTCTTCTGATTGTTTGGATTTAGAGATCACATATTCACATACCGTATGAACAAACAGTGGGAATACATGGTTTGTCCCCGCACTAGTTTGTGCAAAGAGATATCGATGTCGATTATAGCAATCATGCCATGCTGCAATGTTTTGTTTAAGTGTGTCAAGATTTTGGTGTCCATCCTTGCACAATAACGCAATAATGGCCTCCCGGTCCTCTTTTATGTTTTTTTTATTTAATAGCAGCAAATTAAATAAATACCCCAGGTCATGCCCTTTGTTTCCTTGAGAATAATCTATTTCTGCATTTTCTAAGAGATATTTGAGTGCTAATTCTACAGCAAACGCCCCATTCACTACATAGGGAATATGATATAAAGAATGTTCTTCCATTGTTTCTTCATCCAATGTACCATTTCTCATTTTTTGTGAAAACGGGAGTATATGAGTCTCTATATCAAGAAACACCCGATAGAAGGATTGGCATTCACTTGCTATCATCTTGATTTTCAAGTCTTTTGCTGAATCAATAACATCTTCTCTTTGACAAAAGCCATCTTGATTATCCGGGCATTGTATCTTGTCACATTTGAATTTTTCGGCTGCCATTTATAGCACCTTCCTTACGGTATCAGGGCTGTAGGTGGCGAAAATTTGGTCGAAGTTAGCGGCTACGCTGTCGTTGGCGAGGGAGCTGTCACGCATGACAAAGTAGTAGGGCTTCTGCTTGGCAATGGCGGTGATGGTTTCCTCGGTGACATTGTCGTCGAAGCAAGCAATCAAGAAATTGTCAGCCACATTGAATACCTTTTTGCCGGCAATCTCCGTCTGCTCGATTTTACTGGAAAGCAGGACACCCAGATCCAGCATGACCTGGAACAAGAGGTCTTCCGGGGTACGATCTTCCTTGATGTTGTCTTCCAGCATATCGAACAAGTTGGCATTGTACTCATCCGGGTGGTAGTACACATTTTTCATGTTGGTGGTGTCGCATTTGAGCACACGGAAGCCCACATCCAGGTCCATGGTACCCAAGGGATTTTCTTCCTTGATTTTTGTACCAGCACGGCGAATGCGCTCTTTGCCGATTTCGCAGATGTTTTTATAGCCTGCCTTATATGCTTCACTTTGTTTGTCCGTTTCTTCCGGCAGCTGTACCATGATAAATTTACGGTTGCCGCCGTCCTCGGCATTAAGTTGCATTACCGCATGAGCAGTAGTTGCAGAACCGGAAAAGAAATCAAGAATAATATTGCCCTCATTTTTTGACACAACTGTTGCTATTTTCAAAAAGTGCTTTAGCAATGCAACAGGCTTGGGAAATCCGAAGATTTTTCCCTCAAAAAGTCCGACAATCTCTTTTGTTCCATCCTGTGTCATCCCCACAGATTCCGGCAAGTTTGTGCTGGCTGGAATAAATCCAAATTTATCACCAGCTTTTTCCATATCATCTTCTTGAAAATAGCGAAGAGCCGGTTTGGTGATTTTAAGGAATCCGTAATCACCTGGAAATACAATACGATTCTGCGAATAATATTTTTCGAATGTGTCTTGGGTTATTGCCCAGGTTCTGTTAGGGTTAGCTGGATATTCCTCCCCGTTTTTTGGATTCACAATGGTAAAGAAACTATTGGGACGTTCACTTGCGCTCGTCTGTTTAGTTAAATCATGAATTCTCCAAGGACGGCCTGGCAAGTCAGGTGTTTCAAAATACTTTCGGGTCCCACCTTCTACACAGGCAGTAAAAGCCTCTGAACGTGCATAGCATAATATCCATTCAAAATCCTGAGATATCCCGAAAGGAACATCTGATTTTGCCGTTCGTTTTCTCCAAGGAAATTGTCCTGCAAAATTTGATTGGCCAAATACTTCATCGCAAACTTTATGGAGTTGAGCCACTTCATTATCATCGATACTTATAAAAACAACTCCATCATCAGACAGCAAATCTTTTGCCAGCTTCAGCCGCGGATAAATCATGTTCAGCCAGTCGGTATGGAAACGGCCGTTGGTGTCCATGTTCTTGACAAGGCGGTTGCCCTCCTCGTCGTACTGGCCGCTGTTTGCCAGGTATTCCTCGGTGCTCTGGGCAAAATCGTCCTCGTACACAAAGTCGTTGCCGGTGTTGTAGGGTGGATCAATATAAATCAATTTGATTTTGCCCAGATAGGTTTCCTGCAGCAGCTTCAGCACTTCCAGGTTGTCGCCCTCAATGTACAGGTTTTCGGAATCGAAACCGCCGGGGGTGCCATCCTTGCCCATGCTTTCCGCCGGGCAGGGCCGCAGCGTTTTAGCAATGGGCGCATTAGCCAGCAGCACAGACTTCTTTTTATCCGGCCAGGTAAACTGATACCGTTCATCCTTGCCATCCACTACGGTGGTATTGATCTCCTGCATCAGCACATCTTTATCAATAGCGCGGACCACCACACCGTTTTCGTCCACGGTCTCCGTCACCGCATTGGGAAACAGCGCCGCCAGCTTCTTGAAATTTTCATCAGCTCTGTTCGGCGTCTGCATTTTCAGTTTGTCCATTATCAGGTTACACCTCAATTTTTGTCAACTTTTGCGTACCCAGAGAGTAAACTAGCAGTTCTTAGTAAAATCTCTTTTGTTCTCGCAGAAAATTCCAAATCTCCGATTAATATATCTCGCCTGTCTAACGCATAATCCTTCTCAAAAAGTGCGCTATAAACCAAGTTCAGCTTGCTTTCAATCGTAACCAACGTTTTTCCTTGTTGTGCTTCTTTTTCAGAATATGTTTCATCTACACCAAGCAGTTTTCCAAAAGTATGAACACTTACAAATCGTGATATCTCTAATAACGGGGTGCCATCTGTACCCTGAATGAAGCTTGTGTATTTTCTTACATCTAATATCTTCAGACCAATCATTATCGGTACAACATAAAACAGACAGAATTGTATTGCTCTTCCATCAGCAAAGGAAAATTCAAAAGAACTGCTGCTATGGGTAGGTTCATATGCGGCAATTTTCGTCAGGCGCAAATATTTGGCGATTTCTCTCAACCCAAAATGGTACGCTTTTATTACAGCCCCACAAACTATATCATAGTAATAATTGCTTTCAAAAAAGCCTAGGCTCTGATAATACTTCTGCATATTAGGCGCCGGAAGGGAAACTCTTAGGTCGAAGAATCTATCCAAATACCTTGAGCCATCGAATCCTTCACCATAGTACTTTCTGATTGTATTTTGCAATTCATCAATGTTAACTGAAAATACAAAAGTGATTTTATCGTCTACAAAGTAATGCTTTATTCTTTCCAGTAGCTTTACCGCATAACTTGGCTTACAACGGTCAAGCTCATCAATAAATATCACTAAGCGATTTCCTTTTTCTGGAAGCAGAGATTCGAGAAACTCATGTACTCTCTCTTCCACAGCTTTATCTTGTTTTAACTTATCCAGAGGGTTTTCTCCCTTAAGGCTTTCAATCAATTGTGTCCATTCTCTCCCTGAGAACACTTCCAAGATACCTGCAGCCACTTTCAAACAAGACGTATCCTTGAAAGAGAAGTCACTCTCTGCGCTATGTAAAATCGTATAGACAAGCGAGAGAATTGGATCATCATCATTATCATTTTCCCAAGCATCATAATAAACACAAACCTGTGGCTGGAGCTCATACGCCGAATTCCGATAAAAAGAAACTCGCATATCTTTAATCTTCTTTCTATCTTCTGTGCAAGTATTAGAAAGAAAGTCGTTGTGGGCATCCAACACCATTTTTGCCTGTTTTACAAAAAAGGTTTTACCGCTCCCCCACTTACCCTCAAGAGCAATCGAACAATTATCCTCAGCGCTATCCAAGATATCGATAAAGTGAAACACGTCACCATTGCGACCGATTGTATCATTAGTAAAAGTATTCAGTAGATTTTCATATGTTGGTTGTAAATCATATGCCTTCACTTACATCCACCAACTTTCTTCTAATTTCATTTATCTTCTGTGCAATCTCAAACTTTTTCTTCGGTTGCTTTTCCGCCCAGGCTAGTTTTTCCAGCCGGGCAATTTCTTTTTCCAACTTGGCACGCTGTTCGTCCTGAGCAATCTGTTGATCCAGGGTATTGCCGGTTTGCATCTGGATATTGCCTACCCGAACAATTACGTTTTCCCAAACGGCATCCATGGTCAACCCTTTTATTGCCAGGGTCAGGTCCGCCGGGTCACACCAGGGCGTTTGCAGTAACTTGGTGTGATATATAGCCATCTTGGCCTGCCCATCGTATTCCAGCAAGAGCACCATATTCTGCGGTATGAGTTTGGACAGCGTAATCAGGGTCTTTTCGCTGAACTCTCTGTGCTTGAGTGTTACCTGCAGTACAAAGAACGCCTGAACCGATTCTCCGGGCGCCAGGTTCAGCTTGGCGGCAGAAACCTCGTTTACAATCACGATGCGGGAAATATCCGCGTCGATTTTGGCCTTCTCTGCCGCATTCATCTGAAACTTGGTGTAAATGGCGGTTTTGGGCAACGGTTTATTCAGTTCCGTTGATTTTGGCAATCCCAGCATGATTTCACCTTCCAAATCATCAGAAACGGACAACCTCACAGGGAATCCCCTGTGCCTTTGCACATTCAATCATGTTTCGGGCTCCGGCAGACTGTCCATCCCAGAACACAATGGCTGCATCTGCAATCTCAGCCATCTGCGCATTGCGTTTCACGGCGGCAGCTTTTCCAAAATAGTGCCAGTTAGCAGGGTACTCCTCCAAGTGATATCCATGCTGACGGGCATAGCGTTCACCCAACCTGTCAGCACCTCTGGCTGTGCCGCTCACAATGGATACAGGACGTTTGGGAGACAACTTCTTGAGGTATTCATCCACAGCCTTTGCCATTCCCGGATAATCCTTAAAATCGCGGCTTCCTGCAATCACCAGGCGGAACGCATCGTTCTTCGTCTTCTTAGAGGGTTCGTCCCGTATCACCAGGAAACAAATCAGCTCAAAATCATCCAGCCCCTTGATCTCATTGGCCAGAAAACTCATCTGGTCACCGCCCAGGAAACTGCTGATATCGCTCTCTTCCTTGACCTCAATGATGGAGGAAATGGCTTCACCCAACAAGCGAGAAAAAGCATCCATCTTTTTGCCGTCGCTGGTTTCCTTGTTGAAGGCCCGGTACAGTTCGGGAATGGGCTGGGTCTTTCCTTTGCAAAGATACCGCATCTTATCCAACATCTGTTTGGGCGAAAGATGGTCGCAGACGATATCCCCGTCTTTGCTGATATAGACCATGTAGAACGGATGCAGGCGATTCTGGTTGTCGATGTTCACACTGCCAGAACGATTCTTCAGCACATAAATCACGCCGGCTGGCATATCGGGAGCGGAGGCCGTCACCGAATGCAGTCCATAGGGCGCATGCTCGATATCCGGGTGGTCCTTCATGTAATCCAGCAGGTCCAGACGAAACTCGTTGAGCCCCAAGTCCATGATGGAAATGCCGCTGGACATTTCCTCGATATCCACCACTTCTTCCTGTAGGCGGCGGAGCTGGGCCTTGCGATATTCCAGGTCGGTCTTTTCTTCCTCACTGAGGATGTTGTCGTCGCCGGTAGCAGTCATATCCACAATCTTCATGCGGGTCTCGACCTTGGCTTTCAGGTCGATGTACTCGTCCAGCGTCACATCCGGCCAGAAGTTGACCAGCTGAATACAGCTATTTTTGCTGCCGATACGGTCGATACGTCCAAACCGTTGGATAATGCGTACCGGGTTCCAGTGGATGTCGTAGTTGATAAGGTAGTCGCAGTCCTGCAGGTTCTGACCTTCTGAGATACAGTCGGTGGCAATCAGAATATCAATGTTTCTGGTATCACCGGGCATCAACAATTCCTTGTCCTTGGATATAGGAGAAAAACAGGTCAGAACGGTATTCAAATCACAGTGCAGACCGGGCACGGTGGTGCGGCCATCCACGTTGCCGGAAATCATGGCGGTATGCAGCCCGAAGTTTTTCAACATATAAGGGCTCACATTGTTGTACAGATATTCTGCCGTGTCCGCAAAGGCAGTGAAGATGATGACCTTCCGGTTGTCAGGGTTAATGGGATGTTCCACCTTGCTTTTCAGCACGTCCAGCAGCTTCTGCAGCTTGCAGTCATACTGCGGCGTGATGTCCCCCACCATGAAAATGAGAAGCTCCAAGGTTTCCTTGTCCTTGGCAAGGCTCCGGCGCCAGGAGACATAGTCCATGTCACCGATCTCGATTTTGACCTTGCGGCCAATGGTAAAGAGGTCGCCTTCGCTCTGGTCGTCGGCATCCAACTGGTCCAGGTTGCTGATATCGGTCAGGTTCAGTGTAGTGGAGGCCGACTTGTCATAGGCATCGATACTCTGGATGGTATCATCAATCAGTTTGCAGATGCGCTGGAGGGTCAGATTGAAGGAATAGACCGAGCTCTCCATACGTTTCATCAGGTTGATTGCCATCAGACGGCGAATGCCCTGCTCACGGCTTGCCTGTGTAAAGCCGACGTTGACCTTGTTGTCCTGGTACAGCTCCGCGTATTTTTCGAGTTTGCTGCTTTGGATGTAATGGCTGGGTGTATAGATACTCAGATCCAGAAGCATCAGCTGTTCAAAAATTTCATTGTAGTTGATGGCCCGCTTCAGATTCGTCAGCTGCGGACGCAGTGAAATCGGCTTCAACCGCATCGGGAATGTACCAATGGCACTGGTGTCATAGTACTTCTGGATATGTTTGCGGGACCGAGCAATGGTGACCGAGTCCAGCAATTCAAAGAAATCGAAGTCCAGCATCTTCAGCAGGTTTGCGGTTGTGCGTTCTGCTGCTGGCCACTTGCTCCATGTGTTAAATGCCTGCTGTGCATTTTTGAAAATATCATCAATGCCCCGGGTCGTGTTCAGCTTCTCATCAATAGTGGCAGAGTCACCTTCATAGGCAAGGGCCAACTGGTTCTTCAAATCGTTGAAGCGGTTATTGACCGGCGTGGCAGACAACATAAGGACCTTAGTCTTGACACCGGGGCGAATCACTCGGTTCAGCAGCCGCATATAGCGGTTTTCTCTTTCGTCATCCTCGCCAGACAGTCTGCCGCCATTGCGGAAGTTGTGGGACTCATCAATCACAACCAGGTCGTAATTGCCCCAATTCAGGCGGTCCAGGTCCAGACCGTTGGATGAGCCGTGTGTCCGGCTCAAGTCTGTATGGTACAGAACATCATACCGAAGCCGGTCAGCGGCAATCGGATTGTTGACATAATTGTCCTTATATGTATTCCAGTTATTGGCCAGCTTTTTGGGGCAAAGCACCAGTACAGACTTGTTACGGTTTTCGTAATACTTAATTACGGCCAATGCAGTGAAGGTTTTACCTAAGCCAACACTATCTGCCAAGATGCAACCGTTGTACTTCTCCAGCTTGTTGATGATGGCAAGCGCTGCATCCTTCTGGAAGTTGTACAGCATCCCCCAGATTTTGCTCTGCTTAAAGCCAGTAGCTTCATTCGGTAGCACATCTTCCGAGATATCTTCCAAAAATTCATTGAAGATATTGTACAGGGTCACGAAGTAGATAAAATCCGGCGGATTTTCGGCATAGGCAGCAGAAATGTTCTCAATCACTTCATCGGTAACATCCTGCAGCTTTTTTTCGTCCTGCCAAAGGCTGTCAAACAGCTCCATGTATGCAGTCGAGACAGGAGCTTCCGTCTTCTGCACCATGTTATATGCATAATTTCCACGCTCACAGCCGAGGTCTACGGTAGTGAATCCATTGACCGGCATATAGTTCTTGTCATCAAGGTTGATGAAGCCGAGCATATTTTCATTGGTGACGTTGGATTTGAATGTGACCTTCTGGCGAATCCAGTCTGCGCATTCCTTAGCGATGGATTTCTGGGTCAACTCATTGCGAAGCTTGATTTCAAATTCTGTACCGTAAAGGCTGCGCTCCCGATTGAGGCGCGGAATGTAGAATTCCCGCTTTTCTTTTTTGGCTTTCTCCGTGGTAAACGTGGGAGATGTAAAGATAAAACGGAGTTCATCAATCCCCTGCAATTCGGATTTCAATTCCTGAAAAGCATAAATAGAGAAACAGGCCGCAGCGATGGATAAACGGCTGCCCGCTTTGATTTCAGATGCCAAGTCATCCCTCAGCGTTTTATTTATGTTATTGATGAGTTCCATTACCCGCATCTACTCCCAACGTCTGCCTTATTGAATGTTCCGATCCCGTAGCCCTTTCTATATCGACAAAAAACCAGCCACACTCAAATCTCTACCTGATCTCTTTTTAAGTCCTCTTCTATTAAATCGACAATATAGCTATTCACACTCTTATTTAATTCTTCTGCCCGCTTTTGAATGATTTCCTTTTGACCTTTCTTGACACGAAGGCGAACATCATCATAGGCCTTTTTGGAATACCGATTTACAGCTTGCCCACCAGCTTTTGTATATGGCATCATGTAGCACAACCTCCACTTTTTTACAAATTATAATTAATTTTAAGTATATCATACTTGACTATTGGTACCAATAGTCAAAATGCACAAAACGCAATATATTGGTACCAATATATTTAGGCGGGTTGCGTATGGAATATATTGGTACCAATATGATATAATTTAAGTGTCGAAAGGAAACACCTCGCAGTCAACAAAAAAAGGAGGGCCGATTATGAGCCTAATCTACCGTCGAATCTATCAAATCAATGCATTCATCTATTGCACGGACAATATCCCGGACCATCGTAGCCGCCGCTTTGGCTGTTGCCCCTGCCAAATGGCCGTCAGAAAGTTTGGATGCTCTCAAAATAAAAAGCCGTATCCAGGCGGCAACCTGGATACGGCAAACGCAAAATGAACCGCTTTCTCAAACAATCCCTTCTGCCCTTTTATCATATCATAACCGCCTATACTAGGCAAGCTGATGCTGGGCAGTTTGTAAAATATATAAGGAGAACCGATATGAAAAAGGAAATTTCGTTTGAAAAGAATTATCTCACTGTAGCGGATATCAAGAGTTACCTGTGCATCAGCACAACTGCTGCTTATGAACTTACCCATCGGAAGGACTTCCCTGTCTGTAGGCTTGGATCTTCCATCCGAATTCCTACTCAGTTGTTTCTCGCATGGGTTGAAAAACATACGCATATTCCGGCCGATTTGGCTTCTGCAAACAAAGAGGTGACCTTGTATGTCGGGTAAGCGAGGAAAAGGCGAAGGTACTGTTCATCGTTTGGCCAGCGGAAGCTGGCAGAGTCAGGTCATGGACGGTTATACGGACGAAGGCAAGCGTCATGTGGTCAGCTTTACAGCGCCTACACGGGCAGAAGCCCTGAATAAAATGAAAGAATATCTGTTGCACAAAGAGGAAACTCCAACAGATGCCACCTCGAAAATGCCGCTGTTTGCAGACTATGCTCAAAATTGGTATATCGCCTATCGCACACAGGTAGAGGAGTCCACCTATTCCAACTATCGCTACACATTAAATATTCTAAATAAGGCTTTTGGTTCCCTTCCCCTGTGCGATATCAAGGTTACACAAGTAAATCGTTTCGTAAACAACCTGGCAGCCAAGGGATATTCGGCCTCTCAAATCAGCAAATGCCGGTCAATGCTGATCCAGATTCTGGATGTTGCCGAAGCCGACGACTTGGTAATAAAGAATTATGCTCGTCGAGCGTTTCGCACTACTAAGCAGTTGAGCAAGGAGAAAACCACTCACGCCAAAGATTCCTTTTCCGTAGAGGAAACAGAGCGGCTGCTCTCTGATTTGCCGAATAACCTTCTGGGCAACAGTATCCGTCTCATGCTTGTCTCTGGTTTGCGTTTACAAGAACTCCTGGCGCTAACTCCCAATGATATTGCTTCGGACGGTAGCTGGGTTCGGGTAGATAAAGCTGTCAAAATGGTCAATGGAATCCCAAAGCTGGGAGATCCCAAAAGTCGAACCAGTCGTCGCGTCATCCCAATCGCCCCCAAGTACCGATACATTCCGCGCTGGTTACGAGAAAATGGAGGGCAAGCCTTTTTATGGTGTGCCCCTCGGCAGGAAAGTCTTTTGTATAGCATCGGGTCTGTGCGCCGAAAGTACTACCGGCTTCTCGACAAATACCCTGATGTACGTCGCCTATCCCCTCACTGTTGCCGCCATACATATGTGACGCTTTTGCAAAGTCAGGGCGTCCCTCTCGAAACCATCGCTTGTTTAGTCGGCCATTCGGATATCAAAACCACTGGGGATTATCTGCACATTTCTCGTAATACTTTGGAAGATGCGGTAACCGCTCTGGAAAGTTTAATTTAAAAATATGAAGTAATTGAGATGAGGTATACAACTATGTACGTAAATATGGATAAAGAATACAAAATCTCCATTAACGTCACTCCCAAGGCCTTTGAGGGCCTTGCGCGTCAAGGTATGTTATTCCATCAAGGTGTCTGCGAATTGTGTGACGATGCTATTGCAGCCTGTATACTGGGCGAAAAAGCTCATGTCTGTGTGGCACTGGCTGCAGACCCGGACAAACACTATCTCCAACTTGCAGTCGCCGACTGGGGATTTGGCATGGAACTGTCCTCTCTGACAAACGCACTTCAACTAGGAAGTGCACCTTTAAACGATAACCGTTTAAATGAACACGGTTATGGCCTGAATAACGCTCTTGCTTGCTTGTCCGGCGGTAGCGGAGACTGGTGTATCTACACCCGTTGCCAGCCCGGCCCCTATTACAAGGTCAGCGGTCCCTTCGACCTCAACATGACGGTAAAAATGACAAATACAATCGACCTTCCTGAAACGCTGAATCTCCAGTGGCCCGAGCCCTCGACAGTCATCTATGTGCGAGTGCCAATGTCTATGGCCCGTACTTTGCAACGTCAGGGAAACCGTAAACTAAGCGATTTATCCACACTGCGTCAGTGGCTTGTTGAACATCTGGGGGTTGCTTATCGTGGATACCTGGAGCTTGACCCCGTCTCGCTTGAACCAAGCGCTAAAATTGCAGTAACCATCGGGCAAAGCAGCATATTGGTACCGCCTGTTCCTGTTCCTATGATGATGGCACGAACCGAACTGCTGGAAATCGAACTGGGTGGTCAGGTAGTTCCGGTCACCTATGTTCACGGTACGCTTGACAAATCCAAGCGTGAGCATCTTGTACATGGCAGCAAAACTCGATTTTACTATCAATGCAGCCAACCCACCCAGGGCATTGATATTCGGCTTGGCAAGCGTGTAATCGCCACCGCCCAGCTGGGAGAAATTTGGCATCGTGAAGATGGAAGTCCCCTCTGCCGACACAACAGCTACAACGAATTTGTAGGTGAGCTGATTTTACCCGAACTGCCGCGAGGAGTCCTTGCCACCCTTAACAACAAAACGGGGATCGACCGAAACGATCCCGATTGGGAAACTGTTTTCGATGCGCTATCAGAATTTCCTCCCCAGAAAAACGCCATAAAGTACAGTGAGGATGAACTGAAAAAGAAATGGATGAAGCTCCTTAAGGCCGCGAATCCTGAAGATGAGGTAACCAGTGAAATTTCTGTTTGGCCGACCGGCACTCGTATTGATGTAGTCGACAAAGGGGCAAATGACAAGTACGACATCTACGAACTTAAAGCGCACAAGGCCGAGCCTCAGGATTTGTATCAACTTAAGATGTACTGGGACGGCCTTGTCCTTGAGGGAATCCAACCCACACGAGGTTTTTTACTCGTATCGGAGTACAGTGATGCCATTCAAAAGATGGCGAATGCAATGAACACGCTGCCAACTCCGCACCTGCCTGACGGCACGCCAAGTCAGCCTTATCATTTGCTTCTGGCCACTCATACTGAAAAAGAGCTTATCAAGCATTTAGGACATTGCAAAAGTATTTAAGCTGGGTCATCAATCTCACAAAAAAGGGGCCTCGGAATGCCTTATTCCGAGGCCCCCTTCATATTAGCAAATTATTGAGTAAAGTACAGCAGTCCCATCCTCACATAAAATCCGAGTTCAATCTATGCAATTGTTTACAAATCGTTCACAATCAAATCCTTTTCACCTGCTGTAAAGTACGTACCCTTAAGATATAAATCCCCCCCTATTAGCCCGCATTTCCAAGGCATTACACCTGTGAAATTTATAAAATCCCAATTTTTCCTTGCAATTCTAACAAAAGTAAATATCCTTTCAATTAGCTAATACGAAGGGAGGTCTCTACACATGGGACGTTCAAAGAATGACTTTTCTTTTGAAGGTGGCAACGCACGTGTCGTAATCAAACCAGACAATGACAAACAGAACGCCACTTTTATGTTAATCAATCCTACAACACGAAAGCCATACAGAAACCGAGAAATTATCAACGACCTGCAAAACCGAAAAAAGCAATACCCCGTACTTGCCCCACAGATTGATTTACAAATCAAATGGCTCCAAAATCATATTGAGAAAAAATCAAAACCAGACTGTGAGTTCCACATCATGCGGAACGGAGAAAGCAAAGACAAAGCCCAAAGGCGCCTGGAAGAAGAGTGCTATCCCCGCCTTCGGGATCTTGCCCGCCTCTTGTTTCGTCCCATTTGGGATGCGCGTTTACATAATGGGCAAGTAACTATAGGCCAATACGCAGAATACATGAAGGATTATCTCTTTGCCTCTGCCAGCCCAGACGCCCGGCGACATATGCTTTCTTGTCTGAGCCATATCATCATCCCTGCAGTCGGGAACGAGCTTTTGTGCAATATAAGCGCCGATAAGAAGAAAACGTTCCTGCGCAAAATCAATCGTAAACTCAATACCTGCGGCTCAAAAGATTCTCAACGCGGATATGTTAAGAGGACTTATCAAGCTCTTTTTGAGCAAATAACACAGGATGGTTATCAGTATGCCAGCTCACTCGCCGCCTTGTCAGAATTAATTGACACCTCCAAAAAGCAAAATCGTGCAATTACGAAAGCTTTTAAACCCAGTCACTTAGATGATGAACAGCGGTACAGATTTTTCTCAATTCTCTCAAAGCCAGTAAATTTATTCTTATTATTTTTAATTTCCCTCTACTATAGTGGTCTTGATTTTTGTGAGATGGCCGCCATGCGCTTTGGTGATATTATGGAGCTGCATACAGCCAAAGGCTATTGCGATTGTATTTTGGTAGACAAAATGGTTCGGAAGTTAGATAAACGGTACTCTACTCTTAGTGCGACCAATGATTCCTTCCCTATTCGCCGATTTCGTAAGGTCGTATTGTACCCGTGGGCAGCTGACATCTTGCATCGCCATGTTCAGAATCTACAAAGTCAGGGCTTTACAATGGCACAGATTGAATTGATGCGGCTTTCGGATACAAAACCTGGTTGCCCTATCTTCGGGCCAACTGAAATTGAAAATGCTATTCTCCCATTGTTACCGCAAGCCGGAATTGATTCCGCCATTCTTCCAAGAACCAGCAAACAAGGCACTGTAACACAACAGAGAATCACGTTGGACTGTCGCACAGTATGGGAGGACGCACAGTATGTAGCAAAAAACTATTGCGGTGCAAGTGACGTTATGCTTCACGCGATGTTTGGGCAAGCCTGGACAGAAACCGACGAGCACGCTTACCTCGATTTGCTATCTGATGAATATGCTGTTGCGCGCTGGGTGTATTTGCGTCGCTTTTCGCCATTTAACTATACCAATAGTAAGGCACCCATTTGTATGCAAAACGACGATGCCAGCATATCCTTTAGCTCACCCGAAACCTCAATTGGAAGATATGTAATTCATGTTCAGAACACTACTAACACCCCACAGCTGCTCAAATTTTCAGCTGATTATGGCATCATGGTCAATTGGAAGGAGGCCATTTCATGAGAAAGAAAAGTAATCGTATAGTTGTCTCGTTCAATGGTATTGATTTCGCAGTTCGCTTTTCTTACCCAAGTGCGTTAAAGAATTCACCGACACCCTGTCGCGCTCTCGTCACTCCTATATCTCCCGAAACCGGCCGACTTGTTACAAAAAGACAGCTTTCAGGAAAAGAAAGCGACTGCATTGTTGATCGGCCTGTTTACGGAAAATCTCCTGAAGACATTCGAAAAAATCATATAACTCCCGTTATACAGAATCTATTATTTGAAATGCAAACTGCCGGATTGATCGACTATATCCAGACACAGAATGATGTCCACGATCTGGCATCCATGGCGGCCGAGTTTGAAGATACATTTTTCGAACTTCATAAGAATGAATGGAAAAGCAGTACAATCAGTTCGTATAGGGGGCAGTACAAGATCCTTATGGATGAGATAAAAGGCTGTACTGCGGAAGACCTTACCAACGAAGTGTATACGGAGCTTCAATATAAGATTTGCCGCCACGCTCTGGAAACAACTCGCGGCAGCACGCAATGGTCTCCCGGAATGGAAGCTCCAGAGTCCGCAAAGAAGCGTCTAAATCTGCTTTACGAATTGATTCTAGATTTACAAAAAGTAAGTGGCTACGAAATTCCTGTTATCCCGAGTCGATATAACGGAAAACCTTCACACGATGAATTATTGCTTGCCAGAACAGATAGTGCTCGGAGCCTTCCATTCAATGTCCTTCAGCAACTCTACAGTACTGCTGAAATAAATGGTCAGATAGCATTGCTCATCGATACCGGTTTGCGCATCAGTGAATGCACAGGCCTCTTATACGGCTCTCTCCACTGCATCCAAGGCTCTCAAGGCCAACTCTACTATATCAGTATCACTGGTCAGTTCGATACTCAAAATGGAAAAAGAACTGAGTTTCCGAAAACTAATCCATCCTATAGAACCATCCCGGTATCCGTTGATTTAGGTCGTCAGCTTATCTGCGCTATTGGCGCGAATACAAAGGATGACAATTTTTCCTTATCCCTGATGTGCAATCAATTGGGTGGCGAAGTCTCGGAGTCAAACAGCGCCCCAGCCGCCTTCCAAGACTATACCAGTAAGGTGATTTCAGGGGTTCTTCGCAAAGAAGAAAATTTTGCGTCTATATCAAATGAACGTGCATACACATTCGCCTCCAAAAAACAAGACCAATCTTTGCGGTCTATGGCGACCTGTCACGCTCTGCGAAGGAACTTCTGTACATGGCTGTACTGTCGGGGCATTTTCACGCAAGAGCTCTACCAGCAGATGGGTCATGTCATGAAAACCATAGATAGGCATTCTATGAACCGAGGGAAAACACCCTCTGAACTCTATGCCATGTGCTTACAGAAGTACGTACGATCTACGGTATTTAGTCCTGCCCGTCATTTACGGTATAATGCTGGCAGCAAATATACCCATACTGAAGTTCCGGCCTGCGCCGTTGAACTTTCATTGCCTCCGAATGGCACCTACGAAATCACCATCCAGGATACCGAGCCCCAAAATCAAATTCTTGTAGCAAGCAATAATTTGAAATCAGCAGTGCGTTACCAAGAATCGTTACCTGCCAGATCAAGCTCCCCGGAATTTCTGGCCAGAGACGGTCTATTGGCAATTCAAAGCAAACAATATCCATTTCGGTCGAGAAAATAACATAGAATTATACGGGTTCTACTCAATACGCCCCTTACATGAACAAATCGCTCCTCAAATCTCTTAAATTGAGTTACTTACAAAATACCGATAAAAAGGGGTTGAAAAACCTATCCGTAAAAGTATTGTGCATGATACACAATAGCTGTTCCACAAATTTTCTGTTTTGCCAAACCAAAATCAAGGAAGAAAAAGCGAAACCTATGTACCATTGATGCAGAAACAGCCCTTTCAAAAGCGGGGTATTTTGCACTATTCAATACGCATTCAATACGAGAGCCGAAAAATCTTTCCACGCCGAAAATATAGAAGTCCGTTTTATGACACAGACGCAAAAAAAGAACCGTGAAACTTTCGTTTCACGGTTCTTTTTTTGCTGACCTTGACGGCCCTTGTTTGGTCCGAGTGGCGAGAGTCGAACTCACGGCCTCTTGAACCCCATTCAAGCGCGCTACCAAACTGCGCTACACCCGGTTACGACCGAGCCGGTCAATCAGCATGTATGATTATAACGGGTTTGAATGGTTTTGTCAAGGGATTTTCTGCAGTTTTTTTACAAAAACTTTGATCTTTTCAATTTTTCACGCCTGTTCGTAGCCTTTGTGGCGGATCACATCCACGACCTGGTCCACATACTTCTGGCAGATCTCCTTGCTGGGCGCTTCCACCATCACACGGACCAGCGGTTCAGTGCCGGATTCCCGCACCAGAATGCGGCCGGTGTCCCCCAGCTCCGCAGCGACGGCCTGCACGGCGGCCTGCACATCCGGATCGTTCTGTGCCGTGGCCTTGTCGGTGACCCTGACGTTTTCCAGCACCTGGGGATAGATGGCCAGCGGGGCGGCCAGTTCGCTCATGGGCTTCTTGCGGGCCATCATCACTTCCATCAGCTTCAGGCTGGTGAGGATGCCGTCACCGGTGGAGGCGTATTTGCTGAAGATAATATGGCCGCTCTGCTCACCGCCGATACGGCTGCCGTGCTGCTGCATATACTCATAGACATACTTGTCGCCCACAGCGGTCTTGGCATAGTCGATATCCAGCTCATCGAAAGCCTTGTACAGGCCGAAGTTGGACATGACGGTGGTGACCACTGTGTTGGTGACCAGCTTGCCGCGCTCTTTCATATAGCGGCCATAGATATACAGGATATGATCGCCGGTGACCACGTTGCCCTTCTCGTCCACGCACAGGCAGCGGTCCGCATCGCCATCGTAGGCAAAGCCCACATCCAGGCCCTTTTCCACCACAAACTTCTGCAGCCCTTCAATATGGGTAGAGCCGGCATTCAGGTTGATGTTCAGGCCGTTGGGCTCGGCGTTGATCACATAGGTCGTGGCTCCCAGCGCATCAAACACCGCCTTGGCAATGTTCCAGCTGGAACCATTGGCGCAGTCCAGGCCTACCTTCACACCGCGGAAGCTGTACATGCCCAGGCTGATGAGATAACCGATGTACCGGTTGCGGCCGGAGATATAGTCTACGGTGCAGCCGATCTTATCGCGGTGGGCAAAGGGCAGTTCCTCCCATTTCTGGCCGAAGGCTTCCAGATTGCCGTCCAGGTAGGCTTCCACCAGAGAGATGGTCTCTTCGTCCATCTTTTCCCCCTGGCCGTTGATGAGCTTGATGCCGTTGTCGTAGTAGGGGTTGTGGGAGGCGGAGATCATGATGCCGCAGTCAAAATTGTCCACGCGGGCAATGTACGCCACAGACGGGGTGGTGGTCACATGCAGCAGGTAGGCATCCGCACCGGAAGCCACCAGTCCCCCCACCAGGCTGTACTCAAACATATAGCTGGAACGGCGGGTATCCTTGCCGATGACGATGCGTGCCGGCCCCTGCTGGGGGGCCAGCCCCTCTTCCGCGGCGCGGCGGCGCTTTTCATTGTAATACCAGCCCAGGAACCGGCCCACCTTGTAGGCATGGTCGGCAGTCAGGGTGATGTTGGCTTCGCCGCGGAAGCCGTCGGTACCAAAATATTTACCCATTATGTTCCCCTTTCAGGTGATACAAAGCAAAATTCAAACCGCAGGCACAAAAGTGCACAGCTTCGGTTCTTTCCTATTGTATCGCATACACGGCCAAATGTCCAGCAAAGCAGCGCGCAAATGAATTGACGTTCCTGTTTTTTAAGCGTAAGATGAAACTGTAGGTTTCATGATAAGAAAGGATACGCCTTATGTCCAACGAACCTTTTCGGCTGCTGTTCCCTGCGGGATATGCCCCCGCCGAAGGCAGTGCCCTGCCGGACACAGAATTCATCCACACCCTGCAGCTGGACCAGATGATCGGCATCCGCCGGGAAAGCTACCGCGGCATTGCAGACCTGCGGCTGGAGCAGTTCTTCAGCTGCGAGCCCGCCGTCCTGGCTTACCGGGCAGAACTGATCCTGGAAATTGCGGACAGCGAAGCGCTGCAGGGGCTGGTCCGGGATGCCCTGCCTTTGATCCGGGATGCCTACGAGATGTGCAAGGTCCTGAAGCAGGGCGACGGCAGCCTGGAAAGCGGGCTGGCCAGTACCCGGTATATCGAGCAGTACCTGGAACTTGTGGAGCTGTTCCGGTCCCGTCTGGCGTCCCTGGACCTTGCCAGTGCCGGCCTGCGGCGGCTGAAAGCCGAGATACAGGCCCGCTGTGAAAGTGAAGATTATCGGGCTCTGCGTGCCCATCTGCAGGAATTGGACATGCAGATCGGACAGGTCAAGAGCATCTCTCTGGGAGTGAATCTGGACGGCAGCCTGCATGTGACCGAGGCCGGTCTGCTGGGTCTGCACACACAGCCCTTCCGGCAGGGCAGCATCCTGGACAAGCTGTTGGGCCGTCACAAGGACCCCATGGTATGCCTTTCCGGCTTTGCCAACGTGAGCAAGGCCGGACGGGATGAAGAACGGCAGGCACTGAATGGTGCGGTCTGCCGCGCCCTGGACACGGTGTTTGCCAGGACCATCCGCAGTTGGGAGCCGTTGATCAACCAGTTTTTCCATGATGAGACCCGATTTTTCATTGCGTTGATGGACGATCTGCGGTTTCTGGCCGCGGCAGTCCCTTTTATCTGTCAGCTGCGGCAGGCCGGATGTCCTGTGTGCCGGCCTGTTATCCGTCCGGTACAGGACCGCGCCCTGCGGCTGCACAATGTATACAATCCCATGCTGGCCTTAAAAAACCTTCACGACCCCATTGTATGCAACGATTTTTGCCTGGATGAGAACGGGCGTTTTTATCTGGTGACCGGTCCCAATCATGGTGGCAAGTCCATCTTCTGCTATGCGGTGGGCATGGCCCAGGCGCTGTTCCAGTTGGGGTTGCCGGTGCCTGCGGAGGAAGCGGAGATGAGCCCGGTAACCGGCATTTACACCCACTTTCCCACTTCCGACGAGGACAACTACGGAAAAGGGCGGCTGGAGAGCGAATGTGCCCGCATCAGCGCCATCCTGCCCCGGCTGCACGACACGGATCTGCTGCTGATGGACGAGAGCTTCAGCTCCACCAGCCTGCTGGAAGGCGGCTACATCGCCGCCGAGGTACTGGCAGCCATCAGTGAAATCGGCTGCGGCGGGTTGTATGTGACCCATATCCATGAACTGAGTCAGCGCCTGGACGAACTGAGCGTAGGCTCCGGCAAGCTGGACAATCTGGTGGCGCAGATGCAGAACGTGGGCGACGGGACCCGCAGTTACCGCATCCTGCGCACCAAACCGGACGGGCTGAGTTATGCCCGGGACATCGCCCGCAAATACGGGCTGAGCCGGGAGGAAATTCTGGAACGGCGACAGAAAGCACAGGGCAAACCATAAACAAAGGCACCCGTCATCCAGCGGGGATGGCAGGTGCCTTATGATTTATTCGGAGACAGGCGGAGCGTCGTCGTAGCCTTCCAGGAAGGTGTGGGCCACCCCATGGGATTTATAGCCGGGAACCGTGTCCAGGCAGACTGCATGCAGCGCGCTGAAAATATTGTTTTCAATGTTGGGATTGGTCTTTTTCAGCTCCCGCAGCAGGGTTTTCACCTCCTGCCGTTTGGAGGCGCCGGGTTCATCGCTGCGGGCCGTCATGCGGCAGGCACACTGCAGAAAATGCAGATCATGGTACCGGGCCCAGGCAATGATATCCTGTTCCTTGACACAGTAAAGCGGACGGATGAGTTCCATGCCCGGGAAGTTTTTGCTGTGCAGTTTGGGAGGCATGCCCTGCAGCTGCGCCCCGTAAAACATACTCATGACCGCGGTCTCGATGACATCATTGAGATGATGCCCCAGGGCGATCTTGTTGCAGCCCATAAGCTGGGCCTGCTTGTACAGATGCCCCCGGCGCATGCGGGCACACAGGTAGCAGGGGTTGCGGTCGGTGTGATAGGCCGTGTCGAAAATATCGGTTTCGAACACCGTGACGGGAATATTCAGCAGTCGGGCGTTTTCCTCGATCTGTCTGCGATTTTCCGGCGCATAACCGGGGTCCATGACCAAAAATTTCAGCTCGAAAGGCACTTCGGTATGGCGGTGGAGTTCCTGCATGAGCTTGGCCAGCAGCATGGAATCCTTGCCGCCGGAAATGCACACCGCCACCCGGTCCCCTTCCTGTACCAGCTCATACCGCTTGATGGCGGCCACGAAAGGGTTCCACAGCTGCTTGCGGTATTTCTTGATGAGGCTTCGCTCAATCACTTCATAAGGCTGCAGTTCACGGGGCATCCGCCATCACCTCCTGATCGGCAAGTGCGGGCCATTCGGCCAGGTCCTTGATGACCTCCCCCGCCAGGATCAGTCCGGCCACCGGAGGCACAAACGCATTGGAACCGGGCGTGAACCGCTTTCCGGAGCCGGCACGGGCCGTATCCAGGCTGCCGCCGCTCTGGGCGGGCACCGCGTGGGGCGTCTCTCGGGAATAGACCACCTTGAGGGACCGGACCCCCCGCTTACGGCACTGGGTCCGCATGGCCCGGGCCAGCGGACACACCGACGTGGCATACAGATCCGCCACTTCAAACGCGGTGGGGTCCATCTTGCCGGCGGCTCCCATAGAACTGATCACCGGCACCCCCGCCTGCTGGGCCAGCCAGGCCAGTTCCACCTTGGCGCTGACCGTATCAATGGCGTCCACCACATAATCAAAGGCGGAAAAATCAAACCGGCCGGCGGTATCCGGGCCGAAAAAGACCCGGTGGGTGTTCACCACCGCCGCCGGGTTGATGGCGTGGATACGCTCGGCGAAGACTTCCACCTTGGGGCGGCCGATGGTATCGTGGGTGGCAATGATCTGGCGGTTCAGGTTCGTCAGGCAGACCTCATCGTCATCGATCAGGTCCAGGGTCCCCACGCCGCTGCGGGCCAGGGCCTCCACGGCATAGCCGCCCACGCCGCCCACGCCGAACACCGCCACGCGGGCATGCTGCAGACGCTGCAGGCCGGCTTCCCCCAGCATGGCGCGGGTGCGGGAAAACTGGTCGATCATAAGGCTCCGTCCTCCTAATTCCTACAAATTCTGTTGGTCATTGTAGCATGCGGACCGGGTGGTGTCAAGGCGGACCATCCGGCGGACAAGGTGCCGGATAAAAATGGTAACGCTCCCCACCGTTCCCGCAAACAGCAGCGGAAAAATCAGGCTTCGCATCCGGATCCCTCCGGCGTCTTCAGGATCGGCGGGCACCGGCGAAGGTACTCTGTATCCGGCAGAGCCGCCGCCAGCACCAGCGACGCCTGCCAGCGCTGGGCCGGGGTCAGTTCCAGTCCTGTGGAGGGGAAATCCCCGTTGATCCGCTCTACCAGGTTGCGGTAATAGCGTACGGCAAAAAAGCCGCGTTCCGTCAGGGTGATTTTGCCGTAGGGGGCTTTTTCCACCAGACCGTGCTCTGCCAGGGTCCGCAGCACCCGCACCACCGAGGGACGGGTGACACCAAGGACAGCGGCTACCTCCTTGGAACGCACGGGGCGTCCCCCTGCGGCCAGATCGGACACCGCAAACAGATACCGCAGGTTGGCATCAGACAAGGGCATGGCGCTCTCCTTTCCGAATTGTGTTGAAAAAAGGGCAGGCACAGCCCCCGCGCGGCATCTGCCCGCGTCTTTGCCGTGTCTGCCCCTTGGGATGATAAACTGTATCAGGTATGGGTGTCTGTTCCGGTATGGGTGCATCCGCCGGAACAGCCGCTGCACCCGGCACAGCCCCCGCAGGAATCGCCGCAGGAGCAGGAGTGCTTGCCCTCCCGCTTATCACGAATCATCTTGTAAATGGCCAGACCCATGGCGCCGAACACCAGCACCGCCACAATGACCGTGGCCAGTCCGCCTCCCAGAAATGCCAGCATGGCAAACCCTCCTTGAACCTTGTATGGTTTGATTTTATTTGGCGGCAACTACCTTGCGCACATCCAGACGAAGCTTTTCCGTCTTGTGGGGATTGGGGCGCACAAGCAGGTATACCAGGCCGCACAGCGCAGCAACGGCCACCACCGTGAAAGGCCCGAACACCGCTTCCCCGGTCACCAGACCGCCCAGCTGATAGACGATCATGGCGATGACATAGGCGAAGGCACACATATACCCGATGGCCCCCAGAGTCCAGCGGGGATTGTTCATCTCCCGCTTGATGGCCCCCATGGCCGCGAAGCAGGGCGCGCACAGCAGATTGAAGATCATGAAGCTGTACGCCCGCACGGCGCCGAAATCCGCCGCCACAGCCCCCCAGATGGGGCTGGAATCCTGTTTCAGATCAATGTCACCGGCGTAATTATACAACACACCGAAGGTATTGACAACTTCCTCCTTGGCAATCAGACCGGTGACCGTCGCCACCGTGGCTTTCCAGGCCATATCGCCCATCCAGCCCAGGGGATAGAAAATCCAGGCAATGGCATTGCCGATGGCTGCCAGCAGGGAGTGGTTGTTGTCCTCCACCGCCGAAAAGGCGCCGTCCACAAAGCCGTATCCCTGCAGGAACCACAGCACCACCGAAGACACCAGGATGATGGTGCCGGCGCGCTTGATGAAGGACAGACCCCGTTCTCCGGTGGCCCGGAACACATTGCCCCAGGCAGGTACATGGTAGGCCGGCAGTTCCATCACGAAAGGTGCAGGGTCCCCGGCAAAGGCTTTGAACTTTTTAAGCATGATACCGGAAATGACCACTGCCGCAATGCCGATAAAAAAGGCGGATGTGGCCACCAGGGGATTTTCCCCGAAGACGGCACCGGCAAACAGACCGATGATCGGCAGCTTGGCACTGCAGGGGATGAAACCGGTGGTCATAATGGTCATCTTGCGGTCCCGGTCGGATTCAATGGTCCGGGTGGACATGATACCGGGCACACCGCATCCGGTGGCCACCAGAAGCGGAATGAAGCTTTTGCCGGAGAGTCCGAAGCGGCGGAAGATGCGGTCCATGACAAACGCCACACGGGCCATGTAGCCCACATCTTCCAGAATCGCCAGCAGGAAGCAGAGCACCAGGATCTGAGGCACGAATCCCAGCACCGCCCCCACGCCGGCCACAATGCCGTCCTGGATCAGACCGTACAGCCAGTGGGCCACCACCGGTTCTCCCTGCGCGTTGAGCAGCAGCTTGTCAAACAGACCGGGAACGATCTCCCCGAACAGAACATCATTGGCCCAGTCGGTCCCTTTGGTACCGATGGAGATGGGCAGCTGCCCCATGGCAATGGAATAGATCACCCCCATGACCACCACAAAAATCGGCAGGGCCAGAATGCGGTTGGTCACGATACGGTCAATGCGGTCGGACACGGTCAGGTTGCCGCTGCGGGCCTGCTTGTGCACCGCCTGTTCCACCACACGGCCGATGTAGGCACATGTGTATACTCCCCTTCTTATATGGTCTCTCTCAAAAAGTTAGTTTTTGCTAACTTATGAGCTTGAAAGAAGGCGGTCCTGCAACAACCGCCCGCTTTATACCAGTTCCACCATCTCCGCGTCCGCCTTGCGAATGCTGAGCTCATATCCACGGATATTCAGTTCCATGGGATCCCCCAGCGGCGCCACCTTGCGCACCAGGATCTGAACGCCTTTGGTCAGACCCATATCCATGATGCGCCGGCGCACCGGACCTTCCCCGTGTACCTTGGCTACGGTGACGGTCTGCCCCACCTTGGCTTCTTTCAGCGTTTTCATTGTATTGCCTCCTCCATACAAATCTATGGCCAACGGCTTGCCCGTTCAGCTGACCAGAATGCGGTTTGCCATGGTCTTGTCCAGTGCCACCCGGCTGTCCCTGACCTGCAGGATCAGGTTGCCGGACAACTGGCTGACAATCACGACCCGCGTGTCCAGCACAAAGCCCAGTTCGGCCAGGTGCTGACGCACATCATCCCGTCCGGTGATCTTCCGGATGGTGTAGCTTTCCTCCGATTTCGCCCATGGTGATCGGCAGCAAATTGTTCCCCCTTCTTTCTGTCCTGTGCGGGTATGGCCCCGGATAAACGATATCAGTTAGTCTTTACTAACCTTCGGATTATTTGCAGTTTATCACCACTAACCGGGAATGTCAATCCTTTTTCTTGCATTTCAGGTTAGTTTGTGCTAATGTTTTAAGTAAAGACCAATAAAGCGAGGCTTTTTTTATGAAGATTCACCAATCTGCAGAAGATTATCTGGAAAAAATTCTTATGATCCAGGAGCGGAAGGGCGAAGTCCACTCCATTGACATTGCCAATGAGCTGGGCTTTTCCAAGCCAAGTGTCAGCGTAGCCATGAAGAATCTGCGGCTGGCAGGTTATATTTCCATGGACGGTGCCGGCTGCATCACCCTGGAAGCACCGGGATACGAGATCGCCACCCGGATCTACCAGCGCCACAAGCTGCTGACCCGCATCCTCATGGCTTTGGGTGTGGATGAGGAGACCGCTGCGGAAGACGCCTGCAAGATCGAGCACGACCTGAGTCCCGAAACCTTCGACCGGCTGGCCGAATACGCCGAAAAGCATTTTCCCGAAGAATAAGCCTTCCCCAACGAAAACAAAACCGGCGCCCGCACGGAGAGTACACGGGCGCCGGTTTTGCTGATTCGGAAAGCCTTTTTCAAAAGATCGCAAATGGCTGTGTACGTTCTTTTTCAGGCTGGAAATAATCGAATTGGAAACAGTTGTCTGCACTACACCGCTACGGTAAGGCGGGTGGGGGTGAATCCGCTGCGGTAACAGCGCAGATACACCTCCGTGCATTTGCGGTATTGCGCAAAACGGGCACGCGCGGCATCCGGATCGCCGTATGCTTTCCAGTATCCCTTGCATGTATAATTTTTTCCCTTGTTCTGCACAAACCCGACCACGTCCTCCAGGGGATATCCCAGGAAAATACCGATCTCATGCGGGAATTCCGCTTCCGTGCACAGACGCGACGAAAGATGCGCTAGCTGGGATTCCAAAGGACCTGTGCCATACCCGGCCTCAGCCAGATAGGCCTGTACCTCTGTCCGCTGCAGGATCTCCCGCAGGCGATTGGCACGGTACACATAGATGAGAAAGGCGGAGGTCAGCGAACAGGCCTTGAGCACCTGAATCTTTACGCCCCTGGAGGCCAGCTGGGAACGCCAGACCGCAAGGGTTTTATGCATGGAGGCCGCATCCGGCTCCACCCAGCGGAACAGATTGGCCGGTTTGATGCCGGCCATGACCGGCGCACACTGGGTAATGAAGGCCACGCCAAAATCTCTGCGCATAAAAATCACCTCCCGGTTTTGTTGGTCCATTAGTTAGCCAAAGCTAACCAATAAGTCAAAAAACAGTCCATCTCGCCTTTTCGCCAGAAAGCGAAGGGCAGGATGGCGTCATCAGTTAGTTTATTCTAACCGATGCAATGACTATAGCACACAGCGGCTTTTCTGTCAAGCACTTTCTGCTCATTTTTTTCTGCAGACCCGTTTTTATCCCTGCAAGGTCCGATTTCCCGGTTCCAGTCTTTCCAATTTTTTCCTGCTATGATATACTAAAGGCACATCGTCAGCGCAGAATGATTCATCTTCAACACGGAGGAGGTGCGGCATGGATCATATTCTGTACGTCGAAATCAACCTGATCTGCATTTTGATTGTGGTGCTGGAAATCGTGCAGCTGGCGCGGGACATTGATAAGTCCGCCCGGGTACGACTTTTCACCGGTCTGATGTGCTGTGCCCTGCTGAGTTTTGGTTTTGACCTTGCCTGGGCCCTGCTGCATGCGGCCGGCGCGCCGGAACCCCTGAGCTGGACCGTCAACCAATTGTATTTCCTGGCTCTGAACCTGACCTCGGTTTTTTGGATGCTGTACGCCGAGACCTGTATGGAATCCTGCTGGCTGCAAAAGCGCAGCCTGTTCTGTCTTTCCCTGACACCGGCCGTGGTCCTGCAGATCATCACCCTGGCAGGGCTGGTGTTCCACATTGGTCCGGAAGGATACCAGCGCGGCCCTTTGCACTGGTTCCAGGTGGTGGTCGCCTATCTCTACATCTTCTGGCCCGCCGGAAAGGCCTACATCAAATCCACCCAGCGGCGCTATTACGCCCATCGATCCGAATACCGGATGCTGGCGTCCTTTGTGCTGTTCCCATTGTTGTTCTCCGCCCTGCAGCTATTTTTGGGCGGCGATGCTCCCATGCTGTGCGTGGGCATCACCATGTCCATCATCCTGCTGTACCAGAACCGGCAGGCGCGGCTGATCTCCCGGGATCCGCTGACCGGCCTGAACAACCGTACCCAGCTGATACAGTATCTTTCCGAGCACATCAAAAGCCACGACAAGACTTTGTATCTGCTGATGATGGACGCCAACCGGTTCAAGAACATCAACGACACCTACGGGCACACCGCCGGAGACCGGGCACTGGTGCAGATTGCCACAGCCCTGAAGAAATCGGTGCCGCCCCGGTTCCTGATTGCACGGTACGGCGGCGATGAATTCATTGTAGCCGGAGAGGCAGACAGCGAACCGGAGATCTGTCAGCTGCGGGACCGCATCATCCAGACCCTGGCACAAGAAAACGCGGCCAGCGGGGAGCCCTGGCACCTGTCCCTGTGTATCGGCTATGCGGCATACAGCGACAAGATGAACACCATCCCGGACCTGATCGAAGCCGCCGACCGGGAACTGTACAAAGCCAAAAGAAACCTGACCCACTAGTCCAATAAAACAGACAGCCCTCCGCCGGGAAGACCGGACGGAGGGCTGTCTGTTTTTTAGTCGGATTACAGCTGATGCTGTTCGATCCAGGTTTCCACTTCCCGGGCCAGATCGGTGAGGCTGCCGGGGGTGAAGGGGACTTTCATGCCCGCAGCCTCGGCCAGCTCCGCATAAGAAGCGGTGCCGGCCAGGCGGGTCAGCTTGAGGTAACGCTGCCAGGCATCCTGATGATCATGCAGCGCTGCAATAAAGAACTGCAGAGCAATGACGGTGGCCAGACAGTAGTCGATGTAGTAGAAGGGGCACTCATAGATGTGCAGCTGGCGCTGCCAACCCGCGCCCCGGCCGTAGAAAGGCAGGTCGCCAAACTCGTTCCAGGGACGGTACTTCTGTTCCAGCTTGAGCCATTCGGCATTGCGCTGTTCCGGGGTCAGGTCCGGATTCTGGTAGACAATATGCTGGAACTCGTCCACCATGCAGCCGTAGGGCAGGAATACGAAGCTGTCCTCGGCGTGATACAGTTCATACTTGTCGGTGTCGGGACCGAAGAAGAGATGATGCCAGGGTGCGGTGAGGAACTCCATGGACATGGAGTGGATCTCGGCGCTTTCCATGCCGGGGCACTGCAGTTCCTGGGGGATCTCGGTGCGGGCGGCCAGATAGGCCTCCAGGGCGTGGCCGGCTTCATGGGTAAGCACATCCACATCTCCGGAAGTGCCGTTCCAGTTTGCAAAGATGAAGGGGGCTTTGTGGTCGGGGATGATTTCCTCATAGCCGCCGGTCATCTTGCCGGGACGGCTCATGACATCAAACATCTCGTTGTCCTGCATGAAGTCGATGAATTCCCCGGTGATGGGGCTCAGCTCATGGTACATCTTGCGGGCACCGGCCATGAGCTCCTCATAGGTGCCGTGGGGTGCCGGATTGCCGTCCGCAAAGCAGACACCGGAATCCCAGAACATAGGATGCTCGATGCCGGTGCGCTTGGCACGCAGGTCCAGCATGCGGCGCAGAAGAGGCACCACCTGTTCTTCCACTTCCTTGCGGAAGGCGGCCACTTCCTTCTGCCCATAACCAATGCGGTTCATGCGGACATAGCTCAGCTCGCTGTAATCCTTGTAGCCCAGAATGTGGGCCTGTTCGGTGCGATTCTTGACCAGCCGGTCATACAGATCGTCGAACTCGGCACGATGGGCATCAAAGTAGGAGGCTTCAGCCTCATAGGCAGCCCGACGCATGGCAGGGTCCAGGCTCTGCTTGTAGGGCGTCAGCTGGGGGATGGTCAGCTGCTTGCCGTCCAGTTCCACCAGGGCGCCGCCGTACAGACGCTGATAGGCGCTGGTCAGGGTGTTTTCTTCCTTCTGCAGGTCGATGACCCGCTCGTCCATGGACAGCACCCGGTTCTTCAGGGTGGGCAGAACGGTGGAACCGAAGGCTTTTTCCAGGGCGTCGGCGTGGGGATTGGACAGGATGGCCCGGGCGATTTCGGTCTCGGCATTGGCCACGGCAGGGCCGTTGGCATCAAACCAGTCCTGCTCGGCTGCCCAGGTCGTGTCACGGGTGTCCAGGGTATAATGGATATTGGCCAGCACCTGGGCGGTGCGGTAATGGGCCAGGAAGTCGTTTTCCTCCCGGTAGAGGTGGATCAGTTCTTCCCCGCTTTCGGCAGCGGCCAGACGGACAGCCAGACTCTTGCAGCCGGCAAGCACCGCCTCCAGGTCCGGGCGCTGGTAAGGCATTTCAGAAAATTTCATGGGGTAAGGGTCTCCTTTCATGAGGTTTTGCGCTTGTCTTTTAGGATAACACACTTGCCACAAAAAGGAAAGCCGCTGCTTGCGTTTGACGGCGAAAAGAGGTAGTATAGAACCAGGTGAAAACCATACCTGAAAGGGAGATGTTTGCAATGACATATCAGGATATTGCAGCGCAGGCGCGCGGCCAGATGGGCCCCTGCAAAGCCTGTGCCGTATGCGACGGCCGTGCCTGCCGGGGGACCATTCCCGGCCCGGGCGCCAAGGGTGTGGGCGACTGCGCCATCCGCAACTATGCGGCCTGGCAGGCCGTCCATGTGAACATGGATACGCTGTGTGAGCCCGGTATGCCGGACACCAGCTGCACCATGCTGGGGCATACCTTCAAGGTCCCGGTGTTTGCGGGCCCCGTGGGCGCCGTGCAGCTACACTACGGCACCAAGTATGATGACCTTGCCTACAATGATATTCTGGTCCCCGCCTGCCGGGATGCGGGCATTCTGGCCTTCACCGGTGACGGAACCAACCCTGCCGTGATGGAAGCCGCCTGCCGGGTCATCGGCGCCAATGCCGGGTTCGGTGTTCCCACCGTCAAGCCCTGGGATACCGCCACCGTGGCCAGAAAAATGGCCCTGGTCCGGGAATCCGGCGCCTTTGCGGCTGCCATGGACATTGATGCCGCCGGTCTGCCTTTCCTGAAGAATCTGGACCCGCCCGCCGGCAGCAAGACGGTGGAGCAGTTGGGCGAGATCATCCGGGATGCGGGTGTTCCGTTTATCGTAAAGGGCGTCATGACCGTCAAGGGGGCCGAAAAGGCCGTGCAGGCCGGCGCGACCGGCATTGTGGTCTCCAACCACGGCGGCCGTGTGCTGGACGGCACCCCCGCCACCGCCGAAGTCCTGCCGGAAATTGCCAAGGCCGTGAAGGGCCGTGCGCTGATCCTGGTGGACGGCGGCATCCGCACCGGTCTGGATGTGTTCCGCGCCCTGGCATTGGGTGCCGACGCGGTACTGATCGCACGGCCTTTTGTCACCGCCGTGTACGGTGCCGGCGCCGATGGCGTGAAGGCCTATGTGGACCAGCTGGCCGCCGAACTGGCCGACACCATGGCCATGTGCGGCGCCAAGACCCTGGCCGACATCACCCCGGATATGGTTCGGCTGTAACCGGTATAAAAGCAAGAAGCCCCGGGCTGCATCTGCCAGAATGGCAGGCAGCCCGGGGCTTTGTTTTGATGTTCAGTATCAGCGATGTGGTCGGAACCGCCGCAATACGGTTCCGGGACAGATTACTTTTCGTCGGATTCTTTCTTTTTCTGGCCGAAGCGGTACTCGGTGCCGTTGCGCAGGCGCTGGATATTGGAACGATGCATGTAAATGACCATGGCCGCCATGATGACGCTGCAGACAAAGATAAAGATCAGGTTGGGCACGTCCGCACCGTGCCAAGCCCAGAAGCAGAGCGTCAGGATGGGATACACCGCCGCAATGATGATGCTGCCCAGGGAAACGATGCGGGTGATGGCAAACTCAATGAGGAAGATCACCACCAGCATCAAAAACACCAGGGGCTGCAATGCCAGAATGGCGCCGCCGCAGACCAGCACCCCCTTGCCGCCCTTGAAGCCGAACCAGACCGGCTTCATGTGGCCGATACAGGCAAAGATGGCGGCCAGATAGGCCCCGCAGGCCGGGTCCAGCTGAGGCACCAGGGCGGTGAACAGCCATTTGCCGATGAACACCGCCACAGCACCTTTGGCCACATCGCCGATAGCGGTGGCCGCTCCGGGCAGCTTGCCGTAGGTACGCAGCATGTTGGTCATGCCGGCGCTGCCGCTGCCGTGGGTCCGCACATCATCACGGCAGAGCAGGCGGGAAATGAGGATTCCGAAAACGATGCTGCCCAGCAGGTAGCCTTCCAGGGCCACCAGCACAACAGCTGCAATGAGATTGAGAGTCATGATTCCTTCCCCTTTCGCTTATCGGGCCGACCCGTCGCCGTGTTCACGCACAAGCATGCGCACCGGCGTGCCGGTCAGGCCGAAGTTCTCACGGATCTGGTTTTCGATATACCGCTGATACGAGAAGTGGAACAATGCCCGCTGGTTGACAAAGCAGACGAATGTGGGCGGGCGGGTGGAACTCTGGGTGATATAGAAGATCTTCAGGCGCTTGCCCTTGTCTGAAGGCGGCTGTACCCGCGCCGTGGCCCGGGCCAGCATCTCGTTGAGGGCACCGGTGGGGATGCGGGTGCCGTTCTGCACATCCACATAGTGGATGGTCTCGAACAGCTTGTCAATGCGCTGGCCTGTCTTGGCGCTGATGAAGATGATGGGCGCGTAGGACATGAAGCTGAAGGATTCTTCCAGCTCCTTGCGCATGCGATCCATGGTGTAGGTGTCCTTTTCCACCGCGTCCCACTTGTTCACCGCAATGATGCAGCCCTTGCCCTGTTCATGGGCGTAGCCCGCCACCTTGGAATCCTGTTCGGTAAAGCCCACGGTGGCGTCGATCATGATGACGCAGACCCGGCTGCGCTCCACCGCCGCCAGACTGCGCAGCACGCTGAAGCGTTCCACGCCGCTTTCCACCTTGCCCTTTTTGCGCAGGCCGGCGGTGTCGGTGAAAATGAACTTGCCGTACTGGTTTTCCACCTCGGTGTCGATGGCATCCCGGGTGGTACCGGCCTCATTGGCCACGATCAGGCGGTCTTCGCCCAGGATGTGGTTGATGAGGCTGGACTTGCCCACGTTGGGGCGGCCGATGACGGCCACCGGAATGCGGTCCTCGTCCTCCTGCTCCTCCTCCGAGAAGTTCAGATGGGCGCAGACGGCATCCAGCAGGTCGCCGGTGCCGTGGCCGTGCACGCCGGAAACGGGCACCAGTTCCCCCAGACCCAGGGCGTAGAAATCGTACAGCTCCATGGGCGGGTCGCCGATTTTATCACATTTGTTCACGGCCAGCACCACCGGCTTGCCGCTGCGCATGAGCATGGAAGCCACCTCGTGGTCCTGGGGGGTCACCCCGGCCCGCAAGTCAGTGACCATGACGATGCAGTCAGCGGAATCAATGGCCATCTGGGCCTGCTGACGCATGTGGGCCAGGATGCCGTCGTCAATGCTGGGTTCGATACCGCCGGTATCCACCAGCAGGAACTTGTGGCCGTTCCATTCGCAATCGCAGAAGATGCGGTCCCGGGTCACGCCGGGGGTATCCTCCACGATGGCGATGCGCTGGCCGGTGAGTTTGTTGAAGATGGTGGACTTGCCCACATTGGGGCGGCCCACGATGGCCACGATCGGTTTTGCCATGTGGTCATTCCTCCTTTGGCTTGTGGGGGGCGGATTTGAGCATCCGTACCCCCAGGTAGGCGCGGCAGCTGCCCGCGCCGTCGGTGGGGATCACCACCACCCGGCAGCCCAGGGCTTCGCCCAGCTGTTCGGGGGTGATATCGTCGAGGAAGCGGTCCTCCTCATCCTGCAGCATCACTTCGGGCACGGCCAGGATGTGTCCGCTGAGTTTGCCGCGGCATTGGTCGATGATGTCGGTGGCGGTAACCAGACCTGCCACGCTCACGTTGCCGCCGAAAAAGCGGTTTTCGATGGCGTGGACGGTGATGTGCACGCCGGGATAGCGGCGGTGGGTCTCCTGGGCCATCTGCTCGATGAGCGGGGCCGCCAGGGTGCCGGTAACCACGTCGATGCGGCGGGGCAGCACCAGACGCCGGGGCTTGGCCAGCTCCTCCAGGAAGGTGTCATGGTAGCGCCGCCACATGCCCACGCCGTCCTCCAGCTGGGCGAAATCGTCGTAGAACTCGGTGGGCGGGATCTCCCGTCCGGCAGTGAGATACCACTCGTCGCTGGGATAGACGATGCTGCGGCCGTACTGCTCCCGGCAGCGGCGGCTGTACTCTTCCAGGATATCCAGGGTCTGGGCGGCGGTCTCAGCGTCGTAAGCAGTCAGCTTGAACAGCTTGTCCCGGTAATCGGTGATGCCCGCCGGCACCGCCGCGATGCTGCCCACGTGGGGCCGCAGGGCCAGCAGGTCGTCCAGGGTGCGGCGCAGCTCATCCCCGTCATTGATGCCCCGGCAGAGCACCAGCTGACAGTTCATCTCGATGCCGCCCTTGGCGAACATGTCCAGATACCGGAGGGTATCGGCGGCTTTCTTGTTGGCCATCATCCGCACCCGCAAAGCGGGGTTGGTGGTGTGCACCGAAATGAAGATGGGGCTGATGTGCATCTTGATGATGCGCTCCACTTCCCTTTCGGAAAGGTTGGTCATGGTGATATAGTTGCCGTACAGGAAGGACAGGCGCTCGTCGTCATCCTTGAAATAGAGGGGCGCCCGCATGCCCGGGGGCAGCTGGTCGATGAAGCAGAACATGCAATGGTTATCGCAGCTGTGCTTTTCATCCGCCAGATAGGTCTTGAAGTTGCAGCCGAAGGGCTCGTACTGCTCCTTTTCCACCGGGATGTCCCGCTGCCGGCCGTCCTCACAGACGGTGAGGGTGAAGCGCTCGGAGGCGGTGTAGAACTGATAGTCCAGGGCATCGCACAACGGGTTGCCGTCGATGGCCGTCAGCAGACAGCCGGCGCCCAGGCCCAGACGCTGGGCCACAGAGCTTTCGTCCACGCTTTGAACGACCAGCGGCATGATCCTTTCCCCTTTCTATTCGCATCAGTAACAGTAGTATACCACGAAAATACGCAAAGAAAAAGAGGGGGCACTGGCCCCCTCCCCTGCTTTGAAAAAATCCGCTCAGGCTTCCTTGTTGACCTTAACGACTTCACGGCCTTTGTAGTAGCCGCACTTGCCACAAACCTGATGGGGCACCGTCAGCTCGCCGCACTGAGGACATTTCACCAGCGTAGGCGCTTCCAGCTTCCAGACATTGGAACGGCGCTTGTCGCGGCGGGCTTTGGACTGCTTTCTCTTAGGGACTGCCATTTTATCGCACCTCCTTGGTGAATTTCAACTAAGCAGTTGTTTTAATATGCTAAGCCTTGCATCCACAGGGGCGGCTTCGGCCGCCACTTGGCAGGCACAGCCTTCCGCTTTTCTTTTGCCGCAGATGGGGCATAGACCTTGGCAATCGGGGCTGCACAGCAGCACCCGCGGGACCTCGAAGATCAGTTCCTGATAGGCGAGTTCCCGCAAATCCAGTTGACCCTGGTCATCCAGAGGCAGCTCGAAGTCGATGTCACCGAGATCGCGCATACGCACCAGATATTCCCGGGTGAAGTCGTAAGATTCATGCACAGGCGCCAGACAGCGGGCACATTCGGCCTCAATGCTGGCCTTGACGTGCAGCGTCATCACCGCGCCTTCCTGGGTGGGATGAGCGGTAAACGCACATTCCAGCGGGTCGGGCACGCGGAAACCATCCCAGTCAGCTGCCGAGAGATCGGCGGAAAACTGCGTTGTATAGGGGGTTTTCGCGCTTTGCAGAAAGTTCCGTATATCGAATTGCATACTTCACCTCAAAAGGTCGCTTATCTAGTATACACAAGGAAGGGGGGCTTGTCAACCAAAATCTGCAAAAAACCGCAAGAAATTGTTTTTGGCCCTTTCCCTGCCACAAGAAAAGGGGCGGTGCCCCGAAAGGACCGCCCCTGCCGCACTGCGGTTTACAGATACTTTTTGATGCCTTCGGGCAGATCTTCCACGTTGGCGGAAACGGTGACAACCACTTCCACGTTGTTGGCGGTGATCTTGTCGATTTCGGCCAGGACCTTGGTGGCCTGCTCCATGTCGTGGTCCACGACCTTCAGGATGCCGTCGATGAACAGCTCGGTGATATCGTAGTTGCCGGCCAGAACGCCCGCAACAAAGCCGTAGAACATCTCGGCGCCCTTGATGTCATACTCGTCCACATCCAGCAGACGGGCCTTGTGGTTGATCTCGGTGGTGAGCTTCATGGACTTTTCGATAACGACGATGTTGCCGGCCGAAGTGCGGGTGGCCTGGTCGATCATGTCGATGAGAGTCTTGGTCTTGCCGGAGCCTTTGGCGCCTACGATGAGTTTGATCATAAGAGTGTGCCTCCTTAAAAGTAGTTGGGGAAATTATCCTCAGCCGTTGAGCTTGGCTTCCAGCTCAGCCTTCTGGGCTTCGTAGCCAGGTTTGCCCAACAGAGCGAACATATTCTTTTTGTAGCTTTCCACGCCGGGCTGGTCGAAGGGGTTGACCGACAGCAGGTAGCCGGACACGGCGCAGGCCTTCCAGAAGAAGTAGATCAGGGCGCCCACGTTGTAGGCATCCAGGCTGTCCACTTCAATCACACCCAGCGGCACGCCGCCATCGGTGTGGGCCAGGATGGTGCCTTCCATGGCCTTGCGGTTGACAACCGACATGTTCTGGTTGGCCAGGAAGTTCAGGCCGTCGAAGTTGCCTTCCAGTTCGGGGATGAAGAAGTCCTCCCGGGTGTTCTTGATATCCACATATGTCTCGAACATCACGCGGGAGCCGTCCTGCAGGAACTGGCCCATGGAGTGCAGATCGGTGGAGAAGATGCAGGAAGTGGGCATCAGGCCCTTCTGGTCCTTGCCTTCGCTCTCGCCGAACAGCTGCTTGTACCATTCGTTCATCATGGTGAAGTCCGGCTCAAACGCAGCCAGGGTCTCCACCTTCTTGCCCTTGCGGTACAGGATGTTGCGGGTCATGGCGTAACGATAGGCATCGTTGTCCATGCTGCAGACACTGAACTGCTCCCGGGCATCGGCAGCGCCCTTCATCAGGGCATCAATATCGATACCGGCGCAGGCAATGGGCAGCAGACCCACGGCGGTGAGCACCGAGTAACGGCCGCCCACGTCGTCGGGGACCACGAAGGTGGGCCAGCCCTGGGCGTCGGCCAGCTGCTTCAGAGTGCCGCGGGCACGGTCGGTGGTGGCGTAGATGCGCTTGTTGGCTTCCTCAGCACCAACGGAATCTTCCAGCAGCTTGCGCAGCACACGGAAAGCCAGAGCGGTCTCGGTGGTGGTGCCGGACTTGGAGATGACGTTGATGGAGAAGCGCTTGCCCTTGGTCATGCGGATGATGTCGTTCAGGGCCGTGGGAGAGATGGTATTGCCGCAGAAATAAATCTTCAGGCCGTCTTCGGTCTCGTTGTGGAACTGGCCCTTGACGGCCTCCACCACAGCGCGGGCGCCCAGATAGGAACCGCCGATGCCAGCGACCAGCAGCACATCGGAGTCAGAGCGGATCTTCTCCGCCGCCTGCTTGATGCGGGCAAACTCCTCTTTGTCATAATTGACAGGCAGGTCGAGCCAACCCAAGAAGTCATTGCCTGCGCCGGATTTCGTCTCCAGCTGGCGGTGGGCGAGCTCGACCTGCGGAAAGATAGCGTCATATTCTTCAGGACGGATAAATTTTGCCAGATGTTTGCCATTGTATTTGACACTCATCGTTAGCTCCTCCTTTGATTGTTAGTAATTCCATGATACCGTTTCTCAGCGGCCTTGTCAAGCTTTGACGGCGCCGCTTTTCATTGCTTTTGCACAAAATTTTCGCCTTGCGGAATCAGGGACTGGGCAAGCCTGCCAAGGCAGAAGCCAAAACTGCGCGCCGCTACGTCACCCGCGGCCACAATGGGACAGGAAGCCAGCTCGGTGCCGTTGTTGAGAATTTTGATGGTGCCGAGCGTTTGTCCGGCGCTGACCGGTGCCTGCACCGCCGAAGGCAGCGTGATCTGGGACGTGAGTTCCCCCACCTGATCCTTGGGCATCAGGTAGCTGCCGGGAGCGGTATACTCCAGTTCCACCAGTTCTGTGGTCCCCCCTTCCACCGGCAGGTTTTGGGGGGTATCCTCCGGCAGGGTGGCGGTCATACTCTCGTAATTCACAAAGCCGTAATCCAGCAGGGCGGTGGCTGCGTTGAAACGGTCCTGGCTGGAAGGCGATCCCAGCACCACTGCGATCAAGCGCAGGTTGCCCCGCTGGGCACTGGCACTGATGCACACCCCCGCCTTGCCGGTCGTGCCCGTTTTCAGGCCGGTGATCCCGTTATAGTTTTTGAGCAGCTTGTTGGTGTTGATGAGCTGGGTGGTGCCGTTCCGCAGGTAATCCATCCAGATCATGCAGTAATCCTCCACCTCCGTGTGATGGAGCAGCATCTCCCGGCTCATAATCGCCACATCCCGGGCGGTGGAAAGGTGCCCGTCGGTATCCAGGCCACAGGCATTTTCAAAGTGGGTGTTGGTCATGCCCAGTTCGGCGGCCTTCTCATTCATCATGGTCACAAAGGCAGGCTCGCTGCCGCCCACATACTCGGCCACCGCCACAGCAGCATCATTGGCACTGGAGATGCAGATGGCCTTGAGCATGTCATCAAGGGTCATCTGTTCCCCGGGTTCCAGCCAGATCTGGCTGCCGCCCATGCTGTAGGCATGTTCGGACACAGGGACATAGTCGTCCAGGGAAATTCTGCCGGCTTCCAGTGCCTCAAAAGTCAGCAGCAGGGTCATCACTTTGGTGATGGATGCAATGGGCCGCTGCTCGTCGGCATTTTTTTCGTACAGGACGGTGCCAGAGTCCTCATCGATCAGAATGGCCGCCTGACAGGGCACATCAAAATCCGCCGCGGTCGCGGGCTCGATATCCTGCGCCCAGGCTGACGGAACCGCTGCCAGACACAAGGTCAGGCACAACACCAGGCACACAAGCCGTTTTTTCATGCGGAAGCCTCCCCTTTTGCAAAACTCTTGCCCCATCCTATGCGGCACGGCGCCGGAATATGGCTGCTTGTGCTTTCGGCCGTTTGCCTTTATAATAGTAAAATCAGATTTTTTAGAGCAAAAGGATGGACCGAACTATGCGCGTCAGCTTTTATACCCTTGGCTGCAAAGTCAACCAGAACGAGACCGGTGCCCTGGCCCAGCTGTTTGAGGCCAGCGGCTACACCGTGGTCGAGACCGGCGAGGCCGCCGACGTGTATGTGGTCAACAGCTGCACGGTGACCAACTTCGGCGACCAGAAGAGCCGCAAATGGCTGCGCCGCCAGAAGCGGGAGCATCCCGGCGCGGTGACCGTTCTCACCGGGTGCTACCCCCAGGCTTTTCCGGAGGAGGCAGCAGCCATTGCGGAAGCGGACGTGGTCACCGGGTCGGGCAACCGCCATGCCATTCTGCAGGCGGTGCAGAAGGTGCTGGACGGCACCGCCGAGCGGGTGGTGGACATCCGTCCCCACGAAAAGGGGGAAAAATTCGAGGAGCTGCCCATGGACCGCTTTGCGGAACACACCCGGGCCTTTGTGAAGGTGGAGGACGGCTGCAACCGCCGCTGCGCCTACTGTGTCATTCCCCGGGCCCGGGGTCCGGTGCGCAGTCGGGCAGAAAGCAGCATTCTGGAGGAGCTGCGCCGTCTGGTGCAGACCGGCTACCGGGAAGTGGTTCTGACAGCCATCAGTCTGCCCAGCTACGGCACCGACACCGGAACCGGACTGGCGGAGCTGGTGGAACATGCGGCGGCAGTTCCGGGCATTGACCGCATCCGTCTGGGCAGTCTGGACCCGGACATGCTCACCGACGAGGATATCCGCCGTCTGGCTGCCGTGCCCCAGCTCTGCCCCCAGTTTCACCTGAGCCTGCAGAGCGGCTGCGACAAGACCTTGCGGGCCATGCGCCGCCCCTACACCACCGCCCAGTATGCCCAGGTAGTGCGCAAGCTGCGGGAAGCCTTCGGCGCCGAAGAACTGAGCCTGACCACCGACGTGATCGTGGGCTTTCCCGGAGAGACGGAGGAGGACTTTGAAAAGAGCATGGAGTTTGTCACAGCCCAGCGCTTTCTGAAGGTGCACGTTTTCCCCTATTCCCGCCGTTCGGGCACACCGGCCTATGATTTCCCGGACCAGATTCCCGAGCACGAGAAGGAGGCCCGCAGCCGCCGCATGAGTGAGGCCGTGGAGGCCGTGCGGGCCGAGGAGGCCGCCGCCATGCAGGGACGCAAAGCCGAAGTGCTGCTGGAAACGCCCCTGTCCGCCACCCTCTTCACCGGGTACACCAAGCAGTATCTGCCGGTGGCCGTCACCGCGCCCGGGCACAAAAGTGGGGACATCGTGACCGTGACACTGGGAGAATGGGACGGGCAGCGCAGCAAAGCCGCGGCCGAAGAGTGAACCATCCGACTGTATAACCATTTTCAGGCAGAGGTGTACCGCACGTCTCTGCCTTTTTTATTGGCCAAAGGGCGCCCAAAAAAGAACGTCTCCTGTCAATTTGGTGTTTTCCCCCGCAAATTTGTGTTTTCCCCTTGCCAAACGCGGCGGTTCTTGGTAATATTTTAACAGGAGCCACATGTTCTATAAAATTGCGGGAAAAGGCGTATTTTTCCGTGCGCTCCCAAAATGCGTATTAAGGAGAGTAAAGCGCAATGAGAGGCATTTATACCCCTGTTACCGACATTCGGCGCAAGGTTTTTACCGAAGTTGCCCGGATGGCCTACGAAGTGAACGAGAAGGTGGATATCGATTACCTGATGCGGGAACTTCCGTATGAGATCATCCCCGGCGAGGAACGCTCGCTGCGCAGCAGCATCTTCCTGGAGAGAGCCATCGTGTCCGAGCGCATCCGTCTGGCCATGGGCCTGTCCCTGCGGCCGCTGGACGAGAGCGTTTCGGCCAGCGAAGGTCTGGACAGCATCATCACCGCGGACAAGTACTATGAACCGCCCCTGATCAACGTCATCAAGTACGCCTGCAACAAGTGCCCCGAAAAGCTCATCAAGGTCACCTCCCTGTGCCAGGGCTGCCTGGCGCACCCCTGCCAGGAAGTCTGCCCCAAGAAGGCCATCAGCTTCCGCAACGGCAAGAGCCACATCGACCAGAGCCTGTGCGTCAAGTGCGGCCGCTGCGTGGCCACCTGCCCCTACAACGCCATCGTGCGTGTGGAGCGCCCCTGCGCCAAGGCCTGCGGCATGGACGCCATCCATTCCGACGCCTACGGCCGTGCGGAGATTGATTACAACAAGTGCGTCAGCTGCGGCATGTGCCTGGTGAACTGCCCCTTCGGCGCCATTGTGGACAAGGGCCAGATCTTCCAGCTGATCCAGTCCATCAAGCGCGGCGACCGTGTCATCGCCATCGTCGCCCCCGCTTTTGTCAACCAGTTCCCCGGCGTCACCCCTGCCAAGCTGCGGGAGGCCATGAAGCTGTTGGGCTTTGCCGGCATCTCCGAGGTTGCCATCGGCGCCGACCTGTGCACCATTGATGAGGCCAAGGACTTCATGGAAGAAGTTCCCGCCAAGCATCCCTTCATGGGCACCTCCTGCTGCCCCGCCTGGAGCGTGATGGCCAAGAAGCTCTTCCCCGAATATGCCGACTGCATCAGTATGACCATGACGCCCATGGTGCTGACCGCCCGCCTGATCAAGAAGGACGACAAGAACGCCCGCATCTGCTTCATCGGCCCCTGCGCCGCCAAGAAGCTGGAAGCCAGCCGCCGTTCCGTGCGCAGTGAAGTGGACTTCGTGCTGACCTTCGAGGAACTGATGGGCCTGTTTGAAGCCAAGGAGATTGACTTCAGCTCCCTGCCCGACGATCCCACCGACAACTTCGACGAAGCCAGCGGCGACGGCCGTGGGTTCGCGGTTTCCGGCGGCGTGGCCCAGGCTGTGGTCAATGTCATCAAGAAGTTGGACCCCACCCGCGAAGTCAAGGTTGCTTCGGCCCAGGGTCTGGCGGATTGCCGCAAGATGATGATGATGGCCAAGGCCGGCAAGTACAACGGATACCTGCTGGAAGGCATGGGCTGCCCCGGCGGCTGCATTGCCGGCGCCGGCACCCTGGCCGACCCTGCCCGCAGCGCCGCCATGCTGGCCAAGTACAAGGCCCAGGCGCCCATGTCCAACCCGCTGGACACCCCGTACCGCGAGAATCTGGAAGCACTGAAGTACTGATAGTTCGCCTTTACGGAACCTGACAGACAAGAAAGAGCCCCCGCACCGTTCGGTGCGGGGGCTCTTTGATTTATGTTTACTTGTGGTACTTCATACCGGCATTGATGGTACAGGCCCGGTAGAGCTGCTCGGTCAGCACCAGACGGGCCAGCTGATGGGGCAAGGTGATGCGCCCCAGAGAGATCCGCGCCTGGGCCGCCGCCTTGACCTGGGGAGAGAGGCCGTGGGAGGAGCCGATAAGGAACGCCATGTCCCCCGCTCCGCTGTTGGCACGGTCCGCAATCATGGCGGCCAGGTCCTCGCTGGAAATCTGACGGCCCTCCACGCACAAAGCCGCTACATAGGCCCCTTTGCGCACCGCCGCCAGCATGGCTTTGCCTTCCTTGTCCAGCGCCTTTTCAATCAGGGCCGGACTGGGATTGCGGTCGGACACCGGTGCTTCCGGCAGTTCGACAATGCGGAAATGACAGAATCCGCCCAGCCGTTTCTGGTACTCGGCCACACCCGCCGCAAAATACGCGGCATTGAGCTTTCCGACGCAGATCAGATCGATGTTTTGCATGGGAGGGACCTCAGAATTCTATGTAGGCAGAAACTTCATTGCGGCTCTGGGCCTGGATCAGCACATCCCGTCCGGGCTGGATGCCTGCACTGAGCAGCACATTGTAGACGGTGGTCAGCGCCAGTTCCGGTGTATTGTTGGTCTGGCTCAGATGGCACAGCGCGAACTTTTTGCAGCCATCCTGGATCAGATCCAGCACCGCAGCGGCACAGGCACGGTTGTCCAGATGTCCCCGGTCACTGGCAATGCGGACCTTGAGATAATACGGGTACGGCCCGCCATGGAGGCTGAAAGCATCATAGTTGGCTTCCAGCGCCACCAGGCTGCACCCGGCCAGGTTTTCGGCCACCACCGGGGTCAGTTCCCCCAGGTCAGTGGCCAGGGCCATGGTATGGCCGTCCGGCGTACGGATGCGGTAACCGCAGCAGGGCACGTCATGGCTGGTGGGAAAAGACTTTACGGTGAAACCGCCGATCTCTTCCGTCCGCCCGTCCATGGCCACCGCGTCGATGGCCGGCGGCAAAGTGCCCCGGGATTCCAGCATGTCCAGCGTGGCCGCACTGGAAAAAACCGGTACATTGTAATGCTTGAGGAAGGTTTCCAGGCCGGCCACATGGTCGGCGTGTTCATGGGTGATGAGGATGCCTTCGCAGTCCGAGACGGCCAGCCCCAGGCTGGACAGCGCCTTCAGGGTGGTGCGGCAGCTCTTGCCCATGTCAATAAGAAGGTAACGGCCCTGGTGGACCACCAGGGCGCAGTTACCGGAAGAACCGGAATATAGAGTTGTGAACAAAGCCATGGACGCAACCTCGTCACATGGCGCGGGTGACAGTATTCACCGGCGTTTCCACACGGCGGATATCTGCCCCCAAAGCCTGCAGTTTTTCCACGATATTTTCGTATCCCCGTTCAATATGGGCGGTTTCATCGATCTCGCTCACGCCGTCGGCAGCCAGAGCGGCCATCACCATGGCAGCGCCGGCACGCAGGTCCAGCGCCCGCAAAGGAGCCGGACTCAGTTTCTTGACGCCCTCGATCACCGCCACCTGACCATCCACCTGAATGTTGGCACCCATCCGGATAAGTTCGTCCACATAACGGAAACGGTTTTCCCAGATGCCTTCGGTGACGATGGAAGTTCCCTCTGCCAGGGTCAGCAGCACGGTCATCAGCGGCTGCATGTCCGTGGGGAAGCCGGGATGGGGCATGGTCTTGATTTTCAGGGGCTTCAGCGGCCCGGTGCGGCGGATGCGCATGGAGTCATCATACTCGGCCACTTCACAGCCGGCAGCCCGCAGCTTGGCGGTGATGGGTTCCATATGCTTGGGGATCACATTGTGCAGCAGCACGTCGCCCTTGGTGATGGCGGCAGCCACCATGTAGCTGCCGGCTTCGATCTGGTCGGGAATGATGGAGTAATTGCATCCGTGCAGTTTTTTCACGCCGCGGATCTTGATTACATCCGTACCGGCACCGTGGATGTCGGCCCCCATCATGTTCAGGCAGTTGGCCAGGTCCACAATGTGGGGTTCACGGGCCACATTTTCCAGCACCGTCTGGCCGTCGGCCATGGCAGCCGCCAGCATGGCGTTCATGGTGGCCCCCACCGAGACGGTATCAAAGAAGATATGCGCCCCGGTCAGGTGTTCCGACCGCACCCGGATCTGGCCGTATTCCACCGAGTCCTCTGCCCCCAGGGCAGTGAACGCCTTGAGGTGCTGATCAATGGGACGGGGCCCCAGGTTGCACCCGCCGGGCATGGCTACCTGGCCGGCACCGAACCGTCCCAGCAGGGCGCCCAGGAAATAATAGCTGGCCCGCATCTGCCGCGACAGCTCGTTGGAGACTTCGGTGCAGTTGATATGGGTGGTATCGATCTCGTAGGTATTTTTGCTGATCATACGGATGCCGGCGCCCAGCTCGCTCAAAATCTGCAGGGAAGCCATGACATCACTGATGCAGGGAAGATTTTCAATCAGGCATTTGTCCGCCGCCAGAATGGTGGCGGGCAGAATGGCAACGGCTGCGTTTTTGGCGCCGCCGATGACCACATCACCCGAAAGGGCGTTGCCCCCGCGAATCACAAACTTTTCCAAGTGGTTACTCTCCTTTGAGTTTCCGCCTGCGGTCTGCGGCGCACAGGTATCGCACCCGCGCCCAATGACAGAACCGCATTGTTATTTTTATTATACACCTTGCCGCACTGTTTGAAAAGTGTCGGCCTTATTATTTGCAGGGATTTGGTAAAAACACAGGGCCTGGCAAATTTTCTTTAGGCAGGGTGACGGCGTTACATATTACCAAAGAAGTTTCTTGCGCTGACCAATGTGCCGTTCTGGTACATTTCAAAATGGCAGTGGTTGCCGGTAGAGTTGCCGGTGGAGCCCACATAGCCGATCACCTGTCCGCGCTGTACCGCCTGTCCGACGGAGCAGCCCAGGGCCGACATGTGACCATACAGGGTCCGCCAGCCGTTGCCATGGTCGATGATGACATAGTTGCCGTAGCTGTAATGATACCCGGCCGTGACGACCACACCGGAATCGGCGGCATAGATTGGCGTTCCGTAGGGGGCGCAGATATCGGCGCCCTTGTGGTAGGAGCTCATCCAGCGGCTGACGTAGGTGTAACCGGGCACCGGCCACATCCATTCGCCCGAACCGTATGCGGCGGTCATGCCGCTCTTCAAACGGGTTCCCTTGACCACATACTCGGTCACAGGTTCTTTCAGGGTCTCCACCTTGACGATGTTGGTGGCGGTGACAGCACCATCCACATACACCACATCCTGGGTCAGTTCCTGGATGCCGTTTTCACCGGGGCTGGTGACCACCGTTTCGCCGAAGTCGTATTCGTCGCTTTCACTGGTGGAAGTCTCATAAGGCACATCTACGGTGTAGGTCTGCCGTTCAATGACTTCCACTTTCAGCAGTTCGGGAGAGGACACACCGGTAATCAGCTGCTGCCCCTCCTGCAAGGTCTCGTCCAGACCGGTGAGGTCCGGGTTGAGGGCTGCCAGAGAATCCCAGGAGACGCCGGTGGCGTCCACCACATTCTGCACCGTTTCATCGGCCGCGGCGGTGTAGGTCACGGGACCGCCGCCCTCATTCATGGCAGAGATCACATCGCTGTAGGACATGACGGAATCCAGCAGATAGATGCCGTCCACCAGGGTGATGTCATGTACAAAGCTGACCCTGCGATTGGGGTCAGAGGTATCTTCATAGGGCTGCTTCACACTTTCCAGGTATGCCCGCAGGTGGTCGCCTTCATTGATGACGAATCTCAGTTCCCCATCCACATAGACGGCGGTTCCCTCCCCGATCTCATCACTGGAGGCTCCCAGAATGGCGTTGGCCACCTCACTTTCGGTCATGGTCTCACCGTTGATGGCCAGAGTGTAGGTCGGGGAAATGTTCCACTGGCTGTCAGACCCTGTGTCCCCGGCGGTCTGCATCATGCTCTTGGCGGTATCGATACGGCCCTGCACATCATCACGGGCGTTCTCGAATACCTGTTCATTGGCCACATAGCCCACCGACTCCCCGTCCACAATGACGTTGAGCACATAGTCATACCCAAGGCCGGTCTTGACCACATAGAAAAGCCCCACAGCCGCTGCCACCGGCAGCAGATAGGACAAGGCATTCAGTACGACCGGGAAATACCGCCGTGCACCGCGCCGGAAATATTTCATCTTCTCCTTGCGGATCTGACGGGCGCTTTCATCGGGCAGGGCTTCTTCCAGTTCACCGATGTGTTTCAGGCCGGAGTGCATCCGCCGGAAGGGTTCGGTGAGGTCTTCCAGCAGGGTGATGAACCCCAGCAGGAACGGGCGTGCAATGGTCAGGATCAGCTGGCCGGCATGCAAGGCCACCACGCGGACGGTTTTTTCCACGCCGCGAACGGCGCAGATCATGGCATATTCCACCCAGAAACCGATGAGGTACAGCGCATTGCCGATAATGGTGGCATGGGGCAGGCGCCGCAGCATACCGGCCATGCGGGCACGGCGGGCTTTCTTTTTGGTGGTGCGGTGCCAGGACCGGACCGTCAGCCGGCAGCGAAGGTTATCCAGCCAGAGGGCCAGTTTACCGGGGCCGCGCCGCTTTTTGCGGCGGCCGGATTGCTGGCTCCCGGGTTTTTCGTCAAGTTGCGAAGGCTTCAAAACAGAACTCCTTTCCGCGCCGGGAAGCGCGTACACAGGGAAATGCAAATGGTAATGGTCAGGCTTCCCCCGCTCCGGGATCGGTCAGTGGAAGAGTCCGCAGGGTCTCCTGCAGTGCCTCCCCGCAGGGAAGGCCGCAGGTGCGGCAGGCCACCGTAAAATCTGTCGGGGGCAGACTTTCAAACCGGTGGTGCGTGCCGAAGGGCGGTTCGGCAAAGGCCAGCACAGCGCAGTGCAGGGCATGGCGGCGCAGCAGGGTCTCTGCACCGCCGTACAGGGAATCCCCCGCCAGCGGGTGGCCGATATACGCCATATGCACCCGGATCTGATGGGTGCGTCCGGTGCGGGGCAGACAGGCCACCAGGCTGTGGCCGCCCCCCGCTGCCAGCACCAGATAATCGGTACGGCTGGGCTTGCCGTCGGCGCGCACGCACCGCCCGATGATGGAATCCCCCCGCCGGCCCAGAGGCGCATCAATGCTGCCGGGGCCGGGAGGAAGTTCCCCCTGGACCAGGGCCAGATAGCATTTGCGGGCGGAATCCGCCAGCCCCGGCGCCGCATAGGCATTCTGTGCCAGCAGCATCAGGCCGCTGGTATTTTTGTCCAGCCGGTTGGTGGGCCGGAACACACCCGTGCGGCCGCTGCGCTGCAGATGATACAGCCAGCCGTTGGCCAGTGTATCATCCGTATGGTTCAGGGTCGGGTGCACGGCCAGACCGGCGGGCTTGTCCACCACGGCGGCAAAATCACTTTCGTATACCAGGGTAAAGGGAACCGGCTGCGGCGTGACCGAAGTAGACGGCTCCGGCGGCAGGTCAAACCGGATGGTCTGGCCCGCATGCACGGGCTGGTCGGTATGCAGCGGCGCGTCGTCGGCAAAAAAGCCGCGGCCCTGGTGCTTGACCGCCTTGATGCAGGAGGCACTGACGCCCGCCTGACGCAAAAATACGCCCAGACGCCGGCCTTCCGCCTGCGGCGGCACCACAAACACCAATGACTGCAAGACGCAGACTGCCCCCTTCCCCATACTTATACGGTTGCCATTATAGCATAAAGCGACGTCTGTTGCAAACCGCTTGCCAAAATTTCAGCGATGTGGTATATTTTAACTCAACGAGTGGAACATACGACGGCGGGGCGGCGTTGGCGACAGCGACCGTCCTGAGGAAAGTCCGGGCTTCTCAGAGGCATGACAACTGCTAACGGCAGCCGGGGGTGACCCCAGGGAAAGTGCAACAGAAATAGACCGCCGCCTTTTGGGCGGTAAGGATGGAAAGGCGAGGTAAGAGCTCACCAGCGCACTGGCGACTTTGCGGCTATGTAAACCCTGTCAGAAGCAACATCCGTATGGGACATATGTGGAAGCCTCGCACGTCCCGGAGATGGCATGACGCCTGCGACCACGTGCCACAGGCGCGGAGCCTTGCGGTGACGCAAGGTCAAGATAGATCGTCGTTTGATACAGAACCCGGCTTACGGTCCAGTCGTTGCAAAAACCGCGCCCGCCAGGAAGGGAGACCTTCCGGCGGGCGCGGTTTTCATTTGATTCAGAGCAAAGGAATGAGCAGCAGCAGAATGACCCCGGGCAGGCCCAGCACGGCAGCCACAAATCCGGTAAAAGCATTCAGCGGCAGGGTCACGCCGGTATAGGGGGACAGCAGCGCCACCGCCGCCAGCCCCGACAACCCGCAGAGCGCACCTGCCAGCACACTGCGCACCGGATGCCGCCCCGCTGCGGCCGCGCGGGCCACTGCCAAAAGACATCCGCTCCCCACAGCCCACATCAGCGGCGACAAGAGGACTCACCTCCCCGCAGGTCCCGCAAAAGCGCCCGACAGCGGCATTCCAGGGCTGCATGCTCATAGATCAGCTGTTCCACCGCAAACCGGTCCTGCGCTTCCTGAAAAGCCGCTTCGTTGGCCCGCAGATCCCGGTATGTCCGGCGCAATGCGGCGACAGCGGCCGCGCGGGCCTTGCGCGCCGCCCGTTCCCGGTTGTGAACCGGCAGAAAAAATCCCATGGCCTCCCTCCTTCCCCGCTTCAGAGCAGGATGCAGATCAGGCCGTCGCAGCCTTCATTGATGATGCGTTCCAGGGTGGTCTGCAGCCGGGACCGGGCAGCCTGGGGCATGTGCAGAAGTTTGGCCTGCAGGCCTTCGTTGACCAGCTCGTTCAGGCTCTTGCCGAAAATATTGGTGCTCCACAGCTTGCCGGGATCACTTTCAAAATCCTTGAGCAGGTTGCGGATGAGTTCTTCCCCCTGCTCCTCACTGCCCACGGTGGGCGAAAGTTCGGTGTGGATGACCGCCCGCATGATGTGCAGGGAAGGCGCACTGGCCGACAGGCGCACCCCGTACTGGCCACCCTGGCGCACGATCTCGGGCTCTTCCAGCTTGAGCTCATCCAGCCCCGGCATGACAATGCCGTAGCCGGTGGCTTCCACCTGGGCCAGGGCCCCCTTGAGCTTCTCATAAGCCCGTTTGGCCCGGGCCAGATCCACGATGCAGGGCAGAAGGCTGGCTTCATCCACAATGTCCAGGCCGGTCTGCTCCCCGAGAATCTTGTAAAAGATATCCTGGGCGATCCCCAGGCGCAGGTGCACCGTGCCGGTGGCCAGGTCCATACCGATGAGGGTGGCTTCGGTGCTGTATTCGCAATCGATCTGCAGGTTGCGGCGGCTCACGTCCCCCATCTTGCGGGCCTTGGAGGCCATTTCCAGCAAGGCACCGTAGACCGCGCTCTGCAGCCAGTGGCCGGGTTCCAGCATGGTGACCCAGGGCGGCATGGTCACCGCGATCTCCCGGATGGGGAATTCATACAGCAGCTTCTGCAGCACTTCGTCCAGCTTTTCGGCGGTGACTTCCAGGCAGTTGATGGGCACCACCGTGCGGCCGTACTGCTCCTGCAGCTCCTCCGCCAGGGCGCGGCTGGCCTCGCTGTCCGGGTCGGTGCAGTTGAGCAGAATCAGATAGGGCCGGCCGCTGTCTTCCAGTTCCTGCATGATCCGGCGTTCGGCGTCCACATAGGCCTGCCGCGGAAGATCGGCGATGGAACCGTCGGTGGTGACGGCCAGACCGATGGTGGAATGTTCCCGGATGACCTGCCGGGTACCGGTCTCGGCGGCCAGATCAAAGGGCACGGCAGCGTCGAACCAGGGGCTTTTGACCAGCCGGGGTTCGCCGTTTTCCTCATGGCCGAGGGCGCCGTCCACCATGTAGCCCACGCAGTCGATGAGCCGTGCACGGAAACTGCCCCCGCCGGAAAGTTCGATCTCCACCGCCTGTTCGGGAATGAATTTGGGTTCGGTGGTCATGATGGTGCGTCCGGCAGCGGACTGGGGCAGTTCATCGGTGGCGCGGGCGCGTTGGGCGTCCTGCTTGATATGCGGCAGCAGCATGAGCTCCGCAAACCGCTTGATGAAACTGCTCTTGCCGCTGCGCACCGGCCCCACAACACCGATGTAGATATCGCCGCCGGTGCGTTGGGCCATATTCTGGTAGATCTGTTCCTGGGTCACAGGAGGGTCCCCCTTTCAAAGTTACAGAGCCGCCGGGATCAGCAGACAAGCGGCCTGGGTGGTGGTTTCCTGACCAGCTTCGGTCAGGTCGTTGGCGGCGGCCAGGTCCCGGGCCCGGGCATGGTAGCGCTTGGCAATGTCAAAGATGCGCTCCCCCGCCTGGGCGTAGTAGAGATAGAGCGCCGGACCTTCCGCTTTGTCGGGATATTCCTCCCCCAGCTCCACCGTCTGGACCACTTCCCGGCTCTGCACATACAACAGCTGTCCGTGGACGGACACCTCCACCTCCACCCGCATGCGGTCTCCGCTGCGGCTGCTGGACACCCGCAGGACACTGACCCCGGCATGCACCACAAAGTCCGCGGCCTGACCGGACCAGGCATCCGGCATCTGCCAGGTAAAGGGCTTGTCATAACAGGTCATTTCTCCCCGGGCGTCGGCACAAAGCACATGGGCAACCCCACGGCCGGTCAGGCGGACCGCGCCGGGGTCGCCTTCCGCTTCCACGGCCTGGGCACCGCCCAGGGTGACAAAGCAGCCGCGCACCACGGCTTCCGGGTCGGGCAGGGTATCCTCCACACTGACCGACAGGGTGGTATCCAGGTCGGCGGCCTTTTGCAGCAGGCGGCAGGGACTGGTGGTGACCTCGGTCTGGCAGAGGGTAGAGTAAGCATCCGCCACGGCGGTGTATTCCACGGCACGCCAGATTTCGGCGTGCAGCTTCCAGGTCACGGTGAGCAGGGGTTCGTCCCCGGGATTATCCCCGGCAGCCAGGGTGGAGGAAAGGATCTCGACCCAGCAGCAGCACATGTCCCCTTCCGCGGCGCCTTCCATATCCACCGTCTGGCGCACCGGCAGTTCCTTCTGACGCACCGACAGTTCTTCCTCCCCTTCGGCACGGTAGACCGCTTCCAGCCGCAGGATGCCCTGACAGCTGATCTGGCCGGTCTGCACCGTACAGCCCTGGGGCAGATAGCAGCCACCGATATCCAGGATGGCTTCCCCGGTACCGGGCAGCGGGAAGGTGGTTTCGGCGGTGCAGGCTTTTTCCACAGCGGCCACAGGGGCCGTACCGCACAGGGTCTGGGTGCGCTGCTCAATGCCGCAATCTGCCAGGGAGGTCAGCAGTTCCCGCTCCTCCAATTGCAGAGCCGCCACGCAAAGGGTGTAGGCCCCCCGAAGATCGATGCGGTGCTCGCTGATAGCGCGGCAGTTGCAGTATTCCACCTCGCCCCACAGTCGGGCCGGACCAGAAGCATACCGGCCGGCGGGAAGTTCCACCGATTTTTCAAAGGAAAATTTCTGCTCGGTGCGCCACAGCCGTGCACCGGTCTCGTCCGACTGGTAGAAGACGGTGCACCGCAGATACCCGTCTCCCTGCCAGCGGGACCCGGTCAGGTCGTTGTGCATGACCACCGGTTCAATGAGACACTTGACGATCTTGAACACGGCGGGCAGGTAGTCCGGGATCAGGATCTCGGTCTCCACCGGCAGTTCCAGCCGCGTCTCCCATCGCCCGCCATAGGCGGTGATGGTGTTGTTGAACACCTTCAGTTCCATCATGTATGTCCTCCCTTGTGTTGCTTTGGGCTTTCTTGTGCAACTATATGCGCCAGGGAAAGGAAATAGCATAAGGCAGGACAAGTTTTGTGTGCCGGAATTTGGAGCAAAGAAAAAAGCCCCGCCCGAAGGCAGAGCCAATTGAAAATGATGGAGCCGGACAGCACAGGGGGTTCAGACCTTGAACACCGCGCGCAGAATCCAGCGGAAAGCAGGCGGACATTTGACAATGACGATTCGCATGGCGCACCTCCAACCTCGTTTTTGTCTGGGGTGAGCCATACTATGCCATGCCGGCGGCAGGTGTTACCCGTCGGCGCGGGAAAGCACCACCAATCCGTATCCGCTGCGGCAGGAAAGGGTTGCCCGGGGAGCCGTGAACTCGTTGCTGACTCCCAAAGGATAATCCGGGGTGAGGGTGGCGTTTTCCAGCGGGTAAAATACCCCCTGTTCCCCCACGCCCTGCAGGGGCCCATCCAGAGGGAAGAGCGAAAGGTACATCCACTCCCCTTTTTCCAGGACCAGGGGCTGACCGGGGCACAGCACATGCAGTTCACTGCGGTCATTGGCCAGGGTGACATTGACCCCGGCTTTGGCCATGAACAGAGCGGTGTTCAGGTTGGCCAGAGTATGTTCCAACCGGGCTCCGCCCAAAGCCCCCAGAAACACGACTTCCCGGCATCCGTGTTCCACCAGCCAGCGGGCGGCGTAGTGGGTGTCGGTATCGTCCTTCACATGGGGCAGAATGATGGTCCCCGCCGGGACCGGGTCCGGACGCGGCGCTGAGTCAAAGTCCCCCAGCAGCAGATCCGGCTGCACACCCAGCCGGTCAGCATTCCGGTACCCCGCATCACAGGCAATGACAAAGGTATCGGGTGTCAGATAGCGACGCATATCCGCCGTGACCGGCACGGCAGAAAGCACCGCCGCGCGGGTGCAGGGCGCGGCGGGCTTGGATTCCTGATGCAATTGCGGGTCGGTGTGGGTCACCGTTCCCACTCCTTTCGTTGGCTGGCTTCCTCGTACATGGCCAGATAGCTTTCATACCGGGTGGGAGAGATGAGGCCTTCTTCCAGAGCAGCCCGCACCGCACAGCCTTTTTCGCTGCGGTGGGAGCAGCCGGTGAACTGGCATTTGCCGAAGTAGGGCTCGAATTCCGGGAAGGCATGCTGCAGCTCTTCCTTGGGGATGCGGCAGAGTTTTTGGGCTTCCAGGCTGGCAAAACCGGGGGTGTCCGCAATGCGGCCGCCGCAGCTTTCGAAGATTTCCACTTCCCGGGTGGTATGCCGGCCCCGGCCCAGCTTCTGGCTGATATCGCCGGTGGCCCGACGCAGTTCCGCGTCCAGTGCATTGAGCAGGGTGGACTTGCCCACCCCGGAGTTGCCGCAGAAGGCACACAGATTCCCCTTGATATAGCCGCGCAGTTCGTCCAGGCCTTCCCCTGTCTCATAGTGCAGCTGCACCACCGGGATGGTACTTTTTTCATAGGCTGCCACCAGTTTGTCGGCAGCCGCCAGGTCCGCCTTGGTGATGACCAGCACCGGGCGCACATCCTGGTAGACCGCTGCGGCGGTGAGTTCGTCCAGGATGCGGGTGCTGGGGACCGGCTGGGTGGTGCTGGCCACAATGAACAGCACATCCAGGTTGGCCACCGGCGGGCGGATGAATACATTTTTGCGGGGCAGGATCTCCTCAATGGCGGCTTTGTCGGCGCTCAGGGTCACATTGTCCCCTGCCACCGGCGTGATGCCCCGCTTGCGGAACACACCCCGGGCCCGACATTCCACGATGCCGTCCTGGGTGCGCACATAATAGAAGCCGCCGATTCCTTTTGTGATATAGTCCATTAGCCCTCGTGATACAGGAAGCCGCTCTGTTCGCCGTACACGTTGCCATCGCCGGTCTTCCAGCGGCGTTCGGTGTTGCCGTCGCCCAGGTCTTCATACCATTCTTTGATGATCGTGTTGGGATCGCCGTTCAGCGTATCGCCGGTGCTGGGAGCGACGGTCACTTCCGGCACACCGGTGGAAACGTACAGGACCACCACACCGTTGATGCTGGTCTGGGTGCCGGCACTGGGATTCTGGGACAGAACGGTGCCTGCAGGCTGGTCGCTGGCCTGTTCCACCGCCTTGGTGACCAGGTTCAGGGCACGCAGTTCACTGCGGGCCTCCCCTTCGGTCAAGCCTTCCACGGCAGGAACGATGACGCTGGTGTCCACCGAGGGCTTGGCCACATACAGAATGACCGTGGAACCGCCTTCTACCTGGTTGCCGGCGGCAGGGTCGGTGCGGATGACCGTACCTTCGCCCACGCTGTCGTTGGTCTCCCGCTTGGTCACCACCGAGACCCCCAGATCGGTGAGGGTCTGCTTGGCGGTGGCTTTATCATTGCCGGCCACATCGGGCAGGGTGACGTATTCGGTGCCCAGGCTGACTTTCAGGGTGATCTTCTGCTGCTCCTTCACAGTACGTCCTGCGGCGGGAGACTGCTGAAAGATGGTTCCGGCAGGATAGCTGGAGTTGTACTCCTGCACAATGTCGGGGTCCAGGAGGGAAAAGTATTCCGAGGCACGAAATTCGTCCTCCGTCATTCCCACGAAGTCGATGAGCTGGACATTGGCGCGGTTGGAGAACAGCGGGTTGGTGGAGTTGGTGAAGATCAGGTACACCAGGATGAAGGCGCCGATGACAAACGCCACTGCCATGCCGAAGAAGATCGGCAGCAGAGAGAAACCTTTTGCCTTTGCGGCGGACTTTGCTTTTGCGTTGCGCACGCCCTTACCTTTGCCCTTTCCTCCCGCAGTGGGCGCGCCGGCGCGCCGTGCCTGCTGGGTGCTGATGCCAGACTTGGTACCGCCCACCACCTTGTTGATGGTCTTGCTGGGCGAGTCCTGGGTGTTGTATTCGTACTCAAACCGGATGCTGGGATTCTGCTTGAAGGCCCGGATGGCTTCCAGCATCTCCGCCGCGCTCTGATAGCGGGCATCGGGATCCTTTTCCATCGCCTTCTCGGTGATCTGGCGCAGGCCTTCCGGCACATTGGGAGCCACTTCTGCCAGAGGCTTCGGCTTTTCGGAGATCTGCATGATGGCAATGGACACCGTACCGGTGCCATCGAAGGGAAGGCGGCCGGAAAGCATCTCATACAGCATCACGCCCACCGAATAGATGTCGGTGCGGGCATCGGTGCGGTCTCCCTTGGCCTGTTCGGGGCTGATATAATGCACCGAACCAATGGCTTTATCGCTGATGGTCTGGCTCTGGGCACGGGAGAACCGGGCGATGCCGAAGTCCATCATCTTGATGGAACCGTCCGCCTGCAGCATGATGTTCTGCGGTTTCACGTCCCGGTGAACGATGCCCTTGGAGTGGGCGTGTTCCAGGGCTGAAAGCACCTGGGTGGCAAAATGCACGACCTCTTTCCAGGTCAGGGCACCGCCGCGCTGCTTGAGGTATTCTTTCAGGGTGATGCCGTCAATATACTCCATCACGATATACTGCAGCTGGTCGGTCACCGAAACATCGTACACCTTGACGATGTTGGGATGATCCAGGATGGAGATGGCCTTGCTTTCGTTCTTGAAACGGCGGACCAGTTCCTCATTGCCCAAGAATTCTTCTTTCAGGACCTTGACCGCGATCTCGTTGCCGGTGCGGATGTCCCGGCCTTTGTAGACGTTGGCCATGCCGCCCACACCGATCAGGCTTTCGATAAGATAACGGCCGTCCAGTTTTTTACCAATCAGGTTATCCATTTGTATCCTCCCTTGATTGATCCGTACTTTCCACTCCCAACAGCAGGACGGTGATGTTGTCCTGCCCGCCGCCGCGCAGAGCACGGTCGATCAGCAGCCGGGGCGCATCAAAAAAAGCTGACTCCTGCAGAATCAGAGAAATCTCCTCATCGGGGACCATATTGGTCAGGCCGTCGGTACACAAAAGAAGAATATCGCCGGCCGCCACTTCACAGCGGTTATATTCGGGAACAATGCTGGCCGATACCCCCAGTGCCCGGGTGATGAGGTTCTTCTGGGGATGCAGTGCCGCCTGTTCCCGGGTGATCTGGCCGCTGTCCACCAGCTGCTGCACCATGGAATGATCCCGGGTGATCTGGCGGATGGTCCCGGCGTGCCACAGGTAGGCGCGGGAATCCCCCGCATGGACCACATGGGCCATATTGCCGTATACATAGGCACAGACACCGGTGGTGCCCATGCCCAGCATGTCCGGGTCGGAGGTGGCTTTTTCGTACACGGCGCGGTTGGTCAGATCAAATCCATGCAGGATGAACTGCTTTTCCTCACCGTGGCGCAGGCAGCGCAGCTGGCGGTCAAAATACTGCAGCATGCTGGCGGTGGCAATGGCCGAAGCCACACGGCCGCCGTTGGCGCCGCCCATTCCGTCGCACACCACACCCCAGCCGGAGCCATCGGTCAGCTGTCGGGCACAGAAATTATCCTGATTTTCCTGGCGGCAGCTTCCGATATCGGTGAGCCCTGCGATCTTCATGCAGTCAGGTCCTTCCTTTCACAGTATACTCAGGCCTGCCCGTTTTGGGCGGCCTGCTTGGCATCTTCCCGCCGCAGCTGTCCGCAGGCGGCGGAGATGTCGGCGCCGAGACGGCGGCGCACCGTGGCATTGACGCCCAGATCTTCCAGCATCTGGCGGAAACGGCGGACGTTTTCTTCGTCGGTGGCGGAATAGGGGCTGCCGTCCACCGGGTTGATGGGAATCAGGTTCACATGAGCGCCCATCCCCCGGATCAGGTCCGCCAGCTTGCGGGCCATGGCCGGGGAATCGTTGACGCCCCGCACCATGGAATACTCAAAGCTGATGCGCCGTCCGGTGATCTTCTGGTACCGGCGGCAGGCCGGGATCAGTTTTTCCAACGGGTAGGCGTCATTCACCGGCATCATGCTGCTGCGCACGGCGTTGTCCGGCGCATGCAGGGACACCGACAGGGTCAGCTGCAGCTTGCGCTGGGCCAGCTCGTCGATCTTGGGCACCAGGCCGCAGGTGGACAGACTGATGTTGCGCATGCCGATATTCAACCCTTCCGGGCAGGAGATGATCTCCAGAAAGTCCATGACGTTATCAAAGTTGTGCAGAGGTTCCCCGATGCCCATGAGCACGATGTGGGAAACCCGTTCGCCGGTGTCTTTCTGGGCGGTGTAAATTTCGGAAGCGATCTCTCCGGGGGTCAGATCCCGCACCCGCCCCGCCTGGGTGGAGGCGCAGAACCGGCATCCCATGGCGCAGCCCACCTGGGTGGACACGCAGACGGTGTTGCCATAGTGATAGCGCATGAGAACCGTTTCGATACAGTTGCCGTCCGCCAGCTGAAGCAGATACTTCACCGTGCCGTCCTTGGACTGCTGGCGCCGCCGGATGGTGGGCGCCGCCAGGGTGCAGGTCTGTTCCAGGGTCTGGATCAGGGACTTGGGCTGGTCGGTCATGGCGGAAAAATCCGTGACGAGCTTCTGATGCACCCACTTGAAGATCTGTTTGGCCCGGAACGCAGGCAGCCCCATCCCCTTGACATAGTCAGTCAAGCGGGACAGGGTCAGGTCGGTCAGGCACACAGGGCGCTGGTCCGTCAATGAATCCACCTCTTTCTATCATACCATGTTCTGGTCATTTTTGGGTCACGAAAGGATGTAAAATTTACGAAAACTTTCACGGTTTACGCTCCAAAACTGCCACAAAGAAGCCGTCAAAGCCGTCCGTTCCGGGCAGGAACAGCGTACCGCAGGGGGTAACCCTGGCCTGGGCAGGCAGTTTTTTGGGCGGGATAACGGCAAAATCCGGGTTATCCCGCAGGAACTGCGCCACAACTTCCTCATTCTCGTTTTGGTTCACCGTACAGGTAGAATACACCAAACGACCGTTTTCGGCAAGGTATTTGGAACCATTTTGTAATATCTTTTTTTGCAGGGCAGACAGCGCATCCAGCCCTGCCAGGTCCTTGTAACGGATGTCCGGCTTCTTGTCGATGACCCCCAGCCCCGAGCAGGGCACATCACACAGGACCCGGTCGAAAGGCGCTTTCAGCAGCGCTTCGTTGGGCTGGGAGGCGTCTGCCTGAAACGGGTGCGCGCAGGTCACCCCGCAGCGGGCGAAGGCTTTTTCCAGCAGCGGCACACGGGAAGCCACGGCCTCGCCGCTGAACAGCTCTCCCCTGTCTTCCATGGCCTGGGCCATGGTCAGGCTTTTACCGCCGGGGGCGGCGCACAAGTCCAGTACCCGCATGCCGGGAGCGGCCTGTACGCTGTCTGCCGCAAACTGGCTGGCCAGTCCCTGTACATGGAACAGCCCCTGCCGGAACGCTTTGGTGGCGGCAGGGCTGCCCGGGAACTGTACCCGCAGGCAGTGGGCCCATGGCCCCGGCTCCACGGTGCAGCCCTCTTTGGTCAGGCTTTCGGTAAGGGCGGACGCGTCGGTTTTCAGGGAATTCACCCGCACCCAGGTGGGAGCGGGCAGGTAGAAAGCTGCGGCAATGGCCTCCGCTTCCTCCCCGTACTGTCCCTGCAGCAACTCCGCCACGGGGGCGGAAAGGCTGTAATAGGTCTGCAGCCGCCGGGAAAGGTCAGGAAAATCTTCCGGTCCGGGGCGGCAGGCGGCGGCACGGCGGAGCACCGCGTTGACCATCCCCGCCGCGCTGGTCTTGCCGAAAGCCCGGGCCAGCTTCACCGATTCATTGACGGCAGCGGGAAGAGGTACTTCCATATAGGAAGCCTGGGCCAGTCCGGCCCGCAGGATGGCCCGCACGGGGGCGTCCAGCTTGCGCACCGGCTTTTTGAGAAAGCGGTCCAGGGTCCAGTCCAGCAGGTTGCGCCGTTCCAGCACCGTGTAAAAGATACGGGCGGCGAAGGCAGCGTCCCGGCTTTCCAGCGGGGGGCGGCAGCGGCTGAGTTCCGCATCCAGTACCAGGTTGGCATAGCCATCCTGTTCCTGACGTACCAGGGCCTTGACGGCCAGGTAGCGGGCGGTCACAGGCTGTCCCCCGCCTTGAGGCGGCGTCCGGCCGCCCAGGCGGTACCGGCCATAGGTTTACCGCCTTCCGGCGTGACGGTGAGCAGCTGCACCGCGCCCTCCCCGCAGGCGATGGTCAGCGGCTTGAGTGCCAGCACCGTACCCGCCGGGGCGGCGTTTTCATTGGGAGCCACGCGGCTTTCCAGAACCTTGACCTTTTTGCCGTCCAGTTCAAAGAAGGCGGCGGGCCAGGGGTTCATCCCCCGCACCCAGTTGTGGATGTGGGCGGCAGACTGGGTGAAGTCGAACCTGGCCATCTCCTTTTTGAGAGGCGGCGCCTGGGTAGCCTGGGAATCATCCTGGGGCTGGGGGGTCAGTTCCCCGGCAGCCAGTTTTTCCACCGCGGTGACCAGAGTTTTGGCGCCGATGGCCGAAACCTGGTCGAACAGCTCCCCACTGGTGGTTTCGGGGCCGATGGGCACCCGCTCCACCATGAGGATATCCCCGGTATCGCAGCCTTCGTCCAGCTGCATGATGGTGACGCCGGTCTCGGCATCGCCGTTGAGAACCGCCCACTGGATGGGCGCCGAGCCGCGGTACTTTGGCAGCAGGGACACATGCAGATTGATGCAACCCAACGGCGCAATGTGCAGCAGTTCCGGCGGCAGGATACGGCCGTAGGCCACCACCACCACCAGATCAGGGGCCAGCTCCCGGAAGATCGGTTCGGCCTTGCCGTCCCGCAGGGTGGCGGGCTGCCACACCGGAATATTATGCTGCACCGCCAGCTGTTTGACCGGGGGTGCGGTGAGGATCTGTTTGCGGCCCACCGGCTTGTCGGCGCGGGTGAACACACCCACGATCTCATGCCCCGCCGCAATCAGCGCGGCCAGACTTTCGGCGGCAATGTCCGGAGTGCCCATGAACAGGATACGCATTATTCTTCGCCCTCGTCTTCGGGGTAGTCATCCTCATAGAAATGGGTGGCCAGATCCATGATGGTGATGCCGTCCAGATGGTTGTTCTCGTGCTGGATGCAGCGGGCAAACATGTCATCGGCTTCCAGTTCAAACCACTCCCCGTGGCGGTCCTGGGCCCGGACTTTCACATGCTTGGCACGCTTGATGGCGCCGTTATGTCCCGGGAAGGACAGACAGCCTTCATACAGTTCCACCTGCTCGTCGCTGAGTTCCAGGATCTCCGGGTTGATGAACTCCATGATGGGCAGGCGCTCCCCTTCCGGCAGCGGATCGGGAGCGTTGCGGTCATCCAGGGAGATGAAGATGCGGCGCATGACGCCCACCTGCGGCCCTGCCAGACCCCAGCCGTCGGCGTCGTACAGGGTCTCTTTCATATCGTCCAGCAGAGTGGCCAGACGGTCGTCAAACTTGGTAACGGGGCGGCAGACTTTCTTCAGGATCGGGTCGCCGTCCTGGACAATGGTGCGAAGTGCCATGATATAGAACCTCCAAAAATCGTATCTGTTGTATCTGACGGCTTTTACAGATCGCCGTCCGAATTGAAATCAATGACCACGCCGGCCTTGCCGGGTAGTTTTTCGGCCGCGTAGGCATCCAGCGCTGCCCGCAGCAGGGCACGGAACCGGGCGTCGTTGCGGCATTTCAGGGTCAGTTTGTATCGGTACCGCCCGCCCAGCATCAGGATGTTCATGGGCACGGGGCCCAGCATCCGCAGCGGCAGGTCCGGGTGTTTGGATGCCAGTCCGGCCATAATCTGACTGAAGCGGCTGGCTGCGGTGAACACCGCCCCTTCCTGCGCGCCGGTAAAGCCCACGACGCACAGGGCACAGAACGGCGGATACAGACACAGGCGGCGGAAAGAGATCTCTTCCTGATAAAAGGCAGGATAATCCTGTCGGGCCGCCAGCTGCAACACAGGATGTTCCGGCACCGCCGTCTGAATGAGCGCACGGCCGGGCAGGTCGGCGCGGCCGCCCCGTCCCACCACCTGGGTGATGAGACTGAACACGCTTTCGTACGCGCGGAACCCCTGCCCGAAAAGCAGGGAGTCGATGCCCAGCACCCCCACCAGGGTCACCTTTTCAAAATCCAGACCCTTGGCTACCATCTGGGTGCCCAACAGGATATCGTACTCCTGGCGGGCAAACTTGGTCAGCATGGTCTCATGCGCGTTCTTCTGACCGGTGGAATCCTGGTCCATGCGCAGGATGCGGGCAGACGGCAGCAGTTCGTGGAGTTCTTCCTCCACTCGCTGGGTCCCGAAACCGCTGTACAGCAGTTTACCGCCGCATTCCGGGCAGCGGGCCGGCGCCGGATGGACCTGGTGGCCGCAGTGATGGCACATCAGGGCCTGCCGGTTTTTGTGATAGACAAGGGGCACGCTGCAGTTGGGACATTTGATCACCTGGCCGCAGTCGGCACACATGGCCACCGTGTTATAGCCACGGCGGTTGAGCAGCAGGATGCTCTGTTCCCCGCGGCGCAGGTTTTCCGCCAGTTCTCCGGCCAGCTGGGCGCTGATCTCCCGTGGGTTGCCGGCGGTCATCTCGGCCCTCATATCGGCAAACTCCACCGTGGGCAGCGGGCGGCCGCCGTACCGTTCCCGCAAGGTGACCATCCCCATCCGCCCTGCCTGGGCGGCGTAGGTGGTCTCGATGCGCGGGGTGGCTGAGGCAAAAACCAGCAGGGCGTTCTCCGCCGCAGCACGTTTTCTGGCCACCTCATGGGCAGAGTAACGGGGGGCGGATTCACTCTGGTAGGTGTGTTCCTGCTCCTCATCCAGAATGATGAGCCCGATATCTTTCAGCGGCGCAAAGATCGCGCTGCGGGTCCCCACCACGATATCCGCATTTCCCTGCTGGATCATCCGCCACTGCAAAAGGCGTTCGGTGTTGTTCAGCGCACTGTGCTGCACGGCAAGGCGACTGCCGAACATGGCTTTCAGGCGGCGGATCATCTGGGGGGTGAGGCCGATCTCCGGCACCAGCACCAGCGCCCGACGCCCCTGGGCCAGGGTGTGCTCAATGAGCTTGAGGAAAACCGCCGTCTTGCCGCTGCCGGTAACGCCGTACAGCAGTGCTGCCCGGGGCTGTCGGGCATCCAGGTCCGCTCTGAGCCGGTCAAAGGCTGCCTGCTGTTCGGCAGAAAGTTCCACCGGACGGGGATCAAAGGGGATATCCGAAAACAGATCCAGAGACTTGAAGCGTTCCTCCGCCTGCAGGATCCCCTTTTTGCACAGAGCATCCAGGGTGGTCCGGCCCACCCCCTGTTCCTCCAGGTCGTGGCGGGACATGGGGCCGCCGCGCAGCAGTTCCACCGCGGCCTGCTGCCGTGGTCCGGGTTTTGGCTTGGCAGGCAGTTCCCCCACCAGGGTGTACACCGTTTCCACCGGGCGGCTCAGACGGTTCTGCACCACCGGTTTTCCGTTTTCCACACCGGGACGGTACTGGGCCCCGTACGGGATGATGGCCTTGACGGCTTCGTACCAGGTGCAGAAATACCGGTCCTTCAGGAAACGGACCAGATCCAGCAGGTCGGGGGTCAGACGGGCGTCTTCCGGTGCAGCGGCCAGCAGGGTCTTGAGCCGCGGGTCCGGGTCGGCTTCTTCCTCCATCTGCAGTACCACCGCCATGCGGGGCCGGTCGCCACGGCCGAAAGGTACCAGCACGATGCCGCCCGGCCACAAATGGCCGTCCAGTTCTGCGGGGACAAGATAGGAGTACAACTTATCGAAATGAATGGTGGCGTCATTCACCGCCACCTTTGCAATCATGGACAAACAGGTCCTCCCCTCTTGTGCGGGCGGATCAATCCTCCTGCATCAGGCGATGCCGGATAATGCCGTAGATGCGGTCGGCGCAATCCTGCACCACATCGTTGACCACATGTTCGTCGTAGTCGGCGGAGCGGGCAATCTCGGTTTCGGCACGCTTGAGGCGTTTCTGGATGACCTCCTCGGTCTCGGTACCGCGGCAGCGCAGGCGGTGTTCCAGCTCCTGCATATCCGGCGGCAGTACAAAGATGGTAGTGGAACCCGGGTACAGCCGCTTGATGTTGCCGGCGCCCTCCACCTCGATGACCAGAATGACCGGTTCTTCCGCCTTCATGTGGCGTTCGATCTCGGAACGCAGGGTCCCGTAATAGTTCTCGCAATAGCAGGTGTATTCCACGATGCCATCCGCGTCCAGCGCTTCCTTGAAATGTTCCTTGCTGAGGAAGTGGTAGTTGACGCCATCCACTTCCCCTTCCCGCATGGGACGGGTGGTGGCGGACACCGTCTTCTTCACATCCGGATGGTCACCGAGCAGCTTGGACACAACGGTATCCTTGCCGGTGCCGGACGGCCCCGACACAACAAACAGGTACTTTTCACCTTTCATACTTTAGCATCCCCTATTCTTTTGCTTTCCTATACACCTGTATCCATCTATAAGCACACCGGATCACGGTGCGGCTTCCTCCTGCGTGCGGCCGAGAATGGTTTCCGGCGGAAAGGCCGAGAGAACCACATGGTCGGAGTCCATGATGAGCACCGATTGGGTGCGGCGGCCGTAGGTGGCATCAATGACGGCACCCTTGTCCCGGGCGTCCTGCACGATACGCTTGATGGGTGCGGATTCCGGACTGACCGCGGCGATGAGCCGGTCGGCATTGACCAGATTGCCGAACCCGATATTGATCAGTTTCATACCTGCCCCTTATTCGATGTTCTGGATCTGTTCCCGGATCTTCTCGATCTCAGATTTGAGAGCCACCACCAAGCGGGTCAGGGCAGCGTCCTGGCACTTGGAGCCGATGGTGTTGGCTTCCCTGTTCAGTTCCTGGGTCAGGAAATCCAGTTTTCGGCCGATGGGCTCATCCAGGGCCAGGATTTCCCGGTACTGGGCCACATGACTGTGCAGGCGCACGGTCTCTTCATCAATGGCGGTCTTGTCCGCAAAAAGAGCAGCCTCGGTGAGGATGCGGCTTTCGTCAATATTGCGGTCGGCCAGCAATTCCTGCAGGCGGGCATACAGGCGTTCGGTGTAGGCCTGTACCCGGCCGGCGCTTCCCTGTTCGATCTGGCCCACCAGGTCTTCCACCACCTGCAGGCGGTTTTCCACATCTTCCTTAAGCTTGGCGCCCTCGGTGGCGCGCATGGCCAGGAAGGCATCCACCGCCTGGGCAGCCACCGAAGACACATCCGCCCACAAAGCATCCGGGTCAGCGGGAGCCGCGGTCTGGGTCAGCACATCGGGGAAACGGGCCAGTGCGGTGACGGTGACGTCATTCTTGATGTCCAGCCGTTCCGCCATGGCATGCAGGGCATGACGGTAGCTTTCAGCCAGAGGCCAGTTGATCTGCACCACGGTGTCGGCGGCGGCCACACTCTGGATGGTGAGATTCAGTTCCACCTTGCCGCGATGGACACGGTCGGCCACCAGCGCTTTGAGCTTGTCGTCCAGAAAGCCGCAGGTACGCGGCAGCCGGGAAGAATACTCGAAAAAGCGCGCGTTGACGCTGCGCAGCTCCACTGTGATATTGCGGCCGTTGAGCGTCTGCTCGGCCCGACCATAGCCTGTCATGCTGAGAACCATACCTGAACTCCTCATATCTTACACAGCAAATTTTTCCTGATAGGTATTCAATTTATTATACTACCCACACCGCTGTTTGGCAAGGCAAAGGGCGGCATACAGGCAGAAAAAGCCCCCGCGCCATACAGCGCGGGGGCTTTGGGTTTCAGTCAGCGAAAAATCAGACCGGATGGGACTTGTTTTCGTAGTCCGCATGCTGCGCATCCACACCGTGCAGGCGGGCGTTGCGCTTTTCAAAGAATTTGGGGGCGACCTGCGGGAACATGGCGTAGGTCAGCACGTCCTCTTCCTGGATGACATATTTGGCGGCTTCGGCCTTCATCTTCTCCATCTCGGGCTCCAGCAGGTCCGCGGGACGGCAGGTGATGGGCTCTTCGCCCTTGAGGATCATCTTGGAGAACTCCGGTTTGATGGGCGCGGGAGTCTTGCCGTAATCGCCGTGGACCAGGCCCTTGAACTCCTTGGTGACCATCTTGTAGCGCTCACCCATGATGACGTTGAACACGGCCTGGGTACCCACGATCTGGCTGGTGGGCGTGACCAGCGGCGGGTAGCCGGCATCCTCACGCACCCGCGGGATCTCTTTGAGCACTTCGTCCAGCTGGTCTTCCTTGCCGGCATCCTTCAGCTGCTTGATCATGTTGGACAGCATGCCGCCGGGTACCTGATACAGCAGGGTGTTGGCGTCCACGCCCAGAACCTTCGGGCTGATCTGGCCGTTGGCAATGTACTTTTCACGCAGCTTGGCAAAGTGCGCCCGCACGATGTTCAGCTTGGCGAGGTCCAGACCGGTGTCGTAGTCGGTGCCCTGCAGGGCGGCGACCAGACTCTCGGTGGGCATATGGGAAGTGCCCAGAGCCAGCGGGCTCATGGCGGTATCAATGATGTCGGCGCCCGCTTCAATGCCCTTCAGGATGGACATGGAAGCCAGACCGGCGGTGTAATGGCTGTGGATATCGATGGGAATGCTGACCGCTTCCTTCAGCGCCTTGACCAGGTCATAGCAGGTGTAGGGCTTGAGCAGGCCGGCCATATCCTTGATGCAGATGGAGTCGGCGCCCATCTCTTCCAGCTGTTTGGCATACTCCACGAAATATTCGTTGGTATGCACCGGGCTCAGGGTGTAGCTGATGCAGGCCTGCACATGGGCCTTTTCCTTGCGGGCGGCCTTGATGGCAGTCTGCAGGTTGCGCGGGTCATTCAGGGCGTCAAAGATACGCAGGATGTCGATACCGTTGGCCACAGACTTCTGCACGAAGTATTCCACGGCGTCGTCGGCGTAATGACGGTAGCCCAGCATGTTCTGGCCGCGGAACAGCATCTGCAGCTTGGTCTTGGGCATTTCCCGGCGCAGGGTGCGCAGGCGCTCCCACGGGTCTTCATCCAGGAAACGGATGCAGGCATCAAAGGTGGCGCCGCCCCAGCACTCGATGGAAAAATAACCGATTTCATCCATCGTCTTGAGGATGGGGAGCATCTCGTCGATGGTCATACGGGTGGCCAGCAGCGACTGATGGGCGTCGCGCAGGACAACTTCCGTGATCTGAATGGGTTTCTTAGCCAATCTGATTCACCTCTTTTTCAAACTGCTGCGGGGCTCAGTTCATGGTGCACAGCACATCGCCGGAAGCCACCGTGTCGCCCTTGCGCACGTTGACGCTGGCAATGGTGCCGTCCTGCGGAGCCGAGATCTCGTTTTCCATCTTCATGGCTTCCAGGATCATCAGGGTGTCGCCGGCCTTGACAGAGGCACCGGGCTGGACGCGCACATCCAGAATGTTACCGGGCATGGGGGCGGAAACGGTGACGGCACCGGCAGCACCGGCAGGTGCGGGCGCTGCCGCGGGAGCCGGAGCAGCCGGCTTGGGAGCGGGAGCCGGAGCAGCAGGGGCAGCGGGGGCCACAGGGCCGCCGGCGGTTTCTTCAACAGTCACATCATAGGCAACGCCGTTGACGGTAACGGTGAGATGTTTCATGACAGAATCCTCCTTGGTATGTATGATCGTGTGATGTTACAGGGTGATGTTGCCGTGCTTCTTGGCCAGACGCACCGCGCGCTTGCTGGCCATCATATCCAGGGCCTGGGCCACGGCGGCACGCACACCGGCAGGCGCCACGGCGGCGTCGGCGGAACCGGCGGCCACGGCGGCGGAAGCGCTGCAGACCTCCGCCTTATAGGCTTCGGCCTTGGCCTTGGTGGCTTTTTCCACATTGTCGGCGGCGTAGATCTCGTCCTTGTACAGAACGCTGACGGCCGTTTCCGGTGCCAGCGGCGCGATGGTGCAGCCGTCCACGGCAATGCGCCAGTCGGCGGACGCGGCAAAGACGGTGTAGATGGGGCCAACGGCCTCACCGGCCAGCACAGCCACCTTGACGGTGGTGGCCTCAGCATACACACCAGCCATACGGGCAGCCTGACGGATACCGCCGGCCATGTCGTCTCCCTCGCTGCGGACGAAACCGTCGGTGTTGACGATGGTCAGCACCGGGATGCTGTATGCATCACACAGGCGGATGAAACGGGCCGCCTTGGCGGTGCAATGGTGGTTGATGGCACTCTTGGCCGTGGCCACGATGCCCACAGCGGCACCGCCCACGGTTCCCAGCGCGGTATACACGGCCTTGCCGTACCCGGCGTAGAGTTCCACCAGGCTGCCTTCGTCGGCCAGAGAAGCGGCCGCGGCAGCGGGTTCATATTTATTGAGGTCCAGCGGCTTGGCGGGTGCGGCGAAATCAAACACCGCAGGGCCGGCCAGGTTGTTGGAGGGCAGCAAAGCCACAATGGAGGCGGCCTTCTTGGCAGCCTGCAGGTCGTCATCGGCCAGGACCGCAGCCACACCGGCGCGGGCGGCAAACTCGGCAGTGCCGGCAATGGACACCTTGTCCTCACTGGTGAACGGTGCGTTCAGGAACAGCTCGGCGTCCTTGCTCATGACACACAGATCGGCGGCGGCCGCCTGCACGGCGGAGGAACCTGCACAGGTGCCGGTGATCACGGCCACCTGGGGCACCACACCGGAAATCCGGGCAATCTGGCCCATCAGGCGGGAGTTGGCGTTCAGCAGTGCCAGCCCGCTCTCCAGGCAGGCGCCGGTAGAGTTGTAGAAAGTGACAACCGGAGCGCCGGTCTCGGCGGCCATGTTCAGAACACGGATATTCTTTTCGATATCATCCACATCGACGGGACGACCGTCCTGCATCACGGCGTACACGCTCTGGCCGCCCGCACAACCATATGCGGCGCTGACCGGGCCATCGGCAAACAGCGCGGTATAGTTCCCATCGTCAAAAAATGCGGCAAGGAGTTCTGCCTTGCCAGGTTTCTTTGCAGCCATTTAGTGACCTCCTGTATTGATAGCAGTATGGTTTTCACAATGCCATATGCAATGATTATACTACTTTATTTCCAGTGGGACAAGTGGATTTTGTTCAAATTGCGCGGTTTTTTTCGGATTTTTTTGCAGAAATGCCCCGTGTCAGTCCTTCTTTTTGCTGCCGCCCGACTTGATGGCTGCGTTGCGCAGAGCCGTGACCTCCGAGCGCTTGAGTTCCCGCCATTCGCCGGGAGCCAGCATTCCCAGCTTCACCGGACCTTCGGCGCTGCGCTTCAGGCGGATGACTTCCAGGCCCACGCTTTCACACATGCGGCGGATCTGGCGGTTGCGGCCTTCGTGCAGGGTGATCTCCAGCACGGTGCGATTGGGCTCATCAGTGACCACATGGATCACCGCCGGAGCGGTCTTGACCCCATCATCCAGCACCACGCCGCTGGACATCTTGACGATCTGCTCCTCGGTGGCGCGGGGACGCACGGTGACCCGGTACAATTTGCCCACGCCGCCGGAAGGATGGGTCAGCAGATTGGCAAAAGCGCCGTCGTCCGTCATGAGCAGGAGGCCTTCGCTGTCCTTGTCCAGGCGCCCCACAGGGTACACCCGGCGGCCCACCCCCTTGACCAGGTCCATGACCGTCTTGCGGCCCAGTTCATCCGAGGCTGTGGTGATAAAGCCCCGGGGCTTATGCAGCATAATATAGATATACTTGCGTTTGCGCACGATGCGCACCGTCTTGCCGTCGATGGAGACCTTGTCAAAATCCGGGTCCATCTTGTCTCCCAGGGTGACGGGATGTCCGTTGACCTTGACCCGGCCTTCGTCGATCATGCGCTCTGCCGCGCGGCGGGAGCAGATGCCCTGGTCGGAGAGGACTTTCTGAATGCGTTGTTCTGCCATAATAAAAAATTCCTTTCAAAAAGGCGCAAAGTGGCTTGAAGCCGCCTTGCGCCGTGTGTTTTTGTATGTTGCCCCGGCCCCGGCGCGTTCCGGCCGGACCTCAGGTCAGTTCTGGCTCGCGTCCGCCTGGGCAAAAGCCTCCTTGGCGGCCTCGGTAGCGGTCTCCTTGCTGGGTTTGCCCTTGCCGAGCATGGACGCCAGCTTTTCCACCAGTTCGGGCAGCGCGGCGATGGCGTTGTCGATGGTGGTGGCATGCTCCATCAGCTGCACGGTGCGCACGCCGGCAGGGCTGATGACCAGAAACGCCACCGGGGTGATGGACACGCCCGCACCGGACCCGCCGCCGAACATCTGTTTGCTGGCGTTGGCGCCCACATCCGAACCACCGGACGCAAAGCCGAAGGTGACCCGGGAAACCGGGATGATGGTGGTATCTTCATCCACCTTGATGGGGTCGCCGATGATGGTGGAAGAGTCCACCATATCCCGGACCTTGTCCATCGTGATCCCCATCATACCCTGCAGCGGGTGTTCTGCCATAGTAAATTACCTCCTATATTCCCTACGCGCCGCTCAGGTCAGCGCGCCCAGCTTGTCCTGTATTTCCTCCAGGGGGATACGACCCTTCTCATCCCGACGCATCAGGTAGAACAGGATCAACAATATTATATACGGCCTGGTGCGGATTTGGCAAGAAAAAATCCGTTTTCCCGCCAGCGTACCGGTAAAATCCGGTTCCAGGCGCAGGGATTCGGCCCGGATGGTCAGATATTGTCTGGCCAGCGTGAGCAGATTGTTGCTCAGAGCGATGCGCCGGCCGTAGGCCACGGCCGTATCGGCGGCATCCTCCCCTGTCACGGTCCAGAAGACCTGCAGCTTGTTCACCTGCACACCGCGCAGCAGTCTGGCCCGGTGCGGTGCCAGGGTTCCGAAAAAGATGCGGGCCGCCCCCAAAAGGGCATCCTGTTCGCCGGAAGTCAGCTCTTCTGGCTGCGGTTCCACAGGCGGAAGAGGAGGTTCCGGCTCCTCCGCTCCGCCGGAAGGCTTTTCAGCCGGTGATGTGTGCGCCGGCGGCGGAGAAGATGCCGCCGCGGAAGCGGGCTGTGCCTTTTCCGCCGGTCCGGATGAAGTGCCGGGAGCGGCGGGTGTTTTTCCGGTCGGCTCTGCGGGCGCAGTTTTTGCCCGCTTTTCCGGTTTTTTCTTCTTGCGGTGGTGCCAGGGAAACAGGGTGCGGCGCAGCGGGCCGGCATAGGCCCCCACCGTTATGCCGGCGGCCGGGGTCCACCGAATGGCCAGCCCCACCGGCGCCAACAGCAGCAGGATCACCGCCGCCAGCACCACCAGCACCAGGACCAGCAGGATCCGCCCGACCAGTACCAGCGCTCCCAGCAGAATGGTCATACCAGATTCTCCATTTCCATCTGACGGGGCTCATTGTCTTCCGGGGCTCCCTGGGGGTCATCCTCATGCAGGGGCGGCAGATCCGCCAGACTGCCCAGGCCGAACACCCGCAGGAAAGTATCCGTGACCCGGAAGGCCACCGGCTTGCCCGGCAGGTCCAGGCGGCCGGCTTCTTCAATGAGACCGCGTTCCAGCAGTTTGGCCACGGTGGAGGAGGAATCCACCCCACGCACCTGTTCGATAAAGCTGCGGGAAACCGGTTGGTTGTACGCAATGACCGCCAGCACTTCCAGCGCCGCCGGGGACAGCGGCGCGTTATGGCGGGTATCCAGAATACGCTTGACGATATCCCCGTAATACGGGCGGGTGGTCAGCTGCCAACGGTCCCCTTCAAAGCGCAGCAGGACCATGCCGCTTTCCCGGGCATCGTATTCTCCCTGCAGGGTACGCAGCAGATTCTGGGCCTCTTCGGTTTCAATGCGCATGGCCTCGGCCAGCCGGCCCGCCTCCACGGGTTCCCCGTTGGCGAAAAGCATGGCTTCCATTGCGCCGAGTTTCTGACGTTCATTCATGGGCGGTTGCCTCCCCTGCTGTTTGTTTTCTCTGCCGCGGGCGGCGGGTGCGGTCCATCTGCAGGCTGCCGGAATCATCCACCTTGATGCGTCCGGCACGGATCAGTTCCAGCAATGCCAGAAAGGTGGCCACGTTGGTGCTGCGGCTCTCCTCCCGGCTGAACAGCTGCCCCATCCGGTGAAGGCTGCCCCGCAAAAGGCCCCGCAGCACATGAGCTATCCGGCTGGCCACCGACACAAAAGGAGCCGTGACCAAAGGTTCAAACCGCTCCTGCTGGGGCTTGCGGCGGCGCAGGCTCCGGCCCATCAGGTTGAACCAGGCCTGTACCAGCTTATCCGGGTCCTGGGGGCGGGAATATTCCGCGGAACCTTCCAGCGGCATGGGGGCACGCACGGCAGTGTACAGGTCCCGGGCACGGCTGCCCAGCGCAGCCGCCACCTTTTTGCAGACGCTGTATTCGATCAGGCGGCCGGTAAGCTCCGCCTTCATCCGCTCCGCCTCAGGACTGCGGGGCAGCAGCAAGGCACTTTTCATCTGTACCAGGTGCGCCGCCATGTCGATGAATTCACTGGAAAGTTCCATGTGGTCCTGCTGCATGGTGGCGATGGCTGCCGTGTACTGTTCGATGAGTTCCATGATATTGATGTCATAGAGGTTCATCTTATTTTTGCCCACCAGATGCAGCAGTAAATCCAGCGGGCCTTCAAAATCTTCAACGTGAAAGGTCAAGGTCTCCATGTAAACTGATATTCCCCTTATAACAGGCCGAAGGCGGCCTCCACAAAACCGGTGGCGTTCATGAACGCCCGGTACACAATATTGACAAAAAAGCCCAGCGGCGCGTTCAGAAGGCCCAGCAGCACCAGAATCAGCACTGCCGCCATGATGTACCGCTCATACTGCATGACCCGGAAATACAGGCTGCGGGGCAGAAACAGCAGCGCAATCCGGCTGCCGTCAAAGGGCGGGACCGGGATCAGGTTGAACACGCCCAGGCTGATGTTCATGGCAATCATATACCACAAAAAGTCCATGACCAGCTGCGGTGCCTGCCCCGCGCTGGCATACCAGACCGCCTTATATATAATGGTAGAAACAAACCCCAGCAGAAAGTTGGAAACAGGCCCCGCAGCCGCCGAAACCGCCATGCCGATCTTCGGGTCACGGAAACGGCGGGGATTGATGCTCACCGGCTTTGCCCAGCCGACCCCGCCCAGCACCATGCACAACGTGCCCAGCGGGTCAAAATGGCGCAGTGGGTTTAGGGACAGCCGCCCCGCGTTTTTGGCCGTGGGATCCCCCAGCAGCCAGCTGACCAGTGCATGGGCCGCTTCATGGAACGGGATGACGATGAGCACCACCAGGGCCCGGACCGCGTAATCATATAAAACTCCAATGCCAAGCAGGCCGTTCATGGGCAGATTCCTCACTTGTTTGACATATACTTACCTTTGTTATTATACTGTATCCTGTCCCCCAGCACAAGGGCAGACCTGTATTTGGGGGTTGCTTCCTTGCGGAAAGAGCGGCCGGCCGGGGATTATTTTTACAATATTTTGAAAAAACCCTTGCATTTTGCCGCAGGATTTGATATGATAATACAGCTATGTTAAAGGAGGTGCAAGCTATGGCCAAATGTGCATGCTGTGGCAAGGGTGTTGCGTTCGGCATCAAGGTATCCCACTCCCATCGTCGGAGCAATCGTACCTGGAGCCCCAACGTGAAGCGCGTAAAAGCTGTCGTGGATGGGTCCCCGAAGTATATCTACGCCTGCACCCGCTGCCTGCGCTCGGGTAAGGTCACCCGCGCGGTCTGATTTGGATGGAAAAAATGCCGGTCACGGTTTGTGGCCGGCTTTTTCTTCTATATGCAGACTCTTGTACGCGGAACAATGAAAGCGAGGTTTTTCCATGCTGCCCCGTGATCCTATGATCCTGTTCAGCTATGTCAATACCCAGCTGCGTGACCGGCACATCGATCTGGACGATTTCTGCGCGGAAGAAAACGTGGATCGGGCCGAACTGTGCCGTGCCCTGCGTGAAGTCGGGTTTGAGTACGACCCCCAAAGCAACCGTTTTGTGTGATGTGCGGCACCGCAGTGCGGCGGTGTGACCCTTGTGAGGAGGAATTTATAAAATGAATTTCGTGTTTATCTCACCCCATTTTCCCAAAACATACTGGAATTTCTGTGACCGGCTCAAGCGCAACGGCGTGAATGTGCTGGGCATCGGGGATGCCCCCTATGAGGAGATCCCCGATGAGCTGAAAGCCACCCTGACCGAGTACTACCGGGTAGACAGTCTGGCAGATTACGACCAGATGGTGCGGGCCATGGGGTATTTCACCCATGAATACGGCAAGATCGACTGGGTGGAAAGCAACAACGAATACTGGCTGGAACTGGACGCCGCCCTGCGCACCGATTTCAACATCAACACCGGCGCCAAGAACGACTTCATCCAGCGCATCAAGTTCAAGAGCAAGATGAAGGACAGCTACCGCGCCGCCGGGGTTCCGGTGGCACGCCACCACATGGTCTCCACCCTGGAGGCAGCCAAAGAATTCATCAAGCAGGTCGGCTACCCGGTCATCGTCAAGCCGGACAACGGCTGCGGCGCCGAAGCCACCTACAAGCTGGAAAACGAGGGTGACCTGCTGGACTTCTACGCTTGCCGCCCGGAAGTGCCCTACATTATGGAGGAGTTCATCAACGGCACCATCGTCAGCTTTGACGGCGTGGCTGACAGCCATTGCGTGCCCTTGTTCTACACCAGCAACTACTTCCCCACCCCCATCATGGACATCGTGAACACCCAGGGGGATCTGGCTTACTGGACCCAGAAACGGGTGCCCGAAGACCTGCGCAAGGTGGGTTTTGCCACCATCAAGGCTTTCGGCGCCAAGAGCCGGTTCTTCCACTGCGAGTTCTTCCGCCTGAATGAGGACAAGGAAGGCCTTGGCAAAAAGGGCGACTATGTGGCCCTGGAAGTGAACATGCGCCCCGCCGGCGGCTACACCCCGGACATGATCAACTTTGCCAACAGCGTGGACTGCTACCAGATCTGGGCCGACATGGTCTGCTTTGACGAGGTGCGCAGCCTGGACCTGAACGGTCCCCACTACTACTGCGTGTATGCCGGCCGCCGGGACGGCGTGCGGTATGTCCACACGCACGAGCAGATCATGGCGCGCTACGGTGCCCGCATGAAGATGTGCGACCGCCTGCCCGACGCTCTGGCTCTGGACATGGGCAACCAGATGTACGTCATCAATGCGGTGACCGAAAAAGAGCGGGACAATTTCATCCGTTTTGTGCAGCAGCGGGTCTGATCCTGGTTGTGAGGCTGCCTGCGGCGGCAAGGCCGCAGGCAGCCTTTTGTTTTATTTTCACAGCTGCAAAGCCGCAAATTTGTAAATCTTTGCCGGAAACATACCGCTTTGGCGCGGTTTTCGTGTTTTTGTTGTTTACAGCACCGCAGTGGCAGGTGTAAAATGGAACCATTCCATAAAAATCTGCCAACCCGGAGAGGAGAAGCGGCATGAAACGTTCCGTATGCAAAGCACTGGCCGTCAGTCTGGCACTCTGCCTGACCGTCGGCTGTGCCAAACAGGACGCCGGCATGGCCAGCCCCGAAACAGCCGAAACCGCTGCCGTGACCGCCGCCCCTGTGTCTCAGCCCCTGCAGACACCCGACCCTGCCGCCGTGGCCGACGGCACTGTGCTGCCCGCCACCGAGGACGCAGGGCGTTCCTATGTGGAGGAGACCCTGTTCATCGGCGATTCCAACACAGCACGGTACATGATGTACGCCGACGAGACCGGTACCGCCTTCACGTCCCTGAAAAACAACATCGGCGTGGTAAGCATGGGTGTGGGCGCCATCACCACCCTGAAGTGCGAACAGTTCAAGGGTGACAGCCAGATGTACACCATCCCCGATGCGGTGGCCAAGCTGAAACCCCGGCGGATCATCATCTGCTTCGGCACCAACAACCTGGGCGGCACTTCCACCGACGCTACCAGCTTCATCAAGGCCTACCGGGAAGGGTTACAGGCCATTCAAAAGGCCTGGCCCTACGCCGAGATCATCGTGAGTGCCATTCCCCCGCTGGACAAACAGCGGGAAAACACCCGGCTGGACATGGTCCAGGTGGACGCCTACAACGCCGCCCTGGTGACCATGTGCGAGGAGGACGGATACCGCTTCCTCAATTCCACCGAAGTGCTGCGGGATGATGCCACCGGCTGGGCCAAGAAAGATTATACCCTTTCGGACGGCGTGCATCTTTCCAAGGTGGCCGTGACCGCCTACTTCAACTATGTGCGCACCCACGCCAGCCAGACACCGGATCAACGTCCCCAGCCGCTGGGGACCATCCCCGAGCCGGACGGCGTGCCGCTGGGTCTGATCACCTCCGACCCCATCGCGGTGCGGGGTGCCAAGGTGCCGGTGGAATTTGTGGCCTCGGAAGGCGGTTCCATCAGTGGTTCCACCAGCCAGATGGTCAAGAAGGGCGGCACCTGCTCCACCGTGACCGCCGTGCCCCAAGACGGCTGGAAGTTTGCCTACTGGTCAGCTTCCATCGGGTCCGCCGGGTCGGGCAGTTCTCTCACCTTCACCGTGCCTTCCAACGCGGATGCCGGCGGTGTGGTGGTGACCGCCCACTTTGAACCCGCGGCCCATGACCACAACTATGTGGAGGTGGAAGGCAGCCGCAAGAATCCCACCTGCGAAGAAAAGGGTTATGTAAAAGAAGCCTGCAGCATCTGCGGCGAAGTGCGGGAGGTGGAACTGGATGCCACCGGCCACAAGTGGGATGGCGGGTCCGTGACCAAAGAACCGCAGCCCGGTGTGGAAGGAGTCCGCACCTACACCTGCACCGTGTGCGGCAAACAGTACACCGAACCCATCGCGGCATTGGAAGTGACGCCGCCCCCGGCCACACCGCCCAGCACGGATACCGGCGGCAGCACCGGCACCGTTGAGACCACGCCTCCGGATGGCAACACCGGCGGCGAGACCACCGACCCTGGCAGCGGTTCTACCGAAGAGACCACGCCACCGGTGGAGACGCCGCCTGTTGAGGGCGGAGACGGCGGCGATGGCGGCGACGAGCCCGACGGAAATACCGGCACGGGAGAAGGCGGCACCGACGTCGGAGAGCCTGCCCCGGAACCCGAACAGCCTGCGCCGGAATCCCCCGTTCCCGAAGAGGTGCAGCCGGCCCCCGCCCCGGCGGAAGTGCCTGCAGCAGGCTCGGAAGCTCCCACGGAATAACGACTTTTTCCAAAGATACAATGTTCGACCTTCCCCCTGGCCGACAGGGGGAAGGCTTTTCTGTCAAAAAAGGAAGGAATCATTTTTTATGGACTCCAACACCAAAAATTCGGCCCGGATCTCCCGGTTTCTGCCGTATCTGATGCGGTACAAAGGCATCCTGCTCTTTGATTTGTTCTGCGCCGCCCTGACGACTCTGTGCGATATTGTACTGCCCGCTATCATGCGGTATCTGACCAATGCCGCCACCGATCCTTCGGTGGTGCTGACCGTGGCCACGGTGGGCAAACTGGCCTTGCTGTACCTGGTCCTGCGCATCATTGACGGTGCCGCCAGCTATTACATGTCCGGCACCGGGCACATCATGGGCGTGTACATCGAGACCGACATGCGCCGGGACGCCTTTGCCCATCTGCAGCGGCTGAGCCACACCTACTACAACAACACCAAGGTGGGCCAGATCATGGGCCGCATCACCAACGACCTGTTTGATGTGACCGAATTTGCCCACCACTGCCCCGAGGAATTCTTCATTGCCGCCATCAAGATCGTGGCCTCTTTCGTGATCCTGTGCGGGGCCAGCGTGCCCCTGACCCTGGTGGTCTTTCTCTGCGTGCCCCTGATGATGGTGGTCAGCGTGCGGCTGAACCTGAGGCTGCGGGCGGCCTTCCGCAAGCAGCGGTTCCAGATCGGTGAGCTGAACGCCTCCATTGAGGACAGTCTGCTGGGGCAGCGGGTTGTCAAGGCCTTTGCCGCCGAAGAGCAGGAAAAAGACAAGTTCGAGGTGGGCAACCAGACCTTCCAGACCATCAAGAAAAAGACCTACCACGCCATGGCCGCTTTCAACACCTCCACCCGCCTGTTTGACGGCCTGATGTATCTGGTGGTCATTGTGGCGGGCGGCCTGTTCCTGGTGTACGACAAGATCAGTGCCGGCGACCTGGTGGCCTATGTGCTGTATGTGTCCACCCTGATTGCCACCATCCGCCGCATTGTGGAATTTGCGGAACAGTTCCAGCGGGGCATGACCGGCATCGAGCGCTTCTTTGAGATCATGGACACCCCGGTGGAGATCGAGGATGCTCCCGACGCCAAGCCCCTGCAGGTGGACAAGGGCGGCATCGAGTTCCAGGATGTGAGCTTTGAGTATCCCGACGACCACAACAAGGTGCTGCGCCATGTGAACCTGCAGATCAAACCCGGGGAGAACCTGGCCCTGGTGGGCCCCTCCGGCGGCGGCAAAACCACCCTGTGCAATCTGATCCCCCGTTTTTACGATGTGACCGGCGGCCGCATCCTCATCGACGGGCAGGATGTGCGCCAGGTCACCCTGCACAGTCTGCGGGATGCCATCGGGGTGGTGCAGCAGGACGTGTACCTGTTCAGCGGCACGGTGGCCGAGAACATCGCCTACGGCAAACCGAACGCCACCCGGGAGGAGGTCGAACAGGCTGCCAAGCTGGCCGGCGCCGACGGATTTGTGCGGGAGCTGAAGGATGGCTACGACACCTATGTGGGCGAGCGGGGCGTCAAGCTCAGCGGCGGCCAGAAACAGCGTATTTCCATTGCCCGGGTTTTCCTGAAGAACCCGCCTATCCTGCTGCTGGATGAGGCCACCAGCGCCCTGGACAACGAGAGCGAGATCCTGGTGGGCCAGAGTCTGGACGCCCTGGCCAAGGGCCGCACCACCCTGACCATTGCCCACCGCCTGACCACCATCAAGAACGCCGACCGCATCCTGGTTCTGGGCAGGGACGGCATTGAAGAAGAGGGCACCCACGACCAGCTGCTGGCCAAAAAAGGCATCTACTACCGCCTGTGGAACGGTCTGGTAAGCGGACAGACCCTGTAAAAGTCAAGAGAAAAATGGCGCGGGTCTCCCCCGTTTTTGCACAAAGTTTCGGCTGCGTTTTGGTGCGCTTTGCCGAAGCTTTCCTGCACGGGGGGACCCGCGCTTGTTTTTTGCCTTTTTTGTGTGTATGATGGAAACCAGAATTCAGGAAAGGCGGAATCAGCGTGACTCGTTCCAGCGGTATTCTTTTGCATTTGTCCAGTCTGCCGTCGGCCACCGGCATCGGCACCATGGGGCGTGAGGCCCGGAAATTTGTGGATTTTCTTGCCCTGGCCGGACAGCGGTACTGGCAGATTTTGCCCGTATGCCCCACCAGTTACGGGGACAGCCCCTACCAGTCTTTTTCGACCTTTGCGGGCAACCCTTATTTCATTGATCTGGATCTGCTGGCCAGGGACGGCCTGCTGGAACCGGAGGAGTACAAGGACATGGATTGGGGCGGCACCCCCGACCAGGTGGACTATGCCGTCATCTACGAAAAGCGGTATCCCGTGCTGCGCAAGGCCTGCACCCGGCTGCTGGCTGCCCCGCCTGCGGACTATGAAGCTTTCTGCCGGGACAATGCGTTCTGGCTGCCGGATTATGCCCTTTTCATGGCGCTGAAAACCGCCCACAAGGGCGCCGCCTGGCATGACTGGGAGCCGGAACTGGTCCGGCGTGACCCCACCGCCCTGGAAAAGGCCCGCCGCACCTACGCCGACGAGATCGGCTTCTGGCAGGCGGTGCAGTATCTGTTTTTTACCCAGTGGTCCGCCCTCAAGACCTACGCCAACGAAAAAGGTGTGCAGATCATCGGTGACCTGCCCATCTATGTGGCGGCGGACAGTGTGGATGTATGGGCCAGCCCGGAGGAGTTCCAGCTGGACGAGGATCTGCTGCCCACCGAGGTGGCCGGCTGCCCGCCGGACGCCTTTTCCGCCACCGGTCAGCTGTGGGGCAATCCGCTGTATGACTGGGAGGAAATGAAAAAGACCGGGTACGCCTGGTGGGTACGGCGTATCCGCCATACCTGTGAAATCTACGATGTGGTGCGCATCGACCACTTCCGGGGCTTTGCCGGGTACTATGCCATCCCCTACGGCGACGAGACCGCCGTGGGCGGGCGCTGGCGCACCGGCCCGGGCATCGACCTGTTCCGCACCATCGAGCGGGAACTGGGCCGCCGGGAGATCATCGCCGAGGATCTGGGCTTCCTGACCCCGGACGTATACGAGCTGCTGGCTGCCACCGGCTACCCCGGCATGAAGGTGCTGGAGTTCGCTTTCGACAGCCGGGACGGCGGCGGGTATCTGCCCCACAGCTATCCCCGCACCTGCGTGGCCTACACCGGTACCCATGACAACGAGCCGGCCAACGGCTGGTTTGCCAACACCAACGAATATGCCCGGGCCCGGGCGGTGGATTACCTGCAGTTGACCGAGGCCGAAGGATACAACTGGGGCATGCTGCGGGGCATCTGGTCCAGCGTGGCGGACCTGGCCATCGTGCAGGCCCAGGACATTCTGGGGCTGGGCTGCGAAGCCCGGATGAACACCCCTTCCGTCCCCAGCGGCAACTGGAGCTGGCGGGCGCAGCCCGGTGTGTTCACCCGGGAACTGGCCAAAAAGCTGCGCCACCTGACCGAAATCTACGGCCGCACCGATTTCTGGGATGTATTCCCGGAGGAAGAGCCGGAGGAGGACGAAGATACCAAAACCGAGGAACCGGAAACGGCCGAATCCGAAACTACCGAGACAGACTGAAATCAGTTTTCCTGCCGCCCGGTGCCCAGCCGCACCAGGGCGGCTTTGTTTTTGCGCCAGGTGAGCAGCAGCGGGATGCCTGCCCCCAGCAGAAACGCCGCCATCTCTGCCGCCAGTCCCAGCGGCGTGTCCGGCAGAAGCCGGCGCAGCCAGAGCACCGGTGTCAGTCCGATCCCCGCCAGGGCCGCGGGCAGGATAAACCAGGCCGCCCAGTCCATCCGCATGGATGCGCAATGGAGCATCCGGTGCAGATTGAGGGTACAGGTGAGCAGGTTGGAGGCCGCCATCACCCCGAAAAATCCCGCGATGCCATACCGGGGAATCAGGGCCGACATGGCCAGGATGCGCAGGGCGGAATCCAGCACCGAATACCGGAAGGTGGCCAGCTGCTCACCCATCCCTTTCAGGATGCCGTCCACCATGCTTTCCAGGTACATGAAGGGAGCGATGAATCCCAGCACCCGCATATACTGCCCCACGGCTTCCTCATGGTACAGCGAACAGCCCTGTCAGGGTCATGGCGGTGTGGATGAGGCGTTCCCGGGCAGCGGTATCCCGTCGGGCCCCCGCCCGGGCGATCTCCGGCATGAGCAGGCCGGACAGCGCCGCCAGCACCGAGAAGGGGAAAAAAATCAGGGGCATGGCCATTCCCTTGACCGCGCCGTACTGGGTGACGGCGGCGGTGCGCTGGCCCAGGTAGAGGGTCAGGCACAAGGGAATCAGGCTGCTTTCCATGGCCTGCAGGGCGCTGGCCAGAAGCCGGCTGCCGCACACCGGCAGGGCAATGCCGAAAAGTTCCCGCCGGGTAAAGCCCCGGGCCGGGTCCCCGGCAGCCGGACGAAAGGCCGGTTCCCGCCGTGCAAACACGGCCATGAGCAGGCAGGAGACCGCCTCGCTCACCGTGTTGCCGATGAGCACCGCCCCGCAGGCGTACCCGGCCCCCCAGGCCGCCAGACGGGACAGGGCAAAGGCCGCCACCCCCATGCGCACCAGCTGTTCCGCCAGTTGGGCGGTGACGTTGGGTTCCACCCGCCGTCTGGCCAGAAAGCACCCACGCAGCGCTCCGGACACCGCCATGAAGGGCAAGCTGGGGGCCAGGATCCGCAGTCCCAGTTCTGCCCGGGCATCGTGGAGCATCCAGTGGGCTAGAGGCTCCGCCAGGGCAAACTGGGCCAGCATGGCCAGGGTGCCGAAACAGGCCGCCGCACTGACCAGGCCCCATAAGGTGGGGGCTATCCCCCGCCCCCGGGCCAGACTCTGGGCCGCCAGCCGGGTGGAGGCCACGTTGACCCCCGCCGTGGCCAGAGCCACGAACACCCCGTACACCGCCAGGATCAGCTGGTACAGGCCCATGCCCTCGCCGCCCAGCCAGCCGGCAATGTACACCCGGAACACCATACCCAGCACCCGCAGGGCAAAGCCCGCCGCGGTGAGCAATGCCGCGTTTTTCAGATAGTTCCTGATGCGCATCGGGCTCCCTCCTTCCCCCTTATGGTCCTGTTGGGGATATATGCGCACCGCAGCCTGTCTATGCTTGCCGCCCGGGGCGGGTCCATGGTAAAATAAAGGCAACAAAACAAAGAGAGGTACCGTCTTATGACCCAACTGGAAACCATCCGCGCCGCCGCTGATTATCTGCGCACCCGCCTGCCCGAAGCCCCCGAGATCGCTCTGGTGCTGGGGTCCGGCCTGGGCGGTCTGGCCGACCGCATCGAAAACCCGGTGTACATTCCCTACGGGGAAGTTCCGGGTTTTCCCGTCTCCACCGCCCCGGGCCATGCAGGCCGGTTTGTGGCCGGACGTCTGGCCGGAAAGGCCGTGCTCTGCATGCAGGGCCGGTTCCACTATTATGAGGGCCACGACATGGCCGCCATCGCCCTGCCGGTACGGGTCATCAAGGCTCTGGGCTGTCGGGCGCTGGTGCTGACCAACGCCGCCGGGGGCGTGAACTATGATTTCTCGGTGGGAGATTTCATGCTCATCACCGACCACATCAATTTCATGGGCGCCAATCCGCTGCGGGGCGCCAACGAGGAGGAGATCGGCCCCCGGTTCTGCGATATGAGCCGGGTGTATGACGCCGGATTGCAGGAACTGGCCCGCAAGGTGGCCGGCGAAAAGGGCCTGACCTTGCGGGAGGGCGTGTACCTGGGCTATATGGGTCCCAGCTATGAGACCCCCGCGGAGATCCGGGCGTTCCGCACCCTGGGTGCCGACGCCGTGGGCATGAGCACCGTGCCGGAAGCCATCGCCGCAGCCCACTGCGGGCTGCCGGTGCTGGCCCTGAGCCTGATCACCAACATGGCGGCGGGCATGACCGGCAAACGGCTGTCCGGCGAGGAGGTCATCGAGATTGCCAACCGCCGGGGTCCGGTGTTCCAGGACCTGGTGGAGGGCATGGTGGCTGCCATGGCATGAGCCTTCGGCCCTTGCTTTTTTACACCAAACCATGTAGAATAGAATACGTCCGATTATGCCGGACAGGCAGGCCCCGCCGGGGTTTTCCCGCGGGGTTTTCGTCTGCCGGTGACCGGACGCAGAATATGCAAAGTGCCGGGGCTTTTCCCGGCCCAAAGGAGACTTGTTTGCAATGAGCGAAGCGTGTAATCACGATTGCAGCAGCTGCACCGCCAACTGCGACCACCGCGCGCCCGAACGGGAAGCCCCCCACGCCAAGAGCCACATCAAGAAGGTCATCGGCGTTGTGTCCGGCAAGGGCGGCGTCGGCAAGAGCATGACCAGTGCCATGCTGGCTGTTTCCATGCGTCGTCTGGGTCACACCGCCGGCATCCTGGACGCGGATATCACCGGACCTTCCATCCCCAAGCTGTTCGGCGTACATGGTCCGGCAATGGGCGGCGAGGACGGCATCTACCCCATCAAGAGCCGCACCGGCATTGATATCATGAGCATCAACCTGCTGCTGGAGGATGAACAGGCCCCCGTGGTGTGGCGCGGCCCGGTCATTGCCGGCGCTGTGAAGCAGTTCTGGCAGGAAGTGATCTGGGAGGATGTGGATTTCCTGTTTGTGGATATGCCTCCGGGAACCGGCGACGTGCCCCTGACCGTCTTCCAGACCCTGCCGGTGGACGGCATCATCATCGTGTCCAGCCCCCAGGAACTGGTAGGCATGATCGTGGGCAAGGCCGTGCAGATGGCCGAGATGATGAAGATCCCCATCCTGGGCATTGTGGAAAACATGAGCTATGTGGTCTGCCCCGACTGCGGCAAGCATATCTCTGTGTTCGGCGACAGCCATGTGGATGAGACCGCCGCCCGCTACAAGCTGCCCGTACTGGCCAAGATGCCCATTGACCCCGAACTGGCCAAGGAAGCCGATGCCGGCATGATCGAGACCTTTGCCGGGGATTACCTGGACGGCGCCGCCAAGGCCGTGGCCGACCTGCTGAAATAAGATCCGGGAGGCTTTTACCATGCCTGTACAGGAAAAACTGCATGTGCAGCAAGGGCTGGAAACTTCCAAGAAGTTTCTGGATGAGTTCAAGGCATTCGCCCTCAAGGGCAATGTCATCGACATGGCCGTCGGTGTCATCATTGGCGCTGCCTTCCAGTCCATCGTGTCCTCTCTCACCGGGGACATCCTGAACCCGCTGCTGGGCATCGCTTTCTCCACCGATTTCAGCAATGTGGTCATTCCGCTGCCCAACGGCGCTGACCCGCTGCGCATCGGTGCCTTTATTTCGGCAGTGATCAACTTCCTGATCATGGCCTTTGTGCTCTTCTGTCTGGTGAAATTCATGGGCCGTCTCATGCGCCTGGGCCAGCACAAAAAGGCCGCCGAAGCCAAGGCGGAAGCCCCCAAACCGGCCGCTCCCACCCAGGAAGAATTGCTCGCCCAGATCCTAGCCGAGCTCAAGGCACAGAATGCGGCGGAAAATGCAAAATTAAATTAAGTTTCATGGCTTGTTTTTGAATTTGCAAAGGTTTCGACTTTAATTTCATAAGATTCTTTTGATTTTTGATTGCCAAGCGGTCCTTCCTATGATATAGTGTAGGCAGGAACAAGGACGTTCGTCTGCTGGAGGTGTATGCCTCCGCATACGGACGTCTTTTTTGTTGCGGGACCGGTCCCCAAAAAAGACTCCCGCAGCATGGCGTTTATCGCCGGGAAGGAGAGGTACCAGTGCAAGACTTTACCACAAGCAAGCAGCCCATTGGGCTGTATGACCCGAGATTTGAGCACGATAACTGCGGTATCGGCGCCGTGGTGGACATCAAGGGCCACAAGAGCCACAAGACCATCGACGACGCTTTGCAGATCGTGGAACATCTGGAACACCGCGCAGGCAAGGATGCCGAAGGCAAGACCGGCGACGGCGTGGGTATTCTGCTGCAGATCGGCCACAAGTTCTTCAAGAAGGTGGCGGACGAAGCCGGTATCGCCCTGGGCGAAGAGCGTGAATACGGCGTGGGCATGTTCTTCTTCCCCCAGGAAGAACTGCGCCGCAACCAGGCCAAAAAGCTGTTTGAGATCATCTGCCGCAAGGAAGGCCTGAACTTCCTGGGCTGGCGTGCCGTGCCGGTGTGCCCCGAAATCCTGGGCCACAAGGCCCGCTCCTGCATGCCCAGCATCTGGCAGGGCTTTGTGGAAAAGCCCGCCCGGGTGCAGCCCGGTCTGGACTTTGACCGCCGCCTGTATGTGGCCCGCCGGGTCTTTGAGCAGTCCAGCCCCGAGACCTATGTGTGCAGCCTGTCCAGCCGTACCATCGTGTACAAGGGCATGTTCCTGGTGAAGGAGCTGCGTCTGTTCTATCCCGACCTGCAGGATACCGACTATGAATCCGCCATCGGCATGGTGCACAGCCGGTTCTCCACCAACACCGCGCCCAGCTGGAACCGCGCCCACCCCAACCGCATGATCCTGCACAACGGCGAGATCAACACCATCCGGGGCAATGTGGATACCATGCTGGCCCGCGAGGAGACCATCGCCAGCAGCTGCCTCAAGGACGACATGGCCAAGGTGCTGCCCATCGTGAACCAGGACGGCAGCGACTCCGCCATGCTGGACAACACCCTGGAGTTCATGGTCATGAACGGCATGGACCTGCCCCTGGCCGTGATGGTCACCATTCCCGAGCCCTGGAGCAACAACGACAGCATGGATCCCAAGAAGCGCGCTTTCTACCAGTACTACGCCACCATGCTGGAACCCTGGGATGGTCCGGCTTCCATCCTCTTCTCCGACGGTGATGTGATGGGCGCTGTGCTGGACCGCAACGGTCTGCGCCCCTCCCGCTACTATATCACCCGTGATGGCCGCCTGATCCTCTCCAGTGAGGTGGGCGTGCTGGATGTGGACCCCGCCGAGATCGTCTGCCGTGACCGTCTGCGTCCCGGCAAGATGCTGCTGGTGGATACCGTGAAGGGCGAACTGGTGGACGACGACCGCCTGAAGGCCGACTACGCCAGCCGCCAGCCCTACGGCGAATGGCTGGACCGCAACCTGGTCAACCTGAAGGATCTGAAGATCCCCAACCAGCGGCCGCCGGAACCCAACGCCCAGGAGCTGGTCCAGCTGCAGAAGGCTTTTGGCTACCGGTACGAGGACGTGACTTCCATGATCCTCCCCATGGCCAAGAATGGCGCCGAACCCTCCGGTGCCATGGGCAGCGATACCCCGCTGGCTGTGCTCAGCCACACCCATCCCCCGCTGTTCGATTATTTCAAGCAGATGTTCGCCCAGGTCACCAACCCGCCCATCGACGCCCTGCGTGAGAAGGTTGTCACCTCCACCACCGTCTATGTGGGCGCCCAGGGCAACCTGCTGGAAGAAAGCAGCGAGAACTGCAAAGTTCTGAAGATCAACAACCCCATCCTCACCGAGACCGACGTGCTGAAGCTGAAGGCCATGAAGGTCCCCGGTTTCAAGGTGCAGACCGTCTCCATCTGCTACTACAAGAACACCGACCTGGAAAAGGCCATCGAACGCCTGTTCGTGGAAGTGGACCGCGCCTACCGGGACGGCGCCAACATCCTGATCCTCTCCGACCGGGAGATTGACGAGTACCATGTGGCCATTCCCAGCCTGCTGGCTGTGGGCGCGGTTTCCAAGTACCTGGTGCGCACCAAGAAGCGCACTGCCATGGCTCTGGTACTGGAAAGCGGCGAACCCCGCCTGGTCCATGACTTTGCCACCCTGCTGGGCTACGGCGCCTGCGCCATCAACCCCTATCTGGCGCAGCAGACCATCCGCCAGCTCATCGACGAGAAGCTGCTGGACAAGGACTACTACGCCGCCGTGGAAGACTACAACCACGCCGTGCTGGCCGGCATCGTGAAGATCGCCTCCAAGATGGGCATTTCCACCATCCAGTCCTACCAGGGCAGCCAGATCTTTGAGGCTCTGGGCATCAGCAAGGCTGTGGTGGACAAATACTTCACCAACACCGTTACCCGTGTGGGCGGCATCACCCTGAAAGACATCCAGGATGATCTGGAAGAGCGCCATCAGAAGGCTTACGATCCCCTGGGCCTGGGCACCGATACCGAGCTGCCCAGCCTGGGTCTGCACAAGTTCCGCAGCGGTCCCCAGGCGGAACAGCACCTGTACAATCCACAGACCATCCATCTGCTGCAGCAGGCCTGCTGGACCGGCGACTACTCCAAGTTCAAAGCCTACACCGAAGCCATTGACAACACCGGCTCCGATGAGATGCATCTGCGCAGCCTGCTGACCTTCCGTTATCCCGAACAGGGCGTGCCCATTGACGAGGTGGAGAGCGTGGACAGCCTGGTCCGCCGCTTCAAGACCGCGGCCATGAGCTACGGTGCCCTGTCTGCCGAAGCCCACGAGTGCATGGCCATCGCCATGAACCGTCTGGGCGGCAAGAGCAACACCGGCGAAGGCGGCGAGTTCGAGGACCGCTACGGCACCGAACGGAACTCCGCCATCAAGCAGGTGGCCTCCGCCCGCTTCGGCGTCACCAGCAAGTACCTGGTTTCCGCCAGCGAGATCCAGATCAAGATGGCCCAGGGCGCCAAGCCCGGTGAGGGCGGCCAGCTTCCCGGCGGCAAGGTCTATCCCTGGGTTGCCAAGACCCGTCACTCCACCACCGGTGTGGGCCTGATCTCTCCCCCGCCCCACCATGATATCTACTCCATCGAGGACCTGGCCCAGCTGATCTACGACCTGAAGTGCGCCAACCGCAAGGCGGCCATCAACGTCAAGCTGGTCAGCGAGGCCGGTGTGGGCACCATCGCTGCCGGCGTGGCCAAGGCCGGCGCCGAGGTCATCCTGATCTCCGGCTTTGACGGCGGCACCGGTGCTGCTCCCAACAACTCCATCCACAACGCCGGTCTGCCCTGGGAACTGGGCATTGCCGAAGCGCACCAGTGCCTGATCATGAACGGTCTGCGCAGCCGCGTGCGTATTGAGGCGGACAGCAAGCTGATGAGCGGCCGCGACGTGGCCATTGCTGCCATGCTGGGCGCCGAGGAATTCGGTTTCGGCACTGGGCCTCTGGTGGCCATGGGCTGTGTCATGATGCGTGTGTGCAACCTGGACACCTGCCCCATGGGCATCTGCACCCAGAACCCCGAGCTGCGCCGCAACTTCAAGGGCAAGCCGGAATATGTCATGAACTTCATGCGGTTCATGGCCCAGGAACTGCGGGAATACATGGCCCGCCTGGGTGTGCGCCGTCTGGAAGACCTGGTGGGCCGCACCGATCTGCTGGCCATCAAGGAAGAGCCCGCCGGCAGCCGTGCCAGCGAGCTGGATCTGACTGCGCTGCTGAGCAATCCGCTCATCGAGAACACCAGCGTCCACTTTGATCCCAAGGATGTCTACAACTTCGGCCTGGAAAAGACCCCGGACATGAAGGTCCTGATGAAGAAGTTCAAGAAGAGCTTCGACATGGCCGAGCCTAAGCCCATGCGGGTGGAACTGACCGTGGGCAACACCGATCGTGCTTTCGGCACCATCTTCGGCAGCGAGATCACCGCCAAGTTCGGCAACACCCTGCCCGATGATACCTTCCATGTGCTGTGCCACGGCTGCGGCGGTCAGAGCTTCGGCGCGTTCCTGCCCAAAGGCCTGACCCTGGAGCTGGAAGGCGACTGCAACGACTATCTGGGCAAGGGACTTTCCGGCGGCGAGATCGTGGTGTATCCGCCCAAGAGCGTGACCTACGACCGCAGCCAGAACATTGTCATCGGCAACGTGGCCCTGTACGGCGCCACCAGCGGCAAGGCTTTCATCAACGGTGTGGCCGGCGAACGCTTCTGCGTGCGCAACTCCGGCGCCACCGCCGTGGTGGAAGGCGTTGGTGACCACGGCTGCGAATATATGACCGGCGGCACCGTGGTGGTGCTGGGCAAGACCGGCAAAAACTTTGCGGCCGGCATGAGCGGCGGTATCGCTTACGTCCTGGACGAGGACTGGGATTTTTACCAGCGCGTCAACAAGGACATGGTCAGCCTGGAGCCCGTGGAGCACAAGTATGACGTGGCTTTGCTGAAAGATCTGATCCGCGAACATGTGGAACGCACCGGTTCGCCCCGCGGCAAGGAGATCCTGGATGATTTCGGGGCATATCTGCCGCGCTTCAAGAAGGTCCTGCCTCACGACTACGACAAGATGCTGCGCCTGATTGCCCAGATGGAAGAGAAGGGCGAGGACAGCGAGCAGGCCCAGATCGAAGCCTTCTACGCTATGAAGAACGCCAAATAAGGAGGGGAACACCATGGGAAAACCGACCGGATTTTTGCAGATCGAACGGCAGACCAGCACCGAGCTGCCGCCGGAAGAACGCATTTGCAACTTTAACGAATTTCATCTGCCCCTGCCCTCTGACGAACAGCAGGCCCAGGGTGCCCGCTGCATGGACTGCGGCGTGCCCTTCTGCCAGAGCGGCATGATGGTGGGCGGTATGGCCAGCGGCTGTCCGCTGAATAACCTGATTCCTGAGTGGAACGACCTGGTGTATCAGGGCCGCTGGGATCTGGCGCTGCATCGCCTGCGCGCCACCAACCTCTTCCCCGAATTCACCAGCCGGGTCTGCCCTGCTCTGTGCGAAGCAGCCTGCACCTGCGGCATGGCCACGGGCAATCCTGTCACTGTCAAGGAAAACGAACACGCCATTGTGGAGTACGGCTATGAGCACGGTCTGATCCAGCCTGAACCGCCCGCTGCCCGCACCGGCAAGAGCGTGGCTGTGGTGGGCGCCGGCCCTGCCGGTCTGGCCGTGGCCGACTTGCTGAACCGCCGCGGTCACAGCGTAACCGTTTTTGAGCGGGAGGACCGCGTGGGCGGCCTGCTGATGTACGGCATTCCCAACATGAAGCTGGAGAAGTCCGCCATCGACCGCCGCGTGGCCATCATGAAGGCGGAAGGCATTGAGTTTGTGCTGAACACCAATGTGGGTGTGGATATCAGCAAGGAAGAACTCACCAGCCGCTATGATGCAGTGGTTCTGTGCTGCGGCGCCAAGCAGGCCCGCGATCTGGCTGTGCCGGGGCGCGAAGCGGAGGGCATCTACTTTGCGGTGGATTACCTGACCAGCGTTACCCGCAGCCTGTTGGATTCCAACTTTGCGGACGGCCGCGCCATCTCTGCTGAAGGCAAGCGTGTGCTGGTCATTGGCGGCGGCGACACCGGCAACGACTGCGTGGGCACTGCCATCCGCCAGCACTGCGCCGACGTACTGCAGCTGGAAATGATGCCCTGTCCTCCGGCCCAGCGCGCCCCCGGCAACGACTGGCCGGAATGGCCCCGCATCCTCAAGACCGACTACGGTCAGCAGGAAGCCATCGCGGTGTTTGGCCGCGATCCCCGGGTCTACCAGACCACAGTAAAGGAATTCCTGAAGGGCGAGGACGGCCGCGTATATGGCGCGGTTCTCTCCAAGCTGGAAAGCCGTGTGGTGGACGAAGCCACCGGCCGCCGTGCTATGGTTCCCACCGGCGAGGAAGAAACGGTGGAGTGTGAGCTGGTTCTGATTGCTGCCGGCTTTACCGGCTGCGAAAGCTACACTGCCGAAGCTTTTGGCCTGGAACTGACGCCCCGCGGTTGCGTGGCCGACCACAACTTTGCCACCAATGTGTCGAACGTCTTCACCTGCGGTGATATGCGCCGCGGTCAGAGCCTGGTTGTCTGGGCCCTGCGGGAAGGCCGCGATACCGCCGCTGTGGTGGATCGTTTCCTGATGGGGTATACGAACCTGTAATCACCAAATAGAACGCGCAGAGCGCCTCTGTGTTGCCTTTCCGGCAATACAGGGGCGCTCCTTTTTGCATTCATATCTATTCTATTGCTTCAATTACTTATCGTATTTTCCTGATCTTCAGAACCATTTCCGGTCGTATGATCTGCTCTTCCCTGCTTCCAACGATTCCACATTTCGGCAATAAACTGGCGGACAGGATATTGCCGGATATCCACAAAAGTGCCTCCGGCATAGGCCGTCAAGGCGGCTTCCACCAACGACCGGTATTCCGAAGGCAGATGCCGCAGCCCCCACTCCCCGCCTTCTTGCTTGGAGAGCAGCTGGCCATCCTCCAGGCAGGCCAGGGCACGGCAAAAATTCAGGACATAATAGACTGGCTGATCTTCCATATTCTGGGCCGCATCTGCCAGGTCTCCCTGTATGCTGTCCAGCAGCCATAGCCTCGGAATCGGTGCAAACACCTGCTTCGCAGGAGCACCCAACAGAGCCCTTCCCCTGGACCGTACCATGGAAAAATGCACAATTAGATCCGGGTCTGTTCTGGGCATACGGGCCAGCTGTCCCTGTGGGTCCTGGGCATAGGACTCGACATATAAGGGTGAAAAATGGAATTCAAAAGCCGGACTCCGCTGTGGATTTTCGCACACCGCCTTGGTCACCACGCTGAGTTCCAGCCCCTTTGGCGGACATAGCGGCTGCAGGGCAAGGCATGTGTCGATCATTGCGGTTTTCGCCGCTATCCCTAATGGCTCAGCGGTCACAACCAGGCAATCCACATCCCCGGTATTCCAATTGAAGTAGCCCATAGCTACAGAACCATGCAAGTAAATGCCTGTCAAATTTTCGCCCAAAGCGTCTTCTACTGTTTCGCATAGTCGCTGGATGAGCAAGGACAAACGGCGCTGTTCCTCTGGTTGCTGCATGTCTGTTTCCTCCCTATTGGCGGGCAAAAGCAATATAAAAAAAGAAATCCGAACCTCTTACCATAAAGGTTTGAGATTCGGATTTACTTGGTGACCCGTACGGGAATCGAACCCATGTTAACGGCGTGAGAGGCCGCTGTCTTAACCGCTTGACCAACGGGCCATAATAAAAAGAGAAGCCGGCATCTACCTATTTTCACAGGCCGTCTCCAGCCAACTATCTTCGGCACAAGTGAGCTTAACTTCTGTG
>PPYE01311103.1_pt1 | contig 161889 bp, 129 predicted proteins | sample 1559881 | NCBI WGS metagenome assembly PPYE01 (sample SAMN08240022, study PRJNA423297) | Human gut metagenome, whole genome shotgun sequencing project. | reverse complement strand
GAGAGCGATAGACGGGGCTCGAACCCGCGGTCTCGACCTTGGCAAGGTCGCGCGTTACCAACTACGCCACTATCGCATTTGATATAGCAGTGACTGCTTCTTCCTGGAAATCAGTCACCTGAGTACAGGAATTAACCTGCTTACGGATAATTCATCCGCAAGCGGGTGATGGGAATCGAACCCACGTATCCAGCTTGGAAGGCTGGTGTTCTACCATTGAACTACACCCGCATATATGTAAAGCGTTCCACGCCCGGCGTTCACCGCCAACAGCGCTTCCCGCGAGATGCCAAAACCCAATCAAACCTGCAGCCAAAGCATTTTGAATGAATTGTGTTTCGAACGAGTTATATATTACCATGCGATAATTTAATTGTCAACTCTAAAAAATATTTTTTTTCAGATGTGTCCGCCCTCCGGCAGCTGTGAAGGGACGGAACCATTATGCAGCTTAGGATAAGTGTAAAAAAACTAAGAAGGCAGGCCTGCTGCCTGCCTTCTGCCGTCCCTTGATTAATTCAGCCCTGTACCTTCCGGATGATCGAGGGTATTGGAATCATAGATCATGGCAAAGCTTATTTCGTAATTGTCGCTTCCCAGATACAGAACAATATCCACATCATCGCTGCTCCATAGATTTCTGAATTTTACCTCTCCGATGCTCAGGGCCTCACCCTCGGAACTGCAGTAGCCATACAGCCTGCCCTTACCCTTTTCTTTCTTAGGCTCTCCGTAATCAAGCGTCAGTTTTTCCGTAATGGAATCAAACTTGTTTATGTAAATATCATAATCTGTATGAGGCTGCATAAAAATAACCGTTATACAGCACAGCTGATCCTTATCATTCATCTGGTAGTAGATATAGGCATCCTCGCCCTCCACGGTATCTTCATAAATGATCAGGCTTTCCCCATTATCCTCATCCTGCTTTGTAAAAAGCTCTCCTGTTTCGTAACGCTGTATCACCTCCGCACTGTCGCCCAGTTTGGCATTTCTGAAAAGACAATCATCCCTGTTTTCCACGATTAATGTCATGCTTTTCTTCTCTGATTGATTTCCGCTGCCGTCTTTTGCGGTAAAAACAATTTCATAGGTCCCTTCCGCATTCAAATCGTAATCGCCGCTGACTTCCACGGTACAGCTGTCTGCGTCAGCAGCCTCCGCATTGCTTTCCGGCTGATATGAGCTTCCCTTTGCCACATATACGGTATCCTTAAGCACCGTCAGCTCCGGGGGCACTGTGTCCGTCACATGAAAATCATATTGAACCTGTTTAATATTGCCTCTTTTATTTTTTACATTGAAAAGCACCTGATAATCACCGGCCGCATTACAGTCAAAACCGCCGTCATCAACTATGGTGACATCAATAATATCTTCCGGACTATACTCCAGATATTTTATCAAATCCACATCCGTTCCCAATTCAATGGTATCCTTGCCTTGTGAAATCTGAAAGCTTCCCTTATATACAAATTTATAGATGAAAAAAGCAGCCAGAATCAGCAGCAGAACTATTGCCGCAATGACAACAGGTATTACCTTTTTCTTTTTATTGCTTCCTTCATCCTTCTTATTATTGACAGGGAAACCGCAGTGTGGGCAGTTATTCACCTGATCAGAAATTTCTTTCCCGCATTCCGGGCAGTTCATAAGCGCCATTTTTTATTCCTCCGTATTATATGGTAATCAAGTAAAAGCAATGTCATCCGGGATCACAGTATCTCATTTTCTTCAAAATACATTATCCCTCTAATCTATATTTACCCAGATTTCTTCATTATCCGTACTTGTAAGGGCAGGGGATACTATCATTGCTTTTTTATCATCACTGAGTTCAACCCTGATGGTTTCCCAATCATCTCCATAACGCAATACTTTAATTTTATTACCGCTTATAACTTTATAATCGTATGTAGCCACAGTCGTATCCATCCATGCGTATCCTGTTTCCAGCCGGTACTCGATTTCATCCTCTGAAAAATCTAATACACATAGAATATACGCCCCTTCTTCACCTTCAACCTTGCACCAGCCACGCTCCAGCTCTTTTTTCAGGTTTGACGCCTGTACCGCATTCACAATAACAAAAACCAGAACTACTACTGCAACCGCCGCCGCTGCAATTATAATTTTCTTTTTATTTTTCTGCCAGAAACCAGGCGCCTGGGCTGGCTGCTCTTGCTCTGTACCCGGTCCATCCCCCTCGATTTTTGTTCCGCATTTCATGCAAAAAGATGAATCACCAGGTAATTTTTCACCGCAATTAGGGCACACCTTCTCCATCATATTTTCCACAGCAAATTCCCCCCTCATAAAATTCAATTACTTATTATCATTTGCAAACGTGCCATTTCCCATAGGCCTGATAACTGCTGTCATTCCATAAAAATGTTCCTGCTTCTTTACCAATAGGGCTGCAATAAATCAGCTTTATCTGGCCAGATATTATTTTTCCCTGCATATAATGCCGTAACCCAGATTAAGGGGATTGGCTCCTCTGCATACTTCATACTTTCTTCCAGCTATTTCGACTTCATCATCCCCCGTAAATACGCAGGATTCCCCGCTTGCTTCACAATACCTGGAAATTGCCTCCCTTGCTTTTGCAGGTGTCGGATATTCTGAGATTTCCTCATACGGAACATCAAATGTTACATGAACATAAAAACACTTCCTTTCCTTAAATTGGGCGGCACGCCTTAACGCCCTGAAGCGCATGCCATTAACTTATCAGATGAAGCTATTATACGGCATATAGTGAAAGAATACTACATATTTTGTGTTTTTCTGATACTTAAAATTATGGTAATTTCTTGAAAACACAATAAAAAAGGATTACGGTGTTATCCGTAATCCTTTTTTATTTTAATTATCTATACATCGCTTCAAACTGTGCTAATAAATCTTTCGGCTCATGTGTTCTTTTAAACTCTGAAATTTCATTTACTTTAGCATCAATAGTTGCAGTCATTTCTTTTTTCTTTGAAAATGCAAATAATCCCAAACTATTCTTTTCAGACCTTAAAACATTTAATTCGTCATATTTCTGCTTTAATTCCTTCTCATATATATCCATTGCTTTATCATAAGCATCATAACGTTTCTTTGCTTCTTCAATATATTCCATAACACAATCAGTTAAAGCATTTCTGAGTTCACCATTTATATCATTTAAAGTAGTTGCAGAACTTCCTGACATTCTAATGATTTCCGGCGAAAGAATACCCATTCCAACAAATTCATCATATTGTTTTTCAGAAACCAATGCTAACATCTTTTTATCAATGTTCTTGATAACATCTTCTCTCGATTTTTTCACAACTTCCTTCATCGAACTACTGATATTATCTCTAATGAATCTGTCAAGTTTTTTCTTATCTGATAAAGCGGTATTGATTATCTTGTATGAACCCTCGATATTTTCTAATGTACCTTCATATATCTTTTTCCATATTCCAATTTCATCAGTTCCACGATATGTAGCAAGAATTGATATTGGTACTGTTACTTTTTCTGTGTTTTTCAGATTCTTTTTTACATAATCATCAAGCACTTCTGTAAGAACTTCATCTTGATAGTAGTATTGTGCAGTTTTAAAAGTATCAAGATCACACAAACCCATTTCTAAAACCTTTGCATATATATCCGGATTATAAGGGCAACTTTTAAATGCTTGAATCAAAACACTCTTTTTATCTTCAACTAAAGACATATTATTAAGTATTTCTGATGAACGCTTTATATCATATTCCTTTGTTTTAGAATAATCAAATATGTTATTTTGTTGTAATTTATTTAAAAAGGTATCCATCAATTCAGATATGAACATACCAAAAGCATTTGCAATTTCTGCAAATGTTTTAATCATAACTTCTGCATTTTTCTTTTCTGTTACCGATGTACCTCTTGCCGATAATGCGTCCATTGCTCTTTTATAATCTCTATCGGCTTGCTCACATTGTTTTTTTATTGTGCTTGTTTCAAATGCCGCCAATGTCATATGTGCAATCATACTGTTAGAATACATTGATATTCCTGTTCCCGTAACTTGTGAATATGCAGATTGTTGCGCATCTTCCCAATCATCTAAAAAATTCTGCAGTTCTTCTGCTAAATTAAGTCGCAAACCACGCATCATTATATTCTGATAAACATCGTTATAATAAATATATCCTTTATTATTATCTACTAAATCGCTTTCGGTCACATCGAAAATATTGTATTTAGCAAGCATAGATATGACTTTTTTACCCTCTTTACGCATATCTTCTTTTAATTTTGTCTCAACTTCTCCTGCTTGGCTAGTTTCACCACCAGTAATAGTCGGTCTATTCATTGTAACCAAAAGGGCTTGTGATAATCTCTTGTTAATTTTTTCAAACTCATTACAATACGATACATAATCTTTTAATTCTTCTGGAAAAGAATAATTTTCACCAAGAAATTTTACTGTAACATCAGCCATATCCCAATACCTCCTACATAAGTATTATCTGTAATTATACTCCTACAAGCCATCAATTTCCACAATTTTCACATCTGATACCCAAGACTGACATGAGAATAATATCTTTTTACTGTATTTGCATACCATTTTCTAAGTATCTTCCGCTCTCCATCCGTTCATTTTGTCTCTCTGATATTCTTTCTTCTTTTGAAGCTGTTTCCTCCTCTAATGTTTTTTCTTCCTCTGATTCTCTTTCTGCACTTAGAACACTTTCCTCTTCTTCCAGCCTCTTTTCGTTTTCTTCTTTTACTCTTTCATAATGTGCTCTTACATTATATCCGCAGTCAGGACATGCTTCGGCCGTATCCGATACTCTTTCCTTGCCGCATTCAGGACATTTAACCAGCGCCATAATTCAATCCCCCCAAATCACTGTTTTTCTATACAAAAAAAAGGTAATTACCACATATATCAGTAATTACCACTGTAACTGCCCAGAACCGGAATCGAACCAGTGACACGAGGATTTTCAGTCCTCTGCTCTACCAACTGAGCTATCTGGGCCTGCCGCATATAATATTTTATTTGCAACATGGATTATTTTATCGGCTTTTCTTTTAACTGTCAAGCGTTAGATTGTATTTTCATGCATATTTTGTTACAGTTCAACTGAAGGCTGAACCGTAACAAATTAATCAATTGCAAAAGGAGCCGGTGTCCGACTCCTTTCACTGCCCTATTCAGAACCTTCTATCCCAACTGACAAATCATAAATCCCGGCGCTGAAACATCCCCGCAATCATTATCCAGCCATCCTTTGCCCTGTATTTTGCCAAAATCCAGCACCAGCTTACGTTTATTTTCCGCAAGCATCTCCGTGATATCATGGGCACGATCCCTGCACAGGTCCTGCAAGTAAATTCTGCCCTGCAGTTCTTCCTGAAAAGACAGGGTCAGCGTATCAAATTCCCCGAAAATTCCAATCGGCTCTGTAAAAGCCTTCAATTCAAAAGCTGCCTTTGTTCTCGGCGTGTAATGTTTCCTTTCCCCCAATGTCCTCGGCAGAAAAGCGATACTTACCGCCCCGGTTTGGGGATGTTTGCTGCAGACAAGGAAGGGCATTTCTTTTCCGTCTGATGTGACTGCAGGGAAATCCATATCCCTTGTAATCATCCAGGGAGCAAACTCCTCGATTTCCTCACAATCATCAAAAACATGGGAAAGCCATCCTTCCCCGTCCGGTCCGTCTATGGACGTTGTCCAGTCTCTCAGCAATTTCACGGTTGCCCGATTTCTGCTTTTCCCTGTCCCAAACGGCGGCGCTATTCGCTGCCAGCAGACAGCTCTTTCCACTTCGTTGTATTTTCGCCCAAAGTCCAAAACATCAGTTTTTGTACCGCCCCATGCCGGATGGCGCATAATTCCCATGGAGCACCCCAGTCCCGCAGCCAGATACGGCGCATCTTCAACATTCACGATACACTCGCATCCGTGCCGGCCATTTACGGTAAGCCGAAGCGCCTCCCAGGCCCTTCTGATCGCCGTGCTGTAATTAAACTCCCGTGTCACATCATAGGTTCTGAAAAAATCACTGCTTTCCAGCACCTTTGACAACACAGACGCCTCCGTTTCCGTTTCATCCATGGGGCCGCGGCAGATTGCATGTTCAATCCTGACTCCTGGCGCATATTGTTTTACAACTTCAGTCATCATATCCCGGTAGGCGCTGTCACCCGCATGATATCCCCAGTCAACCTTCCAGTATGAAACGCCTGCCTCCTGACACCAGAGAGCCTTTTCTTTCCAGTACTCTCTTGACTGTTCCATAGAATACGGCTCTTTCGCCGCCTCTCCGGCGGCATTCGCACAAATCCACAGTCCAAGTCCTCTGTATCCCAGCTGCGTTATTCTTTCTTTCATTTTACGCAGGCGTTCCTGCGGCTCTCCGGGAAAGCCAGGAAATCTTTCTTCATTCAAAATCAGGCTCCCAAAAACGCTTATCTCTCCATTTCCGGGGATGTGGCGGGGCACATCCCAACCGTCATCCAGCAGCACATAAATATCTTTTCTGATATGCTCAAAATAACCGTTCAGAAGCCCCCGTCTGCCAAACAAAAATGATTCATCCAGAATATCCCGCAGATTTAACGTATTTTTTCCGTCTTCCACCGTATTCATGCGATATTGTGTATCCCATGTGCACCAGTAATTGCCGGTATCCGCTCCCGTTTCCGGAAGCAGGTTCACGTTAGAATTTTGTTCTTCCATTCCCTGTGCTCCTTATTTCATCGCTCTGTCGTATCTTCCCTGGTTAATTGCAATCAGCTCATCCAGTCCCAGATCCTTCAGATCCTGAATATAGGCATCCCAGTCATCCAGGCTCTTTTCACCCATAATCAGCTTTGTGAGCAGTTCAGAAGAATATGTGCTCAGATCACTGCTGATCTCACTGATTTTACTGATTTCATCCAGCGTAGGAACTGCATATGCCGTTTCGTCATGGAACAGCCGGTGTGTGGGATCATTGAAGCAGTCAATATTATAATCTTCTTTACCGGATGCATTGTTTTTAACACCTTTTTCTTTTGCGATCTGCGTGGAGGTCACCATCTCTCCATTGACGTCCTTGTTTAATTCAAAGCGGGGGAAAATACCTCCGTTTGTCCATAGAGCGATGCCGGTCGCATCCGTATTTTCCAGAGATGCATCGATAATATTGCTGTATTGTCCGTCTACCATTTCATAGCTGACACCTTCAATGCCGTACTCCGTTAAAAGAATGCACTCGTCCGATACCAGGTAATCCAGCAGTTTTCCAACCGCATCCTGTTTGTCGCTGCTTGCAGGCACGGCATATGCCCGGAATCCGGGATTATAGACATTAGGCCCTCTGAAAAGCGGAACCTGTCCTTCTACCGCCTGCGCTCTGAAAGGCACATACCAGGGATACGCCGCGCCCTCAGGCAGGCTGATTGTGGCTTCCATCCAGGTCATGGTTGTCCAGTCCGCAATCCCTGCAACCTGATTGTTTGCCAGATAAGTATTGAATTCATTCCCGGACATTTTTAATACGCCTGCCGCATATAATTTCTGCATATATGTGATATATTCTTTTACATGTTCCTGATACCAGGGAGATGTTACTGTATTATTGTCCTGGGTGTTGATAAATGTCAGGCCGGTTCCCAGGCCAAACCACTGTGCGATGTCCGTGGAAAAATTATCGAACCAGACACAGATAAATTCATCCGCCGCACCGCTTTTGTTCACATCCTGTTTCTGGAACTCCACAAGATCCTCATAAAGCTCCTCTGTTGTTTTCGGAATTTCTCTGCCGATCGCATCCAGCCAGTCCTGCCTGATGGAAAATCCAAGCGCGAAGTTTGTTTCCATTTCTCCTTTGTAAGTGGAAGATCCAAAGTCAGAAATCCAATAACATTTTTCGTCTTCCAGCTTCAAATGGTTATAAAAATATTTGCCGGCATCGCTCTCAAAAAACTCCTTTGCAGGCCCTTCGGAATGCTGTTCCCAAATGTCGCTGATGGGCTGAAGCTGTCCCTGCCTCACCAGATTAATCTTTGTCTTGTCATCGAGCGGCGTGATTTGAATCAAATCATAATTTGAAAACTCACCGCTGGCAGCCATTGTCTGGCAGGTTGTTTCAAACTGGTCAGATTCAATCAGATCCAGCTCGAGTTTGATTCCTCTTTCGGCAAGATCCTCTGTCAGCTTCTGCCACCGTTTGCTCTTTCCCTCTTCAGCCCAGTCCTTTAAGGTAACTGTTCTCCCGTTCGCTCCCGTAAATGTGTAATTATTTCCTAGTACGCGCACAACTTCAAGTTCTTCCCCCGTTCCTGCCGCTTCCTGCGCTTCAGTCACGTTATCCGTTTTCGCCTCTTCTGAAGGTTTCTGCCCGCATCCTGCCATTCCCGCCGCCAAAACAACGCTCATTGCAATCGCCAGCATTCTTTTCATTTTCCTTCTCATTTTGTAAATCCTCCTCTTTTATTTTCAGCCTGTTTTGGCTGCTTAACATGGTTGATTGTCATTCTTTCAGCGAGCCGAGCATAACACCCTTTACAAAATATTTCTGAAAGAACGGATATGTAAACAGTATCGGTAATGTTGTAAATATAATCATGGCATATTTCAACTGAGCCCCTGACATCTGTTTTCTCATCATCTCAGCCGCCAGTTCCGGTGTGAGAATTTCCGTAACCTGACGTGTGCTCTCCACCAGTATCCTTCTCAGGAAAAGCTGCAGCGGCTGCCAGTCCGTCCGCGGCAAATAGACCAGCGCTGAAAACCAGCTGTTCCACGTTCCCACAATCGTATAGACAGAAATCACTGCCAGGATCGGTTTGGACAGCGGCAGATATACATCCTTTAAAATCCGCAGGATGCCCGCGCCGTCAATTTTGGCCGCCTCTCTCATCCCCTCAGGGATGCTTGAAAAGAACGCTTTCATAAGAATAATATTCCAGATGGAAAAACAGGCCGGTATAATCTGGGACAGCGGGTTTGCATACAGGCCGAGTTTTGTAATGAGCAGAAACGCGGGAATCATTCCTCCGCTGAAGTACATCGGAATCAGTAAGAACAGATTCAGATATTTTCTTCCCATCAGCCTTTTATAGGTCAGCGGATAAGCGATCATCACGCTGGTTGCAAGCATCAGTAAAGTGGTCGGCACCGTATACAGAATTGTATTCAGATAAGCTCTCCACATTTCTTTATCACCGATCAGCATTCTGTATGCATCCAGTGAAAATCCTTTCGGGAACCAGTAAACATCCATTCTTGCCGCAATTTCCGGCGCGCTTACGGAAAGAATCAGCACATAATACATCGGATAAAGCGTGACCGCACATATCAGGATCACTAATAAATAGAGAATACCTGTGACGACCGGATTTCCTTCTCTGATTCTGTTTCTTTTTCTGTTTCTCATCCCACAGTCCTCCTACCACAATCCGTATCCTGTCATTTTATTGCTTATTTTATTCGCAATAAATGTCAGGGAAAAACCGATGGCTGACATAAACAGCCCTGCTGCCGCCGTATAGCTGTATTCACCGGAAATAATACCGGTTCTGTATGTGTAGGTTCCAATCACATCCGCTACATCATATGTGGCCGGCGAATACAATAAAAGAATCAAATCGCTGTTCGTGCCCAGAATTCCGCCAACGGCCATGATCAGATTGATGGCGATAATATTCTTTATCCCAGGCAGTGTAATGTATCTGCATTGCTGCCATCTGTTCGCACCGTCAATTTTTGCCGATTCATACTGACTCTGGTCAATAGAGGTAATGGAGGAAATATAAAGAATGCTTCCAAACCCGAATCCCTTCCACACATTTGTGATCGTATAAACGGCCGGGAAAGCCGCCGACTCAATTCTCCAGTTCTTATTCGGCAGTCCGAATGCCGCCGAAAGAAAATTCGTAATCATCCCTCCTTCATCAATAAAGGATATCACCATACCGGCAACCACCACCGTGGATATAAAATACGGCATGTAGCTGACTGTCTGCGCAAACTTCTTAAACTTTGTCCGCTTAATCTGATCAATCAGCAGAGCGAACAGAATGGGCGCCGTAAACCCAAACAGCAGATTCAATCCGCTCAACACCAGCGTATTTCTGATTAAACGCGCAAAATACTTTCCTTCAATAAACCGTTTAAAATGGTACAGGCCAACCCATTCCACCCCTTCTCCCCAGAAAGGCGACCCCGGCATGTAATCCTGAAATGCAATTACCAGGCCAAACATGGGGCCGTATGCAAACACAAGAATCAGTAAAAATACCGGAAGCATCAATAAATACAGCTGGATATTTTCCCGAACCACAGCATGGGATGCCCTGACTTTTACTTTTCTTCCTTTCCTTTTTTCCAATCGTATCCCTCCATTCCAGATTATCTAAAATTTTTATTTTCTTTCCTTTCTGTTTTTATTCTAACTTTTAACTGCCGCGTTCTCAATTTGAATAATTTTATCCCAGTTTGAATTTTTTTAACTACGGCTCCTTTTCGTTGACACTCCAACCGGTTCTGTTACAATGTATGCAGAAAGGGAAAACTACTGGAATTGATACTCATAACGGAATGCACAGAGAGGGAACAAAATGGACTTTAAGGTTTTATTAGTGGATGATCAGCAGCTTGTTTTAGATGGGTTAAAAGAACAATTGAATTGGGAACGATTTCACGGCACGCTTTGCGGAACCGTCACAGATGGCGCAGAAGCGCTTTCATTTATCCAGGAATGCCGTCCGGACGCCATCATTTCCGACATTAAAATGCCGCATATGGATGGAATTGAGCTCGCCAGACAGATTGATGAGTCTCCTCTTTTATCCGGCATCCCCATCATTCTGTTATCCGGCTATCGGGAATTTGAATACGCTAAAGGCGCCATGCGCTACCATGTGAATCATTATATTTTGAAACCTGTCACACGAAAAAAAATAGAAGAGCTGGAAAATATTCTGCTGGAACTGTACCATGCCAGAGAATCCTCCAGGGCCAAATTGCTTGAACTGACAGACAATTCCTACCAGCAGGAAATTGCTTCCGCCCTCCGCCATAATGATATCAACAGAATTGAAGATTTTTTCAAATCTCCTCTGTACCGTGAATGCATAAATGGGAAATATTGCGATATCATGGGAATGCAGCTGCTTTCTCTTTTATACAATTATCTGGAAGATATTCATTTTACGCCGAATGCGCTGAATACTTCCCGCGCCCATACCATGAAGCTGTTTTCTGAGCTGCCGAACTGCGCATTAAAAGCTAATTATGTAGAAAGCACCTATTTCGATGTCCTGAATGTTATACATCAGCAAAAGGGAAATAACACCGAAGCTCTGTATCGTTATGCAATACAGTTTATTGACCAACATTATACGGATCCGGATTTTACAATTTCCTTCCTCGCTTCCGAAATGAATATTTCCCTTTCCTACCTGAGTACCTTGTTCAAACAGTCTTCCGGGAGAAACCTGAACAACTATATCACGGAAAAGCGGTTAGAATATGCGAAAACGCTCCTGCGCTCTCATCAGTATTCCATCAGAGAGATCGCACACCTGTCCGGCTATGACGACGCCGGGTATTTTTCTTCTCTTTTCCGCCGGAAAGTCGGAATGAATCCGACAGAATATCGTAACTGCCAAATATAACAATCCGAGGTTTTATATATGCGTAAAAAAATGTTTTTAACACTGTGCCTTTCCATTTCCGCAATCCTCCTGCTCTCCTATTGCCTCATTTATGTTACCTTTCGTTCTCTGCTAAGGAATGAAATTCAGGAAAAGCAGCAATATATACTGGATTTTAACGAAACAGTATTTACAAACTATATTGACTCCTTTAACCTGATTCCTTTCCAGCTCGTTGACAATCATGAAATCGGGAGTGCCCTTAATACCAGCAGTTCGGACTACCTCGACATGTTTCGTGCAAGAGAAGCTCTGAAAAAAGAGTTTAATAAATACTTAAAACTGCTGGTTTTTACTTCAAACCTGGATGGACGGCTGATCCTATATCTGAACAAGAATATTCCGCTCTCCGCCTACTGCGATTCCGCCTCCCTGTCGAAGGATGTTTCCCTGAAATCGATCCAGATTTATGCCGATACAAAAGTAAAGGAGGAAAAATGGTATCAGCGCGCAGCTTCTCATAAATATTCCCCCTATTTTTTCCTGAACGAGAGCACAAATGAAATCTGCTTTGCCAAATGTGCGCAGAGCTATTACCTATATCCGCCTTCTGCCGAGGGGATCGGACTGGTTGTCATCAGCATTCCGACCGCTTCTATTCTGGAAAAGCTGATGATGAAATCCATCACCCCAAACAGTAGCATTATCCTGATGAATGAATACCACGAAATCCTCTATCAACATGGTTCCACAGTTCCGGCAGATGCTGTCACGCTTTTTTCCAGCCAGTCTTCAGAGCTCCTCCTTGACGGCCATAAATATCTTGTGAATACCGCTTCTGTGAAAAATAATCTATACCTCACTTTTCTGACTCCGTATTCCGATATTGAAACTGTCATCCGCAGTTCTCTGCGCCCTTATATTGCCTTTTCCCTCATAACATTTGTGGTTTTGATTTTAATCCTGTATGTACTGTCGCGCAAAATCACCGCCCCTATCATCTCTTTTGCAGACTTATTATCCAAAATTGAAGATACCAGAACTTTCAATCCTGAATTACTGACGCATTATAAGGACGCTGAACTTGTCAGGTTATGTAACAGCTTCCAAAATCTGATAAGCCGTGAAAATTCCCTGATTGCACGCATTGATGAAGAAAACAAAGCGAAAAGAGCCGCCGTCCTGCATGCTTTGCAGGCCCAGATCAATCCACATTTTCTGTACAATGCACTGGATGTGGTCAGCTGGATGGCGTTATCCAAACGTGAAGATGCGATTGCTGACGTTGTCTCTTCCATTTCCAATATGATGCATTACAGCATCTCACATCCGGACGCCCTGGTAGCCTTACCCAGTGAATTGGACAATATTCAGGAATTCATACGCATCTTTCAGCTGGAACGTCCCACAAAAATATATTTAACGATAAGCAGCAAAAACGATTTAAATCCAGCGGATATAAAGATCCCCAAATTCACACTGCAACCTCTCGTAGAAAATGCAGTTTTACATAATCCGGACAAGTCCTGCCTTCACATAGAAATTGAAATCGCCCTCCGTTCAAACCTGCTTTCTATCTCCGTTGTGGATGACGGTATTGGCGCTGATCCGCAGAAACTCAACGCCTATCTAAATTACGAAGAGACTGACCTTGCTGTCAGCAATGGCTTTGGAATTCGGAATGTAAATGAAAGGCTCCAGATGCATTACCCTGAGATCGGCTCCCTGTCCTATTCAAAATCTCCATCCGGCCGACTGACTGCAACGCTCATCATCAGCCTGGAAAGCAATGGGGAAAAATGACAAAGCAGGCATATCTGGCTCAGTGTCTTGCTTCTTTTATCCCTTCCAGTCCCGATTTCCATACTCTTAAGATATCCTCCGCCACCTCCGCGCACTCACGAATTTTAGCAGCAATTTTTTTCCGCTGTTCCTGGTCCTGAAGAGTTTTAAGCGTTATGTTAAAACCGCCGCCAAGGGCTTCCAGGCTGTCAGCTTCATTTTGGCTTCCTTCACCTCCCCAGATTTCAGCCATTCTGCGATACTTTGCACTGATCTCCTCTAAAAATACAAAATCCGGGTTCAGTTCCTGCGCCCGCTTTAAAAAATTATGACAACAGCAACCGTTCGTTGCAAGTACGCACACATAATTCGTATAATGCGCCCAAGTATCAAATTCTTCCGCTTTCATCACGTCAAACCTGCCGCTTTCAATGTCTTTTGCCCATTCTGAAAAAGCATCCGGCCCAAAACAATAGCTTTCAGTATTCACGCACATGTTCTTCGGTATTTCGATAACTGCTTCGCGATAAATTTCCACAAGCGGACGGTTCGTTTTTTTCGCTCCTACAAACGTCCAGCCCTCCATCTCGTCTGCTTCTTCGTAGATTTCCTTTTCCAGTAAGATACTTTCCGGTATGGCGCTATTGCCCGTAATATAAAGCAATGTCTTTCCATAATCTTCATATCCCACAAATACACTGTCCCGCCGTCCGGCAATGACTGGAACTGACTGGTCAATATAGGAAATCAGGCGGTCAAGATACAACTCCCTATTGTTCCGCAGTTCCTGATTGGAAACATATGTCGCGTCATACCCGCATTTTTTAAAAAGTTCTTCTATAAATTCTGCTGAATTCTCTTTGCGCCGATACGTAGAAACTGCATCATACTTTGATATATTGCGGGCAAAATGCTGCGTAAACAGATCGCCGGTGATTCCTGCAAAAAACCAATAGTCATAATCCTTTTCACCAAGGCACTCCATTACATACTTTGCACAACCGTTAAACCAATAATTTTCACCGTTTTCATCTGTTACAAGGCGGTGAATTACTGGAATAAGGTTGCTCTTTTTCCTTTCACTCATACGTGTTCCCTCCCCGGCCATTTACCATGAAAATTCCAATCAGTCTCTCCATGCCGAATCAGATAAATCTCCAAAATATTACTCCCTGCATTTGAATTTTCACTTATTATTTATGTTTTCACTTGCCTCATTCACAAAAGAATAATGATAATAAGATACCTTGCATTTATCATTTTTTACTATTTACAGTTTTCTCTTTTATATAATGCTATCCGGCTGAAAAACAAAGTAATTTATTTTTCCGCTTTATTGGAGAATAGCTTATCTTCAAGCTGTTTTTTAGAGTCCGTTTTCATGGAAGGGCTTGGGCAAAAGTAAGGGGCTGCCCTCCTAAAGAGTATCCCAATGTTTTACAGTTCCTCACTGTTTTCCCTGTATCCGCCCTAAAATCCCCGCAATCCGCTCTTCTCCCACCGCAGAACAAGGGATGATTTCCGCCGGCTGCGGATCATGTGGGCCAATAGCCTTGACATAGCTGGATACATCCAGCCATTTGCCCATCTTATATCCGGTATTATGGGACACTCCCTCAAGCGTAAAGCCCATTGATTTATGGAGGGCATCGCTTTTTTCATTGGGGCTTGTTACCAGGGCATATGCATTTTTTACATTCTGGCATTTCAGTATTTCTATCAGGGCCTGATACAGGGCTTTTCCCATGCCCATCCCCGTGCAGTTCTCATCCACATATACGGAAAGCTCTGCGTTCCACTGGTAGGCCGCCCGTTCCTGAAAGCGGTGGGCATAGGCATAGGCCGCGATTTTTCCGTCCATTTCACATACCAGATAAGGGTATGCGCCGAGAATGCCGGCCATCCGCTGTCGGAAGGCCTCCACTGTGGGCACCTCATATTCAAAGGTAATCGTTGTCTTGCGTATATAGGGTTCATAAATCGCCAGGATTTCAGGCGCGTCCTCCATAACAGCCATTCTCATGGTAAAATTTTTTGCGTTTGTTTCCATACCGAATTTTCATGCCTTTCTTTTCGCTTTTTTCTTATGTTAATTATTCAGGGGAAATCTGTAACTGTTCAGCCTCTTCCGGGATTCTCAGGCCAGCACACGCACTGGCTGGAGCAGAAGCCCCACCACCTTCCAGGCCGCTCTTTTCCAAAAGGGGACTTCAGCCACAGTCACATGATCGGGGACGATATAATTATGCGTATCCACCACAGTGCGGCAGTCCTTTTCGATTTCGCCCATATAGCCCAGGAGCTGTCCAGTCAGTTCTTCGCTCTGGATTACCAGCATAAGCTCCGTATCCATATAGGTACTGCGCAGGTCAAAATTATAGGAACCTATGGCGCACAGATCGTCATCTATCACCAGGGATTTTCCATGGGTGGAGTAGCCGCCGTCATACTCGTACAGCTTGATGCCTGTAGCCACCACATCCTTTTTATGGTACTGATAATCGCTGGAGGCCACAAAATTATCTCCGTTTTCCACGGAGTTGATGACCATTTTCACATCAGGGACCGTGTTGACGATTTCAGAAAGTGTCTGATTCATATAGTCATTGGTCACTACATACGGCGTGTGGATGACCACTCGTTTTTCCGCACGTTTCATCAGCTCGGTCAGCGTGTAAAAGACGTCCGGCTCCTTGCCGTAGATTCCCGTGGGGCCTGATACAAGACGTATCCGGTTCGTGGGCACAGTATGGGACAGATAGTCATAGGAGCCGTCAAAAAGCTCCTTATAATTTTCCTGAAGAGCTTCATACCTTTTCTCAAGGAGCGCCGTCTGCTCTTTTATGCGCTTTTTGTCCCGCAGGCTTTCATCATCATGGAAAAGCCTGCATTCCGGCATATTCCATACGCCTTCAAAGTATTCCTCCACCTGAAAAAGCGAGCTTTCATGGCTGTCAGCGCCGCCCTGACCGGTATTGTAAACCAGCACCTCCCGGTCCAGGCTCTTATTTTTGGTATCATAATCTCCCAGAAAATAATCGAAGGTATTGCGTCCGCCCAGAATATAGGCGCCGTCGTCCACTATAACATATTTATCATGCATCCTGCCCTGGCTCTTCCAGGGGGCAAGCAGGTTGATGGGATTGTATATTTTAATCCGGATATTGGGATGGGAGGATACCGCGTAAAATAGCGGGTCAGGCTCCATCCTGATCAGGCCGCTGAAGCCGTCCACGAGAATCTGTACCTGCACGCCCTCTTCCGCCTTATGTAAAATTACGGAAAGCAGATCCTTTGTGCTCTCCCCATTGCGCATGTCAAAAGTACTCACTATAATACGCGACTTCGCGCCGTCCAGCAGACGGAGACGGTGTTCCCAGGCACTTTGGCTCGTCTCCAGAATCATGGCCCTGTCCATGCCCGTTTCCCCGCTGCGGAAGTCTTCCGGCCGGAAGGAATCCCCGGCCTGGCTGCTGACCTCTTTATATTTTATAAAAGGCGCCATTGCCCCTACTACCAGGTAAACAACGGCGGATACCACAATTATCAGTATCATCTGTTTTACTTTGATTCTCACGCTATTCACTCCTGTTGTTACAGATTGCACATTCTTAGAGCCGGCCGGAGATTCTTTCTTCCCGGCGGCATGTTGAAGAATATTATAGCGCACATTTCGGTAAATTCAACTGACGCAGGAAGATTTAATATAATTTTTTGAATTTGCCGGAAGGATGCTGGAACAGAATGTCTTCCATACTGTATGAAATGCGCTTCTGTGAGTTCTTCCGAAATATACCCGTTTTTTTTAACTGCAGCAAGGTGACAAAAATGTAAGGTATATGAAAGGCAGCATTAAGGTATAAATGTTCATTTTCAATTATACTTATAAAAAGTGCGAGAAGCATCCAAAGAAGGTTCGTCCTCAGCTTCATATTTGTGGCTATGGCAGCCTCATACCCGAAGTTGCGGACGAACCCCTAAGTAAAAGAAAAGGAGAAAGAAATGTCACAGAAAGGGCTTAACAGCTTTCAAATCAAAGTAATTGCATTGATACTTATGGTCTTCGACCACATCCACTATATATTTTCCGGGATCTGGGATATTCCAATGTGGTTTACCATGCTGGGGAGGGTGTCCGCCCCGCTGTTTATTTTCATCTCGGCAAATGGGATGCGGTATACAAGGCATCCCGAAAAATATATGCTGCGTCTGTGGGCCGGCTCCGTGTTCATGAGTTTTGGGAATAAGCTGATTAATACTTATTTTCCTCTGCCCGGCGGGGGGATTGTTATGAACAATATTTTTTCCACCCTGTTTATCAGCTCCCTGGTAATCTACTGTATCCGGAAAATACGGGAAAGAAAAAGGGAAGGACAGCCGTTTATACGCTATCTGCTCCTGATGTCCGTTCCTGTTGTCAGCAGCATTCTGATAGTCCTTACAATACTCATACCCAGGCTTACCGCCGTTTCCACAGCTATCATGGCCTTCGTCCCATCGCTCCTGTTCTGTGAGGGGAGTTTTGCATTTGTCCTGCTTGGCGTGGGCTTTTACTTTTGTCTGGACAGTAAAAAGAAGCTTTCCCTGTTTTATACGCTGTTCTGTCTGTTTATCTTATTCACGGGCCACCAATCAGGGGAGGGCCTGCTGAGCGTTTTCACCGCGGATATCCAATGGATGATGATATTCGCCCTGCCCGTCATGCTGCTTTATAATAAACAAAAAGGCGCGGGGATGAAGTATTTTTTCTATATCTTCTATCCCGCGCACATTTATCTTTTTGCCATACTTGCTTTTTACTGCGCCGGCAGGTAATTTCCCGCCGGATGCAGCCGCAGTCTTGCTTAATTTTAATTGTCAGGCCAGGCAGGCGGGCACGCCTCCCTGCAGGGGATATAGTTCTTCCTCCCCTTAGCATAAACGCCCGCCCTCTCGGTCTGTCCCATCCCGTAAACGCCTTCACGGCTGCCATCCATGGCGGGGTTCACATATTTGGCAAACCATTCCTCAAGCTCCGCCAGCAGAAGCCGTCTGATCCCTTCATATTCCTCTTCCTCAATCAGATTATGCTCCTCCCCGGCATCCTCCGTCAGATGATACAGCTCATCCGGCCCGTAAGGGTATCTGTGCACCAGCTTCCATTCCCTGGTCCTTATCATGCGGTTGGGGCCGTATTCATCCAGAACCACCACCGCTTCCCCTTCCAGGTTTTCCCCTTCCAGAGCCCTGCGGAAGCTTCTGTTTTCCTGCTACGCTCTCTCAATGCGGTTGCGTATCTCCTGCATCCTTTCATCCATGCTGCTGATGATTTCCGCGCACGCTTCCAGTTCCTGCGCAATTTCCTCCGAATGGTCAATTTCCTTCTTATATTTCAGCTTATGCTCCAGGCTTGCCCAGAAGTCCATGGCGATGGTGCGGAACTGCACCTCCACCCGCATATATTTCTTACAGTTGGAAAGGAAAATAGGCACCTCCACAATCAGGTGCAGGCTGCGGTAGCCGTTGGGTTTGGGATGGGCGATATAATCCTTTTTCTCAATCAGCTTAATATCGTCCTGCTTTACCAGCATGGCGGCCAGCGCATAGATATCGTCCGGGAAGGAACAGATTACGCGCACTCCTGCGATATCGTTCAGTGTCCGTTCTATATTTTCTACGGAAAGCGGCATTCCCTTTCTGCGCATCTTATCAATGATACTTATGGGCTTCTTCAGCCGCGACTTGATGGTTTCAAAGGGATTCCTGTTATAGGTCATGGAGAATTCCTCATCCAGCACCCGGAGCTTGGTCTCCACCTCCATCATGGCGCAGCGGTATCTGCTCATCAGTTCCATAAAAGGGAACGCAGATTCCAGCAGCTCCTCAGGCCGCTCCCCTTCCATAATCCGGGTAAAGGGATCCGATGCCAAATCCTTTTCCTGTAATTCTTCCGTTCTTTTCTCTTCCATAATCCTTTTCCTTTATAACCGACTGCTTCCGGATTCCGCCTTTTTCCGGCTTTTTTTACATCCGGGCCGCAGCCCTGTGTTATTCCGGCCTGTGCGCTGATGCGCTGCGGCCTTTTTTATCATAACACAAAATATTTTTCGGGAAAAGCATTCCGGACGGCTTTATAAAGATTTCACTTTCCTTAATTTTGGCTAACTTAAGGCGCGCAGCAGCTCTTCATATACCTCCTCCATAACCTGCGGATCATCGCAATACTTTTCATTGCTGACAAACAGGCGGCCCATCAGCTTATCATGGAGCGTTCTGTCTTTCTTCCGGAGGAGCTTTAAAAGTTCCGCATCCTCCGCCCCCCGCCGCTGTGCTTCCAGGCGCATGCCCGGCCATACTTCCTTCCCGGTTCCGGGATACACCAGAAAAGAATCGCCGCAGGGAAAGTTCGTTCCCAGCCCGGTATCGTTGGGACAGCTGGTCGCCCGGAAGGGATCCATTCCCTCCGGGAACTGGTTGAAGCCCCAGTGCAGGAAACCGGTCAGACGGTTGGCCTCACAGCCCCAGAAAAGCAGCCGGTTTTTAATCAAAGCAAAGTCCAGGAAACGGTTCAGCCAAAATCCCTGAGGCCCGCAGCAGACATAATTCCATACCTCTTCCCCCAGGTCCGTCAGCCGTAAAAAGCCCTCCCGGTCCGCCTCATAGCCCGCCGTGCCGGGCACCCAGATATCAATTCCTCCCCGGAAGCCGGAAGTGCTGACCGCCTCAATGATCCGCACCCTTGGCAGATATTTTCTCAGTATAGAAGCGGTGAGATAATACTGTCTCTTTCGGGATTCCAGTGTTTTTAACGAATCCACATGGATATCCGGTTCATCATGGATGTGCACCATCACCTTATCATCCCAGCCGTTTTCCCTCAGGAAATCCGCCAGTGTCCGGATGAAACGGACCGTAATTTCATAGCCCTCCCAGGAATCAAGATCCACCTCCGGCGCCGCCATGCAGCGGAAAGCGCCGGTAAACATATCCGGGGAACCATCTTCCCTGAACCCCCGTGACAGCAGCGGCCCGATTTCCAGATATTTCATTCCGCTGTCAAAAAACAGGCTTATCATTTCCTTCAGATACGAAAAATCAAACCGGTACGGATCCGTTCCCGCCACACAGGCCTTATCCAGCTGTATGTAAAAACAGGTCTGCCTTGCCCGCCGCATCAGGGCAATATATTTTTTCAGCACCTCCCAGAAAGCCGGTTCTCCCTGTCCAGTCTTATGAAAACGGCAGATGGCCGGGATGCTGAACCAGTTGGTGATCTGGAATTCCTCCTCCGGGATCCGCACCCCATATACCTCTATTTCCAGCAAAAGGCGGCATTCCCCTTCCTCCAGCGCAACCCTGACCTCTGCTTGGCAGGTTCCCTCCCGGATATTTTCTCCGGGAACAAGGCATAAATAAATGGCTGCCCTCCCGTCTTTTGCCTCCACAACGCCCTCCGGACGTGGCATCAAACAGTCATAGACCTGAAAAGGGGCTTTCCTTATGGCATAGGGCGGTTTTTCTTCCACCGGGTCCATAAGAACCATGCCGCCTCCCTGGGCCACGCCGTTTCCGGTATTATATTCCACCGGCACCGCCCTCATCCCATACCATTCCGCCGTAAAATCCCCGCTGCTAAAAGTGCATACGGCCTTTTCCCCCAAGGTGGGAAGCAGCAGCTGGATTCCCCTCCTTCCGTTCTTTGCAGCTGCCAGGCGCAGTTTATCCGGCAATACGCCCAATTCACTGTCCGGGAATAAAAATTCCTCTGCCTGCGTTACCTTTCCGTACCTTATTTTTTCTTTCATCATCTTTTTCCCTTCCCCTTCTGTCCGGCTGTCCCACCGTTTGCAAACAGGCGGCGCAGACCGCCGATACGGTGCCGCGCCGCCTGCCTGAGGCTTTTTATGCAGTTTTAGCCAGACTTGTGTCCTGTGCGTTTTTAATTTATTTGGTAATGCCTGCCGCTTCGGCGGCTGCATTCACCTCAGCGATCATATCACTGAGCCCTTTGGATTCATAATTGGCCATCAGATCATCCACCATCTTATCCACAGGTTCCGTCCCCATCATAATCTGCATTAAATCATCATCCGAATTATAGACAAAATTATCCTTCAAAGGCGTGCTTAAGAACATAATCGCATCATAGTATTCAGGCAGATAACCATTCTGAACCGCATCCTGATGCCTTGCTTCGTTAAGCTCCCTGTATTCCTGCGGACGAGTGCTGGGGAATGTCATATCCCAATCCGAAGGATTCCACATGGCAATGCTGTTTACGCTGGAATTCGGATTCATGAACGGATATTTTTCGGCCAGATCCACGCCTTCTTTCATCACAACCATGCCATCCTTCAGATCATAATCCTCGCCTTCTATGCCACAAAATACCAGACGTTTTCCTTCTTCACTGTAGAGAAAATCATACAGCTTGCAGATAGCCGCCATCTTGGCATCATCCACGTTTGCAGAAATGTAGCTCTCCGACCAGGATTCCGTATCTACAAAGTAATACTTCTTTCCATCGACGCCGGGATACAGCTTCGCTATTTTCACATCGTCCAGGAAGCTGCGGCCGTACAGGGCTTCATAATCCTTCCCAATCTGATCGTACAGCCATGCAGGGCCTGCTCCCGCGAATACCATGGCCGCCGACTGTCCCTGAAGGAATTTTTCCTTGGAGGTATCCAGCTTTGCAAGCGCCACGTCTTTTTCAATAGTTCCCTCCTGATACATATCTCTGGCAAGCTGCATGGCTGCCTTCATATCCCCTGCAAAATAGCCGGGTACAAACTGATCGTCCTTTACCACCCATTTTTTGTCGATGATTCCGCCGTAAGGATACAGGAATCCGCCCAGCAGGCTGGGAAGCGCCTGGGTAAGGCCTCCCACATTCTTTCCTTCCGGATCCGCTTCGATTATTTTCTTCAGCATATCCCGGAACTCGTCATAGGTTTCCGGCTCTTTGGTCACTCCTGCAGCCTGCGCCAGATCCCAGCGGTATACCACGTTCCTGTCCTGGACGCTGTAGGAAATATCCCCGTAGGTCTGACGGGGGATCATATAATAATGGCCGTCTCTCATAGCCGCAACCGCTCTGTCCATCTTCAGATATTCCTGCAGGTTGGGGTAAGCGGAAAGGTCATCCGGAAGCGCCCGGATCACGCCCTGTTCAATCCACTTCCCGTAAAAGGACTTGCTTACGAAATCCCCGGCAAAGATATCCGGAAGCTGGCCGTTTGTCGCCCAGAGCTGAATTTTCTGATCCGCATCGTCCCAGGTCACATTCTGGGGAACGAGCTTCACACCTGTTTTTTCTTCTATTGTCTTGTAAATGGGATCATTTTCCCCGCCGGACAATCCGTCCTCCGCCCCCCATATGGCAATGGTAACCTCCACCGGCTCCGCGCCGGCGGATACGGCTTCTGTAGTTTCCGCGGCCGCTGCCCCGGCCTCGGAGGCCTCCGGCGCTTTTCCCGTTTCCGCCGGGGCGCCTGCCCCTGTCTGCCCGCCGCAGCCTGCCAGTAAGCCTGCCGCCATGGTGACTGCCATTAAGACCGCTGTTAGTTTTTTCATCTTTTTCATACGTTTTCTCTCCTTCATTCTTTATTTCAGGCCTATTCCTTGACGGAACCGACCAATACGCCCTTTACAAAATACTTCTGTACAAAAGGATACACGCACAGGATAGGCAGCATGGTGATAATGATAGTCGCCATCTGGATGGACTGGACAAATACTTTATTATGGCTGCTCATCATGGACTGCGCCTGGGTGGCCAGCTGGCTGTTGAAATTGACCAGAACATCCCGGAGATAAATCTGCAGCGGCTTGATATTTTTATCGCTGATATACAGGTAAGCATTCCACCATTCGTTCCACCGCTCCACTGCATAAAACAGCAGGAAGGTTGCCATAAACGGCTTGGAAATGGGAATAAAAATACGCGTCATCACCACAAATTCATTAGCCCCGTCTATCCTGGCCGCTTCTTCCAGGCTGGCTGGAAGGCTGACGAAATAATTCTTCATGATAATCAGGTAATAGGTGCTTATCATGCTTGGAAAAATCATGGACCAGATGCTGTTGTCCAGCCCAAGGCCGCTTACCACCAGAGAAGTGGGAATCAATCCGCCTGAAAACAGCATGGTGAACAGGATCGCACTGAGAAAAAATTTTCTCCCTATCAGCCTTTTCCTGGACAGTACATAGGCTGCTGTAACCGAGAATACCATATTTAAGGTGGTTCCCACAATGGTGACGAACAGCGTGGTTCCCAGCGACCTGTAAAAATAAGTGTCGCTCATAATGGTTTTATATCCCGTCAAGTCAAATACATGCGGATACAGGTATGGGGAATAGGTGGCGCTGGCCAGGGTGTTGGCCAAAGACACTATCAGCACGTTATAAAACGGATAAATAGTTATCAGTGCTATCAGCCCGAAAACTAGATATAAAATCACATCGAACAGCGATATTTTTCTTTTTTTCATAATCCTCCCTCCTGTCAGAACAGCCCTTCTTCTCCGGCGCTTACCACCACTTTGTTGGCAATGGTAATCATAACTACGCCGATTACTGATTTCAGCAGGCCAATGGCCGTAGTATAGCCAAAGTTGGTCCCCACCTGGAAGGACTGGCGGAATACATAGGTGTCGATAATATCTGCCACCGGATAGACCGGGGAGGAATACAGATTAAATATCTGATCAAAGGAAGCGCCTCCCATAATGCCGCCGATCTGGAGAATAAGCATGGTGCAGACAACGCCCAGGATACCCGGCCAGGTTATAAAACGCATTTTCTGGAACCGGTTCGCGCCGTCTATACTGGCCGCCTCATATAGCTGGGGATCAATGCCCGTCAAAGCCGCCATATAGATAATGGCGTCCCAGCCGCATTCCTTCCATATATTGGAGATCCATATGAACGGCCGGAAGGCTTTCAATGACATCAGGGGCGATACCTCCGGAAGCTTCAGCGCTCCCAATACCTGGTTTACAATCCCGTTGGAGGCGAACATACTGATAAGGATTCCTGACAGCACCACCCATGAAATAAAATGCGGGAAGGTAAACACTGTCTGGAAAAATTTTTTCACTCTCGGCTGCCGGATTTCATTCAGGGCAATTGCCATAAGTATCGGCATGGGAAAATGGAACAATAATTTCCCGAAACTGAAAATCAGCGTATTTTTAAAAGCCCTCCAGAACTCCGCATCCTTAAACATGGTTTGAAAGTGCGTCAGCCCGATCCATGGGCTGTGCCACAATCCCGTATTGTACTGGTAATTTTTAAAAGCCAGGCTGATGCCCCCCATGGGCAGATAGCAAAATATCACATACCACAGAAGAACCGGAAGAAGCATAGCATAAAGCATCCAGTCATTCCGAAAATGCTTTCTGAAATTGCCCTTTGGCTTCAAAGCCACCCTTTTTTCCCGTCTCATCCCTTCACCTCGCTGTTTGTTTTATGCTTTTCTGTTTTTAATTATAGGGAAATACAGAACGGATAAGTATGGTCAAATCAGGGGAGTTTGCATCCCGGAAAATGGATAAATTTTAGGAATCGGGACTTTTTTACATAAAAATGGATTTTTTTTAGATGGGATCCGGCATTTTTCCATACAGGGTTACGAAGGGGTATGCTATACTTTTATCTATAAGGAAGGGGGAGGAATATGTCAAAGCTATCCATTAAGAAGCAGTTTCAGATTATATTGGGGTGTATGGCCGCCCTCTGCCTGATTCTTTCCATCGTATCTTATACTGCGCTGGACCGCCTGTTGCTGAAGAATGCCGCATCCTATGCCAGAAATACGTCCCAGAAATTCGATGGGGAAATAAATTACCTTTTTCAGCGTATCGACTCCATTTTCAATACCCTGCTCTTTGACCGCAATATTGAAGGGCTCCTGCACACTCCCTATTCCTCTGAAACCCAGAAATACGTGAAGGAGCTGCTTGTCCAGTTTTCTTCTTATTCCATCATGAACCAGGATATCAGCGATATTGCCCTGGTCTCCTCCGAAATGTCCTGGTCCAATGTGTATGACGCAGATACGCTGCGCCGCCTTTCCGCACAAATGGAAGGGACTCACGGACTTTACAGCTTCGGTTTTTTATCCTCCCCTCTCACGGATTCCAATCGTTCCCGGGAAAAACGGATGGTCTTTGGCTGCAACGTATACGGTATGCATGAGATGGCCAACTATGGAAAATACCAGGGGAGCCTGATTCTCTCCATTGATTTGAGGAAGGCGCCGATTATTCTTCCTACACAGCAGGAGGGCACCACCTATTTTCTTCTGACTGACGTCAGGGAGAATATCTTTTCCTTTAACTGCCCGGAGGATATCACCCGCAGCCTCTTGGAATGCTGTGAAAAAAAGAACGCCTTAACCACAGGAGAAACCATGCATTACGATACCCATGATTATCTTATTTATGTCACGCCGGTTTCCGGCATGGGATACTCTATCATCAGCGCCATTGATAAACGACAGCTTCACCGGGAGGTTCTGCATACCACTGTGATAATCACCCTGATTATTACGGTCTCGCTTATCCTTCTGGCATTTTTCATGTATACGCTGCTTCACAATATGGTCTCCCCGCTGAACCAGCTTTCCTGCTATATTGGGGAAATCAGGCAGAAGCCCCTGAATAAAAAAAGAAAGCCCCTGCAGCTGGACGGCTGTACTGAAATCCGCACTCTGAATGATTCCTTCCACGAACTCATTGAGGAGCAGCAGACACTAACCCGACAGCTCTACAACACCACAGTTTCCTTATATGAAACAGAACTGGAAAAAAAGCAGGCGGAGCTGGAATTCCTGCGCAGCCAGATCAATCCTCATTTTCTTTATAATACCCTGGAATCCATCCGGGACATTGCCCTGGAAGAGCAGGTGCCGGAAATCGCCGGCATGTCCGACGCCCTGGCCAGACTGTTCCGGTATAATGTGAAGGGCCAGGCAATCGTCCCCTTATCCCAGGAACTGGAAATCATCATGGCCTATCTGGATATCCAGAAGGCACGTTTCCCCGGAAAGCTGGAGGTCATCTGCAGCGTCCGCCCGGAAGCCATGGATGTGCCTATTATGAAGTTCCTGCTTCAGCCGCTGGTGGAAAACGCAGTTTTCCACGGCATAGAACCCGCCTTACGGAAGGGTACGCTGTTCATCGGCGCAAGGGTGCAGGAAAACAGGCTGCTGATTACCATCCAGGACGACGGCATCGGCATTCCTCCGGACCAGCTTGCACAGCTTCAGACGCATCTGGCCGATATCAGCATCATCAACACCTATTCCCAGCAGCATGTAGGAATACTCAACGTGGCGCATCGAATCCTTCTTAACTATGGCAAGGACTACAGACTCACGCTGGATTCCGAACCTGGGGAGGGAACCCGCATTCTCCTGACGCTGCCCGCCGAGGCTGCGCAGAACCCTGCCTGACGGGACCTCAACAGCCCTCCTGTCCCCCCTTCAAAGCAGACCTTATAAAGGAGCAAAACTATGTTTCGTGTTATCATTGCCGACGATGAAAGCAGAATAGTAAAAATGCTGACCGCTTCCATTCCCTGGACGAAGCTGGGGCTTTCCGCCGCAGGCACCGCCTCCAATGGGCGGGACGCCCTCCGCCTTGCGGAAGCCCAAAAAGCGGACATTATTATCACGGATATCCGCATGCCCGGCCTGGACGGCCTGGAGCTGTGTGAGAGGCTTCATGAATCCAATCCCAATATCCAGATCATCCTGATCAGCGGCTATGCGGACTTTTCCTATGCCCAGCGCGCCATCCAGCTGGGTGTGCTGGGCTATTGCCTGAAGCCTGTGGATATTCCCGAGCTTCTAAAGCTCCTGCGCCAGGCTGTCCGGAACATCCGAAGGGAAGTTTCCTTACAGGCCGACACACTGCTGGATTATATGGAAGAAGGAGAGGAAGCCCCCCTGCGGAGCATTCTCCGGGATTTCGGCTTCACCGACGGAGAGCTGTATATCGCATCCTCCGTGCGTATGCCGGACTGCGGGGAAGCGCTGGAAGCCGGGCTGACGGTCCGTCTGGGGAAAAGGAAGTATCTGTACCTGAGCGAAAAACCCTTCCAGCGGGATGCCGCCTGCCGCCTCATTGGGGAAAGCACGGAAAAATGCGGCATCAGCCTGCCAGCCGCTCCCCTGTCCCCTGCCCAGCTGAAGGACAGAGTGACGGAAGCGGAATTGATGGCCTGCCAGTTTTTTATCACCGGCGCTTCCTGCCTGACGGAGGTTCCCGTTTCCGCCGGCCTTACAGAAGAATTTTTCAGACAGCTGCAGGAGGCGCTGGCTTCGGCGGATTCCCTCCTTGCCTTCCTGCATAAGCTGCAAAAACAGAATTGCGCGCTTCTTCTGGATATTGGCAGCGCCTATCGTTTTTATAACCTGGTATATGCCAGCCCCTTCCTTGATTCCTCTCCGGGAGCTGACGAACACTTCCTGAACGGTTACGAACAGCTTGCGGAAACTTATGGCTCCTTTGCAGATGTCCTCGAAGAAATGGAAGCCCGCCTGCGCACGCCGGAGCCTGTGCCGCCACAGCCTCAGAATGCATCTGAGGCTTCCTCCTTCATGCAGATTATCAAGTATCTGAATGAAAATTATGAAAAGGATGTCTCCCTGAAAAAGCTCTCCGAGCTTTTTCACCTGAATTCCTCTTACGTAAGCTTCCTGATAAAAAATGAAACAGGCCTTACCTATTCCCAGTATCTGACGGAGCTGAGAATAGGCAAGGCCAAGGAACTGCTCTCCCACACCGATTTGAGCCTGGCTGAAATCAGTGAAGCAGTGGGCTTTAATGATTATTTTTACTTTATTAAGAAGTTTAAAAAGGTAGTGGGGGTGACTCCGGGACATTTCATATGAGATGCATGGCGGTCGGTAAGGCAGATCCCCAACCTGCCTTACCGACCCTTTTCATCTGGTTTTTTCAATGAAAAAAGCCTTTGTTTTCTCCATTTCTCTTAACTACATGGCCGATGCCGTTTTCATCATACTCAATTTTAAAGTGTTCCTTTTTTTCAGCCGTTCCGCAGTCCTCCATTGTATATGCGGCTGCTCCCGGCCTGGAAAAGCTGCCGTAGTTCTCCATGTTCTTTCTTGCAGGAAGAAAAGTGGGATCCAGTACTGAAGCCGCCCGGAAATGCTTCATGGCTGCAACATGGTTTCCCTGCATCTCCATCAGAATTCCCAGCAGGTTATGAGGCTGCGCCGCATCCGGATACTCCTTCATTGCTTCACATATCATCTCCCTGGTTTCTCCCATACAACAGTCATTTAGAAGACCTCTTACATTTTCACTTAACCAATCCAAATATTCCTGCTTTGTTCCCGCTATTATTGCTGTTCTCATTTTCACTCCTATCCGCGCTCTTCAGCGCTTCTATGTCTGATATCACCTGTAATCATATTCAATCAGCTTTCCATTTCTTATTGATAAACTTATTTTAACGGAAAGCCTGTGAGAGTGGTGTGAGAGTTTACGGCAGGCGTGTGAGAATGTTGTGAATTAAAATCATGAAGCCACGGCGGCTATTCATCAGCCATCCGATACCCCACTCCGATTTCCGTCAGGAGATACCGCGGCTTGGCCGGATTCTTCTCTACCTTACGGCGCAGGGCCGCCATCAGGGCACGGAGGGCCTGGGTATCGGAATCATAGGAAACGCCCCAGACCTCCTTCAGCAGGTAACCGCTGGTCAGCACCTTGCCCGCATTTTTCATGAGCAGAGACATCAGGCTGAATTCCATGGGGGTCAGGTGCAGCGGTTCGCCGTCCAGGGAAGCGGTATGCTTTTCCACATCCAGCTCCAGGCCTCCCACCCGGTACACCGACTGCGGCCGGGGAAGCCCCTGACGGTAAAGGTGGCGCAGTGCCACACGGATGCGCGCCAACAGCTCCGTTGCGGAGAAGGGCTTTGTCAGATAGTCATCCGCGCCCATATCCAGAACAGCGGCCTTCTCCCTGTCCTGATCCCTGGCGGATACGATGATGACAGGCATTTCCGACCACTCCCTTACCTTTTTCAGCACCTCCCCGCCATCCATGTCGGGAAGGCCCAAATCCAGAAGCATCATGTCCGCCGGCTCCGCCAGCAGCTGCTTCATGGCCGTTGCCGCATTTCCTGCGGTTATGCACCGGAAACCCTCAGCCTTCAGCGCATAACAGATAAAATTCCTGATCTGTATATCATCTTCCACCACCAGAACCGTCTCATGATACTGTTCCATTGACCTGCTCCTTTCCATCATTTACAGCTTTCTCCTCCGCCGTATCCGTTTTCAGGGGCAGGGTGAAAATAAATTCCGCCCCCGGGCCGTCCGTTCTGTTATGGGCCTCCATCCTCCCGCCGTGCTGGCGGACTATGGATTCGCTGATGGTCAGACCCAGCCCGATTCCCTTCCGGGAATCCACCGGCTTGATCTGCGAGGTATAAAAGGTCTGAAAAATATTTGGCAGATCCTCCGCAGCAATGCCCTCTCCTCTGTCCGCTACCGTGAATACGGCATTTTCTCCCCGGCTGTCCTTTTTTACCGTCACCCTGATTTCCTGCGTCACATCGGTATGCTTTACCGCATTATCCAGGAGATTAATCAGCACCTGCATAATCAGCCTGGCATCCATGGGCACCATGAGCACCTTCTCCGGCGCCTCCACCTGAATTTCATGCTCCGGCGCCCTGCCGGCCATCCGGGCCACCGCGCCGCCTACAATTTCCTCTGCCGCCTCCTCCTGCCTGCGGATCACCATCCGTCCTTCCTGCAGCCTTGTAAGGCCGAGGATGTTTTCCACCATGCCGTGGAGCCAGACGGCATCCTTATGGATCCCCAGGGCCAGCTCATAGCGGGGATCCTCTCTGCAGGACATATCCATAATCATTTCCGACGTGCCCATAATTCCTGAAAGCGGCGTACGCAGATCATGGGATATTGCCCGGAGCAGATTCCCCCGGTACCTTTCCTGCTGCATCTGCTGCTGGGAGGCTGCCTGCTCCCTGACCGCCAGTATCCGATCCATGGCCAGAGCCACACACTCAAGCATGGAATGCAGAAAAACCATCTGCGCATCATCAAATCCGGCCGCCTTTTCCGCCGGAATCCGTACCACGCCCAGAATTCCCTGCCCTCCGTAAACGGGCCAGTCATAAAATTCCAGCCCGACAGCAAAGGACGTATGCAGCTGCCCCAGCCTTTTCTTCAGCTCCTCTTCGCCCTCCAGCTTTTTAATGACAAGCGTTCCTTCCTCCGTCCGCTGCAGGAAGGTCTTTTCCGGGCTTCCCTTTTCATCATAACACAGGCAGGCAGCCTGGCAGCCAAGCAAATCACTGATAATTACAACCGCAGTTTCCGCCGCATCCGAAAGCTCCTTCGCCTCCGTCAAACGGCTGGTAATGCGGTATAAGGCCTGTGTTTCCCGCTCTTTTTCCAACGCCCTTTCGGCATTTTCCTTCTTCCTGGAGGTGAGCGTGCTCGTCACGAAGGCCACCACGGTCATGACCGCAAAGGTAACCATATAGCCCGCATCATAAAACTGAAGGGAATGGTAAGGCCTTGTGAAAAAATAATTGAAGGTAAGAGTGGCCGCCACCGAGGCCAGAATTCCCCAGAAATAGCCTCTGGTGAGGCTGGAGGTGATAAATACGGCCAGGATATATAAAAGTACCACATTTGTTTCCTTAAAACCTATTTTACGAAACAGCATTCCCACCAATGTGGCTGACAGCAGAAACACCGCCGTTTCCAGCGTATAAAGCGGCCACAGCCGCCCATCCCTTGCGCCAGGTCCCGCCTGTTCCTCTTTCCTGCTCATAAAAACCCCTTTCCGGCCTACAACCGGTTCATTTTATAACCGATTCCCACCCTGGTCTGGATGTAGCGGGGATTTTCCCTGTCCGGCTCGATCTTTTTGCGCAGGGTTGCCATATAGACGCGCAGGGAAGGGATATCGCTCACATTTACATTTTCCCATACCTTGTTCACCAGATACTGATGGGTGAGCACCTTGCCCACGTTTCTCGCCAGCTCGCACAACAGCCTGTATTCAATGGGAGACAGATGCAGCTCTTTCTCTCCCATATGGACCTCCGCCGCCGCAAAATCTATTTTCAGATCCCCGTTGGTAAAAACAGTGGTTACCTGCCCGTTTTCAGACTGTATGTAGCTGATGCGCCGGAAGGTGGAACGCAGCCTTGCCAGCAGCTCCTCCACGCTGAAGGGCTTGGTGAGGTAATCGTCCGCACCCGCATCAAGCGCTTCTATTTTATCCTGATCCTCCGTGCGCGCGCTGATAACTATAATCGGGACCGAAGACCAGCTCCTGACCCTGCGTATAATCTCCACGCCGTCCATATCCGGCAGACCCAGATCCAGAAGAATGATTTCCGGGCTGTGGGAGGTGATTTCCATCAGGGCCTGCGCCCCGTTGGATGCCTTTTCATAATGATAGCCCTGGGTTTCCAGGGTAGTCGCAATCAGATTGGAGATTGCCTTTTCATCCTCCACAATCAGAAGGCTATGTTTTGTTTCCATACTTCAAACGCACCTTTCCTTCCGCAGGCGCCTCTTTTTACAGAGCCGCCTGCGAAATATCCCTGCCCAAATCCTCCGCCTTCAAATCAAACAGAAAACAGGTCCCCCGGGGGACATTGTCCCGTACCTCCAGCCGGCCTCCGTGCGCCTCCACAATGGAACGGCACAGGGAAAGCCCTACCCCCATGCTGCGCGTACCATCCGCCGCCTGGTATTCTCCCGTGTAAAAAAGGTCGAATACCTTTTCCTTTCTGTCATCTGGAATCCCCTGCCCGTCGTCCGCAATATTCACATAAATCCTGTCACCCAGCTTTTTTGCGGAAATATCGATATGGGAATCCTCCGGCGTATATTTGATGGCATTGTCCACAATATTCATGATCACCTGCATGATCAGCCTGGCATCCATCCAGGCCATTAGAAATTCGTCCTCCAGGCGGACCTGTATCTTATGCCCGCGCAGCCTCCTCCGGATATGGTTAAGCGCCTCGTCAATCACATCCTCCAGCAGCTCCGGCTGCAGCTTCAGCTCCATGCTGCCGTTTTCAATCTTCGTTACGGACAGCAGGTTCTCCACCAGGTTATACAGCCATACGGAATCATCGTAAATATCCTCATACAGCTTTTGCTTCTGCTCCCGGCTCAGGCTGTCCCCCCGGTCCATCAACATACCCGAATTGCCGGAAATGCTTGTAAGGGGCGTCCGCAAATCATGGGAAATGCTCCGGAGAAGATTGCTGCGCAGCTGCTCCTGCTTAATGCGCAGCCGCGCCTGGTTACGGTCCTCCATGCTCTTTTCCTTTTCCAGCGCCAGCGCCGCCTCGTTCAGCATGGCGTTCAGTATGCTTTCATCAAAGGCAGGCAGGAAGCCTTCCCCCAGGCAGATGCCCACCACGCCATATACTGCGTTGGCGCTGCGTACCGCCAGGTACAGCCCCTTCGCGCCAGGAAGGGTTCCTGTGGATGCCCCTGCATGCTTATTATTCCTGAAGCTCCAGGAGGCAACCGCCGTCTCATCCGGGGAAAGCAGCTCCTGGATATGGCTGTTTTTTTCCCTGGGAAAACAGTATGGCCTGACGCCCTCCCCGGGTTCTCCCGCATAATATACCACATCCCGGTTCAGGAGCTTTACCAGCTGCTCCGCCACCGTTTCCGCAATTGCCGCCTCTCCGGAGGCCATCTGCAGCTTCCGGCTGGTATCCAGGAGTATTTCCATCCTCCATGCCTTTTTTACAGCCTGCCTGCCGTAGGATTTTACCCTTTTTGCCAGGAAAGCTGTAATAAAGCCAGCCAGGAACATGATTAAAAAGGTAATCATATATCCCGGATCGCTGACGCGCAGGGAATGATAGGGATAGGTAAAAAAAATGTTGAAGCATGCCACGCTCAGCACCGAGGCCAGAATATTATATATCTGATTTTCTGTAATTAGGGCGATTAGAAGCACTCCCAATATATATATGGTTACAATGTTGGCTTCATCAATGCCAAGCAGCCGGAACAGATACGCCAGGATGGTGGAGGCGGCCAGAATTGCGGCCATCAGCAACGTATCCCGCAGATAATTCTGTCCCTTTGCCGCTATCAGCCTTTCCAGATGTTTTTTCCGCTGATATTTCTGTGTATAATTGTCCGGAATCAGATAGACCTCCAGCCTGGGCACCAGCGCAGTAAGCTGATCCGCGAAATTCACATTCTGAGAAAAAAGCCGCCGCTTCGTATAGCTTCTTCCCAGAACGATCTTGGACACGCCGGAAATCCTGGCATATTCCGCTATCTGCCTGGTAATGTCCCCGCCGTACAGGGTTACCGCCCTGGCCCCCAGCTGCTCTGCCAGCCGCTGGTTCATGCGGAGCCGCAGCGCATCCTCTTCCGCCATCCCCTCACCGCCGGGCATCTCCACATGCACAGCCGTAAACCGGGCGCGGAAGGCATTGGCCATCCTTGCCGCCGCCCTTATGACCTTGGCGTTGGAGGGCGATGAGGACAGGCACACCAGGATATGCTCCCCCGTATAATATTCGCTGTCCCGGTTCTGTTCCCGGTTCCTCTCCGTCACCCGGTTCACCCTGTCGGCAGTTCTGCGAAGCGCTATTTCCCGCAGCGCCGTCAGATTGTCTATCGTGAAAAAATGATCCATGGCGTTATCCGCCTGCCCGGGCCGGTAAACCTTTCCCTCCTTCAGCCGTTCCAGCAGTTCCTGGGGTTCGATATCCACCAGCTCCACCTGATCCGCCCTGTCAAATACAAAATCCGGGATTCTTTCCTGCACCGTAATCCCGGTGATGGATGCCACAATATCATTCAGGCTTTCCAGATGCTGTACATTCACGGTCGTATACACGCTGATTCCCGCCTTCAGCAGCTCCTGGATATCCTGATACCGCTTGGTATGCCGGCAGCCCGCCGCATTGGTGTGGGCCAGCTCATCCACCAGAAGCAGCTGGGGATGCCTGCAAAGCGCCCCATCCAAATTAAATTCCTTCAGCAGGATATTTTTATAGGGCAGCTCCAATACGGGCAGCTGTTCCAGCCCGTTCAGCAATGCCATGGTTTCCGGGCGGGCATGAGGCTCTATGTAGCCCGCCGCCACGTCGATTCCCGACTCCGCCGCCTGACGGGCCGCCTCCAGCATAGCGTAGGTTTTCCCCACACCCGCTGCATAGCCGAAAAATATTTTCAGTTTTCCCTGATTTTCCCTTGCTTCCTCTTCCTTTACCTGCTCCAGAAGCTTATCGGGATTCGGTCTGTTTTCATCCATTCCGTCTATTCTCCTTAGCTGAAAACGGCTGTTCCTGAAATCACAGTAAGCCGGCAGTCCCGGGACTGTCGGCGCTGCTTCCTCATTCTGTGAGAATTCCGTCAAGAGCCAGATTTACTTCAAGCACGTTCACAGTTTTCTCTCCCAGTATACCAAGGAACCTGCCGTTTGTATACTTTGCAATCACCTCTCTGACTTTCTCCTCCGGAATGTCCCTGGCCTGGGCAATCCGCGGCACCTGATACTCTGCGGCCGCCGGTGATATATGGGGATCAAGGCCGCTGCCGGAGCAGGTAACCAGCTCAACCGGGATGGCATCCATATCCGCATCCGGGTTTGCCTCCCGGATCATGGCTACTCTTTCGGCGGTCATTTTTTCAAATTCCTCCCCGGCGGGGGACTTGTTGGAAGCGCCCGCATACATCAGCGGATTCCCCTCCTCATCCTGATAAGTGGATACATCCAGAATCATGATTCTTCCCCAGAGGTGCTCCGGATCCGTAAATTGCTGTCCCAGCAGCCCGCTTCCGTACTTAACCCCATTTACCTCTATTATGCTGCCATTGGCCTTATCTTTGAAAAAAAGTGCGGATATCCCGGTCATGGCCAGCGTGTACAAAAGACCGCACAAAATCATCATTATCAAAAACAGCAGGGCGCTTTTCCCTGAAATTTTTCTGAAATCCTTCATTCCTGTCATCCTCCTACTTACTTTGCGCTGCAAAATATGAGCCTTCCTTTGCCTTTTTCCTAGGCAAACAGCCCGCAAGCCGTCAGCATCATATCGATCAGCTTGATACAAATAAAGGGGGCGATAATTCCGCCTGCCCCGTAAACAAGCAGGTTCCGGGAAAGCAGCTTCCCTGCGGATACCTCTCTGTATTTAACCCCCTTAAGCGCCAGCGGTATCAGCGCCACGATGATCAGGGCGTTGTAAATAATCGCAGAAAAGATTGCGCTCTGTGCGCTGTGCAACCCCATGATATTAAGCGCCGCCAATCCGGGATACAGCCCCATGAACAGGGCCGGTATAATTGCAAAATACTTGGCCACATCATTGGCAATACTGAAGGTAGTCAGGCTGCCTCTGGTCATCAGCAGCTGTTTGCCGATTCTTACAATGTCAATCAGCTTGGTGGGCGAGCTGTCCAGATCCACCATGTTGCCCGCTTCCTTTGCCGCCTGGGTACCTGTATTCATGGCTACCGCCACGTCCGCCTGGGCCAGCGCCGGCGCATCATTGGTGCCGTCGCCGGTCATGGCAACCATATGTCCCCCGGCCTGCAGCTTCCGGATCATGGCCAGCTTTCCTTCCGGTGTTGCCTCTGCGAGGAAATCATCCACACCTGCTTCCGCCGCAATCGCCGCAGCGGTCAGCGGATTGTCGCCTGTAACCATCACTGTCCGGATGCCCATCTTTCTCAGGTCGGCAAATTTCTCCTTTACTCCCGCCTTAATGATATCCTTCAGATAAATCACGCCGAGAATGATATGATCCTTCGATACCACCAGCGGCGTGCCGCCCTGGCTGGCAATTCTCTTCACCACATCGCCGCATTCCCCACTGTAAATCCCGCCATGCGCCTCCACATATTCCTTCATGGAATCGGCCGCGCCCTTGCGGATTTCGGAACCTTTCGTATTTACGCCGCTCATTCTTGTTTTGGCGGTAAAGGGGATAAATTCCATAGGGGCCTCCGACAGGTTTCTTCCGCGGATGCCGAATTTTTCCTTCGCCAGGATTACCACGCTTCTGCCCTCCGGTGTTTCATCGGGAAGGGAAGCCAGCTGCGCCGCATCCGCCAGCTCCTGCGCCGTATGGCCGTCCACCGGGATGAATTCACTGGCCTGCCGGTTACCCAGGGTAATGGTGCCCGTTTTGTCCAGCAGCAGTGTATCCACATCACCGGCCGCTTCAATGGCACGGCCGCTCATCGCCAGCACATTTGCCTCATTCAGACGGCTCATGCCCGCAATGCCGATGGCGGAAAGCAGCGCGCCTATGGTTGTGGGAGCCAGGCAGACAAGAAGCGCCACAAGCGATGTCACGGAGGTGGGGTTTTCCACCCCCAGCTGCTTTGCCGAAAACAGGGAATACGCATACAAGGCCATAACTACCAGGATAAATATGATAGACAACGCAACCAGGAAAATCTCCAGCGCAATTTCATTGGGGGTTTTCTTTCTTGCCGCGCCTTCCACCATGGCGATCATTTTATCCAGGAAGCTCTGTCCGGGATCGCTGGTAATTCTTATCACAATCCAGTCGGAAAGGACTCTTGTTCCTCCGGTGACCGCGCTTCTGTCACCCCCGGCCTCCCTGACCACCGGCGCTGATTCCCCGGTAATGGCGCTTTCATCCACGGAGGCTGCGCCTTCAATTACCTCACCGTCACCGGGTATCTGTTCCCCGGCCCTGACGATTACGATATCCCCTTTTAAGAGCTTTGCTGACGCAACGTCTGTGATCTGATCCTTCTTTTGGGGGGAAGGGATTTTATGCGCCTCCACATCCTGCTTTGCAGCCCGCAGGGAGTCCGCCTGGGCCTTGCCCCGGCCCTCCGCAATGGCTTCGGCAAAGTTGGCAAACAATACGGTAATCCAGAGAATAACCGTAATGCCCAGGATATAGACCGGCGCCGCATCCCTGATTCCAAACAGGGATACGAGCCACAGCACCGTGGTCAGAACCGCCGACACAAATACCAGGAACATTACCGGATTTTTCAGCTGTGCCGATGGCGCCAGCTTCAGGAATGCATCCCTGAAGGCCCGCAGGACCATTTTTCTATCGTGAAGGGCACTTTTTGTTTTAATTCCGCTGCTCATTTCTGTTACCTCCATATTAAATAAAATAACTGTTCAGGATGGCGCATCTCTCAGCCTGCCATCTGAAAATATTCCGCAATCGGCCCCAGCGCCAACGCCGGGAAGAAGCTCAGGGCGCCCACCAGAAGTACCACGAATATCAGAAGAAATACAAACAGCCCGTTACAGGTGGAAAGGGTTCCTGCCGTTGCAGCCACCTTTTTCTTTTTAGCCATGCTGCCCGCCACCAGAAGCATGGCCGCCATGGGGATGAACCTCGCGCCCAGCATAACCAGGCCAATGGATACGTTAATAAAAGGGGTGTTTGCATTGAAGCCGGCAAAGGCGGAACCATTGTTTCCTCCGGCCGAGGAATAGGCATAAAGCACCTCCGACAAGCCATGCGCCCCGGTATTATTCAGACTGTCCGCCGTGGAAGGGAGGAGCGTTGCAATACCGCTGCCTGCCAGAATTACAAGCGGTGTGGCCAGACAGCAAAGCACAGCCATTTTCATTTCAAAGGGTTCGATTTTCTTTCCCAGATATTCCGGCGTGCGCCCTACCATCAGCCCTGCTATGAAAACTGCGAGGATGGCAAATGCAAGCATGCCGTAAAGTCCGCAGCCAACGCCACCGAATACCACCTCTCCCAGCTGCATGAGGAGCATGGGCACCAGGCCGCCGAGAGGCGTATAGGAATCATGCATGGAATTTACGGAACCATTGGAGGCCGCAGTGGTCCAGGCTGCCCAGGTCACGGATGTGGCAATGCCGAAGCGGGTTTCCTTCCCTTCCATATTTCCGCCGGCTGTCCCGTCCGTACTGTCCACAGCCACCGCGCCGCCCTGCGCCAGCTGAGGCGTCCCGTTGTGTTCATTTACCGCACAAACAGCTAAAGCCGCCGTCAGAAGGATAAACATGGCGGCAAATATCGCATAGCCCTGTCTTTTATCCTTTACATTCCTTCCGAAGGTAAAGCAGAGCGCCACCGGTATCAGAAGCAGATAAAGCATTTCAATCAGGTTGCTGAAAATCGTGGGATTTTCAAAGGGATGGGTGGAATTCAGGCCGAAGAAGCCGCCGCCGTTGGTCCCCAGCTGCTTGATAGAAATCTGGCTTGCCGCAGGCCCCAGAGGGATTACCTGCTCTGTAACGATCCTGGACGCCTCAACCGGTACGCCGTCCACCGTCACCGCGCCGGTTTCTTTATCCACATGCGCTCCTTCGATGATTTCTCCATTTTCATCCAAAGCCACCGGCTCAAGCAGCTCCGCCTTATCATAAGGCCGCAGGCTCTGCACCGCCCCCTGGGAGCTGATGAGGATGCTTCCCACAACAGCCAGCGGAAGCATGATGTAAACAACGGCTCTGGTCAGGTCGGCCCAGAAATTGCCGATGCCGTTTTGCTTCACTCTGACAAAGCCCCGGATTACCGCAAACAACACCGCGATTCCCGTGGCCGCGGACACAAAGTTCTGTACTGTCAGGCCCATCATCTGGGAAAAATAGCTCAGCGCGCTTTCACCACTGTAGGCCTGCCAGTTGGTATTGGTCATAAAGCTGACTGCCGTGTTGAAGGCCAGGTGCCAGGAGTTTCCCGGGATGTGCTCCGGGTTCAGCGGCAGGATCCCCTGCAGAAGCAGCATAAAAAACAATACCAGAAAACCGATTGCATTAAATATGACCGCGCTCATTATGTATTTCTTCGCAGACATTTCCTCCCTGCTGTCTATACGGAGGATTTTATATATCAGCCTTTCGCAGGGACCGCAGATGGGGGAAAGGATTACCTTCCCGCCGTCCATAACCCTTCCGATATAAGCTCCCAGCGGAACAGCCAGCACCACAAGGATAATAAGATAAACCGCATATTGCATAAAGCTTTCCATTACCTGTCTTCTCCCTTCAATAAAATAACAAAGTAATAAATCAGCATGCCGATGCCTGTCGCAGCTATCAGCCAAATCAATATATCCATCACTGTCTCCCTTCCGCCGCCCGGGGACGGCATAGCTGTATTGATGCATCAGGGCGAGGCCTTTTGACGGCTCCGGCCCTGATTACTGATTGAAGTATAGCAGGGTCCGTAAAAAAATAGGGTTAGAGAAATCCCTCCCATGTTAAAATTGTGTTAAAAGGGGGGATTACCCCCACAGTGTACGGGCCGTCCGGTTGGGAGGTTTTCCAGGACATGGGAGGGTGGACAGATGATTCTCGTAAAAGCTGTTGAAACTTATCACTATTTCTTTAAGAGGTATTGCATTTTTATTACGGTTTGAGGGAAAATTTTACTTGTATTTTGGGTTTGTATTGCTATTCCATTAAGATTTTGCGGATTGGAATTCTTTTGTTAATCTTAAGATTTACTTCATTGTTTTCCTATGTTGGATGGTTCATAATGGGGGTATAAGGAAGCAGATTGTTTATTTTTAATAGGTAATTGCGTAACAAGTCCGCAATTAGAAGAGGGGAGGCATCTTAATGAATGGTTTGAGACGTGTTTCTATATTGCTTGGAGTCAGCCTGGTGCTGACGCTTTTTCTGGGGGGAATGACTGTCCTGGCGGATGAGGCTGGGAGCGTGAGCGGGAATTCCAACCCGGAGCCTCCTGTTGTGGAGGCGCCGCCGGAGACACCCGGTGAACCTGACGGGAATGGGACACCTGTACCCCCTGCGCCCGCTGAGCCTTACCTTTGCGGGAAGGACGGAATTATTACAGGGGTGAACCCCGAATACATACAGGGCCTGCTGGCACAGGGAACGAATCAGATGAAGCTGGTTATTCCTGCTGTGGTTGGAGGCGTTCCGGTGAAGGGCATTGGGGATAATGCCTTTAATCAGAGTAATTATGCCAGCATCAGTTTTGTTGGGCTGGATTTATCTGCTGCCACTGGTCTTACTGCCATCGGGAAAGGCGCATTTTTTAACTGTACGGGGCTGACGGGCGGCCTCAGGCTTCCTGCAGGAATAACATCGGTAGGGGAAAATGCTTTTTATTCCGCGGGATACCGTTTTGTTTATCTTTCGGGTAAGAACACTGTTTATGGGGATTCGGCATTCGGCGGGGGAGCGCTTGCTGCGGTTGTCTGCCCGGACAAGTCTTCCTATGACGCGCTTACCGTCAAACCGCCGGTGGATCGCGCAGAAAAGCTGACTTACCCTGTCACTCTGCGTTTTGTGGATGAGGCGGGGAATGAGGTTGCTAAGGCCAGGGCGGCGCTGTACCGGATGCCTTTGAAGTATGTGCAGAAGGATAATAAATCCTGGACAATTAAGGCGGATTATAAGCTTCCGGAACCTTCCGCGGGTACGTCTTCCAATAATTGGAGGTGGGTATTTGATAAGGGAAGCAGCACCGGGGTTACCCCTGATTCCCTTGTGACCGGCGAGGTGCTCACGCTGATTCAGCCGCTGGATCTGCCTCAGGTAGGCTTTGGCGGCGATATTGATAAGACCTATGACGGCAAACCGGCTTCTCTCAATGTCTCAGCCAGCCATCCCCATTACTCTTCCTATCAGGGCGCGCAGGACGGGGATGTGATTTTCTATTTTATCTGGACCTGGGTTGACGAGAGCGGGAAAGAAACAAGAAAATCAGATTATGACTTATTCAATATGGAGTTCCGGGATGCGGGCAGCTTTACCTGCCGGGTTACAGTGCAGGCGGCAATCAAAGGCGAGAATAAGATCATTTATGAGGATCATCATGACTTTAAGGTGAAAATCCGTAAGGCAGAGCCTGATGTTACCCCTGTTATTTCCTCCGACAGCATCTCTGTCAGCGGCAGCCTCCCTACGCTTTCCCTGAAGGAAGGAAGCACGGAAGGCAGTATCCGCTGGGATGACGGCCAGACGATTCAGGAAGGAAAACATGATTATTCCTGGACGTTCACGCCGAAGGACAACAATAATTATACAGAGACACAGGGCACAATAACCCTCGAGGGTGTTTCGGATGCCCTTTACGCAATTGAGGTTACAGTATCCGGTAAAGGTAAGGTATCTCCATCCGGCTCCTTCTCGTTAAGTAAAGGGGAGACTGTTGATTTCACCTTTACGCCTGAGCCGGGTTATAAGCTTGATTCCGTTACCTTTGACGGTGTTGATATCAAAGGGGAACTCAAGGAAAATACCTATCAGCTGAAAAATGTACCTGCCGGGGATTCCAAGACCCACAGGCTTGCGGTATCCTTCGTTATTATGGAATCTGAGGATATGAAAAAGGTATTTGACAGCCTTCCTGTGTTAAGTGAAGGAAGCAGTGTCAATACAGAACAGGCAAATGCTTATCTGGATGCTAAAATCCAATATGAGGAGCTTTGCCAAAACCGTACGCCCAATATCCCCGAAGAAACGCTGCTGAAGTTCCACCGTTCCCTGCTGGCTCTCCCTTCTATTAAAATAGATGTGGATGAGACCGGGATCGTAACCATGTCCGACTATGCCGCACTTCTGTACGATATGACAGCGCAGGAAGCCAGGGAACTGAGAAGCAACACCATTACTAACTACACAATAACAATCAATGTAAAAAAATCTACTGTTAATCCGGAGCAGAAAAAGGAAATCCAGTCCCTGTTAAAGGATGCCGTTATCACTTCCGCAAACTACGACATAAAGCTGTATAAGATCATTACCAAAAATAGCGCCACCACAACCACTGCTTTATACGAAACATCCAAACAGCTCATTTTGAGCTTCCCTGTTCCAAAGGATATAAAGGCAGTGGCAAACGGATACCAGAGAACCTTTTATGTTGCCGGATTACATGAGAACAGCCGGTCGCGTACTTCCGCTTCACTTTTTACCAACAGTGATTCTTCAGGAAAGACCGTTACCATTAAATGTGATAAGTTTTCGGTGTTCTCAGTTATTTACCAGGACGTAAAAAAAGCGGAGGATTCCCACCACTCCGACAATAAGGATAATAACAGCTCCAACAATAATGACAATAACTCTTCTTCCAACACATACGTACCCGATTATGAAAAAGATTTCTGGGACAGCGTGGTCAAGCTGATTAAAAAAGCAAAGGCCGGGGATACCGTAAATGTCAATGCGGTTACCTATGATAAAATGCCTGAAGCAGTTATGGCCGCCCTTCGGGAAAATCCTTATGTGGCCCTGATTGTGAGATGGGACGGAGGAAAGCCTGTCATTATACCGGCCCAAACGGCGCTGGTTTATGAAAAGGGACGTATATATTATCCGCTCTCCCTTCTGAGTGAGCTGTACGCCAAGGTAAATGCGGCGCTTACAACGCCCGCTCCCGCTCCTTCGGGTTCCGGCTCCGCCTCCAACAGCAATTCAGGAAAATCGTGGGAAATTTCCGCGCCTTCCTCCAATAAGACCTCCTCCTATACGCCAACGCCGAAGGATAAAGGTTCTGAGACAACAACGGAAACAGAGACGGAAAGCGAAACGGAAACACAGGAAACCGAAACTCCTTCGGAAACGATGGAAGAACCCACTCCCGCACCGGAAACCACTCCGGAGGAAGAGCTTCCTGTCAAGGAGCTGACAAAGAAATCAGAAAGCAAGACAATTACCATCGTTCTCATAGCCTCCTGTGTTCTTCTGATACTGGTGGTGGTAATTATCGCAGTCCTTCTTTCAATTAAGAGAAAGAACAGATAAATACGTAATTCTAATTGCATGCAAGATCAAAGCTGCGGGCCGGAAAACAAAACCGTTTTCCGGCCCCTGTTTGTCTGCTGACAGAATATTTTATATTATGGATTACTGTTTATCGCAATAATAAATACAGTGCTTCATTTTTTATTATATTTCTGTTATAATTAAACAAATTTCCCGGCCTGATAAGTTTGAATTCGTATGAGGTTTATAATGAATAACAGCGAAAAAATATTTGCTCAAATTAAAATGTTATCCTCACACATTACAGAAAACACCTATTATGACAGGATACAGCAGGGATATGCACTTTTGACAGAGCTGCACGATATGAACTTAGAACAAAAAGATGTGTATCAGCCATTATATGAATACCATAATAGTCTGAATGATGGCCTTTCCCGTGATTATATCGCAGATCTTCTGGATTATGTGGCTGGCTGGTGTCCCCTGCAATACCGGATTTGGAACGATTGATTAAAGGCAGTTATGGAATGGTTATAAAGCAGAACTGACCGAACTCGTTTAAGAGTCGCCTTGCCAATAACAATAATTTTATTTATGAACACAATTAGTCTTAATAAAAAAGACAAGGAGAAAAATTATGAAAAAATTAGTTATATTAAGGGGCAATTCCGGTAGTGGGAAAACAATAGTTGCAAAAAAATTGCAGGAAAAGTTCGGCCCTAATACTATGAGGCTTTCCCATGATATGATTCGTATGGAAGTACTGCATGTATGGGGAGATGAAGGAATTGCGAAATCAGAGCCATTGATGATTAATTTATTAAAATATGGCAGGAAAAATTCCGAAATCACAATACTCGAAGGTATCTTACCCGCTAATGAGTATCATCGTTTATTTGAATCTGCCATAGAAGAATATGGCCAAAATATTTTTGCATACTATTATGATTTGCCATTTAAAGAAACACTGCTTCGACATAATACAAAACCAAATAGAAATGATTTCAGTGAGGCTGATATGAAGCGATGGTGGAGGGAGAAAGATTTTATAAATTTCATACCAGAAACTGTTTTAACTAAAGAATTACGTCTGGAAGATACCGTGGAATTAATATACCAAAATGTTATGGCTTAATTTTTTAGTTTCTATAATTTCTTACAATAAAATAGGTGTGGTATTAGTTTATGGCGTTGTTTTATATACACATATCAAATTGAATGAGAGTAAATACATAAATGAAATATTCTAAAAAAATCGTTCTCAAAAATAATAAAGAATGCTTATTAAGAAACGCGGTGGCTTCAGATGCTCAACAAGTATATGATATTTTTAATTTGACTCATAACCAGACAGATTTTTTACTGTCATATTCGGATGAGAACAGTTTTGATATAGAACAGGAACGACTGTTTTTAATAGATAAGGAAAACAGTGTAAATGAAATTGAAATTTGCGCCATTGTTGATGGGCACATTGTTGGAACTGCAGGTATTGAAGCCATAGGAAAGAAAGACAAGGTCAAGCACCGTGCTGAGTTTGGTATCAGTATCGAAAAGAGTTTTTGGGGCATGGGAATTGGCCGGGCCTTGACTATGACTTGTATAGAATGTGCCAAAACTGCCGGATATGTACAGTTAGAGTTAAATGTCGTAAGTGAAAACTACAGAGCCATCTCATTATACAAAAGTATAGGGTTCAGTGAATACGGCCGTAACCCTAAAGGTTTTTTCTCCCGCCACGCTGGCTGGCAGGAAGTAGTTTTGATGAGAATTGAGATTGCTTGAAAATTTCCTCTCGGCCGGACCGAAAAATAAAAATTTATAAGTATGCAACTTCAAGTAGCGGAAACGCAAATAGCAGTTGGTACCAATTTCTTTGACCGGCACCTATAATCTATTCATGGTTTATGAATGGAGGGAAAAATATGAGCTTTGCGGAAAACCTGAGACAAATCAGGAAAGAAAAAAATATCTCCCAGGAGAAGCTTGCCGAATTGCTGGATGTCAGCAGGCAGGCCGTATCAAAATGGGAACAAGGCATCGGGTATCCTGAGGTAGAAAAGCTTTTGCTTTTATCTAAAGAACTGAATATTTCTCTGGATAGTCTTATGGAAACGGAAATTGCCAATGGCGAAAACCCGGAAACCGGCAATGTAACAGGATCAATTGTAATTGAATCCCCAAATGAAAATATTGTCATGACCTGCTGTAAGGCTATGTCCTCCCCCCAATTTAAGGGCGGGAAAAAATCCCCGAAATATGCACTTATAGGCGTGCAGAGTAATGGAGGAGCATCGTTTTGCGGGGAAAACACTACCTTTCTGGGATGGTATGCATCCCAGGAAAGCATAGCAAATGAAATCCGAAGTATTTATGAAGCTATCGCCAAAGGAATCCCTGCCTATTCTTTGAAATATAGTGTAAAAGTGGAAAAGCATTTGTTCTCTGTTAAAATAAAATAAATTTCAAATCAAAGGAGAAAATGATGAAAAAAAATTTGTGTATCTTGTGTTCTTTCATATTGATTTTAACATTAACAGCGTGCGGGACAGGTTTTGACGGCAGCCGAACAGGAAATGACAGTGAGCTTGTCATGGATTTTAAGATATTAAATACCACCGACTCGCAAGCTTTGGCTGCAGCAGAAGGCGATACTATTCATGCAGAGCTCGCGTCAAAGGACGGGTGCTTATCATTTACAATTCAGAAAGGCGATGAAGAACCTTTCTATGTAAGCGAGAAACTCATCGGTTCCCAGCAATTTGATTTTGAAATTAACGAAAGCGGTACATATACAGTTACAGTGACAGGAAAAAAGGCCAAAAACGGAAGTGTCAGCTTTACGGTTGTAAATAATCAATAGCCAAACCTCCGCTTATCACAATAGCCAAACCTCCGTCCCTTAGAATAATAATTTGGTACTATATACCCTTTCATGAAGAACGTATTACCGGAAAATAATAAATATGACAGGCTTTTAAACATTGGAGGTATTCCAAGTGGAGCTGGAAAGTAATCTGCTATTGTCCCAGGCCAAACAGCTTTATCATATAACACCGCTACGGGAAATAACTACCGGATATTCAGGCGACAGCATTTTTGAGGCCGAATCCGGATTACGCCGCCGTATCCTGAGGGTTGCTGAATTCAGTAATAAGAAAGAGGCTCATGTGGAATTTGAGACGCGCTGGACAGAATATCTGGCGCTAAGAATGGAGGGCATTGCCAAACCGGTACGGAGTGTAAACAACCGGCTCTATGAGGTGGCCGGGGCCGGCGGCAAAACCTACATCCTGTCCCTGCAGGAAAAAGCTCCGGGAAAAATTGTGGACATTAACGACCCTAAAGAATTTAATGAAGAGCTATTCTTTCAGCTTGGTATGCTGATGGGCCGTATGCACAAACTGACCATGTGTTACGAAGTAAACCAACGCTGCCCCGAATTCAAATGGAATGGCCCGCACTTCTGGCGCAGGAATATTGCGATACCGGACGAAGCTGTGCGTCAGGGAGAAAAGAGATTCCTGGAAGAACTGGAACAGCTTCCTATCGGAAACGAAAATTATGGGATTGTCCATTTTGATATCCACACCGACAATTTTCTTGTCGAAAATAAAAGAATAACCTTAATCGATTTTGATGCCTGTCAGTTTAACTGGTATGCTGCCGATATGGCGAGTGCAATGTTTTTTATGGTGCAAAAAGGGGCGGGGCCGCTTAAAAATCTGACGGAAAAGGAACGTACCAATTTTGCCGAAGCTTATCTGCTCTCCTACCTGAAGGGATATCTTCAAACCAACACTATCAACGCTTACTGGATTGGGAAAATGGATTTATTTATGCGCTATCAGATGATTGATGAGTATGTGGCCGCCCAAACAGGCTGGCCGGAAGAATCCGCTCACCTGAAGCAATGGTATCTGAACTGGTATAAGGAAAGAATTGTGAAGCATTTGCCCTATGTATTTATAGATTATGAAAGAATCCTGCGGAATTTACCCGATCTGAAAAAAATATAAACTAAACTTAATCAAGGAGAATCGTATTATGGATAATTTTATTACACCGCCCAACCACATAAATTTCAAAGCGAAGAAACTTTTTGGAGCAATGGGAACAATTATTGATGGCTCGATAGCATACGTCGATTTAAATGGCGGCGGCCCAACCGAACAGCATACGCATGAACATAATCACCTCTTTATTGTAACTCAGGGTGAAGCAAAAATAAAATTAGCGGACAGCGAAGTTGTGGTGAAAAAAGACGAAGCGTTTCTTGTGGAAGGTAATATTCCGCATTCTGTATGGAATAACCTGGAATCCGAAACAATAATGATCGGAATTTCAGTTAAATAGATTTTGGTTTATTGGATTTAACCTCAATTACTGCCGGAATTGAGAACATATCTTCACAATCAAGGTGCCTGCAGCCAGGCTGGATAATACTGAATTTATGGAGGAAAACAGAACTATGGGTATCATCAAACATGAAATACCGATTTTAGAATTTGATACCGAGAAAACAGCAGTCATTAATCCTACGCATGACAGACTCGACCTGAAGCTTCCATCGAAATGCGTATTCGCATTTCTTGGGGAGTACATCGATGAATATGCGAAAAACAGTGAGACAAGACAAGTAGAAACCTTTATCAGCGCTACCAAGCAGTATCCAATTTATGTAACAAAATATATGGATACGGACATTTGCCTTTGCCAGGCTCCCGTAGGAGCGGCGGCGGCCGCACAGCTCATGGATTTTCTGATTGGCTATGGCGTAAAAGAAATTATATCCGCAGGCTCCTGCGGAGTGTTGGAGGATTTTCCGGAAAGCACTTTCCTTGTTCCATATAAAGCGTTGAGAGATGAAGGAACTTCCTATCACTATGCTCCGCCGTCAAGATTTATTGATATAGACGAGAAAGCAAGAAAAGCCATAGAGAAAACTATTTTAGAACACAAAATGAATTACCTGGAGATTATTACCTGGTCTACTGACGGCTTTTTTCGTGAGACTAAGGAAAAGGTCGCTTACCGAAAGGAAGAAGGCTGTTCAACGGTGGAAATGGAATGTTCGGCGCTTGCCGCCTGTGCCAGGCTTCGTGATGTCATTTGGGGAATGATACTCTACACCGCAGATAGCCTTGCAGATGCAGAAGCGTATGATCCGCGAAACTGGGGCGGCAACGCCTGTGAATATGCATTAAAGCTGTGCCTGGATGCCGTATTGAAAATAGGGTGATGTGCTTAGAGATTTGGGATCCGGGCCAGGGAAATTGATACCTGTTGTCCTGATGGGGGCAGAGTTTGTATTCATGGACTGCACATACCGTGTCTGGTATCGGAAAACACGGCATTTCCCGCTTTGTGTCGTGTTTTTTTCATTCGATTTGTTCTATGATTGCTGTTGAAAGGAGGAATACCTGGTGGATCAGAAAAAAATTGGAAGCTTTCTCAAGGAGCTTCGAAAAGAAAAAGGCCTTACCCAGGAACAGCTGGCAGAATTGATGTATGTTTCTGACAGAACCGTATCCAGATGGGAAACCGGCAGCAATCTGCCGAGCCTGGATATCTTAATCAGGATATCCGATTATTATAATGTTGAATTGAGTGAAATACTTGATGGAGAAAGGAAAAGTGGGAAAATGAATAAAGAATTGGAAGAAACCGTATTAAAGGTAGCAGATTACAGTAATGATGAAAAAATGAAAATGATGAAAAAACTCCATATTTTTTCATGGATCGGAGTTGTAAGCTTTCTCATCTACCTGGCTTTGGATGTAACCGGCCTTGCCGGCCAGGGAATTACGGAAGCCATAGCTTCCTTCTGCAGCGGACTGTCTTTGGGGATGTTAATTACCGCCGTGCTCTATACGAGTAATTCCATATATAAAATTAAGGCCTTTAAAAAGCGCCTTTTGGGAAAAAAATAAAATTGCTTTCTCAGCAGATAAGCGGTTCTGGTTATCTGCTGACAATAGATACGGGCCGAAAAACATTTATGTTTTCCGGCCCGTACCTGTTTCGCCTGTCAGATTTCAAAGGTTTCCGATTTGAAATTACTGTAATATCTTCCCTCGGCAGCCGTAAACCGCAGGACGCAGTAATCCGGATCCGTGACACCTTTCGGGTAATACATGGTATCCCCTTCTCTCCAAATCATTTCCTTACTCTCGCTGTCCTCTAAAACCTCCATCGTCCCTTTGAGCATAACGCCCCTGAAGAAGCGCCTGTCGCAGAAATAAATACAGGCTTTTGGGTTATCCCGATACTGCGCCGCTCTCATGGATGATGTATTCGTAGTAAAATAAAAGGTCCTGATGCCCTCTCTTTTACGCGGCGGCAGCATGGCCTTGGTGTTCGGAAAGCCATCCCCGTCCACGGAGCTGATAAAAGCCACCCCTTGCTTATCAATCAGATTTCCTATTGTGTTTTCCGCATTTTTCATCGCTCGCCCTCCTTTTTCCCCATTATAACTGGCTGCCTTCCTTTGGTAAAGTACACACTTTTTAGTAACTATTAAATGGCAGTTATAAAGGGCCTGCGTCATAACAGGCCCTTATCCCTCAATAAATCCGTTTTATTGTCTTCCACCATAATCTCAATCCCCACCTCCTGCATGATGGTCACTGCGCCGAAAATCTTATGACCGCGCGGCGTCAGGAAATATTCCACCTTCAGCGGATATCCTTCATAGGTCTTTTTCTCCACCACGCCGCAGGATTGCAGTTCATTCAGGTGCTGAAGCAGCATTTTCTGGCTGATTCCTGCAATTTCTTTTTTCAGGGCGGACAGGGAAGCAGGCCCTTTGCTCAGCTGCCACAGGATAACAGGCTTCCACTTTCCCTTAATCATATCGTGGGTTAATTCCAGCGGGCAGGTATATTCCTCACGCATTTTCATTTCCGCTCACTCCCTTTCCGGCGGCGGCCGCCCCATTTCCCTTTATTCCGAAAACCGGTACCCCACGCCTACCTCTGTAATAATAAACCGCGGGTTGGTGGTATCCTTCTCGATCTTCCGCCGCAGTGTCGCCATGAATACCCGAAGGCTGTTGGGATCGCCGCCCTCCCCATATCCCCAGATTTTACTCTGGATATAATTGTGTGTCAGGACCTTTCCCCGGTTGCTCACCAGAAGCGTAAGCAGCTTATATTCAATGGGCGTCACATGGATTTCCTTCCCGTCAATAAACACCATGCGTTTCACAAAATCAATCCGCAGATAATCACATTCAAAGCTTTCCCCCAGATCGCTGCCGCCGCTGCTCTGCTCAGATTTCCGGATAGCAACGCGGATTCTGGCCAGCAGCTCGCCCATATGGAAGGGTTTCACCACATAATCGTCGGCGCCCAGATCCAGCGCTTTAATCTTCTCGCCTTCCTCCTGCCTGGCCGATACCACGATGATCGGCTTGTCCGAATTGCTCCTGATATGCTCTATGACCTCCATGCCATCCATATCCGGCAATCCCAGATCCAGGATGACCACATCCGGGTTATTGGCATAGCTTAAGCCGATGGCCTCCCTCCCGGTGTCCGCCTTCAGATAATGATAGCCTTCCTGCTTTAAACTCATGCAGATAAAATTGGATATATATTTATCATCCTCCACAATAAGGATGCTCACTTCTTTTTCACTGTTTTCCATCATTGCTCCTTTTCCGGCAGATGCCCGTCGAATGGCAGGTAAAACCGGAAGCATGCGCCTCCTTCCTCCCTGTTGAGAGCCTCAATCGTACCGCCGTGCGCCGTGACTATGGCCTTGCAGATGGCCAGCCCCAGGCCGATTCCTTTCCCCGTATCCCGGTTCACCGGCCGGAAGGTCACAAACTCATCAAAAATCCTGTCCTTAATTACCTCTTCGATCCCCGTACCGTTATCCTCTACGGAAAACCAGACCCCTTCCGGGGCCGCCTCCGTTTTTATCCGGATAAAGCCGTCCTCTTTTGTATGCTTGATGGCGTTGTCCAGAAGGTTGATGATCACCTGTACGATCATCTTTCCATCCATTTCCACCAGAAGCATCTCCTCCGGGATGTCTATTTCCACCCGGCGCTGCTTCCTCCGCCCCTTCACATAAGAAAGCGCATTGTTAATCACATCCTCCACGGCCTCCGGCTTTTTCTCCACCACCAGCTTGCCGCTGTCAATCTTGGTCATATTCAGGATATTTTCCACCAGCTGGATGAGCCAGTCCGCCTGCTCATTGATGTCCTTGCCCAGGCTCACAATGCTTTCCCGGTCCATTTTATCCCCGGACTCCGCGATCAGGCTGCTAGCCCCCGCAATCCCCGTAAGAGGCGTCCGCAGATCGTGGGAAATGCTGCGCAGCAGATTGCTGCGCATCTGCTCTTTTTCCATGGCAAACTTGATTCTCTCCTGCTCCATGGTCAGCTGCTCCGCCAGCTGCTCATTCTTCCTCGCCACCTCCACCTGATTCCGGAACCGTACCGTCAGGTTGGAGGATATGAGCGCCGCCACCAGAAAAAAGATGAGCAGAATCACATCATCCTGATTGGATATGGAAAACGTACGCACCGGTTCCGTAAACAGGTAATTGAATACCATAACGCTGACAATGGAAGCGATTACGCCATACTGGTACCCATTCGTACAATAGGCCACCAGAAGCACCCCCACAATAAAAAGCATCAGTATATTTTCCTTACCGATGCCCAGCCCGTGAAGCAAAAAAGAAAACAGAGAGGTAATGAGCATAATCCCCGCCAGCCGTCCCGCATACCGGATCTGATATAATCTCAAAAACCTTTCCATTTTCTCTTTCACAATAAATCCTCCTGAAACCTGTGTTGTCTCTATTCTATAGATGTTTCAGGATTTTATCAATATCTTTTTTACGGCCGATTACCATCAGGTGCTCTTCCGCGCGGAATACATGGTTCGCTCCGGGGAGGAAGCTGGTCTCGCCGTTGATTTTCGTACCGATAATGCTGCTGTTGAGCCTGGCGCGGAAATCCACCTCGCCGATTGTTTTTCCAACCCATTCCTTCAGGGGAGGGATTTCATAGATGGAATAGTCCTCATCCAGCTCGATATAATCAAATACATTATCAGCAGAATAGCGGACGGCCACTCTTTCCGCGATATCGCGCTCCGGGTACACCACTTCGTCCGCGCCGTTTTTTAAAAGGAATTTTGCCTGGATATCCCTGGTGGCCTTGCTGACCACGAACCTGGCTCCCGCCTCCTTCAAAAGGCTGGTGATTTCCAGGCTGCTCTGGAAATTGGTGCCGATGCACACAAAGCACAGGTCAAAATTTCCCACACCCAGGCTGTGAAGCACCTCTTCATTGGTACAGTCCCCTATTTTGGCACTGGTCACCAGAGGAAGCAGAGCCTCCAGGGCCTCCTCCCTCTGATCCACTATCATGACTTCATTTTTCAGCTCCAGCATTTTTCGGGTTAAATGCTGCCCAAACCGCCCCATACCTATAATCAATACTGTTTTCATCTTATCTTATCCTATCATTACTTTTTCTTCCGGCAGCTTTATGGGCGCCACCTTTTTGCGTTCCATAAAGGACAGGGCAAAGGACATGCTGCCGATACGTCCGCAGTACATCAGCAGGACAATGACAATCCGGCTGGCCGCGCTCAGATCCCTAGTAATGCCTGTGGACATGCCCACCGTGCCAATGGCGGAAAAAACCTCAAAAACCACATCCTCCATTACCAGCTGCGGCTGGAAATAAGGGATGGCTATGGACGCGATAATTGCCATGCACAGACTGATTACAGCCACGTCGCTGGCTTTTCTCACCGCATCGTCCTCCAGCCTTCTTTCGAAAATATTGCAGCCTCTGGCGCCGCGCAGGTTGGACCATACATAGATGAGAAGCACCACAATGGTGGTGGTCTTGATGCCGCCTGCCGTGGATCCGGGACTGCCTCCGATGAACATCAGAAGCACGGTCAGCATCTTGGAGCTGGTGGTCAGCCCCGCCGTATCTATGGTATTAAAGCCCGCAGTACGCGCTGTTACGGAGCTGAAGGCGGAGGTGAGCACCGTTTCCTTTACGGACATGCCCGCCATCAGGTTATCCTTTTCAAACAGATAGATAAAGAAAGCGCCTCCCACAATGAGAATCGCCGTACAGGACAAAACAATTTTAGTATGCAGCTTGTATTTCTTTATCTGCCATTTATTTCTGCAGATATCATCCCAGACAAAAAAACCGATGCCGCCGATTATAATCAGTCCCATAATCGTTACATTAATCAGCGTATCATCCGCATATGAGGTGAAGGAGGAGTAAGGGCCTTTGCTTGTTCCCATCAAATCAAAGCCCGCATTACAGAAAGCGGATATCGCATGGAAAATACCGAAATAAATTCCCCGCAGCACCCCGAATTCCGGCACAAACCGGAACGAAAGAAGAACCGCGCCCGCCATCTCTATAATACAGGTACCGATAAGCGCCTTACGCACCAATCTGACCACGCCGCCCACCTGGCTGGTATTCATGCTCTCCTGAAGGATTCCCCTTGTTTTCAGGGAAATTTTCTTATTCAGGAACATGGCGAAAAGCACGCCAATGGTCATAAAGCCCAATCCGCCCACCTGAATCATGAGCAGGATGATACACTGTCCGAACACACTCCAGTAGGAAGCGGTATCCACCACAACAAGGCCTGTCACGCAGGTGGCGCTTGTTGCCGTAAACAAAGCGGTAAGGGGCGTAGCCATCTCACCGCTTCTTGTAGCCGCAGGCAGCATCAGCAGAAGCGTCCCTACGGTAATTACCAGAAAATATCCCATCGCAATTATCTGCGCCTGTGTCAGTTTGTTTCTGATATAATGAAACATTTCCCAATCCTTTTCCTTTTATTATTTTTTATTGTTATTTCTCTGTAACAGTTCAGGCAGGTTTGCGCATTCACTGCGCAAATCGTGAGAAAACGTGGTGGCAGCAGGCATCCGCCCATACCCACAGTCACGGGGCTGTGCTGCTCAGGCATTGCTGCCTGAACTCTGTCTTTCAAAAAGATGATACAATCCTTCGGGCGTCGCTCCCGTTTTTTCCAGGACCCTGATCCGGTTCTCCAGGTAAATCCCCCGGTTTCCCGATTCATTACAGATGCCGTACAGCTGCTCCGCCCCTGCCAGGCGGTTTGCCATGCCGCACAGCAGCAGGTTATGGTAATCGGAACCATCCAGGGCGAACACCGTCATCCCCGGCGCGCCGGCCACCTCATGCCATCGGGAGGATACATCCGTCAGCTCTTCTCTTGCAGCGCTGTCAAACTCCGGAATCCGCAGGCAGCTGATACCATTTTCCCGGAGCTTCTTTTCAAACAGGATGGCAAGCTCCCCTTCGCCTCCGATGAGCACCTCGTAATCATCGTCCGGCGCCGCACCCTTCGGCCGGAAATGGTATCCCTTCAGGATCTCATCCATATGTCCTGTAAAAACAAAGCCTACAATCAGCAGATATGCAGTCAATGCGGTCAGCAATAAAATATTTGTCAGAATCGTCATTTCATGATCGCCTCCTTGCCTTTTTTCCGTATCCACAGCTTTCCGGATACGAAAAAGGATGCTCGCTTAAACTCTTTTCTTAATTTAAGCATAGCATCCCGGGCATTAAGATAGTCTTAAGATTGCTTCTGTGGCATTAAGATTCCAATAAGATTCGTGTACCTGTAATTCCCCAGCATTTATACGGGTTTCAGGCATTTTTCACAATGACTTCAAGTCTTTTTTCAAGAGGTTTTGTCACAAATTAATCTTAATTCTGACGCACTATATACGTATATCCCGTCATTCCCTATAGCTTTTCTTAACACAGCCCCATTAAGGCTGTCGGAATCTGTCATTAAGTTTCAATCTCCATAAAGTGCGTGTTGCTTTTGATTATTTTACTGTCAATTTTCGGCTGTAGCGCGCTATAATAATAAGATAAGGGAGACCAGCGTCTGTTTTCCGGCCCTGGAGAGTCCCTGCCTGATTATATTATGAAAAAAGAGGTACATAGCATGAAGGTATTATTAATTAACGGAAGCCCCCAAAAAAATGGCTGTACATTCACTGCACTGTCCGAAATTGCAAAGACCCTGCAGGAATGCGGCGTTGATTCTGAAATTTTCCATATCGGTGCCGCTCCCATCCGCGGCTGTATGGGCTGCGGCGGATGCGCCGGAAAGGGGAAATGCATCTATGAAGACACTGTGAACACCGCTATCGAAAAGGCGGCGGAGGCAGACGGCTTTATCTTCGGTTCCCCTGTTCATTACGCTTCCGCGGGCGGAGGCATTACCTCCTTCCTGGATCGGATGTTCTATGCCGGGAAAAGCAGCATGGTTTACAAGCCCGGCGCAGCCGTGGCAAGCTGCCGCCGCGCCGGATCCACTGCCACGCTGGATCAGCTGAACAAATATTTCACCATCTCCAACATGCCCCTTGTAGGTTCCTCCTATTGGAATATGGTGCATGGAAATACCCCGGAGGAGGTGCTTCAGGATAAGGAAGGTCTGCAGACCATGCGCAATCTCGCCAGGAACATGGCCTGGCTGCTGCACTGCATCCAGGCGGGTAAGGAAGCCGGAATCCATGCGCCTGAACCGGAAAGAGGAAACACCACCAATTTTATCCGGTAACTGCGCATCCAGGTTATAACATTGAAAAAAGCAGGAAAGCCGGCGGCCTCCCAAACAAGGCCCGCCAGTCACTTCCTGCTTTCTTTTTCTACTTCACATCCCCATCGTCAAACCTGTCGCCGCATTCCGGGCAGAATTTCGGCGGATGAGCCGGATCCTCAGGCTCCCAGCCGCATTTGTCACAGCGGTAAAGCTTTGCGCCCGCCGGCCTGGGCTTTCCGCACTCCGTACAGAATTTTCCTTTGTTTACCGCGCCGCAGGAGCAGGTCCAGCCGTTATCTGACGGCTTCGGCTTTCCGCATTCCGCGCAGAAGCGGCCCGTATTTCCCTGAGCGCCGCAGCTGCAGGTCCAGCCGCCGGCAGCCTGGGACATGCCAGCCCCTGCCTGGGATGCCGTGCCCGCCCCTGTCTGGGGCGCCGCATTGTTTTGTCTGTTCTGCTGTCCCATTTCAAAAAGCTGGCCCGCATTTATTCCGCCTGCATTGGCTGCCATATTCATTCCTGCAAAGGCCATCATCGGCCCGGCAGCCTTATTTCCTGCCGCGGTTTTCATCGCATCGGCCTGCGCGCCGGTGATTGTTGCAGCCGCCATGTTAGGATCCCTGAGCACCGCCGCCTTCTGCAGCTGCTTGATCATATCCTCATCCTCTTCCGACGCCTTCACGCTGCTCACGCCGAAGGATGCCAGCGCGATGCCGCGCAGCTTCACCCATTTTTCAGAAAGCACCTGGTTCAGCGCCGCCGCGATTTCCTGCGTATGTCCCGGAAGGGAGCTATAACGGATTCCCATATCCGATATTCTTGCAAAAGCCGGCTGAAGGGCCGTCATCAGCTCACTTTTCAGCTGGCTGTCCAGATTCTCCCTGGAATAGGCCCCCTCCACATTACCGCATACATTCACGTAAAAGCAGATGGGATCCACCACACGGTAGGAATATTCCCCATGGCAGCGGATGGCGATATCAATATCCAGCCCGATATTCCTGTCTACCACACGGAAGGGAACCGGATTGGCCGTGCCGTATTTATTGCCTACAATTTCCTTTGTATTAATATAGTAAACACGCTGATCCTTAGGCGCTTCCCCTCCGAAGGCAAACCGTATGCCGAAATTTTCAAAGGAGCTCCGTATGTTTTCTCCTAAATCACCGTAAAAAACAGAGGGCTCGCTGGAGGTGTCATAAATGTATTCCCCGGGCTGGGCACAGATATCCACAACCCTGCCCTGGTCCACAATCATCATGCACTGTCCTTCATTGACCGCAATGACGGAACCGTTGGAAATTACATTGTCGCTTCCTTTTTTATTGGAGCCTCTTCTTGAGGTTTTTTTGCTTCCTTTTACCGCAAGGATATTGGCAGGAATGGAGTCACAGTAGAAATACTCCTCCCATTGGTCCGCCATTACCGATGCCGCCGATTGTACTGCCGCTCTGATTAATCCCATTAAAACCGTCCTTTCTGCAGCTGCTGTCATGCCGCCGTACCATGCTCTTTCTGTTTCCGGGAATCAAGGCTGCACGCCGTTCCTTCCGGATCTTTTGCGCCCCAGTCTCCTGTGCCGGCTGTCCCTCTGCCGCGGCATGCAGCAATATGTGTCTATTATATGTCATCCACCCTTTTTTTGCAAAAGAAACCGCCCGCCTAGTTTATATCGTTCCGGGAGCCGGCTGCCCCGGAGCCTGCCGCTCCATGGCGCCATGTGGATCCGGCAGGGGAAAGGAATCACGGATAAAGGCCCGGAACTGGCTCTCCTCCGTCTCCACAATCCTGCGCCAGCTGTCGGCAAACTCCTCCGGCCGCCCGTTTTTCAGATATTCTACCGCCTGCTCCGTACATCCTGCATAGACAGAATGAAGGCTTTTCCCCTTCATACGGAGAAGGGAAAAGGGATAGCCCCAGGGAAGCAGCTCCCTTATTTTTTGATAGCATTCGCGAACAAGGGCAAGGGGACATTTTTCCACAATAAAGGTTATACAAATCTCAAAACACAGATATCCTTTTCCCTCCTGTAAATACCAGGAGAAGCTTTCCCCCAGGCGCTTCTGCACCTCTTCTCCCTCCGCCCGCAGCGTATACAGAAGGACCTGGCTGATTGTAAGGGCAAGCAGCTGAAGGCTTTCCTGATACAGCTCTATACCTTCCCTGATTTCCCTGCCCGCAGCCTCGATTTTCTCAGGCTCCGTACAGACGATTGTCCCTTTTCCGTGATAGGATCGGGTCATTCCCAGATCCTCCAGAATATCCAGCGCACGCCGGATGGTATTCATCCCCACGCCATATCTGTCTGCCATATGAGGAAGGGAAGGCAGGTAGCTGCCGGCCGGATAGCTGCCGTGGATAATCTCGCGGATAATGCGCGAGGCCAGGGAATACCGCCGCTGCGGCCTGCTGCGGAATACATCCCAGCAAAATGGGATTTGTTTTACCTGCTTTAAGGAAAACTCATTTTCCGCTTCGTCCATAAAGGCAAACAATTCCGAGGCGGCCTTGCCATAAGAGACCTCGAACCGGTTTCTCAGGGCTGAGATGACTTCTTCCTGTGACAGCTCTCCCGCATTCCAGACCTCAGTTTCCGCATCCGCTTTATTGTCCAGATAAGGAAAACGGATATACCGAATCGTTTCCCAGTAAAGATCCAGAATCAGCCGGTTGTTTAAGTTGGAAAGAACCATTATATAAAATGATACAGGCATGGACACAGCCCCCTGAAAAGGTTCTTCCGGCGGCCTGCAAAACCGATCCCATGTTTTTTGATCCATCCGCCGCAGCCCTTCCTCCCAGAGAGGCTCAAACAGAAGCTTTCCTGATTCCGCCAGGTCCATAATTCCGTTCCTTCTCGGCACGAAATACAGGGCCGCATTTTTGCGGAAGCTGACCCTGGGCGCTTCATAAATCACCCTGGCGGTCTTTCTCGCATCAATCCGGATATATCCCTTTTTTTCCAGGAGCGCCAACGCGGACCGCACGGTTCCGGGAGCCATGCGGAACATATCCCCGATTCTGGCAATCGACGGCAGGCTGTCACCGCAGGCATAATATCCATAGAGAAGCCTTGTCTCAAAATACTCATAAATAAGCTTATAAAGTCCGTTATCCGACTTCATCGTAAACCCTCGACTTTTATTTCCCTTTCTTCTTACTCGTCCGTCCAAGTATTCTAGTCAGCGTATTTTTCAGCATTCCCACATCAATGGGCTTGGCAATGTGGGCCGTCATGCCCGCATCCCGGGCTGCCTGGATATCCTCCGCAAAGGCATTGGCAGTCATTGCAATCACAGGAATTGTCCCGGCATCCTCCCTGTCGGTTTCCCGGATGGCGCGCGCGGCCTCATAGCCGTTCATCACCGGCATCTGAATATCCATCAGCACCGCATCATAGGTTCCTGCCGGCGCGTCACGGAACTCCCTCACCGCCTGGGCGCCGTTTTGCCTGAGAACCGGCTCCGCGCCGAACATGCGGAGAAGCTCGCTGATAATCTCCGCATTTATGGCATTATCCTCGGCAATCAGGAAACGGCGGCCGGCCAAAAGCGTGTCCGCCCCCGGTTCCAGAATTCCTGCATCCGTCTCTTCACTGACGTCGCTGTCCATTCCGTCCGCGCATTCACCCTCCAGTTCCACACAGAAGGTGGTTCCTTCCCCGACCCGGCTTTCCACACTTATCGTTCCGCCCATCAAATCCACAAGCCCCTTGGTTATGCTCAGCCCCAATCCGGTTCCTTCAATCCCCGCAGTCCTGTTGCTTCGGGTAAAAGGATCAAAAATATGGGATAAAAATTCCTCCGACATCCCAATCCCCGTATCGCGGACCGTAAACCGGTAGCGCGTATGCTCCGGCTCCCGGCAGGTCTCCAGCTCTTCAATCCGGAACTCCACCGTACCGCCCTCCGGCGTAAATTTCACCGCATTGCTAAGGATATTGATCAGAATCTGGTTGATCCGCAGGACATCCCCATAAAAACAGTCATGCCGGATATCCCCTTTGTTTATCACAAACCGCAGCCCTGCGCCCCCCGCCTGGGGAGCAATAATGGCCGACAGCTGTTCCACCAGCCCGGAAAGGGATATGCTCATCCGGTTCAGGGTAATCTTGGAGCTTTCTATTTTGCTCATGTCCAGAATATCATTGACAAGGCTCAGCAGATGTCTGGAAGACACGGATATTTTCTTCAGGCAGTCCGCCACCCTTTCCCTGTCATCCAAATGGGCGGCAGCCAGAGCCGTCATCCCCGTAATCGCATTCATGGGCGTTCGGATATCATGGCTCATGGCGGATAGGAATTCACTCTTTGCCTTGTTGGCTTCTTCCGCCAGGGCCAGCGCATCCTCCAGTATTTTCTTGGTCTGACGTTCGGAGGCCAGCATATCCGTCACATCCGCACGTACCAGGCAGATCGTCCTGTGATTGGCATCTCCCCAGAGTACATTGACCTGTTTATAACGCAGGCTGCCGTCATCTTCCTTGTAGGAAAAAAGGAAATCATAGCCTGACGGCTTTTCCCTGAGGTTTTTAAGCATCGTTTTTGTCCGGAAAAGCTCTCTGACATCCCGCTTCGCATCCTCTGAATCATGGCTGCCCAGGAAACGCATGATCGCTTCATCATAATTTTCCATGATAAACGGAGGAAGGTTCTTCAGCACCGTGTCCCTGGTATACATGGTCAGCCGTCCGCCGCTGCTAAGATCCACAAAGCCCGCCAGATCAAAGGTATAGGCAATCATATAAAGCAGCCCCTGCTGCTGCCTCACCGATTCCGTAATATCCGTCCTGGCAAGGCATACCCTTCCCAGCCTGAGATCTGTGGCGAAAACGGTCATATTTTTAATACGGATATCCCCGCTGTCATCTACCATGGAAAAGGAAAAGGCATAAGCCCCCTCCCTGCCCAGCTTCTCAGAAACTTTCTCCGGATTCAGGCTTTCCCGGTACAACTGTGCATCCTGCCCAACCACGCTGTCACGGATCATGGAATCTATCCATTCGGTATACCGGCCCTGCTGAGAAGGTACGCGGGAGGCGCCTTCATTACTGGAAACAAGCGTGCAGCTGTCCATTGACAAATCCACATCCAGCACATAGTCGTAGCCTGTAACGGACAGCTGATGCAGAATCCTGTCGGAAATGGTCTGTCCGGTTATATCCGACACTGTCAGTATCCCCGTCACATCTTTGCTGTCCGGCGTGGCAACCAGATTCATATTGATGAGGACATACCGTCCCCTTTCTTCATGAGGCAGCTTTACAAAGCATTTCAGGCGCCGCTGGGTATCCCCCCGGCGGAATGCCTCCAGGGAAGGTCTGTTCAAATAAATACCAAGAAATTCCTCCCGTTCCTGTTCATCCACCACCAGGCTGGAAAGGCCCATAAAAAACTCTTCCCTCACCGTACCAAAGGTCTCCAGCAGATTTGAACCGGTCCTGTCGATAATTTCCAGGATACGGTTCTGCGTAATATTGCAGTGCCCCATAATGAGCGCATTGGGATCCGGAGTACGGTAATGGCTGATAATCAGATCCTGATATTTTTTCCGGAGCCGCTCCTGTTCCTCCCGTTCCCTGGTAACATCATGATAAACGGCATAGACCCGGCGCTCCCCGCCTTCATTCTGGATAAGGGTAAGGTTGTTTTTCACCCAGACATAGCTGTCCTTCCCTTTTTTCAGGCGGTAAACAATCTCACAGTGGCTGTCGCCGCTTTTGATATAATCATTCATCCTTTTATTTACATAATCCCGATCCTCCGGATGGACGCCCACCATGGCATCCTCTTTGTAAAGCTCCCAGGCCTTGTCCAGCGGCATGTCGGTCAGAGCCGCAAAACCGTCCGACAGAAATTCCGGTATCATGCTTCCGTCCGGTTCATAATGCACCACCGCAATACCGCCCGGCAGATTCTTCACCACCGTTTCGAAGTATTCCTCAAGACGCTCCTTCTCTTTTCTCGTCCTCACCTCGTCCGTCACATCCCGGATATACGTCACATAGGCGGGAATCCCGTTCCATTCCGTTTCGTTAAAACGGGCCATGAAATAGCGGTCCGTACCGTCAATCCGCATTTCATGCTCAATCCCGTCCGGCTGATGGCACCGCAGGGTACAGAAAGAACAGGGCGCATCCTTGCCGTGCAGCGCCTCATAGCATTTCTTCCCCACGCATTCAGCGCCTTTGCTGAAAAGAGTCCTGGATTCATTGACATAAAGCAGATCATAATTATCTCTGTCAATGATATAAATCCCGTCCGCCGTTTCATTGGCAATGCTCTGAAAAAGCCTGGTTTCCTCGGAAATCCCCGTAAAAACAGCATAAAACCTCGTGCTTTCCGCCAGCGGCCCCATCCGCCTGCCATTCAAATGAATCCAGACCAGATGTCCGTCCTTATGGAACATCCGGTAGGAAACATCCAGCACGCCGCCGCTTTCCACTGCCTTTTGTGCCGCCTCAAAAACCCGCTTCCTGTCCTGTTCATAAATCACGTTCAGCGCATCCCTGCCAATCATCCGCTCATATTCCTCCCGGCTGTGGCCGGAAAGCATGGTAACGCCATCGGAAAAATAGGTGGGGATAAAACGTCCCCCTTCTATCCGGTAGCTGGCAATCCCGCCCGGTATGGAGTTAATCAGATGATCCATTTCCAGCTGCGCTTCTTTCAGATCGGATATATTATGGAATACGCAATGGAGCAGAGGGCAGCCGTCCTCTTCCCCGATCCATTTCATCCGTACCCGCACCCATACAATATGCCCGTCCCGGTGCTGCTTACGGAACTCAAAATCATCCACGCCATGGCTCCTGGCAACCTTCATCGCTCTGGATACCACCATTTTGGAATCCTCACAATAGGTCATTTCCGCCGCATCCCGTTTCACGAGCTCCCGGTATTCCTCCACCGTATAGCCGGACAATTCCGGCACACCATCCGAGAAATAGATGGTTTCAAAAATGTCGGATACCTTATAGATGGCAACGCCCCCCGGTATGGCATTTATGATTTCCTGCATTTTTTCGTTGGCTTCCGAAAGTTCCTTCTTCAGCAGATATTCCGGGAAAGGCCGTTCCTTCAGGTCTTTATTGTCCATCCCTGTGCTGTCCCCCTGATATTCGTATTCCCCCATGATCTCCAGGCTCCCTTCACCCTTTCCAGAGGCAGCATCCGCCTTTATTGGCGGTTTTGGCACTATAAAGCGCCTCATCCGCCCGTTTTACCATTTCATTCAGGCCGTCTTCCTCATTACCAATCACAATTCCGGCAGAGCATGCCGGTACCAGACCCTCTCTCCATCCGCTTTCACGAACCGCCCGGCAGATTTCTCCTCCCTTTTTAAGAGCCATTTCTTCGGAACGCATCTGCTTCATAACTACGACAAACTCATCTCCGCCGAACCGTGAGAGAATGTCTGTCCCCCTGGTATGGCTGCGGATAATTTCACTGAACTTCATGAGCATCCGGTCCCCTTCTCCGTGTCCGAAGGAATCATTGATGTATTTCAGGTTGTCCAAATCAAAAAGATATACCGCCAGAGGGCAGTCCTCCTTATGCAGGGCTTCCACGGACGCCTCCAGCCCCCTCCGGTTCAGAAGCCCTGTGAGGAAATCCCGGTAGGCTTCATTTTGAAGGGTGCGCTCCCGCTCCCTGGACGCTGTAATTCCCATGGCGCGCAGCGCCCGGTTCCACAGGCTTTTCTGGGTATGTGGCTTTCCTGCGAAATCATCCACGCCCGCATCCAGCACCCGTTCCTCCAGCTGCGATCCCCGGGGCCTGTGGCAATCACAGGGATGTTCCAGACAGATTTTTCCCGAAGCAGCACCTCAAGCACAGAAAAATTATCCGGACCGTCAAGCGTCATACTCAGGATCGCCACGGCAATTTTATTTTCATAGCTGGCAATGCAGGCCAGCGCCGCTTCCCCGTCGGCCGCCTCCACTACCTGATAGTTATTTTCAAAAGTCTTCTTCACCTGGCTGCGGTACTCCGCATCCTCGTCCGCTACCAGGATCACGCGGGCCCATTGCTCCACCCAGGGCCGCTCCTTCGCCTGCGCCTGCCCCTCGTCCACGGTGGTCCGTTCCTTCCTCAGGAGCGCTTCAAACTCTCCGCAGGGCATGGGCCTGGCAAAAAAGTAGCCCTGTACATAATCGCAGCCGATTTCCCTGAGCCTCTCCAGCTGTTCCCTGGTTTCCACGCCTTCCGCGACCACGCCCAGGTTCATCCAGCGGGCAAGTCCCATAATAAAGCGGAGAATCCCCTGATTCACCGGCTTTGCCGTCTCACTCTGGATAAACTTCATATCCAGCTTCAGAATATCAATGGACATTTTATTCAGCATGTTCAGGGACGAATAACCGCTTCCGAAATCGTCCATTTCAATCACGAAGCCCAGCTCACGCAGCCGGCCGATGGTATGGATGATCTGCGCCGGATTTTCCGTATAGGCGCTCTCGGTAATCTCCAGATGGAGGCGCGAAGGCGGGAGCCTGTGCCTGCGGATGGTGTTAAGCAGAATATCCGCAATGTCCGCGTTGTAAATGTCGGCACGGGATACGTTGACGGAAACGGAAAGCGGAGGATATCCCTTATCCTCCCATTCCCTCAGCACTGCGCAGGCCCGGTCCCAGACATATTGATCCAGCTTGGTGATAAAACCGTTCTTTTCAAATAAAGGAATAAAATACGCAGGGGACTGCATTCCCCATTCCGGATGGTTCCAGCGTACAAGCGCTTCTGCTCCGGCCAGCCTGTCATCCTTAATCCGGTACTTGGGCTGCAGATATACCTCGAACTGGCCCTCCGCCAGCGCCGCCTCCATACCGTCCGTGATGGCCTGCTCCCGCAGGAGCCGGCTCCGCAGCTGATCGTCATAGGCAGCACAGTATTTTCCGTACTGCCCCTTGATGCTGTTGGCCGCCAGCAAGGCCCGGTCGCACATCTGCTCCACGGAAATCCCCCTGTCGTGTATGGAATAAATCCCCCATTTCATCACAATATTTTTCGCATGGGAGAGGGAATTGATCTCCATTCCCAGCTCAATGAACATATCATCCGTATATTCTGCGGTATGCTCCAGCAGGCAGGCAAACTGATCCGCGTTAAAACGGCCGCAGATCCCCTTATCTCCCACAAGCCTGGTATACATGTCGGCCACGCCGCACAGGAGCCGGTCCCCTGCCGGTATGCCGAATATATCATTGATAAGCTTGAAATTCTCTATATCGGAGCACAGGATATCATACTTCCTGTCCGGATGCTGCAACAAGATTTCCTTCACCCGCTGATAAAAAAACTCTTTGCTGTACAGCCCGGTCAGCCGGTCATACTGGATCATATTGATCACAGCCGCCGTTTCCCTTAAATTAATGATGCTCGCCACCCTGTGCAGTATGATCTGCGGACGGTAGGGCTTCGCCACGAAATCCGCCGCCCCATGGGAAAGCGCCGCCACCTCGTCGGATTCACCGTCGCTCTGCGTCGTAACAATCACAGGAATCGAAGAATAGGCCTGATCTGCCTTTACATGAGCCAGGAAGGTATAGCCGTCCATGACAGGCATGATGATGTCCAGCAGGATCAGTGAAATCCCCTCCCCATACTCCTTCAGCACATCCAGAGCCACCGCTCCGTTTTCCGCCTCCAGGACCTGATATTCCGAGGATAAAATCTCGCTCAGCATCGCCCTGTTAATTTCGTTATCTTCTACCACCAGTATTTTTTTCTGTGAAATCATGTCTCCGCCCTCTGCATTATGTTTTCATTCCTGCCCAACCCACATATATCTAATAATTTTATCATACAAGAAAGGAATAAGCAATGCTGCGGAAGTTTAGAAACGGAATTATGAAATTTAATATCACCGGAACAACTGAAAAAAGAAGCCCTGAAAACCAGGACTTCTTCTGACGCAGTTCAGATATTGAAACCGTACCGTCTTACCAGATGCCGAGCATCTGCTGCAGGATCAGGCTCACAAGGGCAATGGCCACCCAGCAGGTAAATCCAAGAGCAATAGGCTTGCCTCCTGTTTTTACCAGTTTTACCACATTTGTGTTGATTCCGATGGCCGCCATGGCCATAACGATAAAGAACTTGCTCAGCTGCTTGAGGAAACCGAAGATTTCATTGGCGGCTCCCAGGACAGGCCCGGTGCAGACAGAGGTGATAACAGTGGTAATGATGGAGGCGGCGACGAAATAGAGTATGAATGTGGGGAATACGTTTTTCAGGCTGACCGGCTTCCCTTCCCCCCGCATTTCTTTCTTTTCCTTCTGCATCCTTACAAAAGCAAGCATCAGCGAAACCGGTATGATTGCCAGCGTCCGCGTCAGCTTCACGATGGTCGCATATTCCAATACCGCGCCGTTCGTACCATGCAGCGTATCCCAGGTGGAGGCCGCCGCCGTAACGGAGGAGGTATCGTTGACCGCAGTTCCCGCAAAGAGCCCGAAGCCCGTGTCAGTCAGCCCAAGTACCTTTCCCAGCGTGGGGAAAATAAGCGCCGCTATTACATTAAAAAGAAAAATAACGGATATGGCCTGGGCGATTTCTTCATCGTCCGCGTCAATGACAGGCGCTGCGGCCGCAATGGCAGAACCACCGCAGATGCAGGAGCCGACGCCGATAAGAGCCGCCGTCTTGCCGGGAATCTTCAGAAGCCTGTACATGAGTATTGCAACCACCAGGGATGTGGTGATTGTGGAAATGATAACGGGGAGGGAAGTCATCCCCACCTTCCCTATCGTTCCCAGATTCAGGCCGAAGCCCAGAAGGATTACCGCATACTGCAAAATTTTCTTGGAGGTAAAGGCAATGCCTCCACTGACAGAAGACTTGTCCCTGATGGCAATTGCCAGCACCATTCCCGCTATGATCGCTATAACCGGAGCTCCTATCACCTCCAGGGCCCCTACCTGCCTGACCAGCAGCCAGGAGGGAAATGCAACCAGAAAGCACAGTAAAATTCCTTTTCCATTCTTTTTCAGAAAGTCCATGATCCACCTCATATGTTTTTTTCTTCCAGATTATATCGGCCCGGAATAATAATGTAAATTTATTTATATTTATATAATGATAAAAAATATTTATGGGAAGTCATAATACACAATTCATTTCCGGTCAATATTTCGTTTTCGATCCATCTTGCATAAATGTCAGGTACAATTTCTGCCAACTGTGCATAAATCCGGGCACCAAAAAAACTTCCTCCGCAGGAAAACACCGTGTTTTTCTCTTCGGAAGAAGTTTTCACATTTTGCAGCCGTACAGCCCTGCGGCACGGGAAATATGCCGGGCAGGCGTGAAAGCCGCTTTTTATTTTTTAATTATTCAGTCTCCTGACACATGGGCCAAAGAACGCCGGCTTTAGCGTATACGCCTTCCACGAGAAGGCGTCTGGTATCCTCCGTCGGGTAGAAACGGGTGGTAAACACTGTTTCACCTTGGTTGACATAAATCTCTATCAGGGATGTATCTGCCAGGATACGTACTTCCTGTATATCGGAGATCAGCGCCCTCCGCTGCGTGCGTCCCCTGCCGGCGCCGATCTGCCTGCCGGCAACAGCGTCCGTGAAGGAAAGCACCGCCTCTTTTCCGTCCCAGGTAAACCTGAGAGCGTCTGCAATCGTAATTGACAGTTTACTGTCTTTTGCGCCGCTGGCACCGGCGCCTCCTTTTTCATCCACAGGGACTATCAAATCAAAGGCGGGGGCGCAGTACACGGCTTCCCCGGCCCTCACCTCCTGCCGCTCGCCGCGCAGGGCTTCCAGCTCGGGAACCGGATACTGGAGCAGGCGGCCGTTTTGTTCCCGGATGACCCGAGGAACCGTAAGCGCATGCTGCCAGCCGCTTTCTATCGTGGGGTTTACATATTCCTCCTCAACATCCGGCAGGCCGGCCCAGGCGATCAGCAGGGTCCTGCCGCTTTCATCCGTAAAGGTCTGAGGAGCGTAAAAATCAAACCCCTTGTCCCATTCCCGGAAATCCTCCAGCCGGCAGCCCGCCCGGAAATCTCCGTTTACCTGAAAATAACCTGCCGTATAAACATTCTGGAATTCGTGTTCATTCCTGGGAAGCCCCTGGGGGGAAAGGGAGAGGAACCATTTTCCCTCTGTGCAAAACAAATCAGGGCATTCCCACATATAGCCGAACTTCATGGGCACGGTCAGCTCCCGGCAAAATCGCCAGTTTTCCAAATCAGAGCTTTCATAGAGCAGCACCGCCCCGCAGTCATTTTTCTTCCTGCCCCCCAGAACCATATAGTATCTGTCTTCCAGAGCAAATACCTTGGGGTCGCGGATGTGGAGGGTATAGTCCGCCGGGTAATCCCTGTTCGTGAGCAGCAGCTTTTTATCCCCGAAGGTCCTGCCGTCCCGGCTTTCCACCAGCACCGTGTTAGCCTCCCGTCCCTGGGTGACATAGTCAAAGTCTCCCGGAAGCTTCACATTTCCTGTGTAAAACAGGTACATGATCCCATCCTTTATAAGACAGCTTCCGGAATAAACGCCGCTTCTGTCAAACTGCTCATCCGGGGCCAGGGGAACGCCCGCATATTCCCAGTCCGTCAGGTTCCGACTGGTGTAATGCCCCCAGAACTTTTCCCCGCCGCAGGGGTCAAAGGGCGAATATTGGAAAAAAACATGGTAGACACCGTTCATCTGGCACAGGCCGTTAGGGTCGTTCAGCCATCCTGCGGGCGGCATAAGATGGAACTTCAGACGCCAGGGGTCTTTCTGCACCCCTTCCTGCGCCGCCGCTTCCGCCTCCCTGATTTTGCGGATCATCTGCAGTCCTGCTTCGTTCATGGCCGCTGCTCCTCCTCTTTTTGTCTGGCACACTGTTTATTTTACACAGGAGAGCACCGGTTCCCCGGCCTTTACAGAGCCGGCCGCCTGCGTATTTACCTGTGCATAATCTCCGGTGTTCGTCACGATAACGGGGGTTGTTATATCATAGCCTTCCCCAAGAATTCCTTCCCGGTCAAACTCTATCAGCAGATCTCCCTTTTTCACATCGGAGCCGTCCTGTACATGGGCGGTAAAATATTTTCCTTCCAGCTTTACGGTATCCATTCCGATATGAATCAGGATTTCCGTACCGTCCGTGCCCAGCAGTCCCACCGCATGGCCCGTAGGGAAAATGGTCTGCACCGTCCCGTCAAAGGGAGCGTATACCTTCCCTTCCGAGGGTATTATAGCCATACCGTTTCCAAGCACGCCGCTGGCAAAGGTTTCGTCCTTTACCTGGCTGAGAGCAATGGCTTCACCGCTTACCGGGCTGTATACCGTCGTATCGCTGCCGGATTTTTCAGCTGCCTGACCGGAAACAGGTGCCGGCCCGGAAACAGTCGCCGCTGCTACGGAATCAGACGCATTCCTGACCGCCGCAGGCTCTTCCTTATAAAGCGCCCAGGAAAGGATAAAGGCTATCACTGCGGATACGGCAATAATCATGGTATACTGCAGTGTGTAATCCGTGGTAATCAGATAACCGAACAGTCCCGTCACACCGTATGCGGAAGCGCCGATTCCTGTCCAGCCCGCAATAAGGGCGCCGCAGGCGCCGCCGATACAGCCGGCCACAAAGGGCTTCATGAAACGGATATTTACACCGAAAATAGCAGGTTCGGTGATTCCCAGGAAAGCGGACAGGGAAGCCGGAAGCGCCATGGATTTCGTCTTTTTGTTTTTTGTCTTTAAGGCAAGGGCGAGGGCGGCGGCTCCCTGTGCCACATTGGCTGCAGTGGCAATGAGCATCCAGGTATTCAGGCCTGTCCCGCTCAGAAGTCCGGCCTCCAGCGCATTGTACATATGGTGCACGCCGGCCACTACCGTAGGCGCATAGGCAGCCCCGCAGACAGCGGCGCCGATGCCGAAGGGCAGGGTAATCAGGAACTGCATGCCGGAGAGGACGCCATTTTCAATCCAGGAAAATACGGGGCCGATGATTGTCAGCGTCAGGTAGCCGGTCACAAGTACGGTTACGAGAGGCGTTACGAAAAGATCCAGGATTTCAGGCACGATTTTATGCAGCTTCTTCTCCAGCATGCACATAATCCAGACGGCGATTACCACGGGAATTACATGTCCCTGGTAACCCACCAGGTTGATCTGGTACAGTCCGAACCAGGCATCCGCTGTTGGGATGGATTCCGCGCCGGCCACGCTCCAGGCATTGAGCAGATCCGGATGAATCATAATCATGCCCACTACTGCGCCCAGAAACAGATTTCCGCCGAAAACCCGCGCCGCACTGATGGCGATGAGCACAGGCAGGAACACGAAAGCGGCATTGCTGAACAGATGCAGGATGGTATAAGTGCCGGACTGGGCCATGGCCGGATAAATCTTGCAGAGGCCTTCCAGAAGTCCCATTAAAAGGCCGCTTGCCACGATGGCCGGAATGATGGGTACAAATACGTCCCCCAGCGTTTTCACAGCGCGTTTCCAGAAGCTGGTCCTGGCGGAGGCAGCCTGCTTCACCTCTTCCTTGGTGGCAGCGCCGATTCCCGCAATCTGCAGGAATTCGTCATATACCTTGTTAACCGTGCCGGTCCCGAAAATAATCTGGAGCTGGCCGGAGGCAAAGAATACGCCCTTTACTCCCTCAATATTTTCCACCGCATCCTTATCGCATTTGTCATTGTCCGCTATTACCAGCCGCAGCCTGGTGGCGCAGTGCGCCGCACTGATAATATTCTCTTTGCCGCCGATGCTCTCATATACATCCTGCGCTGCTTTCCTGTAATCCATAACACCCTCTCCTTTTCACATTATAAGGAATCATTCTCATATGAATCGTTACTATTATGCCTAAAATAGCTAGTACAATGTGAATATTTTATATGAAATCGTTCTCACATCTTGTCTTTATTATAACCTGCTGATGAGTACTTGTAAATTCATAATTCCACCAAAATAGTATCCCTGCTTCTGTTGAAATTACACAAAAAAACTGCGGAAAGATCATTTTCTGTTTTTCCCGCAGCTTTGTATTTCTGTATTTATTTTTGTTTCTATTACTGTTCTTCTGTTTTATATTACCGCTGCCTCGTGGTTCCTCTTTCCTCCACGCGGTAGCCCATTTTAATCTGTTTTCTTGCCTCATTCCCGTCCAGCAGCTCCAGAAGCAGCCTGGCGGCTTCCTTACCACTGGTCTTATAATAGAAATGAACACTTGTCAGCTTAGGGCTGACGATGCGGCCGGACACCGTATCCCCCACGCCTGCCAGCGCCACTTCTTCCGGGATCTGCCTTCCCGCCTCCTGAAGCCTGGCCAGCGCGCCTAGGGCAATACTGTCCGTGGCGCAGAAAACAGCGTCCGCACCGGGGCACAGGGCAAGCAGCTGATCCATCGCCCGATAGCCGTCCTCCACGGAAAAGCCGGTTTCCAGGAAACTGACCGCGTCTTCCGCTATCCCTGCATCCCCCGCCGCCTCCAGAAAGCCTTTCCTCCGGCCCGCGCCCACGGCCTCATCCTGCTGCGTCACGCCAATACAGCCGATTTTTCCGGCCCCCCGCAGCAGGAGCCGCGACACATCCCGCGCCGCCAGGCAGTCGTCCTGGTAAACGCAGGAATATCCGTCCAGCCTCTGGCCCAGCAGGACAACCGGCACCTGCAGCGCCTTCAGCGCCCGCTTATGCTCCCGGGTAATGATTGTGGCAATCAGTATAATGCCGTCCACATGGTTCTCCGAAAACAGCCGCAGGTATTCCAGCTCTTCCTTTTCCCGGTTCTCCGTATTGGCAAGCAGCAGCTGGTAGCCCGCTTCCTTCAGCACCACGCTGATCCCCGCCACCATCCTGCTGATGGAATCGGAATTGATTTTGGGAAGGATGACGCCGATCAGCCTCGTCTTTTTGGTGCGCAGCGTCTGGGCCTGCGTGGAGGGTTTGTAACCTGTCCGGTCAATCACCTCCTGAATGCGCTCTTTTTTTTCATCGCTGACATAGCCGTTATTCAGGTAGCGTGATACCGTGGCCCTGGAAACCCCCGCCAGCTTTGCAATTTCATTGATATTCATGGAACCCCTCCATCCGAAACAGACGTAACCCCATTATTTCTTCTCCTGGCCAAGAGCCTTTTTGTAATTGTTGAACGTGTCAATAAAGGCCTTGACCGCCGCCAGATCCTTATCGTCCATCTGCTCAATATCAGCGATGACTCTCCTCTGGACAGGTGACAGCGATGCATTCCTGCCCTTCCTGCTCATTTTGGGTTCCTTGCCGTCCAATATCCAGCCTGCGGAATATCCGTATCTTTCTTCTATCAGCATGGCCGTGGAATGAGACACTCCGCTTTCATCTCTCAGAAGCTTGGAAATATAACTCTCCGTGACCTGAATGCTCTGCGCGAATTCCTTCTGCTTCAGGCCGTTCTCTGAAATAATAAGCCGGATTCTGTCTGATAATTTCATAAAATCACCTCGTTGTGCCTATCATAGCAAGAAAGCTGTAGTGAGTCAATCTAAATGCGTTGACAATGTAGTCATTCAATGCTATTATGTACTCATTCAAGTATGCAGTGGAGGGGTTCATCATGAAAGCTAATGATTACAAAGATGAAATCATCCGTTTCATCATAGATTCATCCGAAGAAGACAGCCTTATTATCGCTGCCTTTGTGGCGGGCCTGCGCTCCCGGAATGGCAGAAACGCTTCCTCCCCTGCCGAACAGGATACCCGGGACGGCAATAACGGGAAGCCACAGGGGAACCGTTCCGCTTAGTAACGCGGAATGCTGCCGCCAGGCAAACAAGGAAGCAAAAAACAACAGAATACCGGAAGGGAGACAATTGTATGAAAAGGGATGGGAAAATATTGCCTGGGAACAGGAAGAAGGAGCTGTGGAAAGGAATCCGGCGGAACTACTGCCTGTATCTCTTTCTGCTTCCGGCAGTGGTGTTTATCGGGGTTTTCTGCTATGCACCCATGTACGGGGTACTGATGGCATTTCAGGATTATTCTCCGGGAAAGGGCATTCTGGGCAGCCCGTGGGTAGGGCTGAAATGGTTCCGCACCTTCTTTGAACTGCCCCGTTTCTGGCAGATTGTTAAAAATACGCTGGTAATCAGCCTTTATTCCCTGGTGGTGGGCTTCCCCATTCCCATCCTCCTGGCCCTGATGATAAACAGCGTTAAGGGCACCCGTTTTAAGAAACTGACGCAGACGGTTACCTATATGCCGCACTTTATTTCCACTGTCATCCTGGTGGGCATGATGTCCGTCTTTCTTTCTCCCAGATCCGGGTTTTTGAACCATCTCATCGCTATGCTGGGCGGCCCGGACGACCTGCATTACATGGGAAATGCAGCCGTCTTTCCCCATCTTTATGTATGGTCCGGCATCTGGCAGAATATGGGCTGGAGCTCCATCATTTATCTGGCGGCTCTTTCCGGCGTGGATCAGGAGCTCCATGAGGCGGCCATGGTGGACGGCGCCAGCAAGCTGAAGCGGATAATCCATATCGATCTGCCGGCAATCATCCCCACCATGGTTATCCTGCTGATCATGAACGCGGGAAGCATTATGAGCGTGGGCTATGAGAAGGTATACCTGATGCAGAACGATCTGAACGTGACCACGGCGGAGGTCATCTCCACCTATGTTTACAAAATCGGCCTGAAGCAGCAGCAATACAGCTATTCCGCGGCAATCGGCCTTTTTAATAACCTGATAAACTTTATTCTGCTGGTTGTGGTGAACAAGCTGTCCAAAAAGCTTTCCGGCTCCAGCTTATGGTAACACAAGGAGGGAGGAACCTGTAATGCACACACAAAAAACGGTAATCGGTAAGAAAAAATTCCGTTTTACCCAGGATACGGTCTTCGATATCATTGTAGCCGCCATTCTGTCAATCATTATTCTCATTATGGCCTATCCCATTTATTTCGTACTGATGGCCTCTTTTTCAGATCCTTCTTATGTAAATAACGGGTCGATGCTCCTGTGGCCCAAGGGCTTCACCTTGCTCGGCTATCAGAAGGTATTTGAGGATTCCCGTATCTGGACAGGCTATGGGAACACCCTGATTTATACCATCGGAGGTACGGCGCTGGGCACCTTTTTTTACCATGATGGCCGGTTATGCCCTTTCCAGGAGGGATCTCCCCTTCCGCAACCTGCTCATGGCATATTTTGTATTCACCATGTATTTCGGCGGCGGCCTGATTCCCTTTTATATGGTAATTAAAAAGCTGCAGCTGACCAATACCAGAACGCTTATGATTATTCTCGGCGCTGTGGGCGTATACAATATCATCATTACCCGTTCCTTTATGGAAAACAATATCCCGGAGGAGCTGCGGGACGCCGCCCGCGTGGACGGCTGCGGCAACGGACGCTTCTTTTTCAAAATAGCGCTTCCGCTCTCCAAAGCGATTATGGCTGTCCTGGTACTTTACCTGGCCGTTTCCTATTGGGATTCCTATTTCAATCCCATGATTTTCCTTACTGACAGAAGCAAATACCCGCTGGCGCTGTATCTGCGTGAAATCCTGCTGACCGCCGCCACCGGGGCCGCCAACTCCATGACAACGGATGCGGAGGCGGCCAGAAAGCTGCAGACCATGGTGCAGGTGATCAAATACGGCGTTATCGTCGTTTCCACCCTGCCGATCCTCTGCGTATACCCTTTCCTTCAGAAATATTTTGTAAAAGGGGTAATGATCGGTTCCATCAAAGGCTGATATCAATGGAAAGCGTTCCATGATGATAAACAATAATAAGGAGGCAGAGAATGAAAAAGAAACTGATTGCACTACTGCTGGCGGCAGTACTCACCGCCATGACAGGCTGCGGAGGGCAGAATGCCGCTTCCGGCAATGCGGCGCAGGCTCCCGGGGATACGGCGGCTGCGCAGACGGAAGCCGGCGAGCCGGCCCCGACGGACAGCAAGGAGAAAACCACCTTCAAGATCGCAGTGCTCCTTCATCCGCTGACAAAGGATGAGGACTTTAACAACAAGGAGGTTTTCAAACAGGCGGAGGAGGCTACCGGCGTCCATATTGAATGGCTTCCCATTTCCGCAGCGGATGCGGAGGATAAGGTAAATATCATGCTTGCCTCCGATCTGCCGGATGCGTTTTTCGGCCTGGTAGGCGAGGGACAGATCGCAAACAACATGGATTCCTTCGCCAACCTGGCGGAAAACGATCTGCTCAAGACCTATGCGCCTCATGTGGCCGCGGACTATGAAACCATCAACGGCGGATTCGATCTGGTGACCTGGCCGGACGGCTCCATCCGCTCTCTCATGACCGGACGGCAGACAAGCTACGAAAACGACGGCGAAGGCATAATGTTCATCAACAAAGCCTGGCTGGATAAGGCCGGGAAGGAAATTCCCACTACAACAGAGGAGTTCCTGGATGTGCTCAGGGCTTTCCGGGACGGCGATATGAACGGCAACGGGGACACCACGGACGAAATCCCCCTGGAGCCGTCCCAGAGCGACTGGTGCTCCAAGATTATGAACCTTGCCAATCCCTGGGGAATCGCAGGCACGGATTCCAGTGATGAGGCCGCCTTTAAAATGGTTAAGGACGGAAAGGTTGTGGGGACTGCGGATACGGAGGAATTCAGAAGCTTTCTGGAATTTGCCCACCAGCTTGTAGAGGAAGGGCTGCTGGATATGGAATCCTTTTCCCAGACCTCCGAGCAGTATCACGCCAAGCTCAGCGAGGGCGTAGTAGGCTGCTACTGGGCCTGGAATCCTTATGGGGATCAGAGCGAAACGGCGGCGGCCGATTATGTGGTAGTTCCTGCCCTTCAGGCGCCTGACGGACCCGGCTATGTGAAAACCGGCTCTCAGGATAAATTCGCCGCCAACCGCACCGGCTTTGCCATTACCAGCGCCTGCAAGGACGTTCCCCGGCTGCTGGAATGGTGGGATTATTTATCAAGCAGTACAGACATGAAATATACCTCCCGTTTCGGTCCTAAGGGAGAGGCCTGGGACATGGACGAAAACGGCACAGTTTTCGAAAAGCTGCCCGAAAGCCTGACGGACGATTTCACGATTGAAAACTATAAATACACCTATGGCATGGTGGATTACGGCCCCCTGATCCGTAAGGACGAAAATGCGGAGGTGCTGGAGGATGTAGCCTGGACCTCCTGGTACCGCATCGAATGCGTGAAGGAAGTGCATGATTACTGCCTCCCTGCAGAAAACCAGCTGCCCATCCGCTTCGTAGATCCTGCCAAGACCAATGAAAGGACCTTTATTGAAACGGAGCTTCTGGCCTATATCCGCAATTATATCGCTACAAGTATCCTGGAGGGAATCGACGACAGCTCCTGGAATGCACATCTGGAGCAGCTGAAGGCGCTGCAGTATGACGCGTGGCTGCAGTGGTATCAGGATTATCTGGATGGGAAGTTCTGATGTGTGGATATCCGGTGATGATTAAATGGCAGATCCATTTAAAATGATGTCTGTCCTGAACAGATAATAATTTTAAGAGAAAAGCTATCCTCTGTTGTGTGGGGATAGCTTTTTGTTCCCATCATTCCACCTCCACCGTATCCACCTCCGGCACGGCCCCATATTTTCCGGCCATATATGCTTTTCGGATATTATCATTGGTCCGCACCTGAAATTCTGTCAGGTTGAAAAGTTCCGAAACCCCGCTATGCCTGTCTTTATCCACAAAATAAACCTGATCCTTCCGTATGATTTCCATATTCAGAAGTTCCGTATCATGGGTTGTAAAAATTAGTTGTGCATGGCCAGGATTCGTCTCCGGGCTCTGGAATTTGGAAATCACAAATTCCGCAAGCAATGGATGCAGCTCCCGATCCAGTTCATCGCAGCAATGCAGGGTTGGTAATTCATGACACAGGCAATTGAGAAAAACAGCTGGTTACCGGCCACTGCTTCCGCTATCATCTCCTTCTTTTTCCTATCTCCATTCGCCGGAAAAGAAAATGTCTGCCTGCACGGCTAAACATACTGACCCACAAAACAGTTACGAAGCAGGTATTACAAAAAATAAAGAATGCGATAAATAGTTTTTGACTATCTACCGCATTCCCAAATAACCTTTACCCTACATACACATCCCAAAGCTTACCGCAAGCGCCCGGTCCACCTGTCCCAACAAAAGATTGTCCACTCTGCCTATGTATTCCTTAAGCCTTGAGCGGTCAATGGTACGCACCTGCTCCAGAAGAATGATGGAATCCTTTCTTAAACCAAATTTGGAATCCTCAAGCGGTATATGCGTGGGAAGCTTATGCTTTCCGGTCTGGCTTGTTATCGCGGCCACGATGACGGTGGGGCTGTAGCGGTTGCCCATATCATTCTGAATAACAAGAACCGGACGGATGCCTCCCTGTTCTGAGCCGATCACCGGACGTAAGTCTGCGTAATATATATCACCTTTTTGAATGCTCATTGCTGTCTCCTCCAAATAAAATACTTCGTCTGAAAATCCCTTTCCGTATCCTATTGAGGAGTGTTGCCTGTCAACCTGAGCTTTATTCATTGCTTTCAGGCGCTTTGGCAGAAAAAATTTCTTTATTCCTGTGGTCGTCTTTCCCGTTCTTTTACAGTGTCAGTCGTTTGGACAGTTACTTCTTTTCTTCCGATGATAAAACTATTTTCCCTGTCGATAATAGAATTTCTTTTCCTTGACAAACTTTTATTTTAGAATATAATTACATTTAATAAATATATTTTAGGAATTTTATTCTATAGTTAAGGAGGGTACTTATGGAAAATGAAGCCTGCCTCGCCGCTATCAGGAACCAATACAATACACTTACCAAAACCGAACGGCAGATTGCCGATTACATACTCGCGAACAGCAGCTCCGTGGTGGAAATGAGCGTGGCCGATCTGGCTGCGGCCTCTGCTGCCGCCGGTTCCGCAGTCATCCGGTTCTGTAAAACCATAGGTTATACCGGGTTCTCCCAGTTCCGCATCACCCTGGCCATGGAGCTTGCCAGCAGGCCTGCGCCTGTCATGCCTCTTCTTACCAACAGCGATACCTCCGCAGACGCAGCGCGCAAGGTTTTTGACTCCAGCGTGCGTACTCTGCAGAATACGCTCTCCATGCTGGATTTTTCCATTGTTGAGGCCCTGGTAAATGAGATTTTACAGGCTGAACGTATCTGTATTTTTGGCGTGGGCACCTCTTCCCCCATCGCTGAGGATACCGGATACCGCTTCCTCCAGCTGGGGCTTTCCGCATCCAGCTATAAGGATATTCTCTTCATGCCTGTCGCCGCTATGAATATGAAAAAAGGAGAGCTGGCAATCGCCATCAGCCACAGCGGCCGGACACAGGCCACCCTGCAGGCACTGCAGCTGGCAAAGGGGCAGGGAGCCGTTACCGCCGCCATTACCAGCTACCGTACAAGCCCTCTGGCCCAAACCGCAGATTATTCTCTCACTGCCTACCCTGATGACATCAATTATCCCGTGGAGGCTGTCTCCGCCAGGCTCGCCCATATCTGTATCCTGGATGCCATCGCAGTAATACTGACCCTGCGCCAGGGCGAAGAGGCGGCGGCACACTTAAGAACCCGGAATGAGATTCTGGAACGGATCAGAAAGAAGGATGAGCTATGAAAAAAGCCTCCGGCCGGCTGCTTTTCCTCGTTGCCTATTTCGCCTATGCTTCTATCTATATTGCACGCCTGAACCTGACAGTAGCATCACCTGTCATGCAGTCGGAAAAGCTCATGAATGCCGCACAAATTGGAACTATGGGAGGTATCTTTTTCCTTTTTTATTCTGCTGGCCAGCTGCTGAATGGGTATCTGGGAGATATTTTCCCGCCGAAAATCATGATAATGACCGGTCTTTTCCTGACTGCGGCTTCTAATCTGGGAATTGGCTTTCTTCCCGGTACGGCGGTTATCACTCTCCTCTGGGGAATCAACGGCTTTGCCCAATCCATGCTCTGGGGGCCATTACTGCGTACTGTCGCCAGCCACTATCCTCCCGGGCGCAAATCCTTTATCGCCTCACTGCTTGTTTCCTCCGTGGGCACGGGCAGCATTCTCGGCGTATTTCTGGCAACGGCGGCCATCTATTTCGGCACTCTGCGGTATGCTTTTATCTGGCCGGGCGCGGCCGCACTGCTCTCGTTTATTGCCGTGTTTTATCTGTTTCCCGGTGTACCGGCGCAGGCCGCAGAACAGGAGAAAAAACCCCTGGCTTCCCTGTTTTCACCTGGACTGATCCTCCTGCTCCTTTCCGCCATGTGCCATGGCGTGCTCAAGGACAACATCACTCTGTGGGCAGCTTCCTATTTTATGGATACTTTTTCAGTGGATTTGCCCACTATGTCCTTCTTTGTATTTGCGGTTCCGCTGCTTACCCTGGCAGGAAGGCTGATTTACCCGCTTATCTACCGGGCCTGTGGCGGAAACGAACACAGGGTATCCTTATTCGCACTCATTTTAGCGGCGGTCAGCCTGGTCCCTCTGTGTTATTCCGGAATTTCCCTGATAACCTCCGCCATATGCCTGAGCACCGCCTCTGCAGCGGTTTCACTGATAAATACCTCATTCCTCACCATTTACCCTATGCGCTACCAGCAATACGGCTGTGTATCCAAGGTGGTGGGGCTGATGGATTTCGCCACTTACCTGGGCGCTGGAATCAGTTCCTCTTTTTATGGCTTCTGGCTGGAGTCCCACACCTATTCCGGTATGTTTTTATCCTGGGTTTTCCTATCTGTCCTGGCTGTTATTTTATTATTTATAGTACAAAAAAGGAGATTAACATGAACGAAAAAGTAATCCTCATATCCATTGACGGTATGCGTCCCGACGGAGCCGTTGGCTGCGGCCATCCTTTTGTGCAGGAATTGATGGAAAAAAGCACTTATACACTGCAGGGCGGCTCCGTGCTGCCACCAGTCACTCTGCCCTGCCATACTTCCATGTTTTACGGGGTCCCGCCGGAGCGTCACGGTATCCTTACCAACACCTATACCCCTCCTGTACGGCCGGTAAAAGGAATTGCCGAACAGCTGGCCGCCTCCGGGAAGGTATGCGCCGCTTTCCATAACTGGGAACCGATCCGTCACATCTGGCAGTCGGAAACCATGAAATATACCGGTTATATCAATGCCTATCAGGAGGATAATTCCGACAGCCTTCTGACCGGGATGCTTTTATCCCTTATCTCCCGGAAGCAACCGGATTTCCTCTTTCTGCATCTGGTGGAAACCGATGAAAAGGGAGGGCACGACCATGGTTGGATGTCTCCCGAATATCTGGGGCAGCTCGGCAACGCCCTTTCCTGTGCCCAGAGTATTTATCAGGCGGCTGGCAATGACTACCATATCATCATCACCGCTGATCACGGCGGCCATGACCGCAGCCATGGAGATAACTGTCCTGAGGATATGACAATTCCCATGTTTTTCTGCGGCAGGTACTTCCAGCACGGCAGGAAGCTGGAGCACGCATGCCTGCTGGATCTTGCTCCTACGATTGCCTGGCTGACCGGTATTGCGGCTGTCAGGGAATGGGAAGGGCATATCATCCCTCACCTCTAAACCATATAAAAACAGGGGACTGCAATACAAAGGGCTGCTGCAAAATCAAACAATTTGCAGCAGCCCTGTTCTTCATGCATGCTCAGTGCTGGACATCCTGATTCTTCATCATTTCCATCAGGTTAAAGGGAGGAAGAATACTGTCAATCAGCTCATACAGAGCGTCGTCATAATGGTCGCGCACCTCACAGCTGCGGTCAAAGATCATGGTAGGCTCTTTTTCCTCCGTTACCGCATCCCACTGGGGAAGTCCGGAATGTCCCGGCCTGCCGGTCCGTGCAAAGGTCATCAGGGCGCCGAACATCCGGGCCTCCAGTTCATCGGAAACACCCTGGATGCCGCATACCTCCACCTTATCCGTATTGTGGAAAAAGAAGGGGATATCCGAACAGTGCCATGCGATTTTCTGATGCTGGATTGGGAACTCCAGGATAAAGTTGTAAAGGTAGGTCCCCGCGCCTCCCTTCGCGTGGAGCTTTGCCAGACGTTTGGAGGGCTGACGCATCACACGGTCCACATTCAGCAGATCCGTGGCATATTTTCCGGGATAAGCTTTGGCAAAGGCGGCAATCATTTCATCCGTATGTTCTCCGTAAACCTTTGCAATGATCTCCCTGGCCTCTTCCCCTGACAGCTTTGTTTTATCATAGGTTTCCGGCAGGAACGAAAACTCCCCGAATACGGAACCGATCAAAAGCGGGATCTGATATGCATGTTCACGGAAGCCGCACTCCAGCGGGCTGCCGAGATAATAATCATTTAACAGCGGGGAGCCTCCCACATAGCCGCCCTTCATGGCAATCGGCATACTGACCTTCGTATAGGCTTTTGCCAGCTCATAGTAGGGTACGGTTTCCAGCTTTTCCACATCCCCCTCGCCAAGCCCCAGCTCCGCGAGCAGCGCCCCGACGATTTCACGCCCGTCGCCGCGGCAGATAGGCAGTGTGGACGCATCCCCTACGCCGCTCATGATCATGCCCTTGTGGAACAGGCCGTCCGCGTCGGGAATCTGCATCAGGTCGGCCACCTTCATGCCACCTCCGGACTGCCCGAAAATTGTTACATTCTCAGGATCCCCTCCGAACAGGGCGATATTTTTATGGATCCAGCGCAATGCCGCCACCATATCCGCATGGCCTGCATTCCCGGAGTTTTTGTACTTTTCTCCGAAGGGGGACAGATCCAGGTATCCCAGCAGATTCAGACGGTGATTGACAGAAACCACAACCACATCCCCGTCCATGCACATGTTATATCCATCATAGGCGATCTGCTCAATGGAGGAGCCGGCAAAATATCCGCCGCCGTGCAGCCATACCACCACCGGTTTTTTCGCCTCCTTATCCAGGGACTTCGTCCAGATGTTCAGGTTCTGGCAGTGCTCATCCTGCGGCCAGTAACGGTGGGGAACCATAAGCTCCGCGCTGGGCGTATCCTGGTTCATCAACGGGCACACAAACCCGTAAGAGGTTGCGTCCTTTACGCCCTCCCAGGATGTTTCCTCCGGCATCTGGAAACGATCCGCATATGCATAGGGCACGCCTCTGTAAATATAGGCCCCTTCATAGAGAAATCCTTTCAGCCTTCCTCCGGTGGTTTCCACCACCGGTACATCATCGTAATTAAAATTTTTCGCCATCTTGTTAACCTCCTGCTTGTTTGTCAGAGAAAATACCCGCCCGCTTTTGCAGGCAGCGGATTTTTCCCCTGAATAACTGTTATTTTCCTTCCGTCTCCCGTTTCTGTAAATCTGCCATTACTGTGGGATAAAGCTTATCCAGCTTATAAAAATAATAGAATACCGGAATGGCCAGCATGAACGGAATCGGCGCCGCCAGATACAGATTCTTAATCGCCGTAATGGCGGTTTCCGGCTGTACTGCCGCAAGTCCATTATATCCCGCCGCGCCGATAATGGCCAGCGCTACGGCACCGCCCACGCCTGCGCCGATTTTTGCGCCGAAGGTTGTGCTGGAATAAAGCATGCCTTCCACACGGGTTCCGGTCTTCCACTGCCCATACTCAATGGTATCCGCTACCATAGCAAATAAGGTACCGGTAAGAGCCGCATTGCCCACGCCCTTAATCAGGGAGCATGCAATCAGCCATCCGCCGCTTGTGGGATTCATAAGCATAAGCACCTGCCCCACAAGGCTGATAATGCTTCCCACAAGGGCTACATCCCGCTTCCCGTATTTTTTGCTCAGCGGCGCCACTGCGGGCATGCATACCAGTACCGGCACGATGGATACCGCCGTAATAAAGCCCGCCAGGTTTTCGTTGCCCAGAATCCACTTGGCATAATAGGTGCCCACGCCCATGCCCAGGGACATTCCAAGTGCCGTGCATACCCAGATACCCACAATAATGAGCCAGTAATTGTTCTTCAGAAGAAGCCTGAAGCCCTTCACAAAGCTGATGTTTTCCTTCTGTACGGAGGACACCCGCACACGCTCCTTTGTCTTTGCAAAGCAGAGGAGGAAAAGTGCCGCCGCGACCACTGCATAAATAATGGAAACAAGAATCCAGCTCTTCTGCTGATTGCTGCCGCCCATGGCATTTACGAAGGGAAGGGTAAATGCATTGATGAGCAGGGATCCGCACTGCGCCATAAACATACGGAAAATATTGATTACCGTACGTTGTCCCTGATCACGGCTCATCAGGGAGGTGAGCGCGCCATAAGGGATATTGATCATGGTGTACAGGAATGTGGTAACCAGATTATAGGTAATCGCCACATATATGTATTTTCCCAGATCCCCTGTATTCGGCACCAGGAATACGAGCACACATGCAATGCCGATGGGAACCGCAAGCCAGAGCATCCAGTGCCTCGCCTTGCCGTATTTCGTCTTTACCCGATCCATTACGTAGCCCATGAAAATATCCGTGAACCCGTCCGCCAGCCTCGAAAACATCATAATGCTTCCAATAATCGCCGCATTCAGCCCCAGCGCATCCGTGTAAAAAAAGGTTACAAAGGTCGAGGTCAGGACCAAAATCAGGTTGCTTGCCAGATCCCCTCCGCCGTAAGCCACCTTTTCAAATACCCCTATTTTTTCCGTCTGCCCGGAAAGCTTTGCCTCCGCTGCTTTTCCAACCATAAAACTGCTCCTCCTTTGGTTCTTTTTGTTATATCAACTATACAAAAAAGAACCGCCACAGGATATCGCATTTCTCCTTACCTTTTCTCCCTTCCTTGCCGGATTTTGGATGGCAGTTTTTTCACTTTTCCTGCTAACGCAAGATTTCATGATAAAAACAGCAAAAATTGATGATTTCCGGCATTAATTCAAACAGGCCTGTGCATTTTATGCACAGGCCGTGTGGCTGCATGAAGGCGGCAAGCCTTATTCCTTCCGAATTTTAATAAGCATGACCTCAAGAGGCTTCACACTGGCTCTGATATTCAGAACAGGCTCCTCCTCCCGTACCTCTTCGCATTCTGTCCGATACTCAGGATACGAGCCCGCCTCCAGGAACGCGGACTCCTCCTGGTTCAGCGTATCCGGCGCTCCCATACGCACCCAGGCGTCATAGCTGCTGCCTCCCTGCCTTGTAATGCCATACCGTTTTATCCGGTATTTTCCCGGCGCCAGATGGGACATCTGGATGAAAAAAGCCTCCGCCTCCTTCGGCTGAAATACCTGATACCGGTTGGTCTGCGTCATATTTACCGTGTGGCGGTAGCGGTAAAGCAAATCATAATGACAATAATTATACAGGAAAATCTGTATCTCCTCATCCCGCTGTGAAATAAAGTATCCGTTTCCCTTTTCCACCAGCCGGTCCCCCATCTGCGCCAGAAGCTCCATCGCCCGGTAAGCGCTCTTTTTCACGCTGTTTTTGGTGAACAGCCCGAAGCCGCCGCAGAACATCTGGGGCACCGGTGGGATTTCATCCAGCCTGTCGTTCAGGGCAAAATACCCCATCCCGCTTAAATGGGCATTGTTTTCCAGGACATTTTTAAAAAGATATGCTGATTTATAGCAGGTGTCGTTGCACAGATCCCTCTGCCAGATCGTGCTGCTCCATTCCTCCACCACCAGCGGCAGCGCCCCTGCCCCCGCCTGTTTTAAAATCCCGCGGGCTTCCTCCGTCAGATGGAAAAGGATATCCTCATCCCTGCTGACGGCCATGGGAAAGCTTTCATTCCCCACTATCAGATTCAGGCCGCCCTCTTCCTCCTCCGGATTTACCCCGGCAAAGGAGCGGAAGCTGATGATATCCGGCATGCAGCCTCTCCGGCGGCACATGGCAAGAAACTGAGGCAGATATTTCCGGCAATCCGTTGTTCCCGGGCCGCATACAAGGAAATTGCCGCATACGGATTTTATCGTCTCATAGGTACAGGTGTAAATCTCCTCATATTCCGCTTCCGTACATACACCGAAATTCATATATTCCGGAATCAGCCACGGGGCAAACAGCCACTGCCGCACCCGATCTCTGCCGTGACGCTCCACCAGGTGCTCCAGCAGGCTTCGGATCAGATCTTTCCACGCCTCCAGGGACTCCGGATAGGAAACCACCCCCGCCCGCATGGAGGGAATGGAGGTACTGCGCGCCAGGAGCCTGGGCATATTGCTTAACTCCACCATGGGCTTCGCCCCTGCTGACACAATAAAATCAATGGCTTCATCCACATAGGTGAAATTTTTTACCCGGTTGCCAATCATATCCGTCCGGAGCAGGCACATATCATCATCAAGAATCCCCTTTATGCGGATATATTCGAATCCGATCTGCTGCTGCAGAAGAATTATTTCCTGCTGCCTCGCTCCGTCCAGCAGCTCCCTCGCATAACCTGCATTCATAATCCGCTTCCAGTGCTGAGTGATGCGCGGTTTTCTGCCCTCCAGATCTATCGCCAGCTCCCGCACCTTTTCCTTATACTGCTTTACCTCCGGATCGCTGCCGGCATAACGCATCAGAGAGGAAAAAACATGGTTCATTTCATCCGGCTCCGCTGCCGCCGTCTGCGGGGTTTCCTGCTGCGCCGCGGCCTGTTTCCGGTATTCTCCCGGCGTCATACCCCGGTACTGCTTAAACGCCTTGATCATGGCGTTCACATTGGGAAATCCGCTGTTATAGGCGATCTCCGTCAGCGTTTCTCTGCCGTGCATCATCCAGACGGCATGGCAGACACGCACCCTCGTCAGATACTCCATAAAGGACACGCCCAGATATCTGCGGAAGCTGTGTGATATGTATGTACGGCTCAGGAAGGTATGCTCCGCCAGATCCTCCAGGGTAATCGGCTCCCTGTAATTATTATGGATATAATCAATGGCCTGCTCCAGCCGTTCCCAGCCGCTGCCCTCCGGCAGCTCTTCCTTTTCCTCCAGGAAATGCCGGACCAGATTCTCAAGCAGCGCCGCAATCCGGTTCTTTATATACAGGGACTGCCTCATCTCATATTTATACTGCGCCTGAAAGGCCCGGGCCAGATTGTTCCGGAGTACATCATAGCTCCCCTGCCTGTCCTTCGGATACAGGAAGGAGCGGCAGTTTACCCTATGATTCAGAAGCTCCGGGCTGACAGAGGCCAGATAATGCAGGGAAATCGACAGCGACAGCGCACACGCATCCCCGTCCAGCTCAAGTTCCAGCATCTGGAAGCTGTTGACGGCAAAAATATCCCCTTCATTGATACGGTATACCGGCCCGTTCTGGGCAAGGCACACCCGCCCGGCCCCCTTTAATACAAAGAGCAACTCCAGCTCCGGATGCCACAGCGCGCGTTCATCCTCCCTGCGCAGCAGGGTAAACCAGAAGTCTTCCTGTTTTTTGTCGGATTGTCCCATAATTGTGCTTCTCCTGCCTCAGCTCTCTGCCACGCTGTCCTCAATATCCTTCCACCAGCTCCATGGCAATCCTCTCCCATTCAAAAAGGCATTCCGGATTCCCGTTCACCGTACTGATATCCTTTAAAACCAATTCAAAGGAGCAGCCATGCTTCTTACACGCCGCCAGGATACCGGACAGTTCCTTATACACCGCATCCCTGTCCAGCTTTCCCAGGGAAAGCTGCGCCGGATTCGGTTTACAGGAAATCACATAGCGGGAGCCGATACGCTCCGCTGCCGTATTGATATCCGCCCAGGGAGTGATTGATATTTTGCGCAGGTTCGGAATCTGCTCCAGGATATCAATCTTTTTATCCAGCGGTTCACAGCAGCCATAATAAACATAGCCAAAGGGTTCCATGGCTTTGATCATATATTGTATGTCAAACTCATCATGCATCGCGGGTGATACCGCCGCCAGTATCTGCGCCAGCCCACGTCCCCAGACCTTTTTCAGGTTATTGTGCTCATAATCCCCGGCCTCCTTGCCCATGCCGGAAACAGAAGCTGAGGCGCTGTGGCAATACAGAGGCTCCATTTCAACCAGGTTTTGTTCCTCATACTGCTTTACGGTATTCATGAAAATATCCGTCAGTTTTTGTACAAGCTGGTACATGAACTCAGGCTCTTCCACCAGCCCCATCAGGAGATCGTCCGCCCCCATCAGTGTAGCTATGGTATCCCAAGTCTTGCAGCCCAGCTCATATCCTGTAGGCTGGCCGGTTATTTTTACCGGAAGTATGTCTCCCACAGCCTCCCCTATTTTCGTAAAACGCTTCAGGGTTTCCTCTTCATCATAAGTAATCACAGGATTATGGAGCATATCCAGCCCCTTTTCGAGGAAAACATTATGATATTTATGGGAGCTGATGCCGCCGTTATTCTTCCCAATCTGCTCTTCCTCCACCTCCACGCCTATCCCGGTGGAATGAATCACCTTTCCCACTCCGATAAAATCCGGCAGCGCCAGATCCGCAGGCATATGCTTCAGCTTATAGAGGCTGCGCCTCAGTTCCTGCTCCAGGCCCCTGTAATCCTCATCCTCACACCGCAGGGCCAGCTCGTCACCGATTTCCATTTCTTCCCATGGGATTTCATCAATCAATACGATGGGACGTATCATTTCCAAATCATTTACAGCCCTGTGCAGCCTGATTTTTTCCCGGTTTCCGTCACTGCGGGCAAACTCGGCGTACCGAGAGGCCAGTTCCCTTAAAACAGTCTTGTCACTCATTCCCGCTCCCTTCCCTATTAAGAAATGAAATATATTGCTACCTTTCCATAAAGCAAACTGAATAGATGGGCTAAGTGCGGCACCCTTCCCCAGTTTACTCGCCAGCAGTTGCAAGGCCTTCTTTCCTCCTATAAGACAACCGTATAAAATACCTTCTTATACCCAAGGCACTTCAGGCTTTTCGCCGCCTGGCTGCTCCTTTTTCCCGTACCGCAATAGGTGATAAGCGGCATGCTTTTGTCCGGCAGGACAGCGGTGCAGAGGCGTGTATATCCATATAAGGGATATGAATGGCTCCCTCTTGATGCCCTGCAGCGAATTCCTCCTTCGTCCTAACGTCAATCACCTTTGCCCCTTCACCTACAAGCTCCAGCGCTTTTTCCCAGGATATTTTCTCAATATCCTCCAGTCTCAATGCTTCCGTATTATCCGCTAAGTCCAGGGCACAGGACGCTTTCACCTTAAATACCTTACACTCATGAGGTTCTAAAACCACCTCAAATCCATCAGAAATCTCAAGGCTCCTGTGGCTTCCCAAATCTCTGGCTTCCGGCATATCCCCCGGATTCAGGCCCAGCCCAAGCTCTCCCAGCGCCGCACGGACGCTTATCCTTTTTGTATCCCGGTTTAAAAAAGCAACCGCCTTTACATTTGAATGAGCCGTTCCCAGATCCTTTACCCAAATCTGCGCCTGCAGCTTCTGATTTTCATATTGCTCCTTTACTACGAAAGCCTGCTGGCATGCCTCATCCTGATGAACCGCTATCAGCTCATCATTCATCAGAATTTCCAATGTTTCCGGGGATATCCGGGTTAAATCACAGCCAATCATCAGCGGAGTGGCCGCCATGCACCACATGGCAAAATGCGCCGCATCCTCCGTCTCCGTCATTCCATTTCCAATCTGCAGCATGTCCAGATCGTTAAAATGTCCGGGAGTGCAATATTTCCTCAAAGGCCTTGCCATATCCAGCTGATGCATGACCGAGTCAAAATCCGGCGCGATATCCGAACCTACCCGCCAGGAATTTGCAATCTGTGCGACCCATTCCCCGGGAAACTGCCACCGGCAGACATTGTAAACAATTTCCCTGCCCTTTTCCGCCTCCAGCCTTCTTATAATCCTGCCTATTTTACCGTATTGCTCTTCCTCATCCAGGCCAAGCCTTAATCCGCCGCACCAGTCTACCTTAATAAAATCATAGTCCCATTCCAGCAGATACTTCCTTAAATCCTGCTCTTCATAGCCGTATAAGCCTACTTTTTCCCCATTATGTCCTTCGTTATCGTAATAAAATCCACAGGTATTATCTCCTCCGTCCGCATAAATCCCTGCCTTCAGGCCTGCCCCGTGGATATATTCCGCCACCGCCTTCATGCCATTGGGGAAACGGACCGCATTGGCTATAATTTTACCGGCGGAATCCCTTCCGCCAAAAAAGCCGTCGTCAATATTCACATAGGTATAGCCATGCTCCGCCAGCCCTGTCCTGACAAGCATATCCGCCTGTCCCTTTATTTTTTCTTCCGAAATCCCTGTCCGAAAACAGTTCCAGGATGCCCATCCCATAATAGGCGTTTTTCTTTTGTCCATTTTCCACCTCCAAAATTTGTTATCTGTCCTTCCTATTCCCTTTCCGGAAACAACCGCCCGAAAATTCCAGAATAGACCGGTTCCTTAACTGTTCATCCCGCGGGATTGTATCCTAAGCTGCCTCCCCTTCTTCCAGCAGCGCCCGTTCCACGCTCCAGTAAAAACTATTCTCCCCAATCATATCATAAATACCGGAACGCTTCAGCATATTCATGGTACTTCCCGGCACTCCGCATAAAAAGATTTTCTTCCCCTGTTTCTGCATCTCGGCCAGCACCTGCATAAAGGTAATGGCGCCTGAGATATCCATATAGGAAACCCCTCGCATGGACAGCAGGACGGTATCAAACTCCTGCATTTTTACAAGGATTTCCTCAATATTCTGCGTATTTGCAAAAATTATGGTTCCCGTCAGGTAAGCGACCGCAGCATTTTCATACTTCTTATTCAGCCTCTCGTCCGCATTATTGATACGGCTCATATCCACTTTCTCATAATTGATTTCTATATGGGACAAACGGCTGACCAGAAGAACCAGCCCGGTTACCACCCCCAGCAGAATCGCCATGGTCAGATCAAATAAAATGGTCGCCGCCATGGTAATCAGGTATTTGGCTGCGGCTCCCTTGAAATGATGGGAAAAAATATACCTGATTTCCTTCCAGTCATTCATACGGAAGGCGGTCACCATCAGAACCCCCGCAAGGGCGGACAGGGGAATCCTTGCCATCACAGGCCCCAGGATAAACATAAAAACAAGAAGCCCCAGCGCATGGAATATCCCGGTCAGCCTTGTGCGCGCCCCGGATTTCAGCGCAACGCTCGTCCTGGCAATGGCCGCAGTTGCGGGAATCCCCCCGAAAAAGGGCAGGATAATATTTCCGATGCCCTGCGCCACCAGCTCCTGATCGCTGTTCAGCCTGACATTTGCCATTTTTCCGGCGCTGGCCCCGCACAGCAAGCTTTCAATCATCCCCAGCATGGCAATACTCACCGCCGGGCCGAAAAGCCCTTTCATATTCTGTAAATTCAGCGCCGCAATATCCAGACGGTCCTCCAGGAAAAGCGTTTTGGGAATGGCTCCCACCGTTTCCACATCCAGCTTCATTACAACAGAAATCACAGTGGCAATAATAATGCTCAGAAAGGAAGCCGGCACCACCGCATTCCATTTTTTCGGAAAAAACACCATAAATAATACAACAAACATTCCCAGCAAAACAGACTGCAAATTCACCGGAAAACCCAGGCGCCCATAGCTGAAAAGCTTTTGCACCGCGCTGGATCCTTCCGACGCCACGCCAAAAAAATTATCAATCTGCCCCATCGCAATAATCACGGCAATACCGGATGTAAATCCCGTAATAACTGGCGCCGGGATAAAGCTTGTCAGCCTGCCGATATGGAAAATACCGCAAAGCACAAGCAGGACACCCGCAATGAGCGTGGCCGCAAAAACACCCTGCAAGCCATATCCCGCAATAACGGACATCAATATGGCTGCCATTGCCCCCGTAGGGCCGGATATCTGATAAAACCCGCCCGAAAACGCACCGATCACCAGGCCGGCAATAATGGCCGTAACCAGCCCGGCCGCCGCCGTCGCACCGCTGCTTACGCCGAAGGCCAGCGCCAGCGGAAGCGCCACCGCCGCAACCGTCAGCCCGGCCATGAGATCCTTTATAAGATCGGCTCCGCTGTAGTTCTTAAACTCTCTTTTTAGCTGCTGCACATAATTCCTGATTAACATAACATACTATCTCCCCTTAATATAAAAAAGTCCCGCGCAGGACCTGCCTCTGTAATCGTGGTTTCCCCTGCAGGCCGGCGCGCAGAACTTAATTATAGGATTTCTATGATATTGCGTCAATATGAAGCAGCACTCTTTTACCTTTATCCAATTTTTATGAAATAAGGCAGCCGCTCCAAACCTGCTTCCACATGGATAGTCCGCCCGCCCTCATACAGAGTTCCGTCCTCCGCCTTCCACATCCCTCCGGGAAGGACAACCTCCCGGCTTACCGCACCCTTCCTCATAACCGGAGCTGCCATAACACGGCTGCCCAGCATATACTGATCCAGGATCCGTTCCATCCCTTCTTCCGGAAATTCATATGCCATCGGCCGCATTATCGGCTCCCCGGAAGCAGCCGCCTTCCCGGCCAGCTCCAGAATGAAGGGCGCCATTTCCTGATGCAGCCGATACATCCTCTCCACAATCCGAAAGCCTTCCTGGCTTAATACTCTCCATGGCGCCAGAGAAAACTGTATCATCGGGCAAAGCACGCTCGCCTGCGTCCATCTTATAAAAAGCTCCTCATCAAAGCTTGTTTCAAACAGGTCATTAAAAACCCCTCCCCCCAGCATATCCGGACAATGGTAGAAATTCCCGGTCAGCCCCTGCAGCAGGGAATGCGGAATAATCTGGTTAAGCCCCTCTCCTTCCCAGGTATGCATTTTATCCTGAAGCCGGTGTACATAAGGCTTTCCGCCGCCCTTCCAGCCGCAGCGGAACTCATGAAAGGGATAGAGCTTCCCCAGCTCTTCATAGCATGCAATCTGATCCTGCTCACAGCCTTTTATGAAGGAAGCATCGTCCTCATCAAAGAAATAGGCATCCCCTCCATCAAACTTAAAACCGTCAACACCGTATTTTTCCTGCAAATAATCCAGCTGACTTTTATACCATTGTACCGCGGATGGATTGGACAAATCCAGTAAAGCGGTGCGCCCCGCCCACCACCAGCGATCCGCCGTATTGCCGTCCGCATCCTGAAGCAGCAGCTTCTGTGCCTTTAGTTTTTCATAATACGGAGCCTCCGGATCAACCACCGCCATCGTCCACAGCATTACCGTAAAGCCCAGCTCGTGCAGGCGTTTGATCATTTTCTCCGGCTCCGGAAAGGTATCCTTCCTGAATTCCCAGTTTCCGAAGCAAATCTGCCAGCCGGCATCTATCATCAGAATCCCAGCGGGCATTCCATGGCTGATAATATTTTCAGCATATTCTAATACTTTTTCCTGGGATGAATTCACATTCAGTTCGATCCAGGTATTATACTGCGGTTTTTCAAAAAATAGCCTGTCCGGCACCCTGGAAGATAGTGTATATTTATCCCTGGCTGCATTCAGGCAGGCATCCCTGAGATTTTTCCCATCCGAATTCAGTTCCACCGGATAATCCGAGCGGATTCTTATCTCGCCGTGCCAGAACCGGATCCGAAACGGCTTATCGCTCCAGATATATCGTCCTCTGGAGGATACAAAAAGCGGTGCCGACTGATCCAGCGCCAGCTTTATCGTTCCCAAATCCAGCTCACAATCACTGTCTTTATCATAGGGAAGCGTTTCGCCCAGATTCACGATACCTCCCCACCAATATTCATTTTCCAACATAGTAATACGCATCGTATGCTCTCCTCATAACCAATCTTTTTTATATGTTGCTCATTCCGGCAGCCGCCCGGAACTATTCCCGGGAAGCGCTGCCGCCCTCCAGCTCGGAAACCGCATGATAATCCCGGAACCGGGAAGGGGTTACGCCATAGAACTTCTTAAAAGCAGTCGTAAAATAGGTACTGTTGTTATAGCCTACGGCATCTGCAATCTGTGAAATATCCTTATCCGCCTCCGAAAGGAGAAGATCCCTGGCCTTTTCCATGCGGACCTTCAGAATATAATCCAATGTCCTGGATCCGGTAAATTCCGTAAACAGCTTCCCAAAATAGGCGGCGCTGATATTCAGCTTATCCGCCAGCAGGTTCACATTCAGATTACTGTCGTCATAATTATTCCGTATGTAATCCACCGCTTCTTCCATCATGGCTGCAGTAGAATGGCTGCTGATTTTGCTGATTTGGATGGCTGCCTCATCATACAGGGATTCCAGCCATAAAAGCAGCTCCTCCCTTCCTGTCAGCGCTGCTATCCGCTCCCTCAGAGAACCTCTTCCATTTTCCTTGCCTTCCGCATTCCGGCTCATCCTCCCGGCCTTCAGTATCGCTGCCCCAGTCTGCTCCAGCCTGGATACAAACTGTCCGTAGGGCATCATCTCACAAGCCTCAAGCAGATTACGGACAGCCTCCATATACCCTTCTTTATCCCTCTGCTTCAAACAGCCAATAATCACATCATCCCAGTCCTGCGGTATCTCATTTTCCATACCGGTAAGAACCACCGTTTCTTCACAGCCCAATAAATGTCTTGTTTTCAGGCAATCGTTGAGCCATCCGAAATAACGGACACAATCGCTGCCGCCGTCCCGCAATGCCTGGGACACCATAATATAGGTGCGGATTTGTGACAGCTTTTGTATGGAAGCCTTTGCTCTGCCAACCGCCTCCACGATCAGCTGCTCCGCCTGTTCCTCTCCATCCTCCCGATAAACGATGAACAGCATTCTTCTCAGGCCCACTTCCAGGCCGGTACAATGCCCGAACTTCTCCAGGGCTGTTGTAAACACGCTGCCCGCCATATTTCTCAGCATATCATATTCCTGCATACTGAAGCTGTCTGCCCGGTCCGCACTCTCCATAAAAACTACAGCCATATAATAAGGACGGTTTCCCGAAAGAATTCCCTTCTGCTGCATCAGATCCTGGATTTCCTTCCTCTGATTTCCCAGCAGCAGGTTCTTTACAATAAAGTCATTCTCTTTTTTCTCATTCAGTGTTTCAATATGTGTGGAAATCCCCTGATAAAAATGCTCCAGGAAAGCGATCTCGTCCTCATCCGCACCTGGTTCCATTTCCTCCGCAATCTGTGATTCCTTCAGATTCCCGACCATTTGGTTAAAGGGCCTGAAAATACGGCGGGAAACCAGCATCATCATCAGGATAATTGTCACCGCCGCCACTATGATAACGGCAAAAACAATATAAAAAACGTAATTTATATTCACAATCTGCGTGACATAATCCGACTGCGCCACAATATAATATCCGTTTTGCTGTGCAGGGAAGGATAAAAATTCCCAGCGCTTCCCATCCTCCTTCAGTTCAAATTGCTCCTCATGTGCCAGTACACGCCGTACCCATTCCCTGTCAGACCAGTCTTCTCCCAGATTTTCCAGGTTGCTGTTGCCAACCACTACCCCATCCTTATTCAAAATCACAATGCGGAACTGTTCCTCATGCGTATTGGAAAAGAGGCTCTTATTCATCTGCCTCAAATCAATATTTATCACCGCCATCCCGCTGAAACGGGGATCGGTAATCGCCGTTTCAGCCATGGGTATGGTAAGAAGTGGAATCGCTTCCTGATCGGAATGCCTGCTTTGTACATTCCATACACAGGCATTATTCTGTCCGTCAATTTGTATCATTTTATCTATCAGTATATGATCAAGATTTTCAGGAATGGATACGTTGGATCCTATATTCAGAGCCATTTCCTTTTGATAATTTATGAAGCAGGCCGACTGCAGATACGCAGTACCGTTTAATATGCTCAGCACCTTATTGATAAAGGACATGTGGTTGGTAAAATCCGTATCCTCTTCCAGCCGCAGGCTGACTCCGTCAGGAGAGGCATACCACTCTGATAACAAATTCCTGGCATCCGTAATGCTCCGGCTGAAAACTGCATCCGTATTTCCCATGGTTGCACGGGTAAGCTCATAATACCCTTCCACCATCTGCGTGCGGAACCAGGCAAATAATACTGCCGCCACCACAATCAGCACCGTCAGGGATATGGAAAGCATCCCCAGCAGCGTTTTGGAAAATAGGGTTTTTGTTTTTTCCCGAAGCCATTTCATAACCTTATACCTCCCACTTTCTCTGCATCTATTGTAGCAGAATGCCCTGTATCTGTAAAACAGCCAAATCCCCTGAACGCGGCAGACGGATCGTCAGTAATTTTCTCTCCCTGTCTGCTGAAAAAAGCGCCCGCAGGATTGCGGACGCCTTTCCCGGCTTGCATCAAAAAGCCCTTACTGTTTGTTCTGTGCGTAAAATTCAGAAAACTGCTTCTGATATTCCGCAATATAATTATCCAGTCCTGCTGCCTTCAGCTCTGCAATTACGGCATCGATATTTTCATCATAATCCAGGAAGCCCCATGCCATGGGTTTCAGCTTCTCATCATAGATAGAGGTGAGCATTGCCACTTCCGTAGCAACCGGCTTTGTATCGAAGGAAAATCCTGTCAGTTTGGAAAAAATTGCGTCATCATCAAAGTGCTCATATTCCTCGATAGTTTCCTGCGGTATGGATGAGTCGTAAACATTATAGGGGATAGCTTCCATAAACCAGCTGTCGATAAAGGAATCTGATACCAGCTTATTAATGGAACCATCTTCATTTATTTCATAGTCCTTACCTTCCACACCATATACACAGAAATTAAAATGCTCCTGATCCTTGTACATCCAGTTAAACAAATCCAGCCAGCGGGATACGTTTTCCTGATCAGCCGCTGAAATTGCAATGCCCCAGTCATAATCCTTATTCTTAACCTTCTTCTGATCCCCAATTTTTACCATGGTTTCATAGGCGTCAGGATCCGCTGTTTTCAGGCTGCTGGAAATCAGGGAACCGGGCATTCCGTTTCTGGAAAGGCAGTTTGCCGCATTCCAGTCAGCATCGCTCTGGGAGGGATTGGTAATCAGGTCCTTGTTGATGTAGCCAAGCTCCACCCACCTGCTGGTGATTTCACAAAGCTTTTTAAAGGCGTCGGATTCAAAATAGCTATAGACGGTATCGCCCTCTTCCTCTTCATTCACATAGACGAAATCATTGGCTTCATTGACGGATCTGGTTCCCTCTCCGCAGTAGGACCACAGCGCGTACGGAAGGAAGTCCAGGTTCATTACGGTTCTCATATCCGGATATTTTTCCTTACATAAAGCCATAACCTCTTCCAGCTTCTCCAGCGTATTCACATCCGCGCTCTTGTATCCCAGCTCATCCAGGATATCGCCCCTTACGTCAAAATACTGCATGGATCCGGCATATGGCTTGTTACCGAAGGGAACAGCATAGATTTTACCGTTATACTTCGTACATTCAAAGCCGTTATTTTCACCTCTTGTTGCAATCAAATCCGGAAGGTGGGTTTCCAGCAGGGATTCATCGATTTCCGCCAGATATCCTTTGGTGTGCCAGTCATAGTTGGATACGATATACTCCACTGCAAATCTTTCCCCGGATGCCAGCATCGTGGAAACATTCGTATCGGAACCCCAGGGCAGGAATTCTACAGTCAGGTTGATATTCAGATCCTCAAGGACGGCATCATGAAACTCATTCTTAAAGAACTCTTCCCGCCTGGAAGACATATCCCCGTAAAAAATCAGCCTCAGATCCACCAGCTCCTTATCAGCCGTATCGGCAGCGCCCTCCGTACTTTGTGCCACCGTACTTTCCGCAGCCGTTGATTCTGCGGAGACAGAAGCCGCAGCCTCCGTATTTTCACCGGTTCCTCCCGATCCGCAGCCTGCCAGCACAGATGCTGACATCATTAACCCCATTACCAATGCCAAAACTCTTTTTCTCATTTTGCTCCTTCCTGTGCCTATTAACGCACGTTACAATCTATCCTTTTAAATATCCGTACTGTGACAGATATATAAGGCCTAACCTTTCACGGCTCCCACCGTAATCCCTTTGACGAAATATTTTTGGGCAAAGGGATAAAACACCAGTACCGGCAGAACGGTAAAAACCGTCATAGCCATCCGTGCCGTATTGGACGGCAGCACTATATGGTCCTTTGCTGACTGCAAAGACGAATTGGTCAGCAAGGCTGAAATATTCGCCATCATATTATATAAGAGCTTCTGCAGTGTATATAAGTCCGTTTTTGTAATCAGGTACAATGATAAATAAAAATCGTTCCAATACTGCAGCGCCATAAACAGGATTACACTGACGAGCCCCACCTTGGCAAGCGGCAGCGCCACGGAAAAGAATACCCTGGCATCGGAGGCCCCGTCTATTTTTGCCGCTTCCACCAGTTCCTCCGGGGCCGCCTTAAAATTACTTTTTAATACAAACATATAAAAAACATTCATTCCATAAGGCAGGATAAGCGCCCAGATATTGTTCTGCAGCCCGTAATATTTTGTGCAGAGTATGTACCAGGGAAGCAGGCCCCCGCTGAAAATCATGGTAAACCATGCAAAAAAGGAAAGAATGTTAGCGAATCTGAAATTTTCTTTTTTCTGTGCCGTCGCATAAGCAAACAATGACATTACGGCCACCGAGTAAATGGTGCCGATGATTACACATAAAAAGGATATCCCATAGGCCCTTAACAGCATAGTTCCTTTATTTTCCATGATAAACCGATAGGTTTCCAGGGTAGGCTTCCTGGGCAGCAGGGAAAACCCGTAACTGACAATTGCCGTTTCATCGGAAATGGATGCTACAAAAGCTATCCAAAGAGGAAGGAAGCAGCTGACCGCCATGATCCCCACAATAATATAACATAGGATGCTTTCCTTCGTTTTACGGGACTGTGTCTCTTGTTGTTTCTTCATTTTTTTAATCCTCCTGGTTTTGCGAAGCAAAATGCGAGTCTCTGGCAAGCAGAGGATTTGCCTCCTTAAAATAAAGCGTAGTCAGGATCGAATTTCTTTACCAGCAGGTTGGAACCCAGCACCAGAAAGAAACCAAAAATAGACTGATATAAGGTAATTGCAGAGGCTGACTCAAACTGCCCGTTTACGATTGCCGACCGATATACAAAGGTGGCAATGGTATCCGTTTTTTCCAACAGCAGCGGGTTCAGGCTGGTCATGCCCATAATCTGATCCACTCCGCCCGCCAGAATGCCCCCAATATTCAGCAGAAACATAATTATAATGGTAGGCTTTAACAGCGGCAGCGTAATCCGCCTGATTCTCTGCCACCGGCTTGCCCCGTCTATCTCTGCCGCCTCATACAGGCTCTGGTCAAATCCGGTGAGTGCGCAGAAATAAATGATGGAACCATAGCCAGCGTTTTTCCATATGGTAGTTATAATCATTATCGGCCACCAGTAGTCCGCATTGGAATACCATTCCACCGGGGTGCCTCCCAGTGCGGAAATCGCAGAATTGATAATTCCCGTATTCTCATCAAAGAGAGCCAGCGCCACCATGCCCACAACAATCCAGGATATAAAATAAGGGAAAAGCATCACCGACTGGGTTACCTTTCTGTATCTTTTGGCATTAATTTCGTTCAGCAGCACTGCAAGCCCTACATTAACTATTACACCCAGCCCAATGCTGAACCCGTTAATCACCAGTGTATTCCTGGTAGCCCGGATGGCATTATTCAGATTCATAAAGAAGAATTTAAAATTCTGTAATCCTACAAATTCACTTCCGAACAGCCCTCCCTGATAGGTATAGCGTTCGAATACCACATACAGACCGGCCATCGGCAGATAACTGAAAAGTATCAGACAGATTACGCCAGGTATCGCAATCAGGTAAAAAAACCATTTCTGCCTGATTTCCTGCAGCAGGCTGACCTTTTTCCCTGCATAAGGAACTGCTTTCTTATTTTTTTGTTTCGTACTCACTTCCTTGGCCTCCTTCGTTTTTCTGAGGCCAGACTAACATATGGTTTTGTGCTATTCAACCATGAAAACTTGAAATTTATTAAAATATTCAGCATTTTTATCAGTTTCTAAATTTTTTAAGCCCTATTTTTTTAAATCTATTCGTCTTTTTCTATATTTCAATCGCATTATTGTTCAGTTTGAGGGCAAAGAAAAAGATTCCCCGCCGGCTGAGATGACAGTATTTATTACAGCCGGCAGGAAATCTATTTATATTTTAAGGATAAGGAAATATTTTTCAGGTGAAACCAAATACATGATTTACGATCTTTTCCCAAAGGGAGTTGGCAGGCAGCCTCCTCTGTTATTTCACTTCGAAAACCTGCTCAGGCAGGGCTGCTGTCTTTACCCTGACCTTTACCGTTTGTTTTCTGTCTGCCTGCACCACAAGCTGTACCCGTCCCCCAAAAGCTCTTTTTAACGGAATGTTTTCCGGGCTGTGATCACCGGGATTGCCGTTAGCGCACCCCAGGATTCTGCCTCCCTCAGCTTCAAAGGAAAGCTCATTGTCCGCATAGGGAACAATATTACTATTTTCATCCACTATACTGAAATTTAAAATGATTGTCTGCTTTTCCGCTGTCTGCTGTGTTTCACGGAATACCTCCGCCTCAATACGTGAAGGCACTCCCGCTGTTGTAATTTTCTTTTCTAAAACCAGCTGTCCGTTACGATACCCTTTCGCGGTGACAGCTCCGGGAAAATATGTTACATCTTTCCATTCCAGATAGCCGTTTTTCTCCATTTTCTGCCTGCCGTAGCTTTGCCCATTTACAAACAGTTCAATTTCTTCCAGATTGCTGAAGCAAAACACTGGCAGATTACGTCCTTCCATTCCCGGAAATGTCCAGTGCGGAAAAATATGAAGCACCTCTTCCTCCCCCCACCAGCTTTTATAATAGTAGAAATTATCCTTGGGAAAGCAACAGTAATCAAAAACACCAAACTGGGAATAAACGGCCGGCCACCCTAACGGCGTTGGTTCCCCGCGGTAATCTATTCCTGTCCATATAAATATCCCCGCCAGATATTCCCGCTCAGAACAAAGTTTCCATTCCTGTTCCGCAATCCCCCGACGGACTGCATTTTTGCCGCTCTTTACTTTTTCAGCATTATCATCATCATAAATATAATATTTTGCCGCCGCCTCATTTGTACTGTAACAGCCTCTGGTACCGCTGTTGCTGCTCGCCTCAGTTATGATAACCGGCTGATCCGGCACGCTGGCATGATAATCATCCCATGCCTGTGCACAATAGTTAAAGCCCATAACATCAAGATTTTTAGTTACAGGAATATAATTTTGTGCAGTGCTAAAACGTTCCTTTCCATTCCAACAGACTACGGCGGAAGTAACCGGCCGTGTAGGATCCAGCTTCTTCACCTCCATTTTCATAGTTCTTGTTGTTCGGGCTGTTTCTGATTTATCCTGGGAAAAAACCTCCTCGTTGCCAATCCCCCATAAAAATACCGACGGATGGTTACGGTCGCGTTTTACCATCGTCCGTAATGCAGTCAAATCATCTTCGCAGCTGGACATGCGTCTTGTTTCATCAAAGACCAGCATTCCGATCCTGTCGCACATTTCCAGCAATTCCTGCGTCGGCATGTGATGGGCGCTTCTGTATGCATTGGCTCCCATTTTTTTCAGCTGCCGCAGCCGGTACTCCTGTATACAGTCATTTGCCGCAATTCCACCCACTGCATGATCATGGTGGCAACATGCCCCTTTAATCTTCAAATGTGTACCATTCAGGAAAAAGCCCTTTTGCGCGTCAAAATATATATCCCTGACACCGAAGCTTGTTATACAGCGGTCGGCCAGCCTGCCATCTATGTAAATGCTGCTTACAGCTTTATACAGAAGCGGATTATCCAAATCCCACAGCATCACATCCTCTATGTGAAATTCCTGCGATACATTTTTATTTTCCCATGCTTCCAGCTGCAGCAGCTTTGCAGCCTCACATACCGAAAGGGAATCCGGAGCAATGATTTCCGTTTTCAGCTGTATTTCCCCGGCATTGATATCCTTAGAAGCAATCTCGGTCTTTATGGAAATAACAGCGGATTTGTTCTTTAAGTCCACAGCGGAGGAGATAAATACGCCCCAGGGTGCTATGGAAACAGTATCACAGATTTCAAGAGCTACATGACGGTAAATCCCTCCGCCCTCATACCACCAGCCCTCGCGGCCGGAGGCATCCACACGGACCGCCAGAAGATTGTCTCCGGTAAAGCTTACGAAATCAGTGATATCCAGCCAGAAACTGTCATAACCTCCCTTATGCGCCCCCACCAGGTATTCATTTAAATAAATCGTACTGTCCCTGAAAATACCATCAAAATATAAAATTACCCTTTTTTCTTCACATCCCTCCGGAAGTGCAAAATGTTTCCTGTACCATGCGATTTTCCCCTCCAGGCAGCCACCGGCAAAATGTCTGGAATCCACACTTTCCATTGCCGGGATTTTCTGCAGCTCATTTTCCCCGGCGCTTTTTCTTGTATAATCCCCACTGACAACAAAATCGTTCGGCACATCTGTTGCTGTCCACCCGCTGTCATCCAAAGAAATTGCAGTTGCTCCAAAATCGTATGCTCTTGCCTTTGCACCTCCCCATCCTTCAGTTGAGGTTCTTGGACTCAAGTCTCCCACAAAAAGCTTCCAGTCCTGATCCATATTTAATTTTATACGCATTTTTATTCCCCCGTTTCCTTCATCCGCCACGGCTTTAATAATTTTAATAAACCATAACAAATACCCTTGTAATTCACAATGATTTTTACTAATATATAATATATTTTACTGACAATAACTCATGTGAGCTAAGGAGTATATACCAATGACAATAAAACGTCAAATTATCAATGACGGATTTCGAATTTCTCAGGAGAAAATGGAAACAGGATGGAATATGCCTTTCACACATTACCATCCTGCATCTGAAATATATATTTTGGAAACCGGCGAGCGAACCGTAAATATAGGAGAAACTGTTTATCTTACTTCAGCGCACGACGCTGCACTTTTTCTCTCAAACGTTCCGCATAGCAGCAGCGGAACCACTCCCTTCTCCGGTATATGCATTCACTTTTCTGAAGCATATCTGCATTTATACTTCAGGAAATATGCAACATCACAGCTTATGAAATGCTTTCAGACTCCAATCCTGCATTTAAGTGATACGGATTTTAAATGCATAAAGGAGATTGCAAACTGTTTTAAGGATTATGAAGCCGATAACTATCTAAAGCTGGCAACAATCCTCAATATTCTGTGCCGCTCTCAGGCTCTCAAAGATGCAAAGCAGCCGGCCGATGAGCATTGGCGTAATAAAGCCTCCGAAATTATAGAATATACCGAACACAATTATACAAGCATCCAACATGTTTCTGATATTTCCAATGCTCTTAACACCTCAGAAGGATATGTTTATTCCGTTTTCCAGGAGCATTATAAGGTATCTCCAAAAAAATATGTCACCGAACTGAAGCTGCATCACATCTGCCACCTGCTTGAATATTCCTCCAAAAGTATTAAGGAGCTTTCAGACCTGGCCGGCTTTCATTGTTATGAGCACTTCCTCAGGACCTTTAAGAAAAATATGGGGTGTACCCCTACTGAGTACAGAAAAAATTGGGAACAGACCGCTTCCCGGGGATAAGGGAAGCGGCCTGCTTTACTCGGATGCCTGCCTGTTACTTATTATTACTCTCATAAAATGCATTAAACTGTTTCTGATACTCCTCCAGGAAACGGTCGATTCCCGCCTCATCCAGCTTCTTAAGCGCCTCATCAATTGCTTCATCATATTCCACCAGGCCATTGGTTATAGGATTGAAGTACTCCTGCTCAACCGCCTGCATCTGTGCGTACTCGGTCTGTACCGGTGTCATATCAAAGGAAAAGCCCAAATCCTTCTGAGGGATACAGCCTTCATTCCAGTTTTCATAGGTCTTAATCTGATCCTCTGTAATATAGCTCTGATATCTTTTGAAATTAATATTATCAGGCAGCCATGTTTCGAATAAGGTATCTGTATTAATCATCTCCAGCTGGCCGTCGTCACTGATTGTATAATCCTTTCCTTCCACACCATAGAGAATGAGGTCACACCATTCCTGGCTGCTCTGCAGAAGGTTAATCAGCTTAACATAGCCTTCCAGTTCTCTGCCTTCCACATTGGCGCTTACGGCAAAAGCCGTTGAATATGTTCCTCTGGACATCAGCGGTTTCTTTGACTGATCTCCCAGATAATAATTTTTGAATTTTGCATTGGGATCCGCTTTCCTTACCGCATCCTCGTATTCAAAAACTCGATAGCTCGCACCAGCGGCAAAAAGAGCTTTCCCGGACATAAATTCCGCATCAATCTGGGAGCCATTGGACATTACATAGCTGGGAATCATACCCTTCTGATACCATTCCCTGAAAATTTTGCAGGCCTGCTTATATTCCTCAGATGCATAATAATTATACACAGTCGGGTCATCCGCCTTGTTTCCATCCGTAGATACGAAATTATTCAGACGGAATACGTTCATATCGGATTCAATCGCCCCGTTTACCATCTGCGGGAGAATACCGCCTCGTCCAAAACCGATGATATCCGGGTGTTTTTCTTTGGCAAGCGTATAGAATTTTTCCACATCCTCAAGAGTTTTCAGTTCGGTCATGCCAACCTCTTCCAGAAGATCCTGCCTGGTTATAATTACATAGTTCTCACCTGCATTCGGTTTATTTCCAAAAGGAAGTGCATACAGCTTTCCATTCACCTTCCAGATATCAAAAGCTTCTTCACCGCCGCAGTTTTTCTTCAAATCTTCTGCATACTTTTCCGCCGCATCTGTAATATCCGCATAATATCCCTTGGAGACGCACTTTGATAAAAATGCTGTATCCGTATAAGTCGCAAATTTTTCTCCGGATGAAAGCATCAGCTCCGTTTTTCCTCCCGCATATTCAGACCAGGGAAGATATTGTACCGTAACATCCACATTAATGGCATCCAGAACCTTGTCATGAAATTCATGTTCCGCAAAATCAGACATTCTTGCAGAAGCCTCGCCATACAGAATAAGTGTCGCCTGGGTAGGAGCTTCTTCCCCGGCCGCTTCCTGGCTTCCGCCGGCAGTATTATCTGCAGGCGCGTCTGCTTTTTCCCCACAGCCGGTCAGCAGCACCGACACAGCCATTACCGCAGCGGCAATAAGCGCTGCAACATTTCTTTTTTTCATATCCTTGAAATCCTCCTTATTTTTACGGAGAAAAATGCAATTTCTTTAGAAATTTTCCCTCTGGCGAGCAGAGGATTTTTCTCCTTTTTATAGTTTGGTTTTCACCAAATTAACCTTTTAATGCGCCCACCGTTACACCCTTTACAAAATGTTTCTGGATAAAAGGATAAATCAGTATAATCGGGCCGATGGCAATACAGGTAATCGCCATTTTTATCGTCTGAGCAGGCAGTATTATATGGGATGCCACGCTGCTTGACGGATTTGCCGCCAGATATTGGATATTGGACATCATTTTATAGAGAATGTACTGAATCGTATAATATTTCTCGTCATTAATCAGCATCAGCGGCAGGTAAAAATCATTCCAATACTGCAATGCATAAAACAGGGTTATTGTCACAATACCGGCCTTGGACAACGGAAGTATTATCTGCCCGAGAATCCGGAAATGACCCGCGCCGTCAATTTTCGCACTTTCCACAAGTTCATAGGGCAGTCCGTTAAAAAAGTTTTTCATCAAATACATATTAAAAACATTCATTGCATAGGGAAGGAACATGGCCGCATAATTATCCTTCATACCAAGATATTTGGTGCAGACCAGATACCAGGCCAGCATTCCGCCGTTAAAAAGCATGGTAAAATATGCAAAGAAAGCCAATTTGTTTCCGAAACGGAAACCCTTTACGGACAGGACATAGGCATAACAAACCGTTATCAACACAGAAAGGGCTGTTCCGCATAAGGTTGTGAGTATACTATTTTTATATGCATTTAAAAGCTTGCTTCCCTGTGATTGAAATACATATTGATATGTTTCCAGGGAAAGTTCTCTGGGAAAAAGCGTAAATCCATGCACGGCAACTTCACTTTCCGGTGTGAAAGATCCTATCACTGCAAAAATGATTGGGAAAATACAGACTACAGCAATTACAGTGAGTAAAACATAGAAAATAATTAACAGGATATTATCTGCCCCTAATTTCTTTTTATTATGTATCATGTTGACTCCCTTCTAAAATAAGGTGGCATCTTTATCAAATTTCCCCGCTATTTTATTTGCCGTAATTACAAGCAGGAATCCAAAGATGGACTGATATAAGGATATTGCTGAGGCGAAGGCCATTTCTCCGTTCCTTACGCCGCTTCTGTATACAAATACATCGATTAAATCCGTTGTCGAGAATAATACAGGATTTAAATTGGTAAGGCCGATTATCATATTCAGGTTACCCTTCAGCATATTTCCGACGGACAACAGAAAAAGAATAATTATTGTAGGCTTTAAAAGCGGGACGGTTATCTTACGGATGCACTGCAGCTTGGATGCGCCGTCTACCTTCGCGGCTTCATACAGGGAAGAATCGATTCCTGTCAGAACGCCATAGTATATGATTGATGTATATCCGCAGCTTTGCCATGTATTAACTATAGTAAGAATCGCTATCCACGCTTTAGGATTCGCATAGAAATCTATAGGCTCTTTTCCCAAAGACACCAGGGTCTGGTTCAAAAGGCCTGAATCCGCATTCAGCAATGCATAAAGAATTGCTCCCATGACCATCCAGGAAATAAAGTAAGGCAGAAACATAAGGCTCTGGGAAATTTTTATAAACATTTTCCCTTTTATTTCACTGAGCATAATTGCTATAGCTACCGCAAAAATGGTTCCTACAATAAAGAAGAGAAGATTATACATGACTGTAAGTCCTGTAGAACGCATGGCCGTGGAAATATTATTAAAGAAGAAACGAAAATTTTTATAAATGGGATCTGCCCAGGGGCTTCCGAATATCCCTCCTTTAAAATTGTAATCTTTAAATACCAGAACAATACCGGCCATTGGAAAATAAGAAAATAGAAGAAGGGCAATTACCCCGGGCAAAGCCAGGATATAAAGAGGAATATCCTGCCGGAATTTTCTAAAACCGGACTTCTTTCTTATCGTACCGACCGGCTCAGATGGTTTTTTTGATTTGAACATCTTTTTGCCTCCCGTTTTTTTGATGGTTTTATTGTAGTACGGGAGGACTGCCTCTGAAAATAAAAAAGATACGCATTCTATTCACTTTCCCACAAAAATAGGGCCAGAACGCGTATCAATTTTATATTTTTATGTTGTTTTTATCTACCATTCCTGAATGCAGATGGAGAAATGCCAAATTTCTTCTTGAATTGCGAAGAAAAATAGGAAGTATTACCAAATCCACAAGCTTCTGCAACTCTCTTGATATTCACCTCCGGATTTGACCTGAGCATTTCAGATGCATAGGTAAGACGGAGATCATTTATAAATTCCGGAAAGGTCATACCCACATATTCATTAAACAATTTACTGAAGTAGGAAACCGACATATGGAATTGATCCGCCACCAGCTCCACACAGATATCATCGTCCCGGTAATGCTTACGGATATATTCCACCGCATCCAGCATATTCATGCGCAGCGTCTTTTCCTGGAAAACACTGTTCTCAAGACAGGTTTCTTCTATTAAATGTTTCAGATAGTATTCCAAATCGCTTTTATCATATAGGGATGTTATTTTAACATAATGATCCAGATATTTTTCCTGCCTCTGCCTTCCGGTCAGTTCACATCCCATAATACACTGCTCAATCTGCACGCATAAATCCGAAAGGAACAGCAAAACCTTTCTTATTTCATAGCCGGAAAGCTCATCCAGTATTTCTGATATACTTTCTATAGAGTCCTGAGTTTTTCCTGCCCGGATATTACTCAGAAGGCCCTCATATATTTTTCTGGGAACAGCATTTTCCTTTCCGTCATTCAGAAGTTCGCAAGTCATGCCGGACGTTCCCCTTCCCAAAAGATGGTACTTCTGCAATGTCTGTAAATCCCTGAATGCAGGCCTGAGTTCATTTTCATCTGATATCAGGCCGGACACTGCATAATATATCCGGACAGGGACCGTTTTCTGAATCTGCCTGCATTCTTTGCTTAACATAGCTGCTATTCTGTCCGGATCACTGAGCATTCCTATCCTCACAGGCTCCTTTATCATCATTAAAGTCCATGAGGCCCTGGCATCTGAAAATGAACTGATTTTACAGCCTGAATGATTCTCGTCCAACGTCTGATGGATATCCTGTGTAATCCGGCTGTCCATCACATGTTCATCGGTCCAGAATAAAATAAGGATACAATGCTCGGTACGATCCTGCAGCCTGAGTACAGGCGGAATTACCGCATCAGCCTCATTTCCGCCAAGATAACCCAGAATTTTATCAGAATGGTATTGCTGCGACATCATATGTATCTGACTGATTATTTTATCACTTGTAATTTCCGCCTGTTTTTTACTGTAGTCTTCATTCCCCGGAATCAACTCCGGGCCGGAACCGATTCGGCTGAAAAAGTCTTCCAGGGGGTAATACAGCTTATTCGCCAGAAATACGGCCAATAACAGCGCCGTAATCAGGCTTATGATAACGCTTAGAAAAGCTGCTTTCTTAATCTCCGCAAGCTTTGTCTGCATAATATGATAATCCTGCAGCATGACAAAATGCATATCCAGGGAATCATTATAGATACTGTTGCATAGATACTTGGAATCATTGAGAAGAAGTTCCCTGCTGCCGCCGCTGAAATCTCCTCCCTTTAAGCAGCTCCATACTTCGTCCTGCTGTTCCCCTGACAGTTTTCCTTTCATCACAGCCTGTCCATCGGACTTATATACAAGCAAGGTCGTATCTTCTACGTTCTGTGAAATCAGCGTTTTTTCCAGGGCATCCAAATCAAGGGAATATATGATGCCGCGCACCGGTTTCTCCCCCATCGCATTCCGTTCTGTAAAAAAGATGCACAGATTGCTTCGGGTATCCGTATGTATAATAAACTGTTCCATATCATTGGAGGTTTCCATAACCCCCTGTTCAATCTGCTGCATTTCTGCTTCGGAAGGATAGCGCCAGCCATAGTACCGGAACTCATTTTCATTCCGGAACAGGCAGATATACTCCGCAAAACCATTATTCACGCAAAGCCGCTGAAAATAACTGCCAATCCAGTTCTCATTTTTCCAGCTCTCATTCTGAGTATAGATATGCTGCTTAATGTTGGAATCCTGCCAGGCTGTCTGAAGCTGCGTGCGGCACGTATCGATACTGTTCGTAAACGTGGTATCCAGGTTCTGGAGCTGAACCATGGACATGTCATAAACCACTTTTTGCGTATATGAATTAAACCAGGCAAAAACCCCTGTAATTACGATGGCAACTGCAATTATAGCGATTATACTGTAACTCAGCAGAAGTACGGATCTGTATTTCTTATTTGCAATATCAAGCTTAAAATATCTTCCCATGGCTATATCCCTGTATTCCCTGTTATCTGTTCAGCATTTTATTTTTCCGGTATCTGGCTGTCTTTTCCGAAAAGGAGGTGAATTCATTGAGTTTTCACCAGACAGCTTTACCTTATTTTTCCTCTGTAAAAGGCAGTAATTTGCCGGCCTCTATATTATACCATATTTACAGGTAACAATAATTACAAAATAAGCGCCAGGAATAATAGCAATAGAAATAATGTATTCCAATAATAAAGCCTGTTCTGCTTTAGAGATTATTACTTACTAATATTATCGTATTTGTATCTTAGTGCATTAATAAGGTCATATTTAGATTAGTAGTGTATAACCATACCTTTATATAGTGTTATACCATTTTTACAATTCATTGGTATGGTTTTACACTACGTACAGGAGGTGAGATTATGTCATTGACTTTATATGATGCAAAAATTTTAGGTGCTGCAGTAAAAGATGCCCGTAGTAAAAGACATCTTACGCAAGCCGAATGCGCCGAACTCCTGGAAGTCTCTCTCTCGTTCCAAAAAGATATAGAGCGTGGCCGCTTTTCTCCCAGTCTTGAAAATTTTTAGGAAATGCAGGTTTTCTATATCTTTTCTCAGCATTGTAAAACACCGTAATCATACTTCTGCATATATAGATATTTCATAATATCATAAAAATTATTTATTATACATTCCAGATACTTATCTTCATCTACGCCCATTTTTTTGCATAGTGCATCTTTTGCCTTGCTGATTTCAGAATATAGTTCAGCGCATATTTCCCCATTAGCAAATTCATTTTTAACAAACTTGCTTTCCTTAACAGGATACTTTTCCATAATGAATACCCCAAGCATTAAATCATAAATCCGTTCTTCTCAGCCTCTATTTCAAATCCCCAAATGAAAATAAGACAGAAAATACTGTTCCTCATATCTGCACGTATCCCAGAATGGAATATTAAACTCAAAAACAACAAAAATATCACTCCGGGAATCTTTCTATTAACGGAGTGATATTTTTTTCGTTACCTTATTCTTTCTGCTTTTTACAATGATATCCATAAACTAAATGGTAATATAATATTCTCGGAACCATATCAGTCCAGCGTACCGGCCAATACCGACCAAATACAATCTGCCATCTGATAGTATCCCTGCGCCTGTGGATGAACACCTTCCACAGGCAAATACTCCTTTTGCACAGCCCTTGGATTCACCGGAGTCTCTACTGCCCCAAAGTTATATTCACTGTCGTGCGTTGCCGCGACAGGAATAAAATACAGATTATTGCAGCCATGAAGCATATCAGACAGCATAATCTGCAAGTTCATTACCTTTTTATCCTCTTCATATTTAAAAAGCCCCGCCTGGGAAGCATAGCCGTCAGAATCCTGCTGGGTTCCTATTCCATCCTGGTTTCCCCTGTATAACGTATTCACCACATAAACAGGCATATTTGGTTCCTCTGCCCTGAAATTATCAACAAGCAGCTTTATACAGCCTGCGTTCTTCTCATTATCCAGGGCAATCCCGTTGGTTCCCAAATAAATAAGGAGACAATCCGGCATATCATTCAGATATTTTCCCTGCGTACGGATATAGTAGGAGTAACTGAACTGTTTTTTTACCGGATCAAAAAATGGATTCCCTGTACCGTCAACTTCAGGATTTCCCACATACCTGGTTTCGAAAGTGTATAGACTGTCATCGGTATACCACCGGGCGGAGGCTCCGGAACGTCCTTCATGGCAGCAGCTCCATTTGCTGCCCTGGGAATCAGCTGCAAAATAAGGCCCCCTGGTGCCGACAAAGGAAATTTTTCCATGGGAAAGCCCCATTACCTCCGGCTCCCACAGTTTATTATTCGTCAGGCTGTCGCCGATTGGCAGTATGCTGTACTTCCACACTATCGTATTTTTCACAATATGGAGCACAGCTTCTTTTCTGCAAAGACAGATTAACCGGTCGTCATATATTTCAAATGTTAATGAATAATCGCCAAGCAAAGCATCCGTACCCGTTACTGAAAATTTACGTTTTAATGCCTTTCCCACCCTGCAGTCCCATTTCACGTGATATTGCTCTGCCTGCAGGCAAATCTGACGGTTATACAATTCAATTGTTCTCCCGGATGCACAGTATAGATCTTCGGGTAAATAAACATCAAGCTGGCACATTATAAACCCGGTATCCAAAAGGAAGTCCTTTCTACCAAAGCTTCCGGTTTTCCATCCATTTCACACACCAGTGTGATCACCATGTCTTCATCCCAGGTATCCGGAATCCCATATATGAAAAGCCTTCCATCCTCAGACTGCGTAAATTTCAGCTTTTCTTTGGTTTTTAATACATATATATCTGTAACAGGGTTTTTTATTTCGGCAATGCAGATTTCCCTTAACTTTTTATGTACATGGATATATACACGATTATCCTTTACTGTTAATGTGGAAGAAGTTCCCCAGGAAAACGGTGATTTCTGCGAACCATATATGGACTCCCCGTTTGCTTCCATCCATTTTCCAACCTTATGCAAAATCGTGCGGGCTTCTTCCGGTATGGAACCATCTCCCCTGGGCCCTATGTTCAGCAAAAGATTTCCTCCATCCTTTGCCACCTCCGTAAGCAGTAAAATCACATCTCTGGCTGACTTGTAATTATCATCGCCTTCATGGTAGCCCCAGTTATCATTCAGCGTCATACATGCTTCCCATGGCTTTCCATCCTTTGCCGGCACTATTGCCTGTTCGCAGCAGGTAAAATCAAAAGGCTCCCCATTCCTGTTGCTGATTAGAATATCCGGCTGGTATTTCTTTATCATTTTATTTACTTCCGCTCCCTCAAGGGGCTGAGGAAGGCAGCCGTCATACCAGAACAAATCCAGCTTCCCATAACCGGTAATAAGCTCCCTTATCTGGCTGGTATAAAAATCTACAAACCGTTTTCTCGCTTCTTCATCCTTCCATACATGGGGCCAATCCCGCAGATATGCACCGGGATAATCAGGATGGCTCCAATCCGCAGGGGAATAATATACTCCTACTTTCAGGCCTTCGCCTCTTACCGCTTCCACAAATTCCTTTAACAGGTCTCTGTGCGGCCCCAGCTTCATGGAATTAAACTCTGTTGTCTTTGTATCCCATAGGCAATATCCGTCATGATGCTTTGACGTAAGAACCATGTATTTCATTCCGGCTTCTTTTGCAGCCTTTGCCCATTCCTTCGGATTGTAATTCTCCGCTTTAAACTGTGCACCATACAAATCCGCATATTCCTTCTGAGGAATCCGTTCCCTGTTGCGGACCCATTCTCCCCGTCCGCACACAGAATAGATCCCCCAATGGATAAACATTCCGAATCTTGCATCCGAAAACCATTTTTTTCCGTCTTCCATATGAACTCCTTTTTTATATCTAATAAAATTAACCCCTTATCCTTTTACAGAACCGATCATAACGCCTTTTACAAAATATTTCTGTATAAACGGATACAGGATAAGAATTGGAATCATACTTACCACAATCAGCGCATATTTAATTACGGCCGCCATTCTTGCAATCTGATTCTGCAGCTCCGGATCGGCAACGGTAGAAGGATCAATCTGGCTCGCCATCAATATTTCTTTCAGATAAATGGTCAGAGGGTAGAGCTCCTTATCGTTCAGGTAAATCATTGCATTAAAATAAGAATTCCAGTGGCTCACTCCGTAAAAAAGCACCAAAACCGCAATTACTGCTTTAGACAGCGGCAAAACAATACTCGCAAAAAAACGGATATCACTGCAGCCATCCATCTGCGCCGCTTCCAGAAGCTCAGTGGGAATATTAGATTCGATAAAGGTCCGTGCAATAATCAGATTATATACTCCCAGGGCGCCCGGAATGAGCATCGCCCATATGGTATTTAGAATATGAAGGGATCTTACCAGCATATATCCTGTAATCATTCCTCCGCTGAAAAACATTGTGAAGGTAAAGAAAAGCATAATGCCGTTTCTACCCGGCAGATCCGGCCTGGCTAGGCTGTAGGCCGCAATCATTGTAACCAAAATATTGATTAGGGTACCCGCAATCGTATAAAAAAGGGAATTTCTGAAGCCAATCCACACACTCGGGGTATGGAATACGGCTTTGTAGCCCTCCAGGCTGAAATCTACGGGCCACAAAATAACCCTCCCAGCTTCTACTGCGGAGCCTGAGGAAAAAGAAGCCGATACTACATAAATACAGGGATACAGAACTATAATAAAAAAGGCTGTTAAAAGAAATCCTGTAATAATGTAAAATATTTTATCATTTATACTATAACTTCTGAACTTTTTCATGTTTACTCCCATCTGTTCACAATATGTGTTGAACGGCCTTTAGAATATTCTGTTGCCGCTTACTTTTTTGCTGATAGTATTGGCAGCTATGAGCAGAATAAAGTTAATAACGGAATTGAACATACTGATGGCTGTGGACAGTGAAAAATCATTAATTCCGCTGGCCAGACCAACCTTGTACACATAAGTGGATATGATTTCACTATAGTTCATATTAAGACTGTTCTGCATCAGCAATACCTTTTCAAATCCTACATTCATAATATTTCCAATTGCCAGAATCAACATGATGCTAACCGTGGGAAGTATACTCGGGAAATCTATATAACGGACCAGCTGGAATCTGCTTGCCCCATCAATTCTTCCCGCTTCATGCAGCGACGGGTCTACCCCGGCCAATGCCGCTATGTATATTATGGAACTGTAGCCGGTCCCCTGCCATACCCCTGACCATACATACAGGTGCTTAAAATACTCACCGTCCGCAAGCAGGTTAGGCGCGCTGCTTCCTGTAAAAAATGTATAAAGGCTTCCGAACATTCCGGTCCTGTTATTTAAGAGCTGAAAAATCAGGCCAACCATAACAACCGTGGAAATAAAATGAGGGATATAGGTAGTTGTCTGAATAACTTTTTTATACCGCCTCATAGGGAATGCATTTAAAAGCAGGGCAAAAATAATGGCAATAGGAAAAGTCAGAAGGCTGTATAAAGATATGGTCAGCGTATTCTTAAGAACCATACCAAATTTATAAGAAGAAATAAATTTTTCAAAGTTAGCCAGCCCAACCCAGGGGCTTCCGAATATTCCCTTGGAAAAGTCATACTTTTTGAACGCAATTACCAGACCGCCCATAGGAACATATGCAAACACAATAATATAGATAAGCGGAATCAGTAAAAGAAGATACAGCTGCCAGCGTTTCTGGATTTTTTTCCAGACTGTCCTTTGTTTATTACTCATTCCTTTACCTGTTGTCGCTACATTACTCATTGAGATACCGCCTTTAAAGTAAAAATTAGGGAAGGGCTGCTGCCGTAATCCGGAATATTATAGCACCGGTAAACAGCAGCCCCTTTGATTAGTTTCCTTTTTTATATGGAACAGTCTTACTGATTCAGCCTGTCAAATGCCGCCTGTGTACACTCAACATATTCCTGCAGTCCCATATTGTTAAGTTCCTCCAGATACTGATCCCAGTCCTCCAGGCTTCTGGCTCCGGTTACAAACTCGGCAACACTCTGTTTCACAAAATCAGGAATGTTTGTTGCGGCCTCTGTAATTCTTTCTGTCTCTTCCAGTGTATATTTATAGCCTGACAACACATGTTCCGGATGTGCCGACTGATACTTGAGATAATTCTGTGCTTTCAGCTGTTCTGTTTTCAGTTCCGGATTATAGTCCTCTGTTCCCAGCGCCACACCATCGGTAAAGGTCAGGGATGCATAACGGGGACCGATGTTATGCCAGCTCTTATTATTATTCTGGGCCCACAAATTGCTCAGATCCACAGCAGTTACTTTATCGAAAATTCCCATATCAATGTAAGGTGTGGTGTATTTAGACAATACGTCGTCCTCCATGCTCCAGTCCACGCCTTCTTCTCCATAACGGGCTGTCATGCTGATATCCTGACGGAAAAATAAATCGCCCATTTTTACTGCCAGTTCCGGATTTTTACAGGATGAAGTAATATACCATGTAGGTTCCGAGTTATAAGGAGTGTAAGGAGTATATGCAATTCCATCAGGCCCCTGAAGCGGGCTGAGAAGCTCCATCTCCAGGAAATTGGGATTTGTATTTGCATCCGCCCAGTTGCTTGTACTGCCCGCAGAAACAACACCTACAAGATTCGCCGCTTCATTATTCAGCACTGCCTTAAACTGTGTTGAATCATCCGTAAAGATAGATGCTGATAAAAGCCCCTCGGAATACAGCCCGGCCATATACGCAAGACCCTTTTTCCATTCCTCCGTCGCATAAGGAGCAATGACCGTTTTTCCGTCCTCGGCTAAAGATAAGCCCCCATTATAAAAGATAAAGGAATTCATCAAAGCAACCGTTATATTTTCGCCGTATCCGCCTGCTGCCAGTCCGTATACGCCTATTTCATCCTTAACACCGTTTCCATTGGGATCGTTATTTACAAAAGCCTTCAAGACTTCATGAAGTTCGTCTGTTGTTTCAGGCATATCCAATCCCAGCTTATCCAGCCAGGCCTGATTTATATACATACGGTAAGGAGTCAGATTCCAGGACTGAGGCTCATACTTTGCCAGGGAATAAATATTCCCGTCCGCACTTGTAATTGTATCAAGAATAGCTTGTTTTTCTTCTTCCGGGATAGCATTAAAATTCGGTGCGGTTTCCGGATTGTCAAGATAATCATTCAAAGAGATAAAAGCGCCCTTGCTTCCGTAATCCAATATCAGTTCCTGAGGGATACCATAGGTGCAGAATACATCCGGAAGTTCCTCTCCCCCGGAAACCATCAGGGAAATTTTTGTCTTCATCTCATTGCTGTCGGCAGGAAGCTGATAGATTTCGATATCCACTCCCATCTCCTCTTCCAGCTTTTTTGTCAGATAATTATCATCATAGTCGGTGATAAAGCTGTTTGCCTGAAGTGCAATTGTAATTTTTTCTTTTCCGCTTTCCTCCGATACCTGTACATCAGTTCCTGTAGTTCCTGCGGTTTCTGTTGTTTCTGCTGTTTTACCACAGCCTGCCGCGCTCATTCCCAGAACGCATAATACCAGACCCATTGACAGGCTTTTTTTCCAGCTCTTTTTTAATCCACTGTAAATACTCTTCTTCATTACTTGTATTACCCCTTTACTTTTTATTTTTCATCCAGCCTGACGGTAAAAGCAATTTCACTGTCAGCAGGATATATTTTTGTTCGGTACAGGTTCCTTCCCCATTCCTTCTTCAGCTTTGTATCGGATAATTCAATCTCTTCTATTTCTGCCTTAACGTTACCGTCAAAATATAATTTTTCCAATTCCCCGATATAAAGAACATTGCCTTGCTGCCTGGGCTTCTCCACAGTCATCAGTGTTAAGAATACCTCTTTTGCATACGGTGAGAAATGATCGGCCACCCGTATCCATTTTCCTTTTTTAAACTCAACCGTACGTCTGTAGCCTGACACTGTTCCCGGCGGATAACATCCTGCCAGTTCCATATCTATTCTTACAGGATCCGTTTTCAGCGCTACATCCAATACATCCGCATGGTACTCTGCTCCGGCTTTCTGCATAATGTTACCAAATGTCAATACATTATGGTAAGCGGACTGCATGGTCCAGATATCATATCTTTCCGGAGAGAATGTCTTTCTGCTGTACGTTTCCACACCAATATCTATGAGAACCGGTTTTGCCTTTTTATAGTAAATAATACTTCCTGTATCATTATGGTTATGGCTGTCGTCATTGCCTCCTGCCTTTACTGCCAGAAAATTCTCCGCGTCCCGGGCAAGAAACAGGCCCACGCTTTCATAATAAATATCAGGCTTGCTTATCTCACCTGATGCATCAAAGGCAAGGATTTCGTCACTGGTAAAAACGCTCTGCAGAAAATAAAACAAATTTTCCGACTGCCTTGGCAGGACTGTATTTTTATTTTCTCTGAAATCCTTAGCTGCAAAACGCATCATATTTTCATTGCCTACTCTTTTGGCAAACAGATATTCCCTCGCGCCCGCCCGCTCACAGGCAGGGGCACAATCCGCGAAATTAGCATAGTACTCCTCTGCTATATGGACATTTAATATGTACGGGGCCATATTTTTAACCTTGTTTTCGCGATATATGTCTGTCAGCGCATCATCCGTTACGAAATTCATAACCTCCAGCGCATTAAACAGGCACAACCCCGCCACACGGTAATAGCTGGCGCCTTCATTACAGCAGCCGTCCTCCCCATAGGTATCCAGAAAGATGTCCAGGCTCCTTGCCGCCTGCTCCAGGATTTGCCTCCTTATATCCTGCGTCAGATCCTCATCGGAAAGCAAAGCAATCAGGGTATTCTGCGTACACCAGGCTGTCCAGTTATTTACCTTCTGCCCCGGTTTTCCTTTCCAGAAAAAATCACGGTTCAGATAAGGAACCAGGATACGCTGCTTTATCTCATAACGGATACGTTCACAGATAAATGGGCTGATTCCATCCAGTTCCTCCCTTAAAAGGTAGGCAGCCATAGAAAGTCCGGCGGCAGTTTCACAGGCAAACAGATCCATAACCGGATTGGCTATATCCGGAAGCTTGTAGTGAACTCCTGTACTATAATGGTTGTGCGCAGGCAGCTGCCAGCCGCTTTCTTCACAAATGGCAAAAATGCCATCGGTTATTTTGCTTAAAAATCTCTTCTTTCCCTCCATACACTCTGCCATTACCAGAGCATACAGCATACGCCTTCTTTCAAAGTAACCGCTCTCATATCCGGCCCTGTCCCCGATATTACAGAATTCCATATAACCGGAAGCTGTTAATGCCGGATAATCTGTATTCAGGTAACCTTCCCCAAGAGAAATCCACTTTTTTCTCAGGCATAGATTCAGGTTTTCCCAGCGCCCTCTGTCTGCTGCAGGTGAGTAAGGATAAAAAGTTTTAAATTCCCCTTCATACTTCCTTACTGATTCATAAATCAAAACATCTCCTCCTTCCCAAATCGGCAATAGATAACCGCTTTCCTTACCTGTCCATTTTTACATGATAATTACGATTATGAATAGTGCCACTTTCCTTAAATTACTCTTTATCCGCAAGAATCAGACACTCTCATTTTTATTTTTTATTCTCAAATCAGAATATTAAAAAGCCCCTATACCAGGCAAATTCAGCATTTCGCGCTTGTTTGAGTCTATTGCCGCGAAGCGAGCCTGATATAAGGGCCAATCTAATATTCTGACATATTGCAGCTGTAAAGCCACGGTGCAGTGCCTGCTTTTTAATGCTGGCAGGCACTTCTGTATGCCTTCGGGGATACCCCTGTATGCTTGTGAAAGGTTCGGTAAAATGTGTTAAGCGCCCCGAACCCTGTCAGTTCCGATATTTTTTCATTGCTCAAATCCGTTTCTTCCAGATATTGCTTTGCCTTAACGATCCGAAGCCTCTCCAAATAGGAAGCGAATGTCTCACCGGTCTGTTCTTTCATAAACTGGCTTAAATATTTTTCAGAAATCTTCATCTCCCGGCTGACAGATGATGCCGTTATGGAAGAATCCATAAAATGCGATTCCATATAGTTGATTATATTCTGCCTTAATTCACTGTTCCTGCTTTTTTTCTTTTCTTCCATATAGCTGCAGACAGCAATGGAAGAATCCCTCAGCTTCCCAACCATTTCCGAAAGAGAATAGTTGCTCTGATATTCCGGCAGAATGTCTGCCTCTCCCGGATTCGTTACGAGATGCAGATACGCACTGTAAATTACATTTCTTACCGTATAAAAAATCTGCTGTTTCTGTAGCTCATACTGTACCGGCATTTTCTGGTAATATGCTTCCACCTTTGAAAACTGCTGCCCAATCATTTCCTTCTCACCGCATAAAATCAAATTATAAAGCTTATTTAAAAATTCCACATCAATTATGTTCTCTTTCGCAGAATTAATATTGATATTATACGCTTCCACAGAATTAACATCTTCACTGCAATAGGCCTGAATAACCTGCATTGCCTGATTATAGCAGACGTTGATATTCGATATGTCCGTTCCGATAGCGCTGATGCCCACATGGAAAACAATATTGCTGTTATCAGACAGCGCTGTGATAATATTTTCGAACATCACTTTTATGCCGCTGACATTAGACGCATCTTCCGGATTCAGTGAAAATAAAAACAGTTCATCCCTAATCCCTGTATGTACGTTTGAAAAATCATTGGGGGAAGTTTCCTTCAGATATTCCATAATGCAAAGCAAAGTTATCTGGTACTGATTCAAGTTCTCAATCTTCATCCGGAGCAGCACCACACAAAAATATTCCAGAGGCCTTTCAAAGCATTTTTTGAATTCTTCCCGCTCTTCCTGTGTATTTATTCCCCGCACAATAAGATTTTCCAGCATCAAAGCCCTGTTCTGCTGATTCAGATTCTCCATTTTGCTCTTATACTCGTTCTTATTCTGCGTAATATTCTTAAGAATACAGCGTAAGGCTTCATATTCATTCTGCCCCTTATCAGGCGCGCTGCCCTCCCCTGATAAGGTGGCAAATAAATTCCTTATGTTCGCATATTGCCTGTAACTGAAAAAAATGGTCAGACATAACACAATAAAAATTCCCAGGCAAATGTAAAACAGAATGATATACATAATATTTTTTGTCTGGTTTTCCACAATCGTTTCCGGAAAACCTATTGTTACCCGCCAACCGGCTTCCTGGGCCTCATAGGAACAGAGAAAATACCCCTCCCCATTAATCTGAACCTTTTCGTCCGGCGCATTATTCCAGGGCAGTATGCAATCAGTGCCATAACTTAATAATATCTCATCCTGCCCAACATCTTCGATCTGCACCACTCCCTCTGCCATGGCATCCTCTGCCAGCAATAACTGGATCAAGGTTTTGGGATCCAGAACATAGGTCATTATATAGGAAGCGCTGTCGGTATAATCGGATGTGCCCTTAATCATACAAATTATGGCATTATTGAGCTCCTTTTCCATTCCGTCGGCAATAAAATTAATTTTATCCACCTTATTAAAGGAATAAATCCCCGGTATCTCAAATAATTTCTGTTTCAGCTTCTCCGCAGTTTCCGCCCCTGAAATCTTTAAAAACTTCCCATAATATTCATTAAAATCAGAATCGGACTGGACCGGTGATATATAAATATTATTTTCTTTAAACAGCAGAAAACTGTACGTTGGGAAAGTATAGATGAGGCTGTCACCTTCCATCTTCCTTCTTGCATACTGCAGCCACAAATACTCATCCGGCTTTAACTCGCCCTTCTTCTTAATCAGCATATTAAAATGATAATCCTGCTTCATGCTTTTTGTCAGCAGAAACATCTTGGATATATTCTGATCAATTATATTGATTCCTTCCTTAAGCTTAAGCTGGTTCTTCTCAATAATCTGCTGTTTAACAATCTTATAGGAAACTTCCGCAACCGGTATACAGCAGGCCAGAATAATAATAAAGGCCACAAAATATTTAAGACAGTATTTTATAAATATATTTGTTAATTTCATGTTCTCCCCCTGCATACCACAGGCCTGCCTGCGATAATGCGACGGACAGTAGTCATAAAAGTACTTCCCGTCTTTTCTGCCACACCCGTCCTGACCAAAATTCTTATTTCCTGATAAAGATAATATCTCAGCTTTATTATTTACCCAAAGTTCCAATACGCTTCTCATCAATATCAGAAGGATACGGAAACATTTTCAGAAATCATTATATCACAATCAGCCTTGCTGCATAGACAGTTTAGGTATCTTAGGCACGTTCTTCGGGAATATTGCCCTGCAGATATTATCAGAACCAGGCCTGCAGCACTACGCAGCCCATAAACAAAGCGTATAATCCAGTCTGCCATTCTGCCGTGCAATACCAAGAATATTGGAAATCAGGCCAAAAAAGGAGAAGCCTGGCCGGCAACATACTTTATTTTGCACTCTCGCACATCAGCTAAGCCTCCATAATCTCACGTACCATCTTTGCACTGACGCCGCAGATGGCCGAAATTTCTTCTTCCGTTTTCCCCTCTCCCGCCAGACGCATTATACTCTTAGTCAGGCTGATTCCCTTTCTAACTCCTTTCCTTACCCCCTTCCGCATTGCATTTTCCTCAATGGCCTCACTTAAATTACACATCTGCTTCAGCTCCTCTCCCATTTCCTGTTCCATCTCAACTCCATAGTCTCTTAACAGCACTTCCTTTTTCCTGGCTGCATTCATCCCGGGGGAAAGCAGCGTATTCAAAAATCCGTGCAGTTCTCCACCTTTCTCCCTGCTCTTTTCATTCAGGCAGATAATGATAACCGAAAGTTTATCATAGTTCTTTTTCTTTTCCGGCATTGTCCCTATAATATCTCTTTTTCCAATCCAATACTCTGTCAGGGCGTTTCCTATATGTAATGGGGCATTCATACAAATCCATATGCTGTATACCTTTTTCAGCTTCCCATATTCCGAGTCTGTAAATTCCCTGTCCAGCTGTTCCGAGAGCATTCTTGCACCGTAAAATATTCCCCTGGTTACTATCCGGTATTTCAGGTAGAATTTTTTCTGCGCCTCCACATTCATCAGAAGCTTTACTGTCTCCCTGCGCCCCTGTCCGGGAACATAAACACGGAACCTGATATCATAGGTTATTGTTCCCTCTCCGGGTATCCTGCTCTCCGTGCTGTCCCCGGTGATAAGAAGCTTACCCTTCCCTGTTTCTCCCGGACGCAGCGCTGTCCCTTCAATCTCGATGTCAGGCTCAATCCAGCCGACGATTTCTTCCGGGGAGTACTCCCGGAATTCCTCGGCCGCCCCCTTAAGAATACGTGCCAGAACCTGTCTGTTTCCCAGGATACGCTTTACATGCCCATCGTACTGGGCCTTCGCCCCGGCGGCATCCAGTGCCGCACCAATTGCTGTCTTTCCCTTCATTCTTACCTCCCTGTGAAAGCAGGAATGCAGACAAAGATACTTCTGATAGTTTCTTCTGCAGTTCCTGCCGTTATAAAATGTGATTTGCGGCAGAAACTGCCAGAATGTGCGAACGCACTTAATACTAATAATAAGAATATAATTATGATACTTTACAGATGATTAATTGTCAATAGTGAAGAATTCATTTGCTGCGGACAGTCCGCATACTGCCGCCCATGGGCCAGTTGTATCAGCTTTCTGCCTTTCTTCCTGTGCTGTCTCTGCTATTACCGTTCTTCCGTTTTCTTGTAATTCTTCCAGAATTCCCAGTATAAACGCATCAATATAACTGCGCAAAAAAATGTGACAATTTAAGCTGTTAAAAATGAACTATCAGATTAAAATTAATGCATTTATCCTCACTCCATGCAAATAACCAGAGAAGAAAACCACAAACTCGTTTTTCTCTGGTTATTTTATGTCGTCTTTATAAACATCTTCCCAAGCACACTTAAGCCCTTATTACTCCGCTTATTGTAATGCAGCCAGTTTCCGCTCCATTTCTTCCAGCATGTCACCGGTTATAATTTCCGGAGAATAATGATTCATAATACGCAGCGAGAATTCCCCGGCCATCGGATTCTCCTTCAGCATTTCTCTTATGTTTGGTATATGTTCTGTCAGTATTGCTTCACAGCCCTCTGACTGGAGCAAAAGCTTCACCGGAGTATCAATTCCTGCACCATTTACGGTCATCTCCAGCTCACTAGTATGATCCGCATAAAAATCGCCCCATATCTCCTTCAGCCAGCGTACACTATCCGTAAACCATTCTGCGACCACAGGATTTACCATACTGCGCTCTCCATTTGAAGTCAGAGGTTTAGCAAGAGACAGGCCATGAACTCCATTTCTGAAAATATGCAGTTCGAATTCCACCCCATTTTTATTCAGTGCCTCCGCAAATTTCAGGCTGTTTTCCACCGGGACAATGATATCATTGCTTGTTGAGAAAATAAAAGCAGGAGGTGTCTCTGCCGTCACTTTTTCATCCAGACCGGGAATTTCTTTACAGATACCATCTCCCATGGAGGATAAAATTACCGGATAACCTAATATCATTGCGGTTGGCTTATCCTTTCTCATTGTCCCGAGCGCAGCCGCCAGATGACCGCCTGCAGAAAATCCTGCAATCGCAATCTTTTTGGCATCCACATGCAGTTCATCGCTATTTTCCTTCAGATATGCAAGGGCTGTACAGGCATCCTCATAGGACTGAGAAAAAGGGACTTTCTCTCCAACGGAATACCTCAGTACAAACGCCTGGTATCCTTCGGCCATATAAGCCAGGGCTACCGGCTCCGCTTCCCTGTCAGAACACATAAAGTATCCGCCGCCCGGAAAAATCAGGACAGCCGGCCGGATTTGAGCATTTTTCAGTTCATTGCTTACATCATGGATATAGCCCGTTAATGTTACATTCTCTTTTTCAAAAGATTTCACGAAATACCTCATTATTTACACCTCTCATTTTTATTTATCCATCAATTTCAGCGGAAAATCCCCCATTCTTTTCACCTCAAACCCATTTTCCCTGAATTTCTCATAATCAAAAGCATTCAGCTCATCAATAGCCAGCTTGTGAAATTCATAGAAATTAGGCCACCACTCATATCCTGTGCCAAGCTCAGCCCCCAGATATGCATCTGCAATGTCCTTTCCCATTTGAGGCGCCACATAAAAAGCACCCATGGCAAGCACATTGACTCCATTTCCTGTTATTGCGCGAAGAGCTGCCGGAACACTCTCTACTACGCCGGCATGTACACCCGGACATTTGCTTGCGGCAATATGTATCCCCATTCCTGTGCCGCAGAATAAAAGTGCCCTTTCAAACTCTTTTTCGGTAATCATTGCCCCTGCCTTCAGCCCTATCCGATGAAACATTTCCGGATTTTCTTCATCGGCACTTTTTACCCCTATATCCGTTATTGTCCAGCCTTTTTTACGAAGATGCTCCACTACGGCTTCTTTCAGAGGAAAACCTGCAAAATCAGCACCTACCAGAATTTGTTTTTCTTTAACTGTCTTCATTTTATTTTCTCCAATCTGTCTGCCACTGCAAAACGCTTCACCGCACCTTCAGAATACTGCCTTCCGTAATCCCGGCTTCATTAAAAGCGTCCACACGCACATACAGGGGCTTTCCTTTCATCAACGCGCCGATTTCCCGTCTGCATTGCCCGTAAACAATACTGCTGTGATAAAGTTTATCCGGCGCATATCCCCATAACACGTTATAGCCTGTCGCTGCCGTATCCTTCCAGTCCACCGTGATATTCAGTTCTCCCATCTCCTGTACTGTGACTTCATCGGCTGCTTTCGGTCTTTGGCCCTGTCCTTTTCCAAATACACGCAGCCCGGAAATACAGGGAATCTGAGCATATGGCAGTTCCAGAATTGTCAACCTCAGATATCTGACCTGCTTTCCTGTTTCCCAGACAAGAAAATCATGGGAAAGATCGGTATCCGCCTGCGATTTATCTGCAAGCATACTGAAATGAACACCGTCCTGTGAACCTTCCAGTATCCAGCGCAGCGGCTGTATCCTGGTATCAATAAAACGTATTTCCGACATATCCTGATGTGCACTTTCACCTTCAGGAAGCTGTACTTCAATTCCATCCTCCGCAAAATTGATCTGTACGGCATGTACGTCCTGCACCTTTTCCAGATCCAAGCAGACCTGCGAACCAGGCTGGTTATCAGCGGCCTTCCACCACGTCCTGATATCCTCATCGGTTATAAATTCCGCGCCCTTCCCGGAAGAAACACTCACCGGCTTACGGTAAGAAAGCAGCATCCATTCCGGCTGCTCCCAGGGGCGGCTATCCACACGAAGCGGCCAATCCCCATACCTTTGATCACAGTACAACTCTCCATCGGCATCAAAACCTGCCTTCCACAGGCCAAGCCTGCGTTCAAATTTATGATTGCGGCTGATACGCATAGAAGAAATATGCCAGAATCCCTCCCGGGTATCCTCCACAGTGGATCCATGTCCGGCTCCGGTAATAAAACCGGTCGGCTTATACGAATAGGGGTTGTTTTCAGCCACCTTAAACGGCCCCAGCGGGCTGTCACTAATATATACCGCATCCCCATATACATTATACTGTGTTCCCGGGAATGCATACTGCAGATAATAAATGCCATTGTGCTTTGTCATCCATGCCCCCTCCAGATAAGGAGCATTCCCCATATAAGCATAAAGAGTCTGTCTCATAGCCGCCAACTCTTCTTCGCTTGCATTTTCCTTACCCGGAATGGAATCGTACAGATTTTTTACATCCTCCTCTATCTGCTCCTGTGTTTTGGGAGTCTTATGATCGGCGCCGTTTCTTTCATAGCCCAGCTCCTCTTCTCTGGCCGCTATTAATTCTACCGGCTCCCCTTTAAGTTTCATAGTATCCCGATCCAGTTCCCCGCCATAAACAGGTGTTACATTGGAAGACCCCCAATACAGATACAGCCTGCCATCCTCATCCTCAAACAGGTTAGGATCCCAGAAGGGAAAGGAACCCTCCACCTTCTCAAAAGGCTCGCTTACCGGATCCTTGGTTCTGTAAAAATCACAAGCCTCCTGCATACCGGAAGCACAGTAATAAAAATAGCCTCCGATATAACGGATATCCGGTGCATAATCGTAGACAGGCATTTCGCCTACAAAAGGATGGAACTCCCATTCTGCCAGATCCTTGCTTGTAAAAAATCCGCCGGTTACGGATGGAAACAGATAATAGGTCCCATCCACCAAAATTAATGAGGGATCCGCCGCCTCTTTACTGGCATAAAAAATACCGGGCTGCTTTAAATTTCCGAAAAACTGATAGCGGTACTCCAGATTCATTGGGTTACAGATATATTTATTTGCCATATTTTTACTCCTTCTTTCCTGTATCTACGGTCAGCATAACTTCTGCTGCTTCGCATCCGTCTGCTGTAAATGTTACTTTTATCTTACCCGCTTCCTTTCCGGAACGGATTGCGGCCAGAAGATAGCCGTCATAGGTTTTCCATGTAGTGTTGTCGTACCGGTTTTCCGTTGCCGGATCAGCGCTTCCAAAGCCCTGAAGCGTCCCCGCACCTTCTACAGACACTGTAATTTCCTTCTCCGCCCAAAGGTTGAGCCTTCCTTCCTCATCAGCCAGATTTACTGTAATATAAGAAAGATCCGCGCCATCTGCTTTCAGCACTCTCCGATCTGCCCGGGCCTTCAATATTGCAGGTCTGCCCGCCGTTACCAGAATATCCTGTCCTGCTTCATTCCCCTGCGTATATCCCACGGCCTTCAGTTCTCCCGGTTCATAAGGGATTTCATAGCTGCACATCCATTCATGTTCTTCTCCCGCATTTTTTCTTCCCATGGATTTCCCGTTCAGAAACAGTTCGATTTCCTCTGCTGCAGCATATACATTTACGATTGCAGGTTTTCCCTCATAACCGTCCCAGGTCCAGCTTGCGATTTCATCCTTCCAGGCCCATGCGGATTTGTTCACTTTTTCCCCGTAATGATTCAGTCTTTCCACCGCAATATAAGGTGCTGTCCGCAGTCCATATACAATTTCCCGAAAATAGCTTATGGGGCGGCGGTAACCGATAATATCAATATCTCCCATATAGGCAACACTAATGGGCCAGTTGGGCATAAATCCCTGTCGGCCGTCATAGTAAAAGCAGCCGGAACCCGCTTCTCCCAGATAATCATAGCCGGTCCAGGTCATATCCCCAATCACATGTTTATTTTCCTTTACAATCTTCCATAACCGAACGATATCCGACGGCAGTGTTTCCGTTCCCAGTATTACTCTGTCAGGATACAGTTCATGTTCTTTTGCATGACGGGCAGTAAGATAGTTATAGCCCACCAGATCTGTTACTGAAGTAAATTCCTCCAGAATCTCAGTCACTATATTATTTGCGGCAAAGGCATCGGCCATTGGTCCTTTCATCAGATCCGTACTGCCGTTGGCTGCGTCGGAGCCTGCATCCGACGCAGGCTGTGCCGCGGCCTGGGCCTGCATCTGCTGCATCTGCTCCATAGTGATCCCCATAATCCCGCACATGATCTCTCCCATATGATCCATACATGAAAGCAGACCATTTATGGCTACAGTTACAGGCCGTGTATCGTCCAGGCTGTGAAATTTCCGGGTAATTATACGATTCAGCTGAGCGCCCTTTGCCGTTCCTGCTTCCTGGATCTCATTGCCCGTCACATACATGATTACCGACGGATGGTTAAAATCCTTTGCTACCAGCTGTTTTGCATCGAATTCCCAGTAATCCGGGAAGTACTGCGCATAATCATTATTGTTTTTACTTCTGGTCCAGCAGTCGGAAAGCTCATCCAGCACCAGCATTCCTTCCCTGTCGCAGGCATTGAGCATGGCACGGCTGAGAGGATGGTGGGAACTTCGGATACAGTTAAAACCAGCCTCCTTCAGCTGTCTGCACCGGCGCTCCTCCGCCCGTTCCAGTGTAACGGCCCCGATAATGCCATTATCATGGTGAATACACGCTCCGCGCAGCTTCACTTCCTTTTTATTGATACGCAGTCCCTTTCTTGCATTCAGTGAGATGGTGCGGATGCCGAAAACCTCTTCTGCTTCATCCAGCACTTCCCCTTCCGCCTTCAGTACCAGCCTGCAGGTATACAGCTTCGGAGTTTCACAGCTCCAGAGTACCGGCGCTTCTACCGTAATCCGCTGGCGGCAAACCTCCTCATCCTGAGCGAAAACGGTCACCGGAATCTCCGTTTTCCCCACAGGCGTCCCCTGCGGATCTGTCAACTCTATGTACAAACGGGTTTTTAATTTCCGGCCTCCCTGATTTCTGATTGTGACCTCAACCTGTACCACGGCAAGATCCTCTTCCACCTCCGGTGTCTGTATTCTCACACTGTCCATTCCGATATGTACCTGGTTGCCCACTATCAGATTAACATCGCGGTATATGCCGCTTCCGGAGTACCAGCGGCTGTTTTCCTCCGCCGAGTTATTTGCGATCACCTTAAGTTCATTATTTTCCCCAGGCTTAAGAAAATCGTCCAAAACCACGGAGAAACAGGTATAACCTCCCGGATGTCCTCCCGCATAATCACCATTGACATAAACTCTTGCATTCTGGTACACGCCCTCAAATTCCACCAATACCGTTTTTTGTGCCCATTCCCTGGGAGCAGTAAAATTTTTTATATAAGTGTAGCATCCTCCGGGATAGAATCCCGTCTGATGGCCATTTTTTGTATCCGGTGTCCTTTCCTCATGAATCATGGCATCATGGGGCAGTGTCACTATTTCCCCGCAGCCCCCGCCTCCGGATATGGCTGCCATCATGGGATTTTCCCCAGGTTTTAAAAATATCCAGTCATCATTCCATTTTATCCGCTTCATTTTGATTTTCCTCTCCTTCCGTCTGATTGAGCCGATCCAAGACTGTCGTAAAAAGAGCCATGGACTCCGGCGGCAGCATGTTGCTGATTTCTTCTATTGTCCGATTTACAGCAAACTGCATAAACAGTTCATTTTCACAAAGCTCCGGTGCATAGCTGTGCAGCATCTGAGCCCCCAAGGGCTCCGCCAGGAGTGCTCCCAGTGTGGAATCCGTACTAAACCTCTGTCTGACAAAAGATGCTTTCGTTTCGTATTCGTAATGATACCTGCCTGATCCAACCTGGAAATCTTCCTTTTCAGGCAGGCTTACATGGGCTGTAGTATTGGCGGGGACCTGGATATCGATCCGGTATTTCCCCTTCCGGCAGCTTATGGAACAGGATAGTTTCCCATAAACGGTTTCCAGAGAGGTCTCCACTTCCGGAATCCCTGTAATCAGCCTGGGAGCAATTCTTGATTTTTTATACCCCGGCTCCAGAGAACTTATACCCCCCAGATTCCGGTGCATCCAATCACCGATGGAAGCCAGGGCATACTGGTTGAGTGAATTCATTTCATATGGGTTAAAGCTGCCGTCCGGATTGACGCCGTCCCAAAGCTCCCATACCGTAGTGGCTCCCAAATTGACGCTGTACAGCCAGGAAGGACAGTCCTCCTGTAAAAAGATTTTACCTGCTGTCTCATGTTCACCATTATCCGAAAGGACACGGCATAAAAACTGGGTTCCGGCAAAACCTGTGGTTAAATGGTTTTTATGCTGCCTGATATTATTTTTCAAGACCTCCAGCACCTGCTTTTGGTCCTTTTCCTCCGCCAGCCCTAACTGAAGAACCAGTGCACAGCCTGTTTGGGTTTCCGATATCAGACGACCCGTCTGCGTGATATATTCTTTCCGAAAGCTATGCAGTACCTCCTGATACAGCCTGCTATATTCCACTGCATCCTCTTGCTTCCCCAACACTTCCGCCGTTTTTATCATCAGGGATATGGAATACAGATAATAGGCATTGGCAATGAAATACAAATCTGTAGCGCCGCTCTTTTCCCTCAGTTCCAGATTCAGCATGCCTTCCGGCAGGGCGCGCATAGGTCCCCGTTCCATGTCAAGAGCCACCCAGTCGCCCAGCTGCTGTCCGGTATGCAGCAGACCGTCCTTCTCCGTTCTGCTTCGGGAATGCTCCACACAGCATTTGATGCTGTCATACTGCTCCTCCAATATGCGCCTGTCACCATAGACCTGATAAATTGTCCACGGAACCACCGCAGCCGCATCCTGCCATATGGCGATTCCGGCAGAATTGCCCAGAATGTTCGGTACAGCCATGGGCACTCCGTATTCCAGCGTATTTTCCTGCTTTACATCCCTGAGCCACTTTCTGAAAAAGGCTGCGGTATCCTTCAAAAATGCCGCAGTGGAAAGAAAGATTTGGGCATCTCCGGTATAGCCGAACCGTTCATCTCTCTGAGGGCAGTCTGTGGGGATATCGAAATAGTTGCTCCGCATGGTCCAGTCAATATTCTGCCAGAGCCTGTTCACCTTTTCATCAGAGCAGCAAAAAGAACCTGTCTGTTCCAGGCCGCTGTGCATTACACATGCGGTAAAGTCCTCCGGGTTCGGAACCGTCTCCAATCCCTCAACCTTTACATATCTGAATCCATGATAGGTAAAGGACGGGCAGAACAGCTCCTCCCCTCCCCTGCAGATAAAAGTATCCGCTGCTTTCGCAGTCCTCAGATTGGTATTAAAAAAACACCCCCTTTCATCCAGGGCTTCTCCATGGTACAGTGTAACCCTGCTGCCCTCTTTACACCGCAGCCTCGTTTCTACCACACCGGTCATATTCTGTCCGAAGTCCAGAATAAATTCTCCTTTTTCAGAAATCAGCGTCTGCTTTGCCTGGATGCGCTGTGCAACACATACCGGTTCATTTTCCTGCGCGGTCAGAATCTGTTTTGTATATTCATACTTTACACTGGGCAGTGCAGGAGGCGGGCAGAACGTATGATCAATTACCTCTCCGTTATAAATGTCACTATATCTTTTTTCTCCTGTAGTGTTCAGCCAGGTTTCATCCGTCACTATCGTTTCTCTGCGTCCATCCTCATAACATAACAGGATTTGGGCAATCAGCGCGGTCCTTTTCCCATAATGGTTTCCTTTTCCGTCAAACCCAAGAATACCCTTATACCAACCGTTGCCGACCGTAACCTCCAGCAGATTGCCCCCTCGCTCCTGCGTGGAGCTTTCCGGGTTGTTTCCTGAAGGAGTCTCCCGGTAAAGAGCAGCGGTAATATCATAGGTCTGGTACTGCAGCCTGTGGTGGTAGCTGGTCCATCCCGGGGTAAAGCAGGCTCCTGTTATCCGCTGTCCATTCATTTTAAATTCATAAATTCCCAGAGAACTTATGTATAATCTTGCCTGCTTTATGTCGCCGCTAAGAAAGAATTTTTTCTGGAAAACCGCACAGGCTTCCCTGTCATCCTCCCCGCTGTGAGTAATCCAGGAAGCCTGCCAGTTATCAGGTGACATAAGGCCTGTCTCAAACCAGGTCTCCGCCGTGTCCTCCTCCCCATGACTGTCTGTTACGGCAACCTGAACCGTATAACGGGTCTGCGGCTGCAAAGGACTGCCCTGATATACCAGATACAAAGACTGCCTGTCACGCACCACACCACTGTCCCAAACGGTTTCCTCCGGCGAACACACAATGATATGATAGCTTTCCTGGAAGGTATTCTGTTTATCCGAAGCTATTTTCCAGGAAAATGCCGGAGACCTTTCATCTGTCCCCAGGGGCGTCTTTCTGGAATCTGTTCTTAAGTCGTAAAGTTTCATCCTTCTTCTCCTCCCGATTTGCCAGGTTAAGCAAACCTTATCATCGTTCTAATAATCCAGGCGGCATTCTCTTCCAGACGCTCCAGGGTAATCCGGCCTTCCTTTACGCCTTCGACTATCTGTCCGGTATAGGTATCATCCAAAGAGCCCGGCGTAATCCAGCAGTTACCTGCCTGCACCATCTCCGCCACACCGGCTGTATCATAGGTTCCCCAATCGGTCATAACAAATCCGTCAAACCCGTTTTCTTCCCTCAGGAACCCCTGTATCAGTTCTTCGTCAGCGGCCGTGGGGCAGCCGTTCACTGCATTATAGGCAGTCATGACAGAAGCGGGCATATGTTCTCCCATGGCAATTTCAAAAGGCTTCAGATACAGTTCCCGAAGTGCACGTTCTCCGATAATGCTCTGATTGCGTTTCCGCGTGCTCTCGCAGTTGTTCCCAATCAGGTGCTTTATGCAGCTGCCTACGCCGGCGCTTTCCATGCCTTTACAGTAATGTCCTCCCATCATCCCTGCGAGATACGGATCCTCTGAAAAGTATTCCGGCTGCCTGCCGTTCAGTGGATTTCTGTGCAGGTTCATTCCCGGTGCCAATATCAGCGGCATCCCCAGCGCCTTCGCTTCTTCGCCTATTACACGGCCCACCTGCTCCATCAGTTCCTTATTAAAAGTTGCGCATAAAGTAACACCGGAGGGCATTCCGATATTCGGCACCCGCAGGTTCACACCACTATTTCCATCCGATACAGGAAAATCAGGCATATCATAGCCTTCCAACTGGTACACCCGTCCAGCCTCCCCCACGCCTTCCATTCCCCAGCCGGCAGAGGCACAGACACAAAGCCTCGCCAGTTCTTCAATGCTCAGCGCTGCCACAAATTCATTTACAAGAGAAGGATCCCTTTTCACATCCTGATAAACAAGCTTTTTCCCCGATTTGCCAGAGTTAAAAGACGCCGGATAAGCGCTGCGCTTCCCCACAGGAAAAAAACCGTCTGTCCCTTCCTTTACCCCGGTCCGTTCTCCCTTCGGCCAGCTTTCCGGATTTCTTTTGCTGAGGGTCTCCGGCGGGTTGGGCGCCATCATCAGATGGGATGCCTGTTTTACAACTGTTTCTGCTTCATTCACAAAGCTTCCCCATATTGGGGCATTGACATCCGTTCCCGCAAATATCGTATATTCCCCGGCAGGCATTATATAGGCTGCTTTATCCGTATCATACACGGTAAGGTTTTTTTCCGGGACTGATACCGGGATCCGCTCCGTTTCGCCTGGCTGAAGTTCCCTTGTTTTGGCAAAATATATCAGTTCCCTATCCGGTGTTTCCATACGGCCGTCAGGCTTATTCACATAGATCTGCACCACTTCTTTCCCGGAGCAGGATCCTGTATTCGTTACAGTGATTTCTCCATATATTCCCCTGTCATATACCAGTTTACCGGGCTTCACCGTAAAACTGGTATAGCTTAGTCCATAACCAAAAGGATAGGCCGGCGCTTTGCCGAACGTACTGAAATAGCGGTAGCCCACATAAATCCCCTCTTCATAACAGGTATCCGCATACACCCCGCAGTCGGCATCCAGCCTGGGTTTATCAGCGGAATCATAGAAATTCCTGCTGGCGGGAAGATCAAAATAATCCATCGGCCAGGTATCCGGCAGCTTCCCGCAGGGATTCATTTTTCCGGAAAGGACATCTGCCAGCGCCTGCCCTGCCAGCATTCCTCCAAATCCGTTATAAATAAGTGCATCTACATGATATCTGTCGGCAAAGGTCACATCAATCGGATATCCGGTATTTAAAATGACCACTGTATGGCTGAAGGTTTCAGACAGCGTCTTTAACAGGTTTTCTTCATCTCCTGACAGATAATACTCTCCCTTAGCGCTGGAATTATCCAGATTTTCTCCTGTTCCGCGGGTAATCAGCATGACTGCCAGATCGCTTTTTTCACGGGCCGCCTTTATCACCTCTGCCTGCGGGATTGCGTCCCTGTCACATCGGTAAAACTTCGGCAGCTCTTCGTTTACTCCAAATACCCCGCCCTCGCGCAACGCCGTCAGCAAATCTATCGTATACCGGGGATTGATCTTTCCTGCGCCTACTGCGCTTGTGCGGAACTGGTTCACTCCCTTCCCAAAGAGATTAAGCGTTGTTCTTTCCGCCAAAGGAAGAAGCTGTCCTTCGTTTTTCAGAAGTACAATTCCTTCCTGTGCCGCCTGAAGCGCAATTGTTTCATGTGCCGCATTCTTTTTTTCCGGAAACGCTCTGTCGGTACACTTAACCGTAAAATCCTGGGGATTCATCTCATTTCCGTCCGTATCCGTGTAGCCCTCAACATGCAGACTGTATTCCTTACCATATTCATTTACGAACCCGCGCATCGGAATGCCGAGCACCCAGAGGTTTCCCATAATCGGCATATATTTCAGCACACAGGGCGGCAGCATTTCCCCGTTCAGCCAGGCCCTTCCCTGAATTTCCGGATTCATGGGCTTGGCAAAATTAAGAAGCAGGCAGCCTGAAAAATCCCGATCCAGCATATAATAAAGGCCGTCTATATCATCCTTGTTGTATTCCAGCGGCCCAAAGCCGAAAAGAAGTGGTTTATCTTCCTTTCCTCTGGGAAGCTGTGCAAAAAATTCCTGTGCATCCATAAACTTATCCATCCTTTCCTTTTACACAAAAATAGAGACTATTTCAAAAGGCTGCAGCTTTATTCCGGCTGCAGCCGTAACATTTCCTGTTGTTATACCGCCAGTCAGGAGTTTCCTTCTGCTGCCTTTTCAGCACGAAGCTTCGGCAAAACCTTGTCCAGTTTATAGAAATATAAAGTAATAAAAATCAACATAAACATAATTGCCGGAATAATACTATACAGGCTTCTTATCATTATAAGTGCACTCTCGGCCTGAGCGTCCGCCGCCAGATTGCCGTCAAAGGCCGCAGCTCCAAGGAGTACGCCAAGAAGGGCGGAGCCAATTCCCTGGCCCAGTTTGGAACCAAAGCTGGAAAATGCGGTCATGGTTCCTTCTGCACGAGCCATCCCCTTCAGCGCATTATATTCTGCACAGTCCAAAATCAACATACCGGAAATATAAGCAATGGGCAATCCTCCCAGACCATAAAGAGCACCTGCTATCATAAGAAGCACAATATTGGAGCCCGCCGCAAAATTCAGCAGATATCCTGCTGCCCCGCATACACACCCCAACATTACAATACGGGAAATCGGGATTTTCTTCATCATTACGGGAAATACGAACATTACCAGCAGCATCGGCATGCTCAATGACGCAATCAGCATATATTTACTGATATCCCCAACGATATATGTAAAATAATAGGAGGAAGCATTCATTCCCAATGTAATATTATAAAGAATGGACATGGCCGCCACGATATAGATAAATTTATTGTTTTTCAGTACCGCCACTACTTCTTTTGCCTTAATTTTACCCTCACTGTCCGCATCCACAGGTACTGTTTCCTTCACCAGCACAAAGCGCAGAATTCCAATTAAAGCAAGAGGCAGCGCATAAATTCCCACCAGCCTGGACCAGCCCGCGCCGGAGGTTGCCATAGTTCCCATCAGAGTAGGGAAGGACATGGATACAATGGCGCAGCCCAGTGTAACTACAATGCCGCCATAGGAGTTTACTTTCATAATCTGGCTCATATTAGGAAAGGCGCGTACAATGTATGTTGTCTGATTGGTATTCAACAGCGTTGCGAGAATGGAATTGACGAAGGAATAGATGATAAACACCCAGACTGCCTTCACAGCGTAAGACCATTGCGCAGGGCAGCTGAACAGCAGCCATGTACAAAGCCATACGCCTATAATTGCAAATTCATATGGCCTTGCCTTACCAAAACGGGTATGTGTATTGTCAATTAAATATCCGGCAAACAGATCTGTAACGCCGTCAAACAGCTTTGATACAAGTAATAGGGTACCCACAAGCTCCGGTGAAAGCATTAGCGTGTTTGTACAATAAATCATCAGATAGCCGTATATGACAGTCATACTCCCCAGTGATACCGCTCTGCTTTGCCATCCCCAAAACTTGGCAATACCGATTTTATCGGTCTTTTGTTTTTTTGTTGCCATTTTCTTTTCCTCCTGCTAACAATTTATGGTGATATCCACCTGTCACAGGCATTGTAGCCGAAGCTGCACAGAAATCGGTATCACAAATTCTTGTTTTCTGTCAGTTTTTACAATCTTTGGCAAACTGTGCGAATTTCTATAAGAATTCCGTAATTTATAATATTACCCGGCAGGAAAATCAGGTAAAATAGAATCAAGGCAGCACACATAATATAAAGGTATAAAATACTTTTCTGTTTTTATGTGAACCTAAATGAAATGTGAGGGAATATAAAATGAAATTAAAAAAAGACGCAAACCTGCCCGATTTTCTTCGGACGGTTGCCCAATGCAAGGATGATGTTTACTTTAAGACCACGCAAGGGGATGTTTTGAACCTGAAAAGCGAACTTTCCAAATATATTTTTTTGGCAGCGGCGGCATCCCCGATGGATTCTTTCCTCCCTTTGGGATATATTGAATGCACCGGAAAGGAAGATGAGGAGCTGCTTAATGAATATATATGCCAAATGTAACCGTATGGATGCCGGATGGTCTGTGCAATAATGCCCAGATATGTCTGGCCTGTTACAACCGGTATATTTATGATTAAGTTAGGAAAGGGTGTCAGTCATGGTCGAATCCATTGCACGTCTGGAAACTATGAGAGATATGTTTTTATATGCCCAGCAAATTTACAGCTGGTGTCTTGGCCGGGATTTTTCTCTGATTTACAGTAATTGTCCCAGTCAGCAGTTTTTTTACAATATGTTTGAAATCAGCTTCTGCAGTGCTGCTGCTGAAAAACATTTTGCCAGGTCCCGGCTTCCGGTCATCCTGAACGACAATATGGGATTTGCCTGGATTGCCGCAGCACAAATGGATGACAGGGACATTTCCGTTATCCATCTTCTTGGTCCGCTCTTTACGGTGGAGGCCTCAGAGACTTATCTGCAGAAGCTCTGCGGAAAGATGAAGCTGTCTCCGGATCTGATAAACGAGCTTCTCAGGCAGCTTGCCCTTGTCCCGACAATTCCCCTGAATACCGCTATCCGTTATGGTATTATGCTTCACTACAGCGTAACCGGAACCCCTGTTTCCGCCTCCCACATCAGTGTGGCAATTGAGGCCTCCGAATCCAGGGATTCCCTTGAGGATGCGGACTGGACCAGCTCCAGCTGGCACGGTACCTGGCTCGCGGAACAGGAACTATTTGCCCGAATCAAAGAAGGCAACCTGGAAAGTATGACTGAGGCTGCCGCTAAATTTGCTTCCGGCCATGTCGGCTCCATGTGCCCTGGCAATCCGCTTCGTCAGGCAAAGGATGAAGGAATCGTTTTTACAGTGCTGGCCAGCAGGGCCGCCATATTTGGGGGTGTCTCACCGGAAGGCGCCTATAACCTGGCCGACTACTATATCCAGCGGCTGGAGGCTTGTGTCAATGTAGCCGAGGTCCAGAACTGCTCCGGTGAAATGTGCGAAACCTTTGTCCGCCGGGTACATCAGTGCAGGCAGAACTTCCGTTACTCACCTCTGACCGCCTCCTGCATGGAATATATTGAAACGCACATTAAAGAAAAAATCAGCCTGGAGGAAATGGCCCGGGAACTGGGCTACACAAGCTATTATCTCAGCGGAAAATTTCAAAAGGAAACAGGCCGCAGCATTGGCAGCCATATCAAACAGCAGAAAATAGAATCAGCCAAACAGCTGCTGGATAACTCCTCCCTTACCTTTGCCGACATCAGTGAACAGCTGTCCTTTTCCTCCCCCAGTTTTTTCAGTTCCACCTTCCGCAAATACACCGGAATGACCCCCGGAGAATATCAGAAAAGGGACAAGCTGGAATAAAGGCCCATATCACGGATTCCCTTTTCCTGACAAATATTCCCTTACTTTGATAAGAATCGGAATCGGCAACAAAAATCACTAATTTGTGATAACACATTTTTCTTTTCTCCCTTTACAATCAGCCATAAAGCCGCCGGCCTAAAGTGCCTGCCGGAAATCGGCTTATTATTATTCCAAAAGGGAGGAAATAGAAAATGAACAAAAAAATATTTATAGTTTTAACAGGTATTCTCGCCATTCTGCTTTTATGCGGCACTTTTTTCGATCTGCAGATATCTCAGGCTTTATATAATCCTGAAAATCTGTTTGCTCAATTTTTTTACTGGTTTGGCCAGGCACCTGGTATGCTGCTGGTATCCTTTGGCTTTATGCTGATTTTAATGGCCCGGCCCAAAAATATCAAATGGCTGAGTATACTGCTCCTTCTTATCTGCGGTGTATGTTCCTTTATCTATGCTGCACTGCCGCTGTCCATAGGCACCTATTATATGGGCTGCGGTCTTTCCGGCAGAATAGCCGTACTGGCTGTGGCTGTTATTCTTTACCTTTTAATGCTGTCAGGTGCTAAAAAGATTGCGGAAATGAATGATCCCCAGACACTAATCAGAATAGCCCTAACCTTTATCCTCTTGTATTTTGTTGTGGGAAAAATTCTGTCATTTGCCAAAAACCTTTGGGGAAGACCCCGCTTTTACAGTATACTTGACGATTTTACACGTTTTTCGCCATGGTACCGCCTGCTGGGCAATCCCCTGGATGATACATTTAAGTCCTTCCCTTCCGGACACGCTTCCGAAGGCGCCATGTTAATCGGCATCATACTCCTTGGCAAAATGGTTCCCGCACTGAAGAAAAGGAGCTCTCTGTTATACGGTATTGCCTTTGCCTGGGTATTATGTGTCATGACCGCAAGAATCATTGCCGGCGCACATTTTCTGTCGGACGTGACTGTAGGTACATTTATAACGTTTCTTATATTTTTTCTTCTATCCGCCTTGCTGGTAAAAGACAGACAGGCTGAAAAAACTGAATTTGGAAAGGAAATATCACAATGAAAGCAATTATGGTAATGTATGACACCCTTTGCCGGAATTTTCTGGGACCGTACGGTAACGACTGGGTGAAAACTCCCTCCTTTAACAGGCTGGCAGAAAACTCCGTTACCTTCGAACGCAATTATGTCTGCAGTCTCCCCTGCATGCCTGCGCGCAGGGATCTCCATAACAGCCGCGTCAATTTTCTTCAGCGGGATTGGGGGCCTTTGGAGCCCTTCGATGATTCCATGCCGGAAGAGCTGAAAAAACACGGTATTTATACTGCGCTGGTCAGCGATCATTACCACTATTGGGAAGACGGCGGATGTACCTATCACTCCCGCTACAATTCCTGGATATGCCACCGCGGACAGGAGGGCGACTTCTGCCGCGCTGACCGTAGCATGGTAAAGCTGACAGCGGAATATAAAGACAGAATGAAAGATCCTCAGACTGCCGGTATCCTGCGGAAAGCCCAGGATCAAGCCAACCGCAGCCGGCAGGTTACGGAAAGTGATATGCCTCAGGCCAGAACCTTTGCCGATGGGCTGGCCTTTCTTGAAGAAAATGCAGATACGGACAACTGGTTCCTGCAAATAGAAACCTTTGATCCCCATGAACCCTTTTTCACACAGCCGGATTGGCAGTCGCTGTATCCGGAGCTTGCCGAATATACCGGAAATAAAACGGACTGGCCCGGCTATGATCCTGTGCGGCCACAGGAAACACAGGAGGACATTGCTTATGTAAGGAGACTTTATGCCGCTCTCACATCCATGTGTGATTTTTATCTGGGCAAGGTTCTCGACTGCATGGATAAACATGATTTATGGAAAGATACCATGCTTATTGTGAACACGGATCATGGATTTCTGCTGGGCGAACATGACTGGTGGGGAAAAACCGTCATGCCTGCCTATGAAGAAATCAGCCATACTCCCTTATTCATCTACGACCCTGTCAGCCGCTGCCATGGACAACGGCGCAGTGGTCTGACCTGCCCTCTGGATCTGCCGGTCACACTTCTGGATTTCTTCGGAGTTCCTGTTCCCGATGATATGCAGGGCCACAGCCTGCTGCCGCTGATCCGGGAAAATAAACCGGTAAGGGATTCTGTGCTCTTTGGTTTCCATGCCAGCCATGTAGCCGTTACCGACGGACAGTACACCTATTTCCGCGCTCCGCTTGCCGGCCAGTCCGCCAATTGCTTTGATTATACACTGATGCCCACGCATATGAGGGAATTCTTTTCTATTGAGGATTTACGCAAAGCCGAATTTGCAGATCCTCTCCCCAACAGCAAAGGCTGTCGTGTACTGAAGGTCCCGGCAAAGGGCTGTTATATCAATCCGGTAAATTTCGGCACCAAGCTTTATGATGTAGAAAAAGATCCGAGACAGACCTGCCCTGTAGATGACGCCCATCTTGAAGCCCGAATGGCGAATTTGCTTGTAAGGGAAATGAAAAAAGCTGACGCGCCTTTGGAACAGTACATCCGTCTTGGACTGCCTCAGGACAGAGAGATTACATCAGAGGATATCCTTTCCTGCCGAATAGAAGAAGAGGCGGCTGATACTCCGGATTGTCTTGGCCAGGTGAAATGGACAAAAGAAGCCCGGAACATATGGCGAGCCTGGGCACAGATGATGCCTCCGGAAGCGTTGGAGGCAGCTTCAGGCACGATGCTTCAGCTGTGTGCCGGGCATGCTGAGAAAGAAGTAACGGCAGATGATATTGTTGCTGCAGTAAAAGTAATGCTGCCGCCGGAACAGCAGCAGCAAATACTGTATTTTATGATGACGGTGGCAAGGGCGGATTAATACATTTAATTAATTTTATGGGCAGTTCACACCAATACGTGTGGCTGCCCTTTCGTTTAAAGTAAAAAAGTTATATCATCAATATGGACCCGAATGCTATTCCAAGGCTACCTGTACCGTAACCGTCCACGCCAATGGAGGATTTTTTCGGAGGGGGATGATTGGTGCCACTGTCATGGCAATGTCCATCGCATCAAGCAAAACGTGATCCGTAAGCACAGCAGCTGCGGAGCTGCCGACAATTATGGTCAGATAAGCTTCACCGAACACCATGCCCCGGGTACAGACGGCTTCAATGGCTAAGACAGTTCTACTCATTCCTACGACAAGTTGTCCTGTAGGAAGACGAATGCCACTTTTGTGGGCTGGGATGTGGGCTGTGGTATGGTAGACGGGCAGATTATTGCGGCGCATATTATTTATGATCAGTCCGCAATTCCTTCAAATTTATCCTCCATGCAATAAAAACCTGAAAATTATATACCCAAAGTATATGACGATTATGTAATGACAGGTGGTTCCGGCCATGGCAGCCAGGAGAAACCAGAGGAAGGAACTCCTGCCGAAGAAGAAAACGATTCCGAAAAAGAAACTTCAACTGAAACAGAAGAAACTTCCAGGCCGGAAACGGAAACACCTACAGAAACAGAAAATATAACCGAAACTGAATCCTCAATAGAAATGGAATCTTCAGCTGAAGCAGAATCAGAAACAACATCTGAAACTAAATAATTACTATACGCAAAAAGTATTCAGAAAGTAACTATGATGGAAATCAAACACATCCAAGTCAATAATATTACTGTCTTGGATGTGTCTTTAAGAAAATTTAAATCTTCTTGCGCACTTCACTTGGCGTATATCCATAAAAAGCACGGAACTGCTCGGCAAAATAACCTGGTGTTGAAAATCCTACCTGATAAGCCACCTCATTGATCCGACAATCCGTTTCTTCAAGAAGTTTATGAGCTGCATGAAGCCTGGTAGCATTGATATATCCGTTTAGATTTATTTCTGTTTCTTTTTTAAATAAAGCACTCAGATAATCAGCATTCATATTAAAAGTCGCTGCCAGGCCTCTGATAGTTAAATCCTTGCTATAATTATCATTTACATATTGCATTACTTTCTTAATAGACGGATGATAAACTCTTTTTTTATTATCGTCGTTGTCAGATGAGTTCTTCTTAATACTGTTCATACTTTTCTCAAGCTGTTTATCCCGAATTGTCTCAAGACATTCTTCCAATTCTTCTGTTTTTAGCGGCTTCAACAGATATGCACATACACCAAGCCGTATTGCTTCCTGAGCATATGGAAAATCATCATAACCACTGACTATAATAATATCCGTATTCATACCTTCTTTATTAATCCGGCGGATCAGCTCCAGGCCATCAATTTCAGGCATCTTAATATCCGTTACTACCACATCGACGGCCGTCTCTTTTAAAAAATCCAATGCTTCAACAGCATCGGTAAACCCCTGTGGCTTTTCAAAACCAAAACGTTCCCAATCCACATGCCGGATAATTCCCCGTACATGTGCAGGTTCATCATCAATAACTATAGCTCTCATTTTCACCCTCCTTAGCCAAAATCCGCTTCAACCTCAATTTTGTCAGGAACAATCAAAGACACCCTGGTTCCTTCTCCTTCTTTACTGCGTATGTCATAAACAAAATTTTCCCTGTAATAGAATTGCAGAATATTTCGTATATAAGACACTCCGATTCCTCTGCTGTCCTCATCTGTACCATTTTTTATCTGCTCCAGGTGTTCGGCGGAAATACCGCTGCCATTATCGATAACCAAAATCTGAAGCAGGTTTTGATCCAGCTTATGAACCGAAATTCCTATATACTGCTTTCCTTTTTTTGTAATATTTCCATGCATCCAAATATTTTCAACCAAAGGCTGTAAAATCATCTTGGGTATAACTACATCCTCAACTTCATGGTCAACTTCAATTTCAACTTTTACACAATGGTCACATCGTTCTTCCTGAATGGCAATGTAGGCTTTGATTAGTTCTACTTCCTGGCTGACTGTCAGGAAACTGTTTCCCTTATTCAGAGAACGTCTGTAGAAAACTGTCAGATTGTCTATCATATCCACAAGCCGCTGACTATTGCAGTCCAGTGCTTCCCAACGCATAACTCCCAATGTATTGTATAAAAAATGCGGGTTTATCTGTGATTCCAGAGACCGTACCTCAAACTTTTGCTTCTGCAGCTTAATATTGGTTACTTCTTCCTGTGTACCATACCAGCGCCTGATTATCTGATACAGGACAAAACTTGTCACAAGCGCAATTCCCAGCATAATAATCCCGATTATCAAATAAGTACTCTGCATCTTTTTATCTGTATAGGCAGAAGGAATAACTACTATAACAGACCAGTTATCATCAATACGCTGTCGAATAGCAATATCGTTTTTCACCTCAATAATATTTCCTTCGGGCATACTATAATCGATAGTACATATAAACTCACTTATATTTCTCCCTTCTGCAGCCTGCTGTGAAGATGCAATGATCAGGCCCTCATTATTTATGATATATGCCCTGCCATCAATATTCTCCTCAAAATAAATATAATCACCGAAAGCCTTCTGCCCATTGACAGAAAGCTTTAGAAAACCTTCTACAGAATTATAGAGTCCTCTGATTTCACAGCAGATACTATATAATGGCAGCCCCTTCTCTTTTTCCTCAAACCATTTATAGTTCACTGTATAATTCTTCACTAATGGTTCTTCGGTAAATATATAAAGGCCGTCTGTCCACAGTGAGCTTCCATATGCATATACTGATAGTCTCTGAATGGCCGGCATAATACCTATGTTGCTTTTCAGGAGCTGGGAAATATCCTCCATTGCTTTCCAGATTTCTATTGGCTTTTCATATTGTTCAGACAGACATTCAATTAAGATATGGCTGCCGCTTAATTGCAGTACCATTTTTTCATAAACTTCTTTTTGATTCAGCACGCTAGAGGAAATCTGGCTGGCATAATTGGTTATGTGCTGGTTTCGTTCTTCCTTCAAGGGTCTAAATAAAAAGATATTTAAAATCATCCAGATTACAACATAAAAAATGAGAAGAGAGGAAAAATAAAGAAACAACATTTTTGTTTTTGTAAAATTCAATTGCTTATTCAACTCTGCTCTCCTTCTCATACAAAGTATATACTCAATTCAGGGAGGTCGAAGGTGCATTTTTCAGCCTTCCGTTCCTCCCTGTTTTCACATTATACTATTCTCAAACTGCAAAATCCACTATGCAACCCATCTGCGGAAGCCTTTATATGGATATCTCCCTGTTTCTTCTCTGCCTGCACAAGCAATTGACAAAGGCCATGAAAAGCTCTTCTCATGGGTTCCTTATCTGGCTCATGGCTACCCGGGTTACCATTGCCTGTCCCTAATACTCTGCCTCCTTCCACCATAAATCTGATAAGTGTATCACTCTCCGGCACCACTGCTTCCGATTCATCTACAACCTTCACAGTAATCAGCGCCACATCCGATCCATCAAACCTGATCTCCTCCACATCAGGTGTCAGCAAGACTGCAGCAGGAGTTCCTGCCGCCTTAATTTCCTTCGTTATACTTTCCCCATCTTCCCAATATCCTACGGCACTCAGTATCCCTGGTTGATAGATAACATTCTCCCATTCCAAATACCAGTTCCGTTCCATCTTCTTTGTTCCCTGGCTTATCCCATTAATAAACAACTCTATTTCTTTTGCATTGCTATAGCAGAATACATTAACAGGTTTTCCCGTTAAATCCGGCATATTCCAGTTTGGAAACAGATGTAAAACTTTTTTATCACTCCACCAGCTCTGGTAATAATAAAAATTATCCTTCGGAAATCCGCATGCATCCATGACTCCAAACTGGGAATAAACAGCCGGATAAGAAAAGGGCGTAGGCTCTCCCCTATAGTCAAATCCCGTCCACAAAAATATCCCGCTGATATAGGCAAGTTCCGCAGTCTTTTTCCATTGATATTCAGCAACATCCTTCTTAACCAGAGTGCCTTTATTCGATGGATCATTTATAAAATAACTGCTGCGCAGGATATCAGTTTCATAACAGCCCCTGGTTCCGCTGTTTGTAGATGCCTCGGTAATAATAATGGGCTGGTCCTTCATAATTTCATGGTATTCATCCCACCCTTCCGGCATATAATTAAAGCCCATAACATCCAGCTTTTCCGATACCGGAAAGAATACTTTGGGATCATGGAAATATTCTCCATTCCATCCACAGAAAGCCATTGTAACAGGACGGGTCGGATCCAGTCTCCGGACTTCCATTTTCATATATTGTGCAAGCCTGCCGCCTTCTTCCTTATCCTGCACATCAATTTCTTCATTTCCAACAGACCACATAATAATAGACGGATGATTCCTGTCTCTTTTAATCATACTGCAGAGCTGTTCCACATTTTCTTTGGAACTGCTCAGTTTTCTTGTTTCATCCATCACAAGAATCCCCAGGGAATCACACATATCAAGTACTGCTGGTGCCGGCGGATTATGAGAACATCTTAATGCATTCCCACCCATTTCTTTGATTTTCAAAAGCCTGTACTCCCAAACTTTATCCGGAACGGCAATTCCCAAACCAGCATGATCCTGATGACAGCATACACCTTTTATTTTTACATTCTTTCCGTTCAGATAAAAACCAGTATCCTTATCAAACCGAATATCTCTGACACCAAAAAAGACAGTGTGCGTATCTGTCAGTTTTCCTTTTTTATAGATACATGATTTCAGGCGATACCTGTAAGGATCCTGAATATCCCAAAGGTGCGGTTCCTTCAGTTCTACATCTTGACAAAGAGATTTTTCCTCCCAGGGCTCCAGCCACAGATCATACGTCGTTCTTGCAATCACCTGATCCTCTTCGTCTAAAACAGAAGTCTCCATTACCACCTTCTCTGATACAACAGAACGGCTTACTATCTCGGTCTCTATATGAACAAATGCTTTTTCATATTCTCCTTTTTCTTCGACAGGCTTGGCCGTCACAAATACCCCCCATGGTTTTATATGTACAGGTTGGATTGTAAATAATGAAACATGTCTGTATATTCCGCCGCCTTCATACCACCAGCCTTCTCTGCCGGTCGCATCTACACGAACTGCTAAAAGATTCGTTCCTCCATAATTCAAAAATTCTGTAATATCATAATAAAATGAGGTATAGCCGCTGGCATGTCTTCCCACATCATAATGGTTTAAAAAAACCAGACTGTCTCTGAATATTCCTTCAAAATATAAATAAACTCTATTTCCCTCATATTCTTTCGGAACATCGAATTTTTTACGGTACCATCCGATTCCTCCTTCCAGAGAACCACCCGACACATGTCTGTTGTCAATAGTCTCCATAGCAGGAATATTGCCATAACCAGAAAAGTTTTCCTGCTTTTTCACATATTCTCCTTCTACAACAAAATCATGGGGAATATTTACAGTTCGCCATCCGGTATCATCGAAATTCGCGGCGGAGGCGCCAAAACTGAAGGCCTTTGTTTTGGCGCCTCCCCAGCCTGCCACTTCATTTGAAGGCTCCAGATCTCCTTTAAAAAAGCGCCAGTCCGAATCCATATTTATTATTCGATTCATATTTAACCACCATTTTCTTTTTTATATACAAGGTGTCCCAGAAGTCTTTATCAAGCCTTCTGAGACACCTTACCCGATTAGTTACCGTATTGTTCCTGATACAGAGAATTCCATTCTTCTTTCATTTTATCCCACTTTCCCCGGGAATTGAGCTGCTTTAAAAATTCCTGATATGCCTGCTCAAACTTTTCATCAGAATCCGCCATAATCATCTTCGCTGTATACTCATTAACCACCGCGTTCAGAGATGTTATATTCTGTGCAATAGTACTCTCTGCAGATGCCTTTACCTGATCCGCATCCGTAACCACCCTGTGGTTTCCTATCTCTGCACCAACATAATCACACCAGGTATTCACCATTTCGTTCATCGTTTTTTCTTGTGGATCCACATATACGTTCCACCACGGGTACCATTCTTTGGTATAAGGAGTCAGCTGCCATAATTCAGGCGTGGCAGATGCTTTCTGTGCCAAATCCCCCGAATTTCTTATGCTGTCATACTCTTCATCAATGTATGTCCACGTGCCTGCCTCTTCATCCACTAAATCCCAGTAGACTCCTCTGGGGCCTTCGGAAAGTTCATGTCCGCGGTACGGATCTGGTTCATTGACCCATTCCAGGAAATTTAACACAGCATTTAAATGCTCCGTATCTTTATTAATAAACAACATATAACCCGGATTGGGATTTACATAAGTTGTATGTCCTTTTTCCACGCCCGCTACAGCAGGGTCATCGACCGGTTCATAGTTTAAAGTTACGCTTTGTCCATAATCTGTATAATTTCTCCAGGTTTCATTAAAATTAGAAATCCACAAATCCGTTGTAAAAATTCCCACCTGTCCGCTCTCAAGTTTTTCAACAAATCTTTCCTTGGACTGTGTGGATACCTCCATATCAATCAGGCCTTCCCTGTACATCTGGTTCATCCATTGATAAGCAGCTTTGTATTTGGGATTATCATACAGGAATACAAATTCATCTCCCTCTTTCATAACTGCCGGCATATTGGAGCCGCCTCCTGCAGTATCCACTCCAAAGGTTGCCAGAATAATTCTTTCCTGGAATGCGTTATCCGACTGTACGAAACTTAATGGAATAATAGAATTTCCGTTTTCATCCTTCAGTTTTGCCATATCACGCATTACCTGCTCAAGGCCTTCTATTGTCTTAAGATCCTCTTTATTCGCACCAACCTGTTCCAGCAAATCCGTCCGCACCCACCAGGCATCCAAAGTCCAGCCCGGCCAGGGTTCTTCATATTCCATAGCATACCAGCCAGGAACATACCACATATTTCCTTCTTCATCTTTCATGAAATCTTTCAGCTTTTCATTTAAGCCAGGCAGATTCTTTAACTTATCACTGCTGTAAATATCTGTAAGATTCATTACTCTGCCAGCCGTAATTAAAGCATTTTCTGCGGCAATATTATAAGGAACCACAATTATATCTGCCATCTGCGCATTGCTGCTTAATTTCATATTGAGCGTAGACATAAAGTCATTATCCTGGATAAACTCCACCTTATAATCAATTCCCAACTGCTCTCTGGTAATCTTCTGTACCATCGTATCATCCGGTGCTGATGAGGTCCATCCACACCAGATGGAAAACTGATCTGTCGTCTTACCGCCTTCAGCTTCCGATACATAAAAACCATTCCCTTCCCCGGCTGATACCTGGTCAGTTGTTTCCGGCGTCTGAACAGAATTTCCGGCATCGCTGCTGCCTGTGCAGGCTGCCGTTCCCAATACAAGAATTCCTGCTAATAATGCAGCTAAAATTTTCTTTTTCATTTTTCTCTCCTTTTTTGTTTTTTAGTAATAATTATTAAGACATCCTCCTCTCCCCTCATTTTTTCGAATCAACCCTTTACAGAACCTACCAGCATACCTTTCACAAAATGTTTCTGTAAAAAGGGATATACGCATAAAATTGGAAGTGTTCCAATCATAACTGCTGCCATTTTCACGGACATAATTGTCATAGTCGAGGTTTGGGACTGACGTATCGCTGCTTCCGCCACTATCTGATTATTCCCCGCAAGCATACTAAGGCTGTCTGACGAAAATAATTTCTGTAGATAAGTCTGCAGTGGCATAAGTTTATTAGAATTAATATAAAATGCCCCGGAATACCAGTCATTCCAATGACCTACTGCAACAAAAAGACCGATTGCCGCAATTACCGGCTTGGATAAAGGAATAATTATCCGCAAAAATATATTCATTTCACTTGCTCCGTCAATCAACGCAGATTCACGAAGGCTTTCCGGAATTCCCATAAAAAATTTCATCATAACAAACATATTCCAAATATTAAAAGCTCCAGGAATTACGAAAACCCAAAAAGTATCAACCAAATGCAGTCTGTTCAGCTGAATGTAATACGGAATCAGCCCTCCGTTAAACAGCATCGGCACCAGGGCCACTCCCATCAGAAATTTCCGGTAAGGCAAATTACGAAAGGAATATCCATAAGCGGTAATCCCTGTGACCACCAATCCAAGCGCTGTTCCCAAAAGTGTTCTTGCAATCGTAATAATATAGGCTCTCTGTACAATTCCATTGCCCAGTACATATTCATAGTTAAACCAGGTAAACTCTCTCGGCCAAAGGAACAACCCGCCTTTTAAAGAATCCATTCCTTCGTTTAAAGAATATACTACGATGTAAAATATAGGGTAAATCGTGATTAGACACAGAAAAGATAAAAATATGGTATTGAACAGAATAAATGTTTTTTCTGCCAAGCCCTTCTTCATTTTTCTTTTCACTGGATTCTTTCCGGCCATTACCATAATCCCTCCCCTGTACATTTATTTGATACCTTATTAGTAATGAGTAAAAGCAACAGACTGATTACAGAGGAAACCATGCCAACTGCAGTGGCAAAACTGTACTTACCAAGCTGAAGGCCATTTTGAAGTACATATACATCCAAAACAGTGGATACCTCAAGATTTGCGTTATTAGTCAGGGGATATACAGAATCCAATCCTGCATTCAACAGATTTGGCATACTTAAAATCAGCAGCAACACAATTGTAGGGACAATCGCCGGAAGAGTAATATATTTGACCTGTGCCCATCTGCCTGCACCATCAAGCATGGCAGCTTCATACATCTCCTGTTCAATGGAGGATATCGCCGCCAGGTAGATAATAGTTCCCCAGCCGATTTCTTTCCAAACACTTGCAATTACCACAATGGGAACAAACCATTTTGTACTTCCCATAAAAAAAACCGGTTCTCCGCCCATCGCAGCAATGAGCTGATTGATAATTCCATTATTGGGCGAAAGCATGGACTCCAGCATATATGCTACAACGACCCAAGATATAAAATGCGGAATATAAGTAATCGACTGTACAATCTTCTTAAACTTTACATTATTGATCTCGTTTATCAGCAGTGCAAGAATAATTGGTGTGGGAAACGTAAACAGGAATCTGCTGAGTGTAAGCACAAGAGTATTTTTTACTACTCTCCAAAATTCGCTGTCTTCAAAAAACCAAAAATTTTCCAAACCTACGAATTTGGCATTCCAGATGGTATTTCCTGGTCTAAAATCCCTAAATGCAATTTGCAGGCCAAGCATTGGTATGTAACTGAACAAAATAAGAAATACAATTCCGCATGCTATCATCATATATTGGCATTTGTATTTCTTTACATTAAATAAAACATTTTTCATTTTTACCCCCTCACGATCACTGTTTATGTTAAATATTTTACTTTTTTTGTATTATAATTCAACAAACCAAATCTTTGAAAGTTATAACAAAACTTAGATTAATATAAAAAATTCTATAAATAAAAGGATTTTCTTGATGGCATATAATTGACACAGTAATTACCGAATATGGCACAGTAATGCGATTTACACGGTAAAATCCGTATGATAAACTAATTATTGTGATAATTTATGGATACAAAAAAGCAGTATAGACTTTTCTATTCTGCTTTTTTTGTTGTCCGGATATTTCTTAAATAAATTTTTTATCGTTATAGAGATGATACTCATGGACCCAGTTCTTAGTGTCAGCTATGAAACAATTGCCCGCTTTTTTGAAGCGGCCGAAGGCAACTACCGGAATGCCATGTACATTTTATGCAGCTGTCCCAGTGAAAGAAACGGCAGATGCGGTGACTTTCTTTTTATTCCCGGCCATGACTGCATACCTATTTTGCTCCCCTGTTCAGATGCTGAAGCTTTCCTTAACACACAAATAGATATCACTGACTGTGCTGGCATTTTAAGCAGCAAAACCTTTTTCCGGTTATATTATAAATGGCTGGAGCTCATTACAGATTCTGACCAGATTTGCCCTTTAAAGCAGATATTGCCCCTCCTGAATCAGGAGAGAATTGCCAAAAATTGGTGATTTAGAACCAAACTACTTAAAAACCTGTTTCCCTCCCATTGGTTTCCTCTCTCGCTTTCCTTATAATATCCTTATACAATACTTAATCACTCATCGCTGCGTAAAGGAGGCAGCCAACATGAAGCACAAAGAGAAACCGCAAACCATAAGATGTCCCTACTGCGGCCGCACCGCCGTATTACGTAAAGCATCTGATATTTATGCAAAGGCTCTGGATGAATGTCTGTATGTTTGCTCCGGGTATCCGGAATGCAATTCCTACGTCGGTGTTCATGCCGGTACGCTCCGTCCCAAGGGGACCCTGGCCAATGGCGACCTGCGTCATAAGCGAATCGAGGCCCACCGGATATTTGATGCGATATGGAAACATAAAATCATGTCTAAACAAAATGCCTATCGCTGGATGCAGGATACCTTCTCCCTCTCCCGCGGACAAGCACATATCGCTCAGTTTTCAGAATACCGCTGTGACTGCCTGATACTGGAATGCCGGAAGGTATTGCACAATAACAATATAACAATTGCCTGATATCCGAAAGGAAAGGGGGAACCGATAATGACTGAGCAGGAAAAAACATTGGTAATTGATAACCTGGATTTAGTAAGAAACACGATTATAGGTGTTATATCCCGGAATGAATCCGTTCAGGGAATGGGCTATGATGACCTCTTTCAAACTGGCTGTGAAGCACTCTGCCATGCCGCCATAAACTATCAGGCAAAAAGGGGGGCCTCCTTTCGTACTTTTGCATCCCTGGTCATCCGCAACCGGCTGCTCTCCCACTGCCGTGTCGTTAACCGGCTGCAGGCACCCTTAGAATATCTGGAAGAACCGCTCCATGATGCAGAAGGGGCCACCTTAGGTGATACTCTCGTCTGTGCCGCAACTGATACTCAGAAAATAGAGGATTGGGGCATGATTCAGCTCCTTTTGGATGCGCGAAAGAACTACAAAGGGATTTCCCAAAAAGGGATTGATGCTCTCTGGATGCGATGTATGGGGCATACAAGTATGGAAATTGCATCTTATTATGGGGTCAGGCCCAACCATATCTCCGCCTGGATTTCCCGGGCCGGGAGCAAATTACGGAATGACAGACGCTTCAGCTGCCTGTAAGAAAGGAAGGATTTAATTATGATGACGCTTTATACCGCAGTAGGACGATACAAAATGACCGGGAAGGGACTTCCTCTTGTGACTGCAGGCGGACGTAAATGTGCCCTTACTCCACATGAACTCATCCTTTGGTCCAGCCTTGCCTTCCGTATTCTTACCTATGATGAACTCAAGGCAGCTTTCTATAAAAAAGAACAGGAACTGCATATTATGGGAGAACTGGATTTTGATCATTATCTCAACCGGCTTATCATGCGAAGGCTGATTGCTTCCGGCCGGGACTGTACTGGCATTGATGCCCTCTATGACCTTCTCGGTCGCCTGTATCTGCAGTCCTCCCATACCGGTTTTCCAGCAAAGGTTCTCGCTTTTCTAAAACTGTGCCTGTGCCATGGCATCTCTGTCAGACAGGCTGCTTCTGTTTTTCGCTCAGAAAAATTAGAACCAATGGAAAAGCAGCTCATTTCCTTATTGAACAGGCAAATGCTCTCTACCGCTGAGTTAATTCAATGTGCACAAAAGGACATTAAGCAGTTAAAAAATAATGATGAGCTGATGGAGTGCCTGTATCAGGATGATGACACCGATTGTGAATCTCTTATTATTGAAAGCCGCTTTTCTGAAACCAGCATACCTGTCCTGACGGCTATTACCAATCTGTATCTCAAGCAGCAGGTTGTATTTGATATTTTGTAAGCAGAAAGATGACAAAGAACTGAAAAAACAAGCGAATGAACTGTTTTCCGATTTGGGATTCAATATGACAACTGCTCTGACAGTATTTGTAAAGCAAGCTGTCCGGGAACATACAATCAGGAGCAGCATACGGGACGCAGCCGGGGAGTATTCAAAAAGGCGGCTCGGATGCAGATTGGTAAGGACAGAGAGGCGTTAAATTATGCATAGAGTGGCGATTCTTCAGGCCATGTGGTATACTGTAACCAATGATATAAAGGCAAAGGAGATGATTCCGCTGTTGGTAAAAGCAGATAAAAAATGGGATTATGCACTTGGTATGATTAAAGTGGATGGTTTGGAGCCGACGCCTGAAATGAAGGAATTAATTAAAAAAGAAAAACGGGGCGAGATTTCCATGGAAGAAGTGAAAAAGGCTCTTGACCGCAAATATAAAATGAAACCGTAGTCATCACCATCTAAGCTAAGCCGTCCTTATGTAAAACTTACGACAAATATTAGAGCTATCGGGAATTGATGGCTTCAATAAAGGAGGGTGTGATCGATGTCGGTCACACCCTCCTTCTCATAAATTTATCTCTGTTATCACTAATGCATCCTTCCCTTTTTAATATTCATTACTCAGTAAGAAATCTGCAATGTGCATGGTCTTGATCCCTTCGTAGTTACCACCCGCAAAAACGTCTGTCCGCAATACATATTTCGGGTAGTTATCCCGAATATCAAGCAGTCTGCCGTATTCGCGCCGCTCTGTTTCAGGAGAGCCGATCTCCTGGGCTACCTGAATATACACCTTATTTTCCTGCTTCACGGCAATGAAATCTATTTCCGTGTTATCCAGTTTCCCAACGTACACTTCATATCCGCGGCGCAGTAATTCCAGATAGATCACATTCTCCAGCATAGCAGACACACTGTCCGGTGAATACCCCAATACACTATAACGCAGCGCCGGGTCGGCCAAGTAGAATTTCTCCTGGGTTTTTAAAATTTCTTTGCCCTGTACGTCGAAACGGGAACAGCGGTGAAGAATATAGGCACTTTCCAGCTTGCTAAGATAGTTGTAAACCGTTTCGTTATCAATCGAACGATTCTCGCTTTTCAGATACTTGGAAATAGAAGCGGCGGAAAAAGTCCTTCCAACATTGTCAAAGGTGAACTTCACTATACGCTCCAGTTGGTCCACCTTTCGAATTTGATTGCGCCTTACAATGTCAGTGAAAATAGTGGAATTGTAAATATCCTTAACGATGGTGTAGACTTCGCTCGATGTATATTTTTGCAGATGGACCGCAGGGAAACCGCCGAGCCGCAGATAATTTGCAAGCTCTGTGTGAGGATCAAGAATTTCCGTGTACTCTTTGCGGAAGAGCATATATTCTGAAAAGGACAAAGGGAAAATGCGGAATGCAATATAACGCCCCGTCAGATAGGTGGATATTTCGGAGGACATCATCCGGGAATTTGAACCGGTCACATAAATGTCTACATCATAATCTGCCATGAGGGAATTTACAACTTTTTCCCATGATTTTACTTCTTGAATCTCATCAAGAAAAAGATAAGTTCTTCCCTCCGAGCACAAGTGCTGTTTCAAGTGGGTGAACAGAGCTTTTGCCGTTTTAATATCCTCATATTCCAGAGAATCAAAGCTATAGTGTAAAATCTGGTCATCGCGGACACCCCGTTTTTTTATTTCCTCCATCAGCATTCTTAGAATAGTTGATTTTCCACAGCGGCGGATTCCAGTCAGAATTTTGACAAACGGCGTATTCACATAAGCCATAATCTTAACAATGTAAATGGGTCGGTTAATCATAATTAACACCTCCTGTCCTTAATAGTATATCGCATTTCCTTCAAAACATAAATACTTTTTAAGGATATAACCGCAAAACTTTAAGCCAATAAAATCGATTTCAGTATAAAACTGGATTAGACTTTGATTTTGTCGCTAATGTAACATCATCTTGTAGCCCCTCCTTTTCGGCGTTTCCGTTACTACTTGATACCCACACTGGTGAAAATAAGTGAACCCTGCTCCATACCAGGTGGGACACGGCCCCAAAGATTTTATAAGCAACAACAAGTTGCTTGTGATTCCTTGTGTCAAGTATTAAAATTATCTAAAAAGGAGGTGTCTACTATAGAAACAAAGGATACAATTTTAGGGCTACGCAATAGATTGAATATGTCCCAGGACGAATTTGCAGAAAAGTTATTCGTCACAAGGCAGGCCGTATCTCGATGGGAAAACGGAGACACTATCCCAAACACAGATACGCTTAAACTGATAGCAAAAACTTTTAATATATCCGTTGACCAACTGTTGGGGTATCCGGCAGGGCTTTGCCAAAGTTGCGGAATGACCTTGGAACACGATAGCGATAAAGGGACAGAACAGGACGGAAGCAAATCAGAGGAATTTTGTGCTTTTTGCTATCAACAGGGGAAATTCACACAAGATATTACGATGGAGGAAATAATCGAACTCAATTTACAGGCTTTGGATGAATGGAACAAGGCAGCCGGATTGCAATTAACAGAGCAAGAAGCAAGAATACAGCTACGGCAATTTCTTCCGACATTAAAACGTTGGAGGGCAGTTTCCACTTCAGAAAATATCTAATAATGAAGATATAGCAGCGGGCTGGATAACCGAGGACAATTTTAATCGGATTCTGGAATTCAGCTAAAGCGAGCAGGCGCAGGCTTAACCGCGAATGAATACAACAGAACAGACCCGGAACTATAACGCCGCCGCCCGTCATTTGCCATTTCAACTACTTAGGTATGAAACACCTTATATCTTGTAGTCTTAACGCAGGAAAAGGAACAGAACATGAACTAATTGATACTGAAGACGAATGAAAATAGTATAGTTTAATGAAGCGAAGCTTCAAACACAATATATTGTATCAGAATATTGACTCACTCAACATATTGTGCTAAGATTTTATTGTAATTGATTTTTGTGCTTTCCAAAATGGAACACGCACACGCAGTTTAAGATTGAAATAAGTGTCAGAGATACCATGTTAACAAATGGCATTCTTTTGGCACTTTTTTTAATACAAACTTTTATCCAGGAGAATAAGAACCTATGGGAATTATCCGTTACTTTGACAAATTCGGAAGAATCGTCATACCTAAGGAATTACGGGATGCCCTGCATATAAAAAATGAATCTCCTGTAGAAATCAGCATAAACGGCCAATCCATCATTCTTGAAAAGCATTATAAGCTGAAAGGCCTGCGGTCTTTATGCAGCACTTTCCTCAAAGCCTATATAGAAACCTGCGGCGGAGTCTGTGTTATCTGCAGTACGGAACAGGTATTGGCGGTCCGGGGAGTATCACTCTCCACCGACATCTATTTGTCCCCAAATGTGGCCAGGCGTATCAGCCAACTGGAAACCTGCCTCTATGATGAAAAAAGGCCGCTGACCCTGACAGGGAATGATAAATATTTAATTGAGGCCTTATACCCCATTGGTACAATTAATGCTCCACTGGGTGCTGTCATCCTTCTGCATTATGGAAGGACTTCACATTCCCAGCTGGTCTGCGCCAAGCTGCTTGCATCCTTACTGACCGAATTAACACTTTCTAATTGAAAGGAGCCTGTTATGCATAAGCTTGAATGGATTATGTTTCATCTGCACCACATGAAAACAGTATTCATAAGAAAAATAAAGTACAGCCTGTATGGCCGCCAATTACATACACTTCAAGGAGGAATCAATATGTTTCCACGTATAAAAAACAAACATGGGCAAATAACTAAAACACAGGTTTATCTGACCGGTTCTCTGGTTAACATTTTAAGGGCAGGAACGCCCGCTCTGTATCTGTATCAGAGAAATTTAATCCGGACCTCCACAGTTCAGGCCATTTTGGAGGCCTCACCGGAATATGTGTGTTTTGAAACCATCAACAGCATTTACACTATTTCTTATACACCATGCCAGTAGAAGGAATGAAGGCAATCGCATAATTACCGCCAGGGACTGTTTGCTTATGCAGCAGTCCCTTTTAAGGAGGCTACAATGAATAATATAAATCACGATGAATCTAAGATAAGATCCATGAGAAACAATATGCAAAAACTGATGCAGACCCTTCAGAAAAATAAAGAACAGGTGCCCGCAGAGCTTCTGCAGACAAAATATAGGAAAGGCTATTTTTCACTTATAGGTAACCTAAAACAACTCTCTTCTGACTATGCCTGCTTTCTCGTTCTTCATGATATCCGGATACACAGAGATTACCTGGATGAGGTTACCGCTCTCATAAAACGACGAATAGATACTACCGGTATTCTACCTCAGCTATCCGCTGCAATTTTTCAGCAGTATGATCTAACTCAATTTGAAGTTCTGGCAGCTTCTTTACGAGCTGAAATCAAAGAAGAACTGGACTTCTTTTATGGGCGCCGCTGCTGTTTGTTTTTCAGCGAAGAGTGTCTTGAGAATCCTGCAATCCCTCCTGAAATATATTGTCCGGTAAACGGATGCTTCTGGCTGGATGGGAAATGGCTTTCTGTTAGAAATGTAGAAAAATATCTCTTTGAAGAAGATATGTATCACAAAATTTATGGAGCGTTATCACTCATGTGAATGATAACGCCCCTTTCCTTCGGACTATCCACGCTCTGACGGCCTTTGTTCCTTTAACTAACCAATCCCGCCACAAATCATCAATGTTATTAATTTTATAATTCAATCGCAAGACAATTCGTATATTCTGTCGGCATCCTCTCCGGAAGTTTTACGGTGAGTACGCCAAAATTCTGCGCATATTCAACAGGGCCGGCTCCCAATAACCGAACGGATTTAACTTGTTCCGTTTCTGTCAGGGATTTTAGGACAGCCACGCGGCTTCCCGGCGTCTTCATCAGAAAAGCATACAGGGTATTTTCTTTTTTCGTAAACCGGTAGTCCGATGCTTTCCACATGGTCTTATCCTCCGTGAAGCCTTGAATCGTCACTCTGGTATCTCCCTCACCAAAGCATCTCCACGGCCTTGTACCATAAACAGCCTCGCTGCAGACCGCAAACCAGTCCGCCAGTTCTTCCAGAATATACCTCGCTTCATCATCAATCGTTCCATCTGGGCGCTGAAGCACATTCAGCAACATAGTACCATTTTTGGAAATGATATCTACAAGCATCTCGATGATCTGATCCGGCCTCTTATATACCTGCTGTGCATCATAGATCCAGTTGCCTATGCAGGTATCCGTCTGCCAGGGATATTCCTGAATACCGGGCAACTGGCTTTTTTCAATGTCCAGAACTCCTACCCGATAAACCTCCGGTGTACGATCCTTTTGTGTGTAAACCGCCCGGTTCTCGCCATTTCGTGCAATGGAATCATTATAAAGATAAGACACTGCATCCAGACCCGGCTGAAACCCTTCCTGTTCAAAGGGCAGGCCGCTGTCTGAATAAAAAAGATCCGGATGAAATAAATCTACCATTTCCCTGACAGAGTCCAGCCAATATTGATGAAACTTCTTATTCCCAGTAAGCCACTGCGATTCTTTTCCAGTGGTATCCCCCGGAATCACATGTTCCTGGTTGGCATGGTAAAAGTCTGCGTAAGCAGGGTCGTTCCCATCATAGGGAACTCCCTTATACGGGCCGTAACTGTCCGCCCCTTTATTGGTATTCCACCATGAAAAAGATGCTCCCAAATGTTCAGTCATGCCAAAGGGCATATGATACGCATCCGCAGCTTTCTTCCAGAGTGCACAGATATCTTTTTGGGGTCCTATCCTGACAGAATTGAAACGATTGACTTTGGAATCATAATTAAAAAAGTTGTCATGGAACACAGCCTGGACTACAAAATATCTGGCTCCCGCCTGGTGATACAGTGCCATCAGTTCATCCGGGTCAAAGTTTTCGGCCTTCCAGAGCGCACAGATATCCTTAAAGCCAAATTTTGAAGGATGTCCATAATGCCGGACATGATACAAATTCTGCCGGTTTCCCTGTATGTACATGTCCCTGGCATACCAGTTGCCACACATGGGAACACTACACGGTCCCCAATGACTCCAGATTCCGAATTTTGCATCCTGAAACCATTCCGGACACTCATAGGTACGCAGCGACTCAAAGGACGCTTCGAATTTCTTCATACAAATCACCATTCCTTTCAATAATTAAGTTGTCATTTGGTAATAACACCGTCAACATCCCACAGAGCTTTCCAGTCTTTTGCGCCTTCCCATAAAAAGACCTGCCCCTTGATCAACCGACAATTTTTATCAGCTTTTCTTATACGTTCCATCTCTTCTGCCGTCAGAGGATCTTCAGCAGTGCACTGTAGGTTAGAAACATACTGTGCCTCCTTTACAGAAAAAGGAATTGGGATTTGTCCTCTCTGCACAGCCCATTTCAGGCAAATGATGGCCGGATGAACATGATGTGCTGCCGCAATTTCAGTAATCACCGGCATCTGAATATCTGCTACATCCTCTGCTGTCCGGTCACGCTCCGGACGTGAGGGCGAACCGATGGGACAATATGCTATGGGTACAATATCGTGGCTTACTGCATACTCATATAACTCTGGCTGCTGGAAAGATGGATGACATTCCATTTCCAATGCCGCAGGCTGTATTTTGCAAAGTGGCAGTACAGCTTTAAGCTTTGGAACCGTCATGTTGGACATCCCAATATAACGTACTAATCCCATTTCCACAAGCTGCTCACACTGCCGCCATGTATCCATAAATTCATTCACATCAAAGGGACGGGAATCAGGATTCCGGGAATCTCCACTGCATCCGGGTGCATGGTAATTTGGAAACGGCCAATGTACAAAGTACAAGTCAATACTGTCTAATCGCAGATCCGCAAGACTCTTCTTACAGGCTGTGAGCACTTCCCTGTGCTGATCATTCCACACCTTTGAAATGATAAACAACTCCTTTCTACTCACCACGCCCTCCCGGAACAGCCTTTGCAAAACAGAACCAATCTGCTCCTCATTCTGATATACCGTAGCGCAATCAATAAGACGGTAGCCGCATTTGACAGCACCATAGACCGCATCCGAAATTTGATCAGCACTGTAATTATCGGAACCAAAGGTTCCTAAGCCGATGGCCTGAATCTCTTCCCCACTGTAGAGTCTGCGTTTTGGTACATTCTTAATATCCACCTGCATATTCATTAAACCTCCTGACAATTTTTTAATATTTCGTATTTATGTATTTAATTGAACAACTTCTTTTTCATCGGTACTGCGCCTTCATACTTATCCTTTTACACTCCCCATAACAAGACCCGTAGTAAAATATTTTTGTAAAAAAGGATATACCAGCATAACCGGAAGAGCACCTAAAAACAGCTGTGCCGCCCTGCCTGTTCGTGCATTCATCATCGAAAGAAGTTGTGTATAATCAGAACCGGATTTTCTCATCATTGTTTCAAAATTTTGAAGTAGTGTCTGTAAATATGTCTGCAGAGGATATCTTTTTGTATCTTCGATATAAATCATTCCCGAAAACCAGTCATTCCAATGACCTACAATACAAAACAGGCTTACTGTTGCAATAGCAGGCTTCATAATAGGCAGAACTACCCTCAATAAAGCTACAAATGGACTCGCTCCATCAATAAACGCAGCCTCCTCAAGCTCTTTGGGAACATTTCTCAGGAAATTCATCAATATAACCATATTATAGACCGGAATGGCCCCCGGCAATATTAACGCCCAGATACTATCCATTAACCCAACTCTGGAAACTACCAGGTAAGTAGGTATTAAGCCGCCACTTATAAGCATTGTAATGACCATATAGCACATATAAATATTCCTTCCCATAACCTGCTCTTTTGTTTTAGACAGCGGATAGGCTGTTAGTATCATAAGAACAACATTTACGGTAACTCCAAGAATTACTCTTTCCAAGGTAACCCCAAGAGCACGGAAAAATTTACCTCCGCTAAGCGCATATTCATAAGAAGATAGTGTAAAACCGACCGGCCAGAATTCAACTTCGCCGGCTGATACCGCAGCTGAACTGCTGAAGGATACTGCAAGTAGATGAAGAAATGGCAGAACACAAATTAAAGCTGTTAATGCCAAAAATGTATAGTTAAATAACAAAAACACTAAACGTGAGGCACTTTTATATTGCTTCATTTACTATTTCCTCCTAAAAAATACGATAACCAGCCAAACGATCAGCGAAATAATAAGACAGAAAAACAAATATTCCTGAAACCAACGACTTAAACAAGCCCACTGCAGTACCTATGGAATACTGTGCCTGCTGAATTCCCAAGCGATATACATATGTATCAATAATATCCCCACTTTCATACACCACCGGTGAATATAAATTAAATACCTGATCAAATCCTGCATTCAGAACATTTCCAAGGGACAAAACTGTCATTAAAATAATCGTAGGCAAAAGCAAAGGCAGCGTAATATAAATTGTCTGCTTCCACCGTCTAGCGCCGTCAACCATTGCCGCCTCATACAACTGCGGATCAATTCCCGTAAGAGCAGCAAGATAAACAACTGTACCAAAACCAAACCCTTTCCATATATCGCTGATAATCAAAGTCCATGGAAATACCTTTGGACTTCCTAAAAAAGAGATTGTTTCTCCTCTCAAACTAAAAATCAATCTGTTAAACAGACCATCGGATGCCAGTAAATCAATAAATACCCCTGCAAGAATAACCCATGAAAGAAAATTCGGTAGATATACCAACGTTTGAAAAAAACGCTTGCATTTACGACTTCCTACTTCATTTAGCAATAATGCAAAGGTAACCGGAACAATGATTCCTCCTGCCAATTTGAAAAATGAAATATATACAGTATTCCAAATTGTTCTTATAAAATTGGGCTGTGAAAATAGAAATTTAAAATTATCAAACCCTACCCATGGAGACCTGAAACCCAAACCAGGATTATAATTTTCAAAAGCTATAATTAAACCGTAAAGAGGAATATAGCTAAAAACAAAAATCAGAATAACACCTGGTATTAGCATTAAATGATACTGATATTGTCGTTTTATTTTATTCAGCATAATAAACTCCTTTTAGGAAAAGGGCTGCTGTTCAACCGAGTTCTACCCATCTTTAGGCATTGGGGCTGCAGTTATTATCGTGAGGAGAAGGCCAATCCCCTCCAAGATGAGTAAGAACCAGAACTGCAGCCCTCTTTCATTTTATTTTACTTATTACCATACATCTCGTTCATTTCATCGGTAACCTGACGGCCTCCCGCCTCATACCAATTCTTTACTACCGTATCAAAATATTCTACAGGTTCCGCACCGATAATTATCTTTGTATAACCCTCTGTCAGAAGATCATCAAGGTTAGATCCATAACTGAGCATTGATTCAGGCTGTGCCCCCCAGAGTTTTGAAAGGATATAGTCCTTGTTGTCCAATACTTCTCTTGCTATAGCATAAGCTGATTTATCACCGTTTCCCTGCTGCAAGAAATCTCCAAGCGAGCTGGGCGTATTATTTTCTATCCAATCCTGAGAAATATCATATTTTCCAATTGCATTTGTGTCACTCTCAACTAAAGACCTGTCTCCAGTTTTCATTGCTTCATATACTTTTCCAAATGCTTCCTGATCAGCGAGCGGTGGATTAATAGAAAATGCTCCGCATATATGTGATAATTCATTTCTCATCAATAATTCGTTAAGCGAATCATCAATGGTCCCTGCAGAGTCATTTTGAATATATGCATAGAAATTAATTAATTTAAGTGCTGCCTCCGGATGCTCACATTTTTTGTTCACTACAATATATCCCGGATTCTCACAAACAAATCCCTGCAGTACTTTTTCACCATCTGCTGATGGAATAGGATATGGTTCGAAATAGGCATCTACTCCCTGGTTTGCTACCTCATCCCCCCCGGGATTATATCCCCACCACTGGAAAAATGGCTGAACACCAACTTTTCCTGAAACAACAGCCTCATTCATTGCGCCAAAATCATAATTGGGGAAATCCTTGCTTAATATTCCATTTTGATACCACTCTGCCCATTTAGACAATGCATTTTTCATTTCAGGCTGAATGGAACCGTACTCAATTGTTCCATCCTCTTTTTCGATCCATACATCAGGATAAGCATGCCATGCCACGGCCAGAATATTCAGATAATCCAATGTCTTATCTACAGCCATACCATACCCGCCATAGTTTTCCATAAAGTTAAGGCAAATACTTTCAAGCTCCTCAATGCTCTGTGGAGCGGATAACCCCTGTTCCTCCATCCAATCTTTTCGCAGCCAGACAAAATCGGGCTGTGTAATAAATCCATAATGCATCATAGGAATTCCATACAGCTTTCCATTAATCTTTCCGCTCTCAAAGGTTGCGGGATCTGCTTCCATATATCCTTTTACTCTGTCAGAAGCCCATTCTTCCCATACATCAGTCATATCATAAACCAAATCAGCTTCAACTAGCTGATTAAACTGACTAGGCGTTACATGAAACACATCTGGAATATCGTTATTTGCAATCGCAAGATTAATTTTTGTATCGTAGTCGTCACTCACCCAATCTGTAACAACCTCAATGTTATATCGTTTTAAATACTGTCTAATCCATTCATTTTGAGTAATATCATCCCCTTCCGGATATATTGCCGATGCATACTCCGAGGTTACTGTGTGAAGTGTAACAGTTTCATCGTATGGTACATCCCATGTACCTGCCGCTCCCTGAACACTTTCTTCTGCTGAGATAGTCTGCGTTTCCTGCACGGTTTCAGCCTTAGTTTCCTGTACCTCAGCTTTACCGGATGCTTCCTGTCTGCATCCGCTTAAAGAAGCCAAAATACTGGCAGTCAGTAAAATTGATAATAGTTTTCTTTTCATACCATACCCTCCATTTATTTTTGATACTCTTGTTATACTTAAAAAATATTTAAAGAAACATAGAATTTTTTTTGAATTTTACAATTTCTTTTTACTAC